>ERZ772927.394-NODE-394-length-19396-cov-9.14632_pt1 | contig 19396 bp, 15 predicted proteins | sample MGYA00512115_ERZ772927 | MGnify/ENA primary metagenome ERZ772927 (study PRJEB29015, sample SAMEA2737924) | human oral metagenome | biome: human oral; feature: human-associated habitat; material: dental | place: China | collected 2013 ... | reverse complement strand
AAATTGCAGGTGAATACGATGGCCAAACTAAAAAACGTCCAATCCCGGAAGGGAGCGGGCGTTTTTGTTTGTTGAAATGATCTTATTCCCGTCGCTCAGAGTGGGAAAACGACAATGTACCGTTTCAGCAATTTCTCTACAATATTGTGACTTACTCCTTACGACCTTAAGTGCTCGGGTAGGCGGTGACGCGGCTCACTTGGTAGCGGCGGGTTAGGGAGGTAACGCTTTCCTTTTCCTGTGTGTAAGCCTGCCAAACGGCTTGGTGGTATGGAGTGAAGCAGGTGTTTTTGTGCATGTTCCTGTTTCAGTATTCTCCTGAAAATACTGCAAACAACGCTACTGTTTTCTACATGTAAGGATTGCAGGCTTGCCTGGAAAATTCATCGTCAGGGTGTGGATGAATAGCTTTTTCCTAAAACCCCGCTCGATCCAATTCTTCCAACAACGCAGGCCGGCGCGGTTTTTCGCTATATCGTTCCCTGATTTCGTCGGCAAAGTCTTCCATCGCCTGCCGTTGTGCGGAATATTGGCGGCGGAGGGTCTTTAATTGGTTTAAGAGCTGGCGGTATTGTTTACGGTTGCTTGCCTTATTGATTTCAGCCGCAAAGATTTTCAGGTAGCAAGCCACGATTTGATCGTGATACGGCTCGGGGAAAGACGGGGCAAAACGTTCCATCATGTACAACGAAAGGTGTTGCTGCAATAGGGCGAGCAGCAGATCGAATTCCTGTTCATACTCCAATATTTCAGCTTGCAGCGAATATTGACCTGACAAGCGCGCAAGCAGGCGGTTGAATTCATGGGGCCATTCGGCGGCGGAAAACGTGGCTTTCCATGCCTCGTAATGCGGCAACGAAAGGCTGGTGGAAAACGCCAAATCCGCTGCGATTTCGCGTACATTTTTGCCGGTTTCCTTCAATACATCGAAAAGTTGCAGCTTCCATTTGTGCGCTGTGCCGAGCGTTCCCTCAGCTTTGGCAATCTTGATTCCTTCACGCAAGAGGCGTTCTGCTTCTACCCAATCTTGCTGCCCGACAGCTTGTTCTACCGCGATTTGTCTGAATTGCGGCAGGTGCAGATGTCGTCTGAAATAATCCTGCGCGGCAGCAGTATCGCCTTTCGCCTGCAAAACCTGCCAACCCTCAAATGCCCAAAATTCATGTTCCCAACCCGACTTGGTAACAGCCAAACGTTTAGCCACATAATCTTGCCACGCCTGCCATTCGCCGCGCAGCCGCCAGATTCGGGCGCGGATTTGGTAGATTTTATTGCCTGCCTCCGAGAAATCAAAATAGCGGCTGTCGTCCAAACATTTGTCCAAAAAATTGATCAAACGCTTCGGGACGTTTTCCATGACCGCCTCTTCCAGCAGGTCGATTGCCATATACATAGCATCGCCCAACATACCGTCCGAATCGTCCGCCTTTTCAAAAGCATCCTGCAAACGCGGTATCAACAGAGGCAAAGCCTGCTGCAACGCCGCCGTCCCCTCCTGCGCCACATCTTCCAACCAGTTTTGCAGCCTGAAGCCCAAATCAGCGGCTTCGTAGTAATCATAATATCGGGTTCGGGAAAAGATTTTGGAGAGCTGCTGCCGATACGGATTGCCGCCCTTTTTAGGCTGCTGCGCGTCAGATTCGTCAGGCTGCCCCTCCGGCGTTTGAGCGCGCACCGCATACCACAATGCCGCCATATGCTTGCATGCCCAGCCATAAGGACAATCGCAGCCCCCGTCCTTAATGTACAAATCACTATCCAGCTTCAGCCATACCGAATAGTTTTCCGAACCGAACACCTCCGCCCGATAACGCCCTGAGGAAGTTTTTTGGACATCGCGAACCTTGCCCTGCTGAAAATACAGCAGACCGCGTTCGGCGATATGGGGCGGAAATAGGCGGGGTAGGTAGATACCGGACATGGTTGGCTTCCAAGAAGTTGTTGAAACATGGGGAGTTTACTGGTTTGGGCGACGTTTGGGGAGATGGAGGCGGAAAGATTTGTTTTACGAAGTGGCAAAAGGTCGTCTGAAAATGGGTTTCAGACGACCTTTGGGGTGGTTGGGAAGGGCTATGGTTTAAAGAGACCGCGTGCGTGCGTACCGCACACACCCTACAGACGGGTTTTGTGGGATTGCAGGTAGGGTGTGTGCCCAAAGGCAGGCACGCACGCGGTTGCAGGCTACGGCTTGTTGCCAAATCCGCAGGCTGCCCGACATGCCCAAGTGAATCAGCAGCACGCCTGTGTCAAAACGAATCAGCAGGTATTTGGCGCGGTGGCGGCATTCGCGCACCACCAGCCCGCGCAGGGTTTCGGGCAGCGCACTCGGGATTTGCCAACGCAGTTTGGGCTGGCGGACGGTTATGGCACAGACGGTTTGGTTGATGATGTGCGGGGCGATGCCGCGCAGGGTGGTTTCTACTTCGGGGAGTTCGGGCATGGAGGGGGTGATGTGTGGTTTGAGGGAGGGAGATTATAAGGGAAAGGGCAGGCTGAAAATGGAGTTTTGTGGTTTTCAGGCTGCCTTTGTCTTGCAAGCGTTGTGTAGCTGCTGTATTGGAAGATGGATAGAATATTCTTGAAAACGAAATTTTTTAGGCGTAAAATCCCTCTTAACGAAATTTATAGTTCAGAGTGGGTTTGTTATGACTTTCACAAAATCAAAAGAGATTGCTAATCTATTAGTTACAAATATTCCCCAAGATTTGCTTCTTGCAATACAGGAAGCATTAATTGTGGGGGCTGAGCGAGCTTATAATGGAACTAAACAGTTAGATAAAGGACATGTTAAAAATGCACGAGGGCAAATGAGACATTTTGAACAAAACCAAGCCTTTCATTCAGCACTCTTAACTCATGGTATTGATGTATCGGAATTGAGTGGGAATAAGATTGTTGTAGGACGAATAGGTATTTGGAATATTGCTCGTGGAACTGCCAACGATGATAATTGGCATAGCTTAAAAAGAAGTAAATCACGCCAATTACTCGCGCAAAAAAATGCTTTTATGGAGAATTTGGTCTATGGAAATTTGTTTGATGAAGAAAGTCCAAAAGAAGGAACTGTATTCTTTATAAGCAGCTTTTCTAAAAATGCAGATTCTCAATTAGAAAGACCCATATCTATTCAAATAGCTGTTTGCGATAAGTTTATGAATAATTGGTTGTTTATTGAGTCTATTGAGAAATTTATAGAAAGATATAACTTTGAACAAATAATTCAGCCACAAGAACAAAAAGACTTGGCAACTCCAGCCCTGAAAAGTGGTAAGCAAATGTATGGTACTTCAGAATGAGCAAAAATGGTATCTCAGGCTTTAATAGTGAGCGACTGCAGCAAATCATGACAATTCGTGGCTTAACTCAAGCACAACTTGCGGCAATGGTTGGGGTGTCCACTTCTACTCTAAGTAAGTGGAAGAATGGGCAGCACATGCCGGATATAGATGCGTTGAATAGATTAGCTAATATATTAGATGTTACTGCCGAATGGTTTACGCGACCAATTATCTCTGGTATTGAAATACCTTTATTTCGTAGTAATGCATCAGCATATAAACACGCACGCTTAATGTTGAAAGAACGGTTAAGCTGGCTAGAAGAAAGTGTAATGTATCTTTCTGAATATGTTGATTTTCCAAAGCAAATATTACCAAAGCGAGAATTTGTTAATCCAAAGGAAATTTCACAAATTGATATTGAGATTGCTGCCTTAGAATTCAGAGAAATAATGGGGCTTGGGCAAGCTCCAATTCAAAATTTATTATTAGCAGTAGAGGGAGCTGGTGTTATAGTTGTTAGAGAAATAACAGATATTTCTACTATTGAGGGACTGTCTACATGGGGCAAAGGAACAAAAATACCACTAATATTATTATCTGCTGATAAGGACAACTATTTCAGAAGCAGATTTGATTTGGCTCATGAATTAGGTCATTTAATTTTGCATAAGCATATACCAGATAAACTAAGGGATACTTTTTATAAAACTATGGAAGAGCAAGCCCATGCGTTCGCAGGGGCATTATTGTTGCCTGAAGATAGTTTCGTATCTAAAATTCGCATACCAACAACATTAGATGACTTGCTTATTCAAAAACAGTATTGGGGCATATCTGTTGCTGCAATTATTATGAGATTGCATAAACTAGGTTTAATAGACGATGATGCTAAAACAAATTTATTTAAGCGAAGGTCTGCTAGATGGGGGGCAAAATCTGAACCAGGTGATAAAGATAGGCAGCCTGAAAAACCAGTATTATTGAAAAGAACGATTGAGTTATTGATTAATGAAAAAATATTGGATATTGAAAATATGAAATCTTATTTTGGTTTAGGTCAGAAAGATTTAATTAATTTACTGGGATTAAATGTTGATTTTTTTGAAAGGAAAAATTCAAAGATTATTCCCTTTACGAAGCTAAAAAAATATTCTTAATTTACAAAGGCCGTCTGAAATTTTCAGACGACCTTTCCTTTTATCCTTTATTCAAGCCATCCCACTCCTTCATCAACCGCTTCACCGACACCGGATACGGTGTCTTCAATTCCTGCGCGAACAGCGACACTCTCAATTCTTCAATCATCCATTTAAACGCGGCGAGGTCGTCTGAAATCGGTTGTCCTTGTTTTATCAAGCTATCCGTTTTTTCCTGCCACATTTGTTCCAGCTCTTGAATATCAGCTTCGCGGGCTGTATCGCGGGCGGGGTTGCTGCTGTATTTTTCGAGGCGCAGGGCCATGGCTTTGAGGTAGATGGGGAGGCGCGGCCATTGTGCCCACGGGGTGCGGGTGGCGAAGCCGGCGGCGAGCAGGGTTTGCAGGCGTTGGCGCATGAGGTGGGTCAATGGGTGTTTGCCGAGTTTGCCGTTGAGTTCGGCGTAGGCGGCTGCGGTTTCCTGCAGGTAGCGGCTGAGGGCTTCTTTGACGGCGGGCAGGCGGCTGCGGGCGCGTTTGATTTGTTCTTTGAAGGCTTTTTCGTTGCGCGGCAGCTCGTCTTCGCCGATAAAGGCGCGGTCGCAGACGGCTTGGGTGAGGTCGTCGCGCAGGGTGTCGGCGTTGATGTGTTTGAGCAGCATGGCGGCTTGGGTGAAGCCTTGGATGCCTTTGTTCAGGTCTTTAACTTGTTCTTTTAGTTGTAGTTTCATGAGTTCGATTACGCCTAATCTGTGGGCTTGTTCGGCGGCGGCGGACGTGTCGAATAGGCGCAGGGCGATGCGGCCGTCTTTTTCTTTTTGCAGGCCGAGGTAGCCGGTGAGCTGTTGTTTGCCGCGGGCGAATTTGATGGATTCGGGCAGGGTGCCGATGTCCCATGCGGTAACGTTGTCGCGCTCGAATTCTTGGGTGTTGTCGCGGAAGGTGGTGGCGGCGGCTTTGCCAAGTTGTTGTTGGATTTGGATTAAATCGCGCCCCATGGCTAATTCTTGTCCGCCGTCGTCGATGATGCGGAGGTTGAAATAGCAGTGTTCGGGCAGCCTGAACGCGGCCCATTCGTCTTGGTTGATTTGCTCCAGTATGCGGATGTCGCCTGCGGTTTTGGCGATGGCTTGGGCGAGTTGGGGCAGGATGGGGGCGTTGCGGTCGGGGTTTTGGCTTAAAAATTGGGTGATGAATTCGGGCACGGGCACGCAGATGCGGCGGATTTGTTTGGGCAGGGCTTTGATTTGCAACTGGATTTTTTCGCGTATCATGCCGGGCACGAGCCATTCGAGGGCGGCGGGGCTGATGCGGTTGAGCACGGTAAGCGGCAGGGTGAGGGTAACGCCGTCGAGCGGGTGGTGCGGCTCGAAGCGGTAGCTGAGTTTGAATTTGCCGTCTGCGGTTTGCCAGTGTTTGGGGAATTGTTCTTCGGTGATGTGCGCGGCGGCGTGCTGCATGAGGTCGTCGCGGCTGAGGAACAGCAGGCGCGGGTTGTCGCGCTCGGCGGTTTTGAGCCAGGCTTGGAAGGTGCGGATGTCGGCGAGGGGGAGGGGTTTCAGACGGCCTTTTTGAGGTGCAGGCTGCTTTTTGGGTTTGGGGTCGTCTGAAACGTTTTGTAGGGGGTGTGAACTCGGTTCACGCCCGCGGTTGTCCGTATCTTTGGAATCCGCGTGCATGGCTTGCGCCACACATTCTACGTTGTGCTTTTTAGATTTTAGGACATCTGCTGCATCGGCTCGTGCCAATAAGATGAGTTCGTCGGCAGTCTCAGCATCGGGATAGTGCACCAAGCCTGCTTCGTCAAATTGCGCCATTACGCCACTTTGTAATGTCGCCCATTCTTCGGCAGAACCGATGGACGGGTCGCATTGCTGCTCGGCAATCAAGGCAACGATTTTGCCGTGCCATTGTTTGCTGTCGATCGTTACACGGTCACCCAGCAGTATCGGTTGACCGTCGGCGTAGCATAGGGAGTTTTCAGGTAGCCTTTGGGCTTTGGGGTCGTCTGAAACCGTTGAAGCGGCGGTACTCTGTTCCCTCTCCTGTGGGAGAGGGCTTGCTGCGGTTGCGGAAAAGTTGGTTTGAGCGGTAACTGTTTTGCTCTCTCCCCGACCCTCCCCCACGGGGGAGGGGGCGGTTTGCTGGGCGTCGTAGGTTGGGTTGTCAAACCCAACGGTTTTTACGGTTGCGGCGGGTGTTGGGTTTTCAACCCAACCTACGGTGTTGCCGTGATTTTCATTTTGGCGCGACCCATTACGCTCGTTTTGGCGAAACTCGCCGCATTCTTTTTCAGACGACCTATCGGCTTTGTCAGATTCAATAATCCGTACGGAATCTTCACTTCCCCAAACACCGCCTTGCGCGTCTTTCCATGCTATTTCGGGCAGCCGTTCGTGATAAAACGCAAACAGCGCTTCGTCATCGACCAACACGTCTTGCTTGCGCGATTTGTGTTCGAGTTCGGTAATTTCCTTAATCAGCTTTTTGTTGTGGACAAAAAATTCCGCCTTCAAATCGCATTCCTGCGCCACCAGCGCGCTGCGGATAAAGATTTCGCGCGCTTCTTCGGGGGCGATTCTGCCGTAGGACACGGGGCGGCGCGGCAAAACGGTCAGGCCGTAGAGCGTTACCCGTTCGCTGGCGATGACTTCGCCGCGTTTTTGTTCCCAGTGCGGCTCGAAATAGTGGTAGCGGACGAGGTGCGGCGCTTCCTGCTCGATCCATTCGGGTTGGATGGCGGCTACGTCGCGGGCATAAAGTTTTGTCGTTTCAACGAGTTCTGCCGCCATCACCCATTTGGGTTTGGCTTTGAACAGGGCGGAGGCGGGGAAAAGGTGGAAGCGGCTGCCGCGCGCGCCGGTGTAGTCGTTGCCGTCGGGCGATTTCATGCCGACGTTGGCGATAAGGCCGGTAAGTAGGGTGCGGTGGATTTGTTCGTAGCCCGCTTCTTTGTCGGCGCGGATTTGGGCGCGGTGTTGTTTCTTATCCAGTTGTTTTTGTTTGAGTTTGGCGGATAAGTCTTGGTCGCCTTGGCTTTCAGACGACGTGAGCTGCCTGATTTCGGGAGGCCGTCTGAAAGCCGCTTCCTTGGTGGTCAAACCCATTTCAATCGCGGTTTGGGCAAGCTGGTGGTGCAACTCGCGCCATTCGCGCATTCGCAGGTGCGACAGGAAATATTGGCGGCACCACTGCACCAACTGCTTGTTGGACAAGCCTTTATCGCGCTCGCGCTGGAAACTGTCCCAAATATTCAGATAGGCAAGGAAATCGGACTGCTTGTCGGTAAAACGCTCGTGTGCCTTGGCGGCGGCATCGCGCGCTTCCAAAGGCCGCTCGCGCGGGTCTTGAATCGACAGCGCGGACGCAATCACCAATATTTCCGCCATGCAGTCGTGCTTCTTCGCCGCCAACAAAATGCGCGCGATTTTCGGGTCGATGGGCAGGCGCGCCATTTGTTCGCCGAGTTTGGTCAGGCGGTAGCGGGGAGGGGCAACGATATTGCCCGAAGCGTTTTGAAGGTCGTCTGAAACGGTTTTGTCGTTTGTCGGATTGTGTCGGGCATGGATGCCCGAGCCGTGTGCTTGATTTTTAGTGTTTTGCATAGTTTTTAGGTCGGGCGTTCATGTCCGACGTGGTCTCAATTTATATTGTTTGTAGGTTTGCGCCGCCTTATTGCGGATAAACATATTCCGCTTTGCCGTTGCGGATGTTCAGGCTGCCCGCATCGCCTGTAATCAGGTTGCCCGTTACCGAGCCTTCGGTGCAGCCTGAAACCTTCATATCGTAGCCCAGCGTGTGAATCAGGAAAGTTGAAAGCTGCTGGTGGAAGGCAATTTCGCAAGGCGCAAAGGCTTGGTTGGCGGATTGCTGCAGAGCGGCATCAGGGCTGTATAACACTAGCGGTACGATGTAGCTGTCGGGATGTACCGTGCCTTGATTGTAGGTATCTTGGCGCACATACTGGCCATGATCGGAGGTATAGGCAAACAGCCAGTTGCCGTCAGGCTGCTTTTGCAGCTGCTCGAATACGGTTTGAATCATTTGGTCGGTTTTGTGGATGGTACTGTCGTATTTGTCCACGATATTGGCTTCGCCGAACACCTTATCCTGTTGTTGCAACAGCGCGCCGTATGGGACGTGCGAACCGCGTTGGTGCAACACAATAAAATGCTTGCCCTGCTGCAAATTGATTTTGTCGAACAGCGGCAGTAGCTTATCGTCGGGCATATTGTCGCCGTTGCGGTAGCCGAGTTGTGTCGGCTGAATCAGATGGTCGATCCACTTTTTGCCGATCAGGTTCAAAATCGCCATCTCGTTTTCCGCCTGCGCGCTGTAAAAATACGTTTCGTAACCCTGCTCTTTGGCGAGGCGGAACATATTGGTATCGCCGCTGCTGATTTGCTCGTAGCCGTTGGCATGCGGTATGGCATTGAAAAAGCTAGGCAGGGACACAGCCGTCATCAAAGCGGCGGAATAGCTTTGTTTCACAATCGGCTTGAATTCGGCTTGCGAAAGCTGGGTCAAAAACGGCGAAGTTTCGCGTCCGTAGCCAAACAGTTTTAAATGCGCCGCGCTTTCGCTTTCACCCATGATGAGGACGATATTTTGAATACTGCCTTGTCCGGTTTTGCTTGGCGCAGGCTGTTTGAAAACAGGAGTCTTGCTTAAATCAAACAACTGATACGGCAATACGCGCCCGACAAAATAGCCGAAGCTGAAATAATTGGCTTTGACGCGGCTGTATGTCGGTTTGGGCGAAATACCGTGTTCCTGCGTCGTACTGAATGAACGTCCAAAAATCAGCAACATCGCCGCAATAAACAAAATATCGGCGGCAAAATGCGTCTTACGGCGAAACTTGGCAAGGCTGCAAAACAACAAGACTTCCAACCCGCCCCACAACGCAGGCAGCCACAACTTATCCAACATCGACGCGCCCGCACTGCCAACTTCGGTAACCTCTTTCAGCATCAGCCAATAGTTGATGCCCGTCATCCAACTTTGATAAACCGCGTAATGAACATTGTTGGCAATGATGCTGAGCGCGAAAAACAACGCAATCAGCAGCCGTGAAGCCTTATAACGCGCAAACAGATACAGCGCAGCAATCACAAATGTCAGCGCAAACGTTTCCGCCATTTTCGCAGCCGGCAGGGTTTCAATCCCAAATACAAAACGATAGGCAATTTCGCTGGCAGTAAGTAGGGATGAATAGAGAAAGAGAACGAAAAGGGATTTTTTCATAATGGGAAGTTCACAATAAAAGTTGCAGGCTGGGTTTGGGGGCTCGGCAACGGTATTCTTCAGCAGCTATCTGTTTACAGATTGTTTTTTAAAAACGAGGTCGTCTGAAACGGTTTTGTCGTTTGTCGGATTGTGTCGGGTATTTGTGCCCGACAAAAAATTAGGAGTTAGCTTTTTTGTCATCTTCCCAATATGGCAATATGTCTTCACGCAAATAAAAGGAACGTTGCAATATGGAAAAACACCAAAAAGATATTATAAAAAATAAAAAATATATAACCATGCCTAATAAAATATTATTTTCTGCAACGGAATTCAGTATTATAACGATATCTATCAATATGGATTTACTAGACTTTCCAAAGCAACCTAGGATCGAAAAAATGAGAATTCCCCATATTGCAGAAAAAATAAAGTTTATTTTTTGTAAATTTGCTTTTTCTTCTTGATAAGCACTCCATAATACAGAATTATTTTCTTTCACTGCTTTTCTTCTTAATCGGTACAATGATTTTCTATAATCTGTATTTTCGTTTTCAAACATATAAATATTAAATTTTGATAGAATAGTTAAGATAACAGAAAAATAAATTCCTTGAATAATAGGAACAATTACAGAAAAAATAAAAGAGAAAAGGATAACAGATTCAAAAATGCTGTATAGGTCTAAATTTTTCTGTTTATTTAAAAGTGCTGTAATAGAAAATCCATGTCTTAAATTTAAATACATATCGAAAAATGAAATTATCAGCAATGATGCCAAAAACCATTCGAGTCTCATCAATCTCTGTAATAATCCATTGCTGAGTTTTTCTAAAATATCGCTCATTTATTATTCCTTCAATGTTTGTATGATAAAGTAATTATGCTATCGTTCCCCGATTTTCGTTAGACATCAATGCCCGTCCTATGCTTTTCAGACGACCTCCACCGCCCCCAATTCCAACAACACCTGAAAACCGTCATTGATATACCGCGAATCGGGCATTTCTAAAAATGGGAATGCCGCCACATCGCCCAGTTTCAACGCTGCCATGCGCAGGATGACGGCGGCGAGGTTGCTGCGGATGATTTCGGGGTCGGTGAATTCGGTGCGGCTGTTGAAATCTTCTTCTGAAAACAGTCGGATACATACGCCTGCGGAGACGCGTCCGCAGCGGCCGGAGCGTTGGCGGGCGGCAGCTTGGGAGATTTTTTCGACATGAAGCTGCTCCACTTTTGCCCGTGCGGAATAGCGTTTAACGCGCGCGAGACCGGTGTCGATGACGTATTTGATGCCCGGCACGGTGAGCGAGGTTTCGGCGACGTTGGTCGCCAACACGATGCGGCGTTTCGCGTCTGAGGGGTGGAAGATTTTGTGCTGCTCGGCGTGCGACAGGCGTGCGAACAGGGGCAGGATTTCGTCGTTGCGGCGCAGCGTGGATTTGCGCAGGGCTTCGGCGGCTTCGCGGATTTCGCGTTCGCCCGGCAGGAACACCAAAATATCGCCTTCGCCGTGTCGCGCCAATTCGTCCGCCGCATCGACAATCGCGTCGGTCAGCTCGACTTCTGCGTCGTCTTCGTCTTTGCTGGTCAGCGGGCGGTAGAGGATTTCGACGGGATAGGTGCGCCCGCTCACTTCCAGCACGGGCGCGCCGTTGAAGTGTTGGGAAAAGCGTTCTGCGTCTATGGTTGCCGAGGTGATGATGACTTTCAAATCGGGGCGGCGCGGCAGCAGTTGTTTTAGGTAGCCCAAGAGGAAGTCGATGTTCAGGCTGCGTTCATGTGCTTCGTCGATAATGATTGTGTCGTAGGCGGCGAGATAACGGTCGGTCTGCGTTTCCGCCAGTAGGATGCCGTCGGTCATCAGCTTGACGCAGGCATCGCGCGAGGTGTGGTCGGTGAAGCGCACTTTATAGCCCACCGCGCTGCCGATTTCCGATTTCAGCTCTTCGGCAATCCGCTCTGCCACCGAACGCGCGGCTAAACGGCGCGGCTGGGTATGCCCGATCAGCCCCGCCGCCCCGCGCTCGAGTTCCAAACAAATCTTGGGCAACTGCGTGGTTTTGCCCGAACCGGTTTCGCCGCAAATAATCGTTACCTGATTTTCGGCAATGACTTTTTTGATTTCTTCGAGCTTCTCGTGAACGGGCAGGGTGTTGTCGAACTCAGGTTTGGGCAATGCTGCCAAACGCTTCAAAAAGATTTCGTGCGATTTTCGGTATTTTTCTTCGACTTTGGACAAGCCGCCGTATTTGTTGGGATTTTTGAAGGCGGAACGTAGAAAGTGGCGGTCTTTGGAGAGGGTTTGGGAGAAATCGGGGTGAGGCATGGCGTTGGAAAAATTTCAAATAAAACAAAGGGAGTGATTATAGCAAAGGTCGTCTGAAGATTTTCAGACGACCTTTGCCGTTTCGGAAATATTAAGGATGATCTGCAACGTAAGCCCAGAGGCTTGAAACCTTGGCAATCTTCAAATATTTCTTAAAAAGCGGAGGTCTGGATTCCCGCCTGCGCGGGAATGACGGTGCGAGGGTTCGGATTCGATATAAAAGGCTGGCCAGAGGTGGGAGTTGAGAGTCCCGGAATTCCAGCAATCTTTAAACATTCCTGAAAAGCTAAGTCTGGATTCTTTGCTGCGTGGGCATGATTGGGGGTCTCTGATTAGGGTTCGATAAAAGGTCGTCTGAAACCCGAATTTGGTTTTCAGACGACCTTTTGGTTTATAGAAACCCTGTTTACGCCTGCGCTGTCGGGCTGTCTTCTTCCTGACGCTCTTCTTCGTGTTCCGCGCTGTTGAGCAATTTCAGCAGCTTTTCGGTTTTTTCCGAGTCTTCGCTGCGGAGGATTTTGGCGGTTTCGGTTTCGAGCAGGGCGGTGTTGCTGTGCAGGATGATGTTTTTGACGGGCAGCAGGTTGTTGGGGTTCATGGAGAAACGGCGCAGCCCCATGCCCAGCAGCATCCGCGTGTAGGCGGTATCGCCTGCCATTTCGCCGCATATGGAGACGCTTTTTTCCATGCGGTTGGCGGTGCGGATGATGTGTTGCAGCATTTTGAGGACGGCGGGGTGTCCGGGCTGATAGAGGTGGCTGACGCTGTCGTCGCCGCGGTCAACCGACAAGATGTATTGAATCAGGTCGTTGGTGCCGATAGATATGAAATCGACGAGTTTGAGGATGCTGCCGACGGTCAGGGCGGCAGACGGGATTTCAATCATGCAGCCGACGCTGACCGTGCCGAAGGTTTCGCCGCGTTCGGCGAGCTGGCGTTGGGCGGTGTCAAGGTGGATAAGGCATTGGCGCACTTCGGACAAGGAGGTAATCATCGGCCACATCATGCGCACGGGACCGTGGGCGGCGGCGCGGAGGATGGCGCGCATTTGGGTGCGGAACATGACGGGTTCGGCGAGACACAGGCGGATGCCGGTGAGTCCGAGCGCGGGGTTGAGGCTGCCGTTGGGGGTGGAATTTTGACCGAACCAGCGGGGGTTTTTGTCTACGCCCAAATCGACGGTGCGGATGGTGATGCTTTTGCCTTTCATCTTTTTCACAATCGCGCTGTACACTTCGTACTGCTCGTCTTCAGACGGCATGGTGTCGCGGTTGAGATAGAGGAATTCGCTGCGGAAAAGGCCGACGCCGTCTGCGCCGAAGTTGTGCAGGGCTTTGATGTCTTCGGCGGATTCGATGTTGGCGAGTAACTCGATGTTGATACCGTCGGCGGTGGTGGCGGCGGTTTTTTTGAGCTTGTTGAGTTCGCGCTTGTGGATACGGTATTCGCGGGCGAGGCGGCGGTATTCGTTGAGGACGACTTCGTCCGGATCGATGATAAGGACGCCGTTGATGCCGTCGACGATGACGGTTTCGTTTTCGGTAATGAGCCTGCGGGCGTTGTGCAGCCCGATGACGGAAGGGATGTCGAGGCTGCGGCCTAAGATGGCGGTGTGGCTGGTTGGGCCGCCGACGTCGGTAACGAAAGCGGTGATGCGCTGCTCTTTGAAGAGGACGGTGTCGGCGGGTGAGAGGTCGTGGGCAATCAGGATGGTGTCTTCAAACAAGCCTTCGTTGAGGTTTAAGTCGTTGCTTTGTCCGACGAGGTTGTTGTGGATGCGGCGGACGACTTGCAGCATGTCTTGTTTGCGTTCGCGCAGGTAGTCGTCTTCGATGCTGTCGAACTGGGCGGCGAGCTTGTCGCTTTGCTGTTTCAACGCCCATTCGGCGTTGATTTTTTGTTCTTTTAAAATATCGACGGGTTCGCGCGAGAGGGTTACGTCGGTCAGCAGCATAAGGTGTAGCGAAATAAACGCGCCCAACTCGGTCGGGGCGTTTTCGGGAATCGCGCTGCGCAACTGTTCCAATTCTTTGCGCGTGGCTTTGATGGCGGCATCGAAACGGGCGGCTTCGGCGTCGATGAGGTCGTCTGAAACATCGTATTGCGGCACTTCCGCCGTTCCGCGCGTAATCAGGTGGGCTTGTCCGATGGCGATGCCTTTGCCCGCCGCCACGCCGTGCAGCACGATGCTCATTATTCGCCCTCGCCGAAGTAGTCGTTGATTAAATCAGTCAATGCCTTCATGGCGGCGACTTCGTCCAAGCCGTCGGTTTCCAGCTCGATGACGGTGCCTTTGGCGGCGGCGAGCATCATTAAGCCCATGATGCTTTTGCCGTTGACGCGGCTTCCGTTTTTCGTTACCCAGACTTCGCTTTGAAACTGAGACGCGGTTTGGGTGAATTTGCTGGAAGCGCGGGCGTGGAGACCAAGTTTGTTGATGATTTCGATTTGTTGTTTTTGCATATTCGGCTTTCGGGTGTGCGGGGTCGTCTGAAAACGGGTCGGTCGGGTTAGACGGCTTCGGCGTGCTGTTTGCACACCAAATCTTCCGGTTCGGCAGTGATGGCGAAAATGCCTTTGACGGCGGCTTCCCTGACCGTTTCGGTAAAGGCGGCGAGGTCTTCCGCCATGGGCGAATATTGGGTCGCTTTAATCATCATCGGCGCGTTCAGTCCGGTCAGAATGGCGGATTTGCCCGCGCGCACCAGCCTGCGGGCAGCGTTGCACGGCGTTGCGCCGAAGATGTCGGTCATAATCAATACGCCGTGGTTTTCAGGAAACTCTTGCAACGCGGCGATAGCATTGTTGATGATGTCGGTTTGGTCTTCGTCAGGCTCCACGCCGAGGATGCGGATGTTTTCCGGCATTCCCATGGGGAAGAAATGATGGGTCAGGCTGCGGTAGGCTTCGCCTACTGCCTCGTGGGTAATGATTAAAAGGTTGATCATGATGTGTTCCCTGATGATTTTATTCGGCTGGTGTGGGCGAAGGTATCGTCCGTTCACCCGCCACATAGCACGATATGGTGGCACAAAGGTCGTCTGAAAAGGTTTTCAGACGACCTTTTTTAATCTTGTCTCAGCCTTGGTTGAGCGCGTAAATCTCGCCCAAATTGCGCCAGCAGCCCGCCGCATCCATACCGTAGCCGAAGACGTAGCGGTTGGGAACATCCAGCCCGACATAATCCGCTTTGGTCGGTTTTTCCTTGTCGATCAACTTGTTGGCAAACACAGCCGCACGGCAGCTTGCCGCCCCCATTTCCAAGAGCTTGGACTGAATCGCCGACATCGTGTGGCCCTCATCCAAAATATCGTCCAATACGATTACATGACGCCCCCGAATCTGCTCAGGGTCGGGCATCCGTTTCCAGTTGAACGCGCCGCCCGCCAGCTTGTCGCCGTAACGGGAAACATGAACATAATCAAAGTCCAACGGAAAGCGCAACAGCGGCAGCAACTGCCCCGTAAACACCACCGCCCCGCCCATCACAGGCAGCAGGAGCGGATATTTGTCCCCCAAGTCGCGCGTAATCTCGTCCGCCACTTTTTGCAGCGCGGCACGGCATTGGTCTTGGTCGAACAAAAGCTCGGCATTATCAAGCATGGCTTGGGTTTCAAGGCGTTTGGTTTCTAAATCGATCATGGTAAACGGGGAAAATCAGTTGGGAAAAAGGAAATTATAAACCCAAATCGCGCTGAGGTCGTCTGAAAGCAGGCTTTAAAGTTGCAGAAGAACAGTTTGTTTTGCCAGAATCCGTATAAGCCTGCCAAATTTAGCCTAAGTCAGAAAATTCTGTAATTTTCCACCAGTTGTTTAGCTTTAGGAGTAGAATGCCAAAATATTAATTTGTATCATGATTTACGGCTTAAGTATCTCAACGTAGGATTTTACCCTACAAATTCCAGACAACGTTTGGATGAAATTTTGTAATTTTCCAACAAAGCCGTATGCCATTTATCAACGGATTGACTGAAAGGACGCTTCACATGAGTAATGCAAAACGCGATGTAAACCGCATCAGCCACAACACCAAAATCGTCGCTACGTTGGGGCCGGGCAGCAACAATGTTCAGTTGTTGGAAGACATGATCCGTGTAGGCGGTCTGAATGTCGTCCGTTTCAATTTCAGCCACGGCACGCCTGAATTCCATCAGGAAAACGCCCGCATCGTACGTGAAGCGGCAAAACGCGCCGGACAGGAAATCGCTATCCTCGCCGACTTGCAAGGTCCGAAAATCCGCGTCGGCAAAATCGCCGGCGGCAGCATCGAATTGAATAAAGGCGAAACGCTGGTACTTGATGCCGCACTCGAAGGCGAAGGCACGCGCGACGCGGTCGGTTTGGACTATCGCGACCTGCCTAATGATGTCGTCGCGGGCGATGTTTTGTGGTTGGACGACGGTTTGCTGACTTTGACCGTGGAATCCGTTGAAGGTAGTAAGATTGTTACTAAAGTTGAAAACAGCCATGTGTTGAAAAGCAACAAAGGCATCAATAAACGCGGCGGCGGTTTATCCGCAGGCGCGTTGACCGAGAAAGACTTCCGCGACCTGAAAACCGCGATTGCCATCGGTTGCGACTACCTCGCCATCAGCTTTGTGAAATCCGCCGAAGATTTACACATCGCCCGCGCCAAAGTAGAAGAAGAAATGAAAGGCAGCACTGCCGTTCGCCCCGGTTTGGTTTCCAAAATCGAACGTGTGGAAGCGATTGAAAACTTGGACGAAATCATCCTCGCCAGCGACGGTATCATGGTGGCGCGCGGCGACTTGGCGGTCGAAGTCGGACACGCAGCCGTCCCCGCCCTGCAAAAACGCATGATCCGCCGCGCACGCGAGTTGCGCCGTTTCAGCATTACCGCAACCCAAATGATGGAATCCATGATCACCAACCCCGTACCGACCCGCGCGGAAGTCAGCGACGTGGCAAACGCGGTATTGGACGGCACCGATGCGGTGATGTGTTCCGCCGAAACCGCCGTCGGCGCATACCCGTTTGAAACCGTCAGCCAAATGGCGATTATTTGCGCGGCAGCCGAAAAAGAGCAGGACTCGCTCAACGGCGTTGCCGAACAGGTCGAGTATCCCGAAGCCGTTAGCACTAACTTGGCGATTGCCGGCGGCGCGGTCGGCGTGGCGCGTGCGGTTCACGCCAAAGCGATTGTCGCCCTGACCGAAAGCGGCTCAACCGCCTTCGAAATCAGCCGCCACAACATCACTTTGCCGATTTTTGCCCTGACCCCGAGCATTTCCGCCCAACGCCGCATGGCAATGTATCGCGGCGTGCGCCCGTTGATTTTGGCGACCAGCACCGACCACGATACGGCGCTGAACGAAGTGGAAGCTATGTTGGTCGAACACAAAATCCTGTGTTCCGGCGACCAATACATCATTACCAGCGGCTCGAAAATGCGCGAATCCGGTTCGACCAATACGCTGGAAGTGTTGCGCGTTAAATAATCGACACGCAAACGACAGATAATCATGAGGTCGTCTGAAAACTTGGAAACGGGTTTTCAGACGACCTTTTCGCAATATGCCGTGTCGTCATGCGGAATGCGGAGCGGATGGCTTGCCGGAGCGGGTTATATTGCCTGATGCTCAATACAGCAGTTTTTTGCGGGGTATTTCGATTGTACCGACCTGTTTCAGTAGGCTGATGTCCAAATCCGTCTGCGAGATACAGGCATCGCCGAAAACGTTTTCACAGTCGGTGTCCACGCGGACGATTCCGCCGAATTCTCCTGCTTTGGCAAGGGTATGGATGTCGGCAAAAATACCTGCGTAAATTTCGTCTGCCGCCAGCATGTCCGCTCCTTCGGCAAATACCGGCAGCCGTGCCAGCGCGGCGGCGACAGCCGAAGCGGAAGGGTGGTCAGAAATAGCGGTGGCTTTCAGGCGGATGTTTTTCGCCATGCCTTTACCGTGATTGCGGATAACGAAGGCAATCATGCCGGGTTTGTCTTCTACCGGGCGGATGGCGGCATGCAGGACGGGGTGGACGCTTTCACGCTGTATCAGTTTTTCCCGATGCTGCATTTCGCTTTTTGCCTTGATTCTGACCGAGACGACAGCCCACGCAAGCCAAACCAGCGCGATAGCGGCAAATGCCGTGATGACAGGGGCAAGGTCGGCGAGATAGTCTTGGGGGTTAAACCAGACGCAGGCGGTTAGAAAACCGGCAAAAAACATCAAAATGTATAAAGCCGGTGCAAAACGGCTGAGGACGGATGCGTGCATAAAGATTCCTGTCGTTGGCAGAATAAGGTCGTCTGAAAGCGCTGTGCGGTATTGTCTTAAGACAATATGATTGTAACGTAAACCATATGGTTTAACATGCCCGAATAACGAACGGCATAATCGGAAGAGGGACGGCGACGCTATTGCCTCCCGCCGCCCGCTGCTTTACCATAAGCCGCTTTCGGTAAAAATGCCGCCACCACTTCCCATCACACAACTACCATGAAAAAACTGATCACCTCGTTGCCTATTTTCATTGTCTTAGCCGACATGGTTTACGGCTTTGTCCTCAATATCTCGCAAGGGCTTAATTTGCAGCAAAGCACGCCTTCTGACGGCGGACTTGCCGTTACCCCCGATATTGCGTTCAACAGCCTGCAAATTATTGCCAACGGCGGCATGATGGTTATTATCGGCTTCGGACTGCTGACTCTGCTCCAACTTAACGGTACGGTTTTAAAACGCCGTATCCTGCCCATCGGCATTTTCCGCACGTTGGGGCTGCTGGCGGTATTGGCATTCAGTGTGCCGTCGCTGTGGGAATGGGGCAATGCGCTGATTTCCGCTGCTATGGGGTATCCCGTGTTCAATTTCGGCAACCCGCGCTATTTGGCCAGCGCATTTTGTATGCCGCTGATTGCCTTATTGTGTCTGAAGCGGCTGTACGATTGGTACAAACTGCACCGTTTGCCGCAAGCGGATACGGTCGTGCCTGCCGCAGCACAGGAACCGGATAAAAAGGTCGTCTGAAAATCCTTTTTCTGGTTTTCAGACGACCGGTTTCCATAGGTTTCGGGAAATAAAGAATATCGGAAAATAGCAAAGATGAGATGCTTAAACCTAATGATATATAACGTGAATTCGAGATAAGGCTCTCTTTGCCTGATGGTGGGCAGTGCGTCGCAGATGCCTGTTGTGAAATGTGGCGGGACTTCGCCCGCGAAAAAACGTTTTAACCTATAGTGGATTAAATTTAAATCAGGACAAGGCGACGAAGCCGCAGACAGAGACCTTTGCAAAAAAGCACTTCCCCCGACAACCGAAACCCAAACACAGGTTTTCGGCTGTTTCTGCCACTAATTGCGCCTAATTTTACCCAAATACCCCCTTAATCCTCCCCGGATACCCGATAATCAGGCATCCGGACCGCCTTTTAGGCGGCAACAGGCACACTTAGCCTGTT
>ERZ772927.392-NODE-392-length-19560-cov-4.7757_pt1 | contig 19560 bp, 13 predicted proteins | sample MGYA00512115_ERZ772927 | MGnify/ENA primary metagenome ERZ772927 (study PRJEB29015, sample SAMEA2737924) | human oral metagenome | biome: human oral; feature: human-associated habitat; material: dental | place: China | collected 2013 ... | reverse complement strand
ATCCTCGACCCGCTTCTCCTGAACCCACGACCGTCGTCGAAACCGATCATCCCCTATGGAGTTGTCCGCCCCGCCGTCGCGGCGGGACCGGAAACGCGCCCCGTCAAGGGGCGAGAGGGAGTGTACCAGAGCCCCATCCCGCCGTCACCCCCGCCCCGGCGGCCGCCGGGCGTGATGCGCGGAACCGACCTGAACGCCGTCGGCCTGCGAAGATGGGCGCGGGGCGGATCGCACCGACGGGACCGCGACGCGAGGAGGACTCATGGAGACCCGGGCACTGACCGCGCTGGATCGGCGGATCGCGGTGATCGGCACCGGCACCTGGCAGCTGGGACTCGACCAGGGCGAGGTCGCCCCCGAGACGGCCGCCGCCGCGCTGGAGGCCGCCGTCGACGCCGGCGTCACCCTCATCGACACCGCCGACGTCTACGGCGACGGGCGCTCGGAGCGCTTCGTCGGCCGGTTCCTCGCCGCCCACCCCGACGCCGGCCTCACCGTCGCCACCAAGATGGGGCGGCGGGCGGCGCAGACCCCCGAGAGCTACACCCGGGAGGGCTTCCTGGCGTGGAACGACCGCTCCCGCGCCAACCTCGGGGTCGAGACCATCGACCTCGTCCAGTTGCACTGCCCGCCCGGCCCGGTCATCGAGGCGCCCCGCACCTGGCAGTGGCTCGACGAGATGGTCGAGGCCGGCCGCATCCGCGCCTACGGCGTGAGCGTGCAGACCTGCGAGCAGGCGCTCGAGGCCATCGGCCACCCGGGCTGCGCGAGCGTGGAGCTGATCGTCAACGTCTTCAGGCAGCGGCCGCTCGAGGCCGTCCTGCCAGCCGCGCGCGCCGCGGGCACCGCCGTGATCGCCCGGACGCCCCTCCCCGAGGGCCTGCTGACCCACAACCGCCGTCGCAATGCCCAGTCCCTGCCGCGCCCCGAGGACGCGCCCGACCTCGGGCGGATCTTCACCGTCGTGCCCGGGGATGCGGGCGCCCGGGCCGCGCGCGAGCTCGCCCGCCTGTGCCGCGAGCTCGGGCCCGAGCACGTGCAGCCGGTCCAGGTGGCGCTGCGGTGGCTGATCGAGCAGGAGGGGATCACGTGCATCCTGCCCGACGCGCGCAGCGCGCACCAGGTGCGCTTCAATATCGAGGCGGCCGGGATTGCGCCTCTGGGCGCCGAGATGCACGCCGCGCTGGCCGAGCTCTACGACCGGATCATCCGCCCCTACGTCCACGACCGCTGGTGACCGCCGGCCGGGGGCGGCGGCCGCAGCCCCGACGGCGGTCGGCGGTCCGGCTCAGCCCCGACGGCGGTTGGCGGCGGCCACGGCCCGGGCCGCCTCGCGCCTGTCCTGGGCCTCGCGCAGGGACTGGCGCTTGTCCCAGTCCTGCTTGCCCCGGGCCAGGGCGATCTCCAGCTTGGCCCGCCCGCCGATGAAGTACAGCTCGAGCGGGACGATCGTGTACCCCTTGGCCCGCACCTTGACCGCCAGGCGCTCGAGCTCGGCGCGGTGGAGCAGCAGCTTGCGCTTGCGGCGCGGGGCGTGGTTGTTCCAGGTGCCCTGGAGGTACTCGGGGATGTGCGCGCCCTGGAGCCAGGCCTCACCGTGACGGTCGATCTCGATCCACGCCTCGGTCAGGGAGGCCCGGCCCATGCGCAGCGCCTTGACCTCGGTGCCGGTCAGGACCAGTCCCGCCTCGTAGCGGTCCTCGATGAAGTAGTCGTGGGTCGCCTTGCGGTTGCGCGCGACCGTCTTGTGGGCGTCGGAGGCGGCCTTCGCGCGCTCCCCCGCCGTCGGCTTCCTGGACCTGCTGGGCCTGCTGGGCACGAGCGTCTCCTTCCACTGGCTGCGTCGGCGCGTGGCGGGCCTGGCGGCACCGCAATGACCTAGGGTACGCGAGACGTCAAGAGCGGACCGTATGCCCCCGGCACAGCCGTGGCGCCAGCGGCCCCGGCGACCGGGCCTATACCCACTCTGGGCGCGGAGCCAGCGGGTCCGCGGTCGGGCAGAGCCGCCCGGGCACGCCCACTCAGGTACGGGGCCGGGCGACCCCCGACCCCGTACCCGGGCGCGCACCCGGCGCGCCGGCTCAGAAGCCCGGCAGGGTCATGGGGTCGATGTAGACCCCGTCCCGAGCCACCTGGAAGTGGACGTGGGGGCCGGTGGCGTAGCCGGTGGAGCCGGTCAGGCCGACGACGTCGCCCCGGTTGACGTACTGCCCGTCGGCAATGGTGCGCGAGGACAGGTGGCACAGGGTGATGACGTAGGAGTGCCCGTCAATGTAGCCGCCGTTAATGTCAATGCCGATGCCGCAGGAGGCGGAGTTCCAGTAGGTCGCCGTCCCGGAGACCGCGGCGTACTGGGGGGTGCCCTCACTGGCCGCGAAGTCCACGCCCTGGTGCCCTGTGGCCACGCCGGTCACCGGGTGGATCCGGTACCCGAAGGGCGAGGTGACGCTCAGGGGCCCCGGGATGGGGTGGCCGATGTAGCCCTCGCCCAGGGAGTCGGACTGGATGGAGGAGGCTGGCACGGAGGACACGCTGCCCTCGCTCAGGGCGACCTGGTTGGCGGCGTCGATCTCGGCCACCCGCGACGCCGCCGCGGCCGCGTCCGCACTGGCCTGGGCCTGCTGCTCCTCCAGACCCGCCTTCTGGGTCTCCAGGACGGAGGCGGCGTTGGCCTTCTGGGTCGCCAGGGTGGCGACGGCGTCACGCCTCTGCTGTGCCGTGTCCTTGGCGGTCTGGGCGGCCGCGGCGGCGTCGTCCGCGTCCTTCTTGAGGTCGCTCACCCGCTGCGTGGCGGCCTTCTGCCTGGCCTGGCGGTTCTCGGCCTTGACCCGCTCGGTCTCGGCCGCGGCCAGGACGGACTCCTGGACCGCGGAGCCGATCTCGACGCCCGAGGCGCGCTGGGTGAGGTCCTCCACGGAGTCCGAGGAGAGCACGTAGGTCCAGGAGGTCAGGGAGTTCTCCCCCTGGTAGGTGGAGACCACGAGCTGGCCGATCGAGCTGGTGCTCTGCTGGGTGGCGGCCTGGGAGCCGGTGGCCTCCTGCTCCAGGGTGGTCAGTGTGGACTGCGCCACGGCCAGCTGGTTGGTAATGGTCTGCTGCTCGCGCTCCTTGGCGGCCAGGTCGGCCTCGGCCGTGGCCAGGTCGGTCTGGGCCGTGCTCAGGGCGGTCTTGGCGTTCTGGAGGTCGAGGTAGGCCTGCCCGAGCTCGGCGCTGACCCCCTCCAGGGAGGAGGTCAGCTCGGCCCTGCGCTGCTCAGCCTCCGCCTGCTCCGCGGCGGCGTCGGAGCGGTCGTCGGCCTGCGCCCCGCCCCCGACGCCGAGGACCATGACGGTGAGCGCCACCATGGCCGCCGCCACGCCCCGGCGTCGGAGGCGCCGGGGCCGTCGGGCAAGAGCGTCCGCAGTGAAACGGGTAGTCGCTAGCATGGAGAATCAGACCCTTGTGTACTTGGACAGGGAGAAGGCCGAGGACGCGGCAGCCAGGAGGATCGCGGCGAGCACCAGGAAGGGTGCCAGGCGCAGGACGTCACCGGTACCGATAAAGGCCGTCGTGAACTTGATGGACTTGGCCAGCCAGCCCTCCACAATAGTGTTCACCCCGGCCCACAGCGCGCCCACGGCCAGGAGCGCGCCCACGAGCGCCGCCAGGGCGCCCTCCAGCATAAAGGGAAGCTGGATAAACAGGTTCGACGCCCCTACCAGCCTCATAATGCCGGTCTCCTTGGACCGGCTCATGGCGGACAGGCGGATCGTGGTGGAGATCAGCAGGACCGCGGCCACCGCCATGACCGCCGCCAGGCCGCCGGTGATCCAGGAGGCCCGGTTCATGACCAGGAACAGGGGCTCGAGGGTGTCGCCCTGGTCCACGACCCGCTCCACCCCGTCGCGCCCCGCGAACTGCTCGGCCACCACCTGGTACTTCTCAGGGTCGTGGAGCTTGATACGGAAGGAGACCGGCATCATCGCCTCGGTGGCGTTGCGGCCGATCGCCGACTTGCCGTAGGCCTTCATAAAGTTCGCGTAGGCCTGGGCCTTGGACTCGATCTCGTAGTTCTTCACGTAGGGCTTGAGGGTGTCCGAGTTGACCAGCCTCTCCACCGCGTCAATCTGCTCCTGGGTGGCCTCCCCGTTGACGCAGTTGGCGGACGAGGAGGACGGCGGGCACATGAAGACGCTCACCTCCACCTTGTCGTACCAGGCCCCCTTCATGGTGGAGATCTGGTCCTGGAGCAGGGCGGAGGAGCCCACGAAGAGCAGGGACACGAACGAGACCAGGATGACCGAGATGGTCATCGCGATATTACGGCTCAGGCCCTTGAACGTCTCCGACAGGATAAAGCGCAGTCGCATTGTGGTTCTCCTTCAGCGGTCCGAGCCGTAGAAGCCGTGGGACTGGTCGCGGACCACCTGACCGGCCTTGAGCTCAATGACGCGCTTACGCATTTGGTTGACGATCTCGTCGTCGTGGGTCGCCATGACCACGGTGGTGCCCTGGCGGTTGATACGGTCCAGGAGGCCGATAATGCCTACCGACGTGGTGGGGTCGAGGTTCCCGGTGGGCTCGTCGGCGAGCAGGAGCTTGGGACGGTTGACCATGGCGCGAGCAATGGCCACGCGCTGCTGCTCGCCGCCGCTGAGCTCGTGGGGCAGGCGCTTCTCCTTGCCCGCCAGGCCCACCAGCTTGAGCACCTCGGGGACGGCGGAGAGGACGTAGTGTCGGGGCTTGCCGATCACCTGGGAGGCAATGGCCACGTTCTCCAGCACCGTCTTGTTCTCCAGCAGGCGGAAGTCCTGGAACACGAAGCCTATCTGCCGCCGCAGCTGGGGGACCTTCCATGTGGAGATCTGGGACAGGTCGCGCCCCAGGACGTGGACGGAGCCGGAGGTGGGGCGCTCCTCACGCAGGACCAGGCGCAGGAAGGTGGACTTCCCGCTGCCCGACGCCCCCACCAGGAAGACGAACTCCTCACGCTCGACCCTGATCTCGACGTCGTCGAGCGCTGGCCGGGCCCCCCGCTTGTAGACCTTGGACACGTGGTCGAATCGGATCATCGCATGCTTCCCTCGCTGCCGCGGACACACGCACACACGTGTCCCCCTACCGCCGTCACCGTACGCAGCCAACCTGAGTGTTTCCCGGCAGACACGCCCGAGGCCGGTGTGTACCACACCCCGATACCCTCAGAGCGTGACCGCCTCCCACGCCTCCGCCCCCCACGTCCCCGAACCCACCGGTCCGGCCCCGGCCACCCCGAGCGGGGTGACTGGCCCGCCGAGCAGGGTGACCGGCCCGGGCGGGGAAGCCAGCCCGGGCGGGGAAACCGCCCCGGGTGAGGGCGCCCAGGACCTCGACGCCCTGGTGGACCGCGGCTCCTGGGCACGCTTCACCCCCGGCCTGGAGCGCCTGGTGGGGCAGGTCCTGCGCGGCGGCCAGGACGACGCCGCCCGCCCGACGCTGCTGCTGACGGCGCCCGCGCCCGCGGTCAGTGCCTCGGAGCTGGCCGCCCCCGGCCTGATAGGACGTCTCATGGGCAGGCGGGCGCTGCTGCCCTCCCCCGAGGCGCCTGGCGTGGTGCTCACCGGCCGACGGGAGGGCACCGAGGTGGGTGTCCCGGTCCTGGACTCCCAGGGCCGTGCGCTCCTGGGCGACGCCGCCCGCAGTGAGCTGTCCCTCCTGGGGTGGGCAGGGGGTGAAGTCATGAGCCGGATCATTGCCGACGACGCGACGACCGCACAGGCCGTGACACGCCTGCTCATTGAGACCCTGCGCGTCCCCCACCCCGCTGACCTGGACTGGCTGCTGAGCTGGCCCGGCCCGCACGCCACGGCACCGTGAGCCGGGCCCCAGGCCCGGGTGCCCTCAGGCCCGGGGGTCTTAGGGCGAGCCCGAGCCGGTATCCTCTCAGGCCCGGGTGCCCTCAGGCCCGGGGGTCTCGGGCAGCCCCAGCGCCGACTGGAGGAGGCGGTGACGCCCCAGGACCTCGGTGGCCGGGGCCTCCAGCCCCCGGCCCACCACGGTGTCCAGACGGCTGCGCACCTGCTCGCCGTAGTGCGTCGCCTCCCGGCGGGCCCGCACCCGCCGCTGGTAGGCGGACCAGCTCAGCATGAGCAGGCCGACCAGCCCCACGGCCGCGGCGGCGGGCTCCACGGCGCCCTGGGACAGGCCGATCCCGCCCCAGACCAGGCCGATGACGAACAGCAGGATCCCGCCCCACCAGCTGAGGTCAATGAGCGGGGCACGGTGGCCGGGCAGGGGCACGCTGCCCACCGCCTCGGTGCTCTGGGCGGCCAGCGCCTCGGGGGAGATGACGGACTCCTCCACGCTGCGCAGCCAGACCAGGGGCAGGCCGTGGGTGGTGCGGCGCAGCCATGTGGTCTGGATGGAGGCCACCGTCGCCCGGGAGGGGGGTTCCGGACGGGCCAGGGAACGCGGCAGGGCGTGGGCGAGCGCCGCCCGCACGGAGTCCTCCACGGCGGCGGCGCCGGAGGCCTGGATGAGGGCGGTGGTGGTCTCCGCCACCAGGGCGGGCTCCACACGTACCAGGCGCTCCGCCACGGTGGGACGCAGGCGCCGGGCAATGGCGTCCATCTCGGCGCTGGCGGTCCGGGCGGCGTTGGACTCCCGGGCGACGCGCTCACGCAGCAGGGTGCGGAAGGTGCCCAGGTTGTCCCCACGCACCGCCGAGACCGGCAGGACCTGCACGTCACGCAGGCCGTCGGCGTCCAGGAGCTCACGTACGTCGGCCAGGAGCGTGTTCACGCCCGTGGCAGGCAGGGTGTCGATCTGGTTGACCAGGATGAGCATGTCCTCCTGGCGGGCGCCCAGACCCCGCAGGTAGCCCTCGTGCAGGGCGGCGTCGGCGTACTTCTGGGGATCCACCACCCACACCAGGATGTCCGCCAGCGGGACGAGGCGGTCCACCTGGAGGGCGTGGGCGGTGGTCACCGAGTCGTAGTCGGGCACGTCGAGGAGGACCAGCCCCTCCAGGTCGTCCTGGTCGGTCGCGTCCAGCAGGGAGTCACGGCGGATGCGTCGGTCCTCGTTGACGCCCAGGAAGTCCAGGAGGGCGACGGCGTCGTCGCCCCAGGTGCAGGCCGCCGCCCGGGAGGTGGTGGGACGACGCGCCCCCACGTCGGCGAAGTCCAGCTGGGTGATGGCGTTGAACAGGGAGGACTTGCCCGAGCCGGTGCCGCCGAAGAAGGCGACCACGGTGTGGTCCACCCCCAGGGCCAGGCGCTTGGCGACCTCGTCCATCCCGGTGCGGGCGGGGATGGCCAGGCTCGCGGGGACCTCGGTGGGGCAGGCGTCCAGCGCCTGTCTCATGCGGGCCAGGCGCTCCTGAAGGTGCTGGTCGTCCAGCACGGTGTCAGTCATAGCCGATTCCTCCAGTTCCTCCGGGCTGGGCGAAGGGAGCTAGCTCGCTGGCGCGTAGGCGCAGGGCCGCGGCCAGCGAGGGGTCCGGGGCCAGGCTGGCCGCCGCCCCCTCGGGTAGGAGGACGGCGAGGGCACCGCCGAGGGCCTGGGTCAGGGAGGTCTGGGCGCGCTCCAGCTCCTGCCCCAGTCCCAGGCGCTCCGCGGCGCCGCGAGCCCCCTCCACCCCGGCGGCGGCGGCGATCAGCAGGTCGGCGGTGGCGCCAGGGGTCAGCCCCTTTGGCGCCACCACAGTGGTCTCAGTCACACTATCGGACCACGTCCTGAGGACGTCGACGGCGTCGACGGTCCGGGGCAGCAGGCGCTCGGCCGCCGTCCCGGCCCCGGCCTCCTGCCACACCCGGGTGGCGTCGTCGGAGGCCGCCACGACGGTGGCCTCCAGACGGGAGGCCACGCAGGCACGTACCTCCACGGCCAGCTCGGCCAGGGCGGCGGCACGGGACCGGGTGGCCCGTCCGAACCAGCCGCGTCCCAGGCGCCCGCCCTGGGCCAGGGAGGCCAGGGGGCCGCCGGCGGAGGCGGAGGTCAGCCAGCGGGTCGTCGGAGCGCCCTCGCCGCAGGAGCCCAGCTCCACGTCACGGGCGAGGTCCGAGGTCGGGGACTGACGCAGGATCCTGGTCTCGGCCTCCAGGGCGGCGGCGGCGTCAGCCTGGGTGTCCACGTCCTCGGCGAGCTGGGTGAGCTCGGCGCGCAGGGCCGTCCACTGGGCCCGTCCGGTGCGGCGCACCAGCCCGGCGGCGCGGTGGCGCCCGGCCAGGAGCTGGAGCCAGGTACGCAGCTCGGCCACGGAGGAGGCGGTCAGCAGGCCCTCGTGGGGGCCGGCGTCGGGGACGATGAACAGGGGGGACTCGCTCAGCCCCAGCCCGGCCAGGCGGGCCACCAGGTCGGTGCGCACCTCGGCCAGGATCGAGGCCGGGATCCGGTTGAGGACGACGGCGATGGAGGTGCGACGCCTGGCCGCCTCCTCCAGCGTGGTCCACGGGGTCTGGTCCCCGTAGCGGGCGGCGGTGGTCACGAAGAGCCACAGGTCCGCCGCCTCCAGCAGGCGCGAGGCCAGGGTGCGGTTGGCCTCCTGGACGCTGTCCAGGTCGGAGGCGTCCACGAGGGCCAGGCCGGCAGGAACGGCATCGGAGGTGACCAGGCGTGAGACCCCCGTGACCGGGTGGTCCGCCAGGGACTGGGCGTCCTCAGGGTTGACGACCAGGACGGGCACCCGGGTGGTGGGACGCAGGACGCCCGCCTCAGAGACCTCGGCGCCCAGGATGGAGTTGACGAGCGTGGACTTGCCCGCGCCCGTGGAGCCACCGACCACGACAATGGCAGGGATGTCCGCATCCGCCAGGCGGGGCAGGACGTGGTCGCGTATCTGGGCGACCAGGCTGGCCCGGGCACGACGTGCGGCCTCGACCCCGGGAGCGGTCAGACTGAGGTCGAGGTTATCCAGGTCACGGGCGGTGTCCGTGAGCACGTCCATGAGCTGGCTGCGGCTCAGTGAGCTGACGGACGCTTCCCCGCTGGAGGGGACTGGGGAGGCAGGAGGGGCCATACAACATACTTTAAGGTCGGAAGGACCTCGACGGGGAGGGCGCACGCGCAGAGAGGAAATGCCCACCCGCCCGGCCCGGGCCCGTTCGGCCCGGGCCCACGCGGCCTCCCGCGGTGGATCGGGCCCACAATGCGCCGTACCGCGGCCCCGCTGGCCGTGAGGGACCCGGGTGTGGCCCTTGGCCCGGCAGGCCGCGGTACGGCAGACGGCCCCGTACACGCCTTCCGGCGGTACGAGGCCGTCCCCTTCACTCGGGGTGGCTGACGGGGTTTGAACCCGCGACCTCCTGGACCACAACCAGGCGCTCTGCCAACTGAGCTACAGCCACCAGCGTGCGGGCAATCGCAACGAGCCGTACTTTATCGACTCACCCCGTGAGGTACCAATCCGCCCACCGTGGACTGCATCACGTACCGGCGCCACAGGGCGCAGGACGCCGGGAGAGCCAGCACGCACCGTCGCGCCCCGGCCGGGCGGTCCACCGGGCGGGGGTTAACGGGCAGGACCCACCACGAGAGGACGAGAAGGGCCCGCGCGGTCCCGATAAGGGCGGTCTCCCGGCAGGGCAGCCTCTCAGCGAGGACCCGCCTGCCTCATGACCTCCGCCGTCGGGCTGGCGAGCACCTGCTCCGCCGCCGCCTGGCAGGCCTCGCTCGTGGGTCCCTCGTCGGCGGGGAAGAGCACCGCCCGGTAGTAGCGCAGCTCGTCGATGGACTCCGCGATGTCCGCCAGGGCCCGGTGGCCCCCGTGCTTCTCCGGGGAGCGGAAGTAGGTGCGCGGGTACCACCGCTTGGCCAGCTCCTTAATGCTGGAGACGTCCACCACCCGGTAGTGGAGGTGGTCCACCAGCTCGGGCATGTCCCGCACCAGGAACGCCTTGTCGGTACCCACGGAGTTGCCCGCGAGCTGGGCCGTACGGGGCTCGGGCACCAGGGAGCGCACGTAGTCCAGGACCTGCCTGCGGGCCTGCTCCAGGGGCAGCCCGTCCTCCAGCTCCGCCAGCAGCCCCGAGGAGGTGTGCATCTTCCGCACGAAGTCGTTCATCTGCTCCAGGGCGGCGGCCGGGGGACGGATGAGGACGTCGATCCCCTCACCCTGGGGGCGCAGCTCGTAGTCGGTGACAATGACGGCCACCTCAATGAGAGCGTCAGCGTCGAGGTCCAGGCCGGTCATCTCACAGTCGATCCACACCAGGGGGTCGGAGGTACTCTGCTTGCTCACGGACAGAGTCTATCCTCCGGCCGTCCGCGCAGCCTCACCCACGCAGTGACGGCGCCTCCCCACCACCGTCCGACGTCCCGCCCGGCACCCGGCAGGCGAGGCAGTAACCTGTCCCGCCCCACGGTCTCGTCGCAGACCACACTCCGTCTACGATAGTCCCGGCTCCGTCAGAGCCGTTCCCCGTACCGGCCCCACGGAAAGGCCCACTATGCAAAGGCTTGGTAGCATCTACACCCTTGATGAGCGTATTGGCAGCGGCGCTCAGGGGGAGGTGTGGCGCGGGCACGCGGACGGGTCACAGGAGGTCCTGGCGTTCAAGGTCCTCCGTCGTGACCTGGCCAGGGAGAGCTCGGTGGTCAGCGCCTTCCTCAAGGAGAGCGAGACGCTGCGCCGGGTCGCCAGCCCCGCGGTGGTCAGCATCCGCGACATCGTGGCCGAGGGGGAGACCCTGGCCCTGGTCATGGACTACGTGGGAGGCGGCGACCTGACGGCGAAGCTGCACCACGAGGGCCCCCAGAGCCCGGCGATGGTGGCCTGGATCGGCGCCTCGGTCGCCGTGGGCCTGGAGGCGATCCACGCCGCCGGGGTGGTCCACCGGGACGTCAAGCCCGCCAATATCCTCCTGGACCCCGCCACCAACCCGCCTACGCCCAAGGTGGCCGACTTCGGCGTGGCCAGGATCTGCGACTCCGCCTCCACCACCCGATCGACCATGTTCGTGGGCACGCCCCTGTACATGGCCCCGGAGGTGGCTGACGGCATGCCCGCCTCCCCCGCCATGGACGTGTACTCCCTGGGGATCGTGCTCTACGAGCTCTCCTGCGGCGTCACCCCGTTCGTGGGCACCCCGGCCTACCTCATTAAGGCCCACGCCGGCCTCCTGCCCGGGCGGCCGCAGGGCGTGCCGGACGCCCTGTGGAACCTGATTGCCGCCATGACGGCCAAGGACCCGGCCGCGCGTCCCACCATGACCGCCGTGCGCGAGGCCCTGAGCACCCTGGTCACCACGCTCGCGCAGCTCCCGCCCGCCCCCGCCCTCACCGAGCCCCCGCAGGCCCTGCCGGCCGCGACGCCGGTCAGCGGGGACCAGACCATGGTCGCCGGGGTCCCGGCCACCGGTGTCCTGCCCGCGGTGCCCTCAGCCTCCGCCGCCAGCGCCGCCTCCTACCCGGGGGTACCCGGCTCCGCCGCCAGCGCCGCCTCCTACCCCGGGGTCCCAGCGAGCCCGGGAGTGCCGGCCCCCGGAGCCCCTGGAGTCCCAGGTGCCCCTGGAGTCCCCGGTGCGCCGGAGGCCGCTGACGCCGCTGCTGGCCCCGCAGCGCCCGTCAAGAAGCGGCGGCGGGGGCTGGTGGTGGCCCTGGTGGTGGCACTCGTGCTCCTGGGAGCCGGTGGCGCGGGCGCCTTCTACCTCCTGAGGGACACGGGTGAGGACAAGGCCGGGCCCGCACCGGTCACCACCACAGATCCCGGCCCGACGCCCTCCCCCACCCCCTCGGCCAGGCCCTCGGTCACGGCGTCGGCCACAACGTCGGCCACGGCGTCGGCCACGCCCTCAAAGCTCACCTCCATGCCCGACCTGGTGGGCAAGACCGAGGCCGAGGCCAAGAAGGCCCTGCCTGGCAGCATCACGGTCAAGATCAAGCAGAAGTCGGTCTCTGACGCCTCCAAGGTCGGTAAGGTCTTGGAGACCGACCCGGCTGCCGGGGCGGCCGTGCCCACCGAGGTCACCCTGACCATTGGCGCCAAGGTGGCCACTATCTACCTCTCCGACTTCAAGGCAGTGACCTCCAATCGGTTCTCCTCGGAGCCAGCGACCCTCAATGGGCAGAAGTACGCCCACTCCATTCTCTCCTCCGCATACTCCGAGAAGAGCAGCATTGAGTGGAACCTGGGACGCCACTTCACCCACCTGTCCGGCAAGCTGGGCCTGAGCGACAACGCCAAGGACGCCGACGCCACCTTCACGGTGGACTTCTACGCCGACCAGACGCTGCTCAAGACCGAGACCGTCTCCTTCGGGACGTTCATCGACCTGGACCTGGATATGACCAATGTCCTGCGCCTCAAGATCGTGGTCACCCGCACCGACAAGGGGAATAGCGGCGCCAGCGTGGTCCTGGGGGACGCCGCCCTGGAGGGCAGCCCCGACCAGGTGCCCAGCCTCGACGAGCTCAACAAGGGCAACTAGCAGCCCCCGACCCTACCCGCCAGGAGGCGTGCCTGGCGGGTAGGGTCGCGTACACGTAAGCGAGCTGCCTGCCCACGACCACGAACCCGGGAGCCCCCATGACCGACACCCCCGCCCGCCGTCTCGGAAGCTCCTACGTCCTCCAGGAGCGCGTGGGCGCGGGCGCCCAGGGGGAGGTCTGGCGCGGTCACCACGTGGACTCCACCGAGCCCCTGGCCTTCAAGGTCCTACGGGCCGACCTGGTGGACGACCCCGCCGTGGTGGAGCGGTTCATCAAGGAGCGCTCCACCCTGCTGCGGGTGCGCAGCCCCTACGTGGTGGCCATCCGCGACGTCGTCATCGAGGGATCCACCTTCGCCATTGTCATGGACTACGTCGACGGCGGGGACCTGTCCGGGCTGCTGCGCGCCGAGGGCCCGCTGCCGCCGGCACGCCTGGCCGCCCTGGGGTCACGTATCGCCCGGGGCCTGGCCGCCGTCCACCACGCCGGGGTGGTCCACCGGGACGTCAAGCCCGCCAATATCCTCCTGAGCGCGGCCCGCCCAGGCCACGACGGCGTCGCGGCAGCCCCCCAGGGCACGCCCGCAGGCGGTGGGCAGGGCGCCGTGGTACCCCGGGTGGGGGACTTCGGGGTGGCCCGCATCTGCGACACCCTCACCGCCGCGCAGGCCACGGGCGCCATCGGGACCCCCCTGTACATGGCCCCCGAGATCCTGTCCCCGCAGGCCCCCACCCCCGCGGCGGACGTCTACTCCCTGGGGGTCATGCTCTACGTCATGGCCTGCGCCGTGCCGCCCTTCCTCGGTGAGCCCGCCCAGCTGCTGCACCAGCACGCCCGCCGTGACCCCGGACGGCCCGACGGCGTCCCGGACCCCTTGTGGGAGCTCATGGCCGCCATGCTGGCCAAGCACCCGCAGGACCGTCCCGACGCCGACGTGGTGGCCCGGAGCCTGGAGGCCATGGAGACGGCCCTGGCAGGTCTGCCCGCCGCCCCCAGGCTCCCGGCCCCTCCCCCGTCCACGCCCTCAGCCCTCCCCTACGACTGGGACTGTCCCGGGGCCCTGGCCCCTGGCGCCCCCGCGGCCCTTGGGGCACAGGCCGGGCCGACTCTCGTGACCCCGCAGGACCGCACGTCCCCCATGGCGGACGCACAGGCCGGGTACGGCATTGTCCCGGCCCCGGCAGAGGGGCCCACCAGGGCCTACGGGACCGGTGACGGGCCCGTCACCGGGTGGTACGGGGCCCCGGCTCCTGGACCCGGGGGCTCCCCGGCCAGCCCCCGGCCCCCAGGCGGCCCCCGGCGCGGTGAGCCCCGCCGCAGGCGCCGGTGGGTCGGCGTGACAGTGGTGCTGGTGGTACTCGCCCTGGCCGCGGCGGGAGCCGGGGCGTGGTGGTGGGGTAGCAGCACCCGGGACTACCCGGGCTGGCTCGCCGCCCTGCCAGTAGGCAACTCCGCCCGGGAGGACCAGCGTCTGGCCGACGTCTCCGAGGCCGCCCTGGCCCCGGGCGGGGGCATGCTGGCCGCCAGGTCCTCGGGCACGTGGTCCCTGTATGACCTCACCAGCAGTGACAAGGCCCCCGTCTGGAGCGGGGACTGCTACAAGGCCGCCTTCTGGAACGCGAGGACCCTGCTGTGCCAGCAGTCCTCCTCCAGCAGGAGCGTCCTGGTCGGCACAGGCGGGACCGCAGCCGTCCCCGGCCCCAAGGACACGGTGTACGTAGGCGCCACCCAGGACTACGCCGTCGTCGTCGACAAGGCCAGGAACCGCTCTAACGGCGACCTCATTGCCCTGGACGCCCAGGGCAAGGAGGTGTGGCGGGCCGCCGGGGCCTACTCCAAGGGGATGGTGCGCAACGGCTTCGTCCTGACCTACGAGGACAACTCCGACTCGGTGCAGGTCCTGTCAGCAGCCACCGGTGAGGTCCTGGTCTCCGCCCTGGACAAGGAGCCCGACTTCGACCCGGAGGACCGCGCCTGGCCGGGGGGCTTCAATATCGGCACCGGGACCGCGGCCTTCTCCCGCGTCCCCTCCGAGGGCGCCACGGTCTACAACGCCAGCGGCAGCCAGGTGAGGAGCGTGCCGGGGACCTTCAGGAACCCGCCGACCTGGGCCTCCTCGGCCCCCCTGGACGCCGAGGGGCTGGCACAGGCCTACACCGCGGCCGCCAAGAACCCCTCGGCGCTCCAGGCCATCGGCCCTGACCGCGTCGTGGACGTCACCGTGGACACCAGCACCTGCACGGCCTCGGCAGGAGGCACGCAGCTGGCGCTCCCCCGGCGGGGCTCCCAGGAGGTCTGCCTCCTCAGGCCCCTGGGCACCCTGGGCGAGGACCTGCTCATGCAGGTGGGCCAGCCCGACTCCGCCTCGGACGCCGCCGGGGACAGGGTCGTCGCCTACTCCACGGCCACCGGTCGGCCGGTGTGGGAGGTACGAGGAACCTACATGGGCGTGGTCGCCGCGCCGGGTCAGCCCAGCCAGGTGCGTCTCCTGGTGACCCAGGGCGGCAGCTACGGGGACCTGGTGGTCTACACCGTCCTCAGGAGGTAGGCCGTCACCGGCGGGCCTGGTGGACCAGGACCCTCAGGCAGGCCGCCGCGGCAATGGCCCCTAGCACCAGGAGCACGAGGGTGTCCCACCACCACTGGCCCGCGCTGTGGTTCCACAGGGCGTCAGGTTCGGAGCTGCGCGTCATGCCGTTCATGTCCACGGTGGAGGCAACCAGGGCGTAGCCCCAGCGCGCCGGCATGAGCCAGCTGATCTGGTCGAGCACGGCCCTGCCGGTCACCGTCACGAACCCCCCGGAGAACACCAGCTGGGTCATAATGGTCACCACCAGGACCGGCATGACCTGCTCGGAGGTGGACACCAGGGCCGAGACCGCCAGTCCCAGGATTCCCGCGACAAAGCCTGAGAGCCAGCAGTCCACGTACAGCTCCAGGCTGGCCCCGCCCAGGGCAGCGGCCCCGCTGGGGGCGTCGTTGAGCAGCAGCGCGATACCCACCATGAGGGAGGTCTGGACGGTGACGACCAGGGCGAGCATGACCGTCTTGGAGCCCATGTAGGCCCCCGGTCTCAACCCGACGGCTGCCTCTCGCAGGAAGATGTCCCGTTCCTTGACCAGGTCGCGGATAGTGGCCGACATGCCCGCGAAGATGGCGCTAATAACCATGACGACGAGCAGCATACGGGCCTGGCCGGAGGGCTTGGGGGGATCGGGCAGGGCGAAACCGGTCTTGCCCTCGATGACCTTGGTGAGCAGGCCCATGATTACGGGCAGGATGAGCATAAAGCCCAGGTAGGAGGGGTCGGCCAGGACGATCCGCAGCTGACGGCGGACCAGGGTGGAGATCTGGCGCGCCAGGGGACGGGGCGGCGGCTCCGTGGGGCCCTGCTGCCCGACCGGCCTGGGCTGGCTGCTCTGGCCGCGCCGGGTGGAGGGGACCGTGGCCTCCAGGTGCGCCCGCAGGGAGGGGGTGTGGTTACGCATGAGCGCGTAGACGTCCGCGTAGCCGTTAATGGCGGTCGGGTCGGCCAGGGTCCCGCGCGGGGGGTTGGGCATGAGCTCGCCCCGGGCGGCGATCTCGGCCAGACGCTCCTGGAAGTAGGGCAGCACGTGACTGGGTGGGCCGTAGTAGACGGGCTTGCCCCCGGCGGCCAGGATGAGGACCTTGTCGGCCCGGTCAATGTGGGTCTCGTTGTGGGTGACCACCACGACCGTGCGGCCGGAGTCCCCGGGGCGGGTGCCGTGGGCCAGGCTGGCCAGGAGCTGCATGACGTCACGGTCGAGCTGGGGGTCCAGGCCGCTGGTGGGCTCGTCCAGGAACAGCAGGGAGGGGCTGGTGAGCAGCTCGATGGCGGTGGACACGCGCTTCTTCTGTCCGCCCGAGAGCTTCTTGACGCGCTTGTCCACGTGGGGGGTCAGGTCCAGATCCTCCAGGACCTGGTCAATGCGCGCGGTGCGCTCGGCCTTGGTGACGTCCTTGGCGAAGCGCAGCTCAGCGGCGTAGTTCAGGGTCTGACGCACGGTCAGGGCGCTGTGGATGACGTCCGTCTGAGGCACCACACCGATCTTGTTGCGCATAATCGGGTAGTGCTCGTAGACGTTGAGGCCGTCGAAGAGGACCTCGCCGTGCTGGGCCTTCTGCTCACCGGTGAGGGCCTTGAGGAGCGTGGACTTGCCCGCGCCCGAGGGGCCGACGACGGCCAGGAGCTCGTGCCCGCTCAGGGAGAAGGCGATCTGGTCCAGCAGGGTCATACGGCCGTTGTCGACGGTGAAGACAATGTCCTTGGCCACCAGGTCACCGGTGGAGCCAGCCGCCGCCTGGACCTGGATCAGGCCGTCGGGGTTAATGGCCACGAAGTTGGAGCCCATGCCCAGGACCACGGGCTCGGTGACCACCAGGCTGGGGACGCGCACGCCCCGGAAGAAGATGCCGTTGGTAGAGCCCAGGTCGGTGACGACAATGCCCTGGGCCGTGGCGTCCACCCGGGCGTGGTGCTTGGAGACCAGCGGGTCAGGCAGGGGGATGGCGTTGTCACGGCCGCGCCCGATGGTGGCGGTGTCGGTGACCCGGAAGGAGCGGACCGTGGTGGGCGCGCTCTGGGCGTGGCGGACCGGCGGCATGCTCCCGGTCTGGGTCACCGGCGGCATGCTCCCGGTCTGGGGCCGGATCTGCGAGGTCTGGGGTGAGGCCCCGTAGACAGCCGGGGGGAGGTGGGCGGAGTAGGAGGCCGGGGCGGGTCCCGGGCCGGACCGGGGTGGGTAGCCCACCGGGCCCGTCGCCGCGGAGGGGGCGCTGGCAGGCGGGACCGTGGGCACGGGCCTCGGCGCGGTCTGCGGGGGGATCCCGGTCGTGGTGGTGGTCGCGGAGACGGCGCTGGCGGCGCTTGGCAGGCGCGCGGGCGTCAGGGCGATCCCCGGGCCGGAGGTGTCCCCGATCTGGATACGTACCGGACGGGTCACCAAGGTCTCCCGGCAGAGCACCCCGTCCACGATCATGCCGTTGCGGCCCACTGCCCTGACTCTCCAGCCCCGCCCCTCGGGCACCACCTCCAGGTGCCTGCGGGAGACCACGGGATGGACCACGTGCACATCACATTCCTGGGAGCGCCCGACGGTGAAGGCGGTGGTGAACTGCTGGGCAGGCTGGGAGCCCTGGGCCGACAGTGAGGAGACGATAAGGCCGTTGGCAGCAGACGGCTGCGCGGGGTTCTGAGTCACGGAGGCCCTTTCGGTACGCTGGGAATCACGTTGGTCTCACTGTAGTGGCTCCAAGGCGGTAGTGGTTCCAGGGCGTCCGGCGGGGCGGAGCGGGACGTGGTGGGGCCGCCGAACCGGAGCAGGGCCGCGCCGGGGCGGCGAGCGGCGAACCGAGGTAGGACCGCCACCGGGGCGGCGGGCGGCGAAACCGGGACGATGGGTGGCCCACCGGGTTAGGGGCGGCTGCGCCCTCCAGGCCGAGGCCGCTGACGGCGGGCCCGCCGGGTAGGGGCAGCCGCCGGGCTCGTCCACCAGGCCGCGACCACCTCCGTGACGGGCCAGGTTCCTGCCTGCGGAAAACGGGTAGACTCCTGCCCACCGCGAGGCAGTAACTGGGACCGTCGTACCAGCGACCGCACCTGACCACAGGGTGAGATGAGGGAGTAGGATACACCAGGTCACAGGAACTTCTCAGGTAAGCCCCCGTAGCTCAATGGACAGAGCATCGGCCTTCTAATCCGCAGGTTCCCGGTTCGAGTCCGGGCGGGGGCGCCACCAGTTCCGGGGGGCAGTGCAGGTGAAGTGCCAGGTACTCCCTTATTACATTACGGTGACCAGCACCCGGGGCAGCCCGTGGACGCGCGAGACGGTAACCCGAGCGCGGTAACCGCGAGAACCGGTTCCCGCACGCCACGGGCGTCCTGGTCCTAGGCGAGGCGGTACATCCAGTGGTGGGGGTCCTCACGGCGCCCGTACTGGATACCCGTGAGGTGGTCGTGAATCTGGTGGGTGACCTCGTTGCCGTCAATACCCACGTCAAACCCCTCCCCCTTGAGGCGGCCCAGCGGCACCACCACCGCCGCGGTCCCGCAGGCGAACACCTCGGTGACCCTGCCGGATCCAATACCCTCCAGCAGGCCCTTAAGGCTAATGGTCTCCTCGACGACGGTGCGTCCGGCGTCGGTCAGGAGGCGGATAATGGCGCTGCGGGTGGAGCCCTCCAGGATCGTGCCGGTCAGGCGGGGTGTGCGCACGGTGCCGTCAGCGTCCACGACCATAATGTTCATGCCACCGAGCTCCTCGAGGTTCCTCTGGGTGACGTCGTCGAGGAAGCAGACCTGGTCGCAGCCCTGGTCGGCGGCCAGGCTCTGGGGCAGCAGGGAGGAGGCGTAGTTGCCGCCCGTCTTGGCGGCACCCGTACCGCCCCGGCCGGCCCGGTGGTACTCGGTGGTCACCCAGATGGAGATGGGCTCCAGGCCGTGGGTGAAGTAGGCACCCGCCGGGGAGGCGATGACGTAGTAGTCCACGACCCCCGCCGGGTGGACCCCCAGGAAGGCCTCGGAGGCGAAGGCGAAGGGCCGCAGGTAGAGCGACTCCCCCTCACCGGAGGGCACCCAGGCGGCGTCCGCCCGGACCAGGTCCACCAGGGAGGCCACGAAGTCCTCCTGGTCCAGCTCGGGCAGGGCCAGGCGGCGGGCGGAGGCCGCCAGGCGGGCGGCGTTGTAGCGGGGCCGGAAGGTCCACACCGAGCCGTCCTCGTGGCGGTAGGCCTTAATGCCCTCGAAGACCTCCTGGCCGTAGTGCAGGACGGCCGCGCCCGGGGACAGGGACAGGTCACCGAAGGGGACGACGCCGTAGTCGCCCCACCCGGCCCCGCGGGTCCACCGGGCGTGGGCCATGTGGTCGGTGAAGGCACTGCCGAAGTGCAGGTCCCGTAGCGCCCGGTCGCGCTCGGCCGAGGTGGCCGCGTGAGGGTTCGGGGTCAGGGGGAAGCGCCCTGCGAGCGCGTCGGCAGGGGGCAGGGGGAGCGCCGCGGCGCGGGCAAGGGGCGTGTCCAGCGAGTCGTGGGTGGGTGCGGTGGCCTCAGACATACGTGCAGCTTACCGCTGAGCCCACCAGGTGAACCCGAGGTTCTCACATGGTGACCTCACGGGAGGTGGCGTCAGGAACCGGCCCCGGTGCCGCCGGGGAG
>ERZ772927.390-NODE-390-length-19669-cov-5.80014_pt1 | contig 19669 bp, 20 predicted proteins | sample MGYA00512115_ERZ772927 | MGnify/ENA primary metagenome ERZ772927 (study PRJEB29015, sample SAMEA2737924) | human oral metagenome | biome: human oral; feature: human-associated habitat; material: dental | place: China | collected 2013 ... | reverse complement strand
GATGAGGTGAAAGAATGAAATTTGGAATTATTGCGGCAATGGAAGAAGAAAAACGTCTGCTCGAAGAAGAGATGACGATTGAAAAGAAAACAACCGTTGCCAATTGGGAATTTATTGAAGGGACACTTGTTGGAAAGTCAATCGTACTTGTCCAATCCGGGATTGGGAAAGTGATGTCAGCTCTTGCTGCAGGAATTTTAATCGATCGCTTCGGAGTAGACTTGGTGATGAATACGGGTTCTGCTGGTGGATTTGGCACAACTCTAGAAATTGGTGATATCGTCATTGGAACAGAGCTTGCGTACTGCGATGCTGACGTAACAGCTTTTAATTACGCATACGGGCAAATGCCGGGCATGCCAGCGCGTTTTGCCATGAACCAGGACTTCTTACCGTCCATTGAACAAGCGATTGCTAAGGTGGATTTAAAGAGCCATACAGGCCTTATCGTTTCGTCTGACAGCTTTATCCATACTCGTGAGCAAAGAACACATATTTTAAAGCACTTCCCAGATGTCATGGCGTCTGAAATGGAAGGGGCAGCGATTGCACAAGCGTGTCACGCATTTGGAGTGCCATTTATTGTGATTCGTGCGATTTCAGATATTCCAGAGCGTGGGACCTCTGCTGTTGATTTTGATACTTTTATCGTTCAAGCAGGGAAACGTTCTGCTCAAATGGTTCATCAATTACTACAAGAATGGGAAGGATAAAGAATGTTAAATATTGGGATTGTTGGTGTTGGAGCGATTAGTCAAAAAGCTTACTTACCGGTGATGCGTTCGATTGGGAATGTCAAATGGTATATGTGTACTCGAAATCAAGAAGTGTTGAATCGAGAATCTAAATTATTAGGGAGATGTATTCCTTGTAATACGATTGAGGAATTATTGCAATTTCCTTTAGATGGAGTCTTTATTCATGTGTCTACAAAAGCTCATTTCGAGGTGGCAAAACAATTTTTAGAAAAAGGAATTCCTGTTTATATCGATAAACCGGTAGCTCCTAGCTATGAAAAAACTCTGGAGTTATATCAAGTAGCAAAAAAACACGATACCTTCATCATGGCTGGATTTAATAGACGTTTTGCTCCTAAAGTAGAAGTCTTAAAAAGTGTAGAAGATAAGAAGAGAATTATTGCAGAAAAGAACTGTACTGTTGTTTCTCAAGATACAAGAACTAGAGTCTTTGATGTCTTTATTCATCCTTTAGATACAGCACTTTACTTAATGGATTCACTTCCAACGAATGGTACTTATTTCTATAAGAAAAAGGATGGAGTGTTAGAACAATGTACGGTTTACCTAGAAAATGAAAATGAAACGGCTTTGGTTCAATTCAATGAAACTTCTGGAGCTAACTTAGAAAGAATTGAAGTGCAAAGTCCTAGTGGAACTTATTCTCTTCGAAACTTAACGGATTTGGTGATTACTCAAGGTCAAGATGATGTTTTGGATGGATTTACGAGTTGGGATTCTACTTTGTACAAACGTGGATTTGAGACGATTATTCATAGCTTTATCATTGCAGTTCAGACAAAATCAGAAAATCCAGTTTCTGCAAAAAGTAGCTTGTTAAGCCATGTGATTTGTGAAAGAATTGTTACGGCAAAAGCTCCCCAAGGTTTCCTAACATTTGACGTAAACTCATTAGAATAGTAGTATTAAATGGATTACGATTAAGGAGAATAGTATGGACTATACAGTATTTTCAAAAGAGTTTCCGAATGTAAAAGTTTTTTACAATGAACCTCTAAAAAAATATACATTTACTAAGACTGGTGGGAATGCTGCAATTCTTATTTTTCCAAAGGATAAACAAGAAGCAAGTGAAGTCACCCATTGGTTACGCGAGCAAAATATTCAGACGACAATTTTAGGAAATGCCTCTAATGTTATCATTAAAGATGGCGGAATTTCTGGTGCTGTAATTATGTTGAATGATATGTCTCATTTAAAAGTAGACGGTACAAAAATTGTTGCTGAAGGCGGAGTAGCCTTAATTGACGTTTCTAAGGAAGCTGCTAAAAATGGCTTAACTGGTTTGGAATTTGCTTGTGGAATTCCAGGTAGTGTAGGTGGAGCCATTTATATGAACGCTGGTGCTTATGGTGGAGAAGTCAGTGAAGTTGTAGAATACGTAGAGGTGATTACTCCAGAAGGCCACTTAAAGACGTATTCTGCTGAAGAATTAGAGTTTAGTTACAGACACAGTTTCATTCAAAATACTGGAGATTTAGTGATTGAAGTGGGATTCCAATTAGATAAAGGGAATCAAGAAGAGATTGACGAAAAAATTGCAGAATTAACTCATTTACGTCAAAGTAAACAACCGCTTGAATATCCTTCATGTGGAAGTGTCTTTAAACGTCCTGAAGGATATTTTACCGGGAAATTAATTCAAGACGCTGGCTTACAAGGATATCAAATTGGTGGGGCACAAGTCTCCAAAAAACATGCTGGATTTATCGTGAACATTGACAATGCAACGGCCACGGATTATATGAATCTAATTCGTTACATTCAAAAAGTAATTTTAGAAAAAGATGGAGTTTCTCTAGAACCAGAAGTTCGAATTATCGGAGAAGAACCTACATCGCATTAAGAGGAGGAGAAGATTGTGAAAGACGGATTACAAAAAAAAGTTGTCTATACAATTTTAGGAATTGTAATTATGACTGCTTTAATGACCGTAACGTCGATTACAACACCGATTGAAGGAGTATATATTCAATTGGCATATGGGTACCTTGCGCTCTTTGCTGGTGTTGCTGGAGCACTTCCAGCTGCCATTGTTGGGTTTACTGGCCATGTATTGTTTGATTTAATCAATACAGATCATTTATGGATTTCTTGGGCTATAAGTTCAGCTGCGTTAGGTTTTACGTTTGGATTTGCGATTCGAAGAAATAGCCTTCGACAAGGAGTGTTTTCAAAACACGATATGATTCGTTTTAACGTGGTTCAAGCGTCAGTGAATATTGCAATCTTTGGGTTGATTGCCCCAACATTAGATGTTTTATTCTATCAGTCTTCTACAACGATTGTATTTACTCAAGGCTGGATCGCAAGTATTCTAAATTTATTAACCGTTGCTATTTTTGGAACGATTTCTTTAAAAGCATATGCGACTTACAAATTGAAACAAAACAAGCAATAGAAAAGCAAACTCCCTCAATTCACTTATAAGTGAATTGAGGGAGTTTTGTATATATAGGGAAAGAACGGTTGATTTTCAACCGTTCTTTCGTTTTTGACAAACACAGTTAGTAGAATCTAGTCTTCACTCTTTTTCGAGAGTGAGAGAGCAGATCTTATTTTCTTTATTACCTTCTCGCTCACATCTTCATCTTTAAATATGATGATAGTGTATAGTATATCCATTACAGTTTGATAGAGAAGACGTGAAGTAAAACTCTCTGTTCGGTACTTAGCTTCTTGTGAGAAAGCAATAACATATTCCGTAGCAAATTTTAAAATCTTTCCTGTCGGATTACCAGTGATACAGATAACAGGGCAATGATTTCTTTGTGAGATTTTAGCTAGGTTTATTGTTTCAATAGAATCACCTGTGTGCGAGAAGAGAAAAACACAATCGTTCTTAGAAAGTTTGCTACAGATACTCATTTGAAGATGGTAATCAGAAATGTAATGACAATTCAGATTTGACCGAAGAAAGTTATGGTATGAGTCTAATGCAATGACGGAAGAGCCACCTTGTCCAAAAAAATATATATTATCACTTTTTTCAAGTAAGCGTATAATTCGATGGAGCGTCTTTTCATCTAAGAAATTAATCAGGTTCTCTAATGATTGTTGATTGAAGTTGATAGTCTTTTTTGCAACGTCAAGATAAGTATCAGATGGGCTAATCTCTGTATAGTTCATAAAGCGTTCAGGTTGAGTAGGGTTAATTGAGTTTGTAGCTAATTTGATTTTGAAATCTTGAAATCCATTGAAACCTAGCTTTTTTACGAAGTTGTAAATGGTTGTTTGAGAGATATCCGTATCGCTTGCCATGTCTGCTAATGTTTTATTGACGAGCTCATCGTTTTTTAGTTGTAAGAAGTAATCTGCTAACGTGTCTTCAGAAGAACTAAATTTATTTTTATTTTGTTTAATAATGTTTAATAAATAAATATTTTGCATGAGAAGCCTCCCTGTTTCTCTTATGCAAAAATAATAACACAGGAGTAACAAAAAGAAAAGGTGATAAAAAATATTTTTTTATAAAAGGGTTTACAAAATAAAATTTAATGATATAATTTAGGCATAAGTTAACTTTGTATCAAATTTACAGAAGGTGAAAAAATGAAATGGACATTTAGATGGTACGGTGATAACGACCCCATTACATTAGACCGCATTCGTCAAATTCCAAATATGTATGGTGTTGTTGGAACGCTGGTTAAAAAGTTACCAGGGGACCTTTGGAGAAAAGAAGAAATTTTAGAATTAAAAAAAGCAGTAGAAGCAAAAGGACTTACCTTAGCAGGTATCGAAAGTGTATCCATTCATGATTCGATTAAAGCTGGAACACCTGAACGTGATCACTACATTGAAGTGTATAAAGAAAACATTAAAAATCTTGGAGAACTTGGAGTAAATGTGATTTGCTACAGCTTCAAACCAATCTTTGGTTGGGCAAAAACAAATCTATCGTACGAACTTCCAGATGGATCTCATACACTTGAATATGATGATAAAGTGGTTCAACAAATCGAACCGAAACAAATGTTTGGATTAATTAGCGGACAAACTTCAGGATTCCAATTATCTGGTTGGGAACCTGAACGTCTTGCCAAATTCCAAAAACTTGAAGCTATGTACAAAGGAATTACAGAAGAAAAATTATTCGAAAATCTTTGCTACTTCTTAGAAAGAGTGATTCCTGTCTGCGAACAATACGGCGTGAAAATGGCGATTCACCCAGATGATCCACCATTTGATATGTTTGGTCTTCCTCGTATCACTAAAAATAAAGAAGATATCCTAAAAATTGTCAATGCCGTTAATTCTGATTACAACGGAGTGACATTATGTACTGGTTCTCTAGGAGCAAATCCAGAAAATGATTTAGTTGATATCATTCATTCATTAGAAGGAAAAATCCATTTTGCTCACTTGAGGAATGTACAAATTCTTGGAGAAAAACATTTCCTAGAATCAGCTCACTTAAGTAAAGAAGGTTCTCTAGATATGTACGCAATCGTGAAGGCATTACATGACATCGGATTTGATGGCATTGCTCGTCCTGACCACGGACGTACAATCTGGGGTGAAGTTGCGAGACCTGGTTATGGATTATATGACCGGGCAATTGGAATTTCATACTTACAAGGTCTTGAAGAGGCAGTAGAAAAGCAAAATTAAAGCTTGAAAGGAAGCTATTTAACATGAAAATCGGAATAATTGGACTCGGGAAAATGGGGTTAAATTTAGCGCTTAATGCTAAAGAACATGCTTTTGACGTCGTAGGTTTTGATGTGTCAACTGAGTCAGTAACAAAGGCTCAAGAAGTAGGTTTAACCGTTAGTCATTCCATCGATGAATTGATTGGAGCTTTGGACGATATCAGAATAGTGATGCTTAGTCTTCCGGCTGGAAAAATTACAAATGGAGTTGTCAATGAATTATCAACTCTCCTAAAAGCAGGGGATATTGTCATTGATAGCGGAAACTCTAACTATAAAGATAGTTTAAATAACTATCATACTTTAAAAGAAAAAGATATTTATTTCTTAGATTGTGGAACTTCTGGAGGAATGAGCGGAGCAAGAAACGGGGCCTGCCTAATGATTGGTGGGGACCAAGAAGCCTTCGACCAAGTGAAAAACTTCTTCGAAGCAATCGCCATTGAAGATGGTTGTCTATTTGTAAATCAACCTTCTGCTGGTCATTACTTGAAAATGGTTCACAATGGAGTGGAATACGGAATGATGCAAGCTATCGGAGAAGGTTTCAATATTTTGGAACGTTCTGAATACACATTTGATTGCGAAAAAGTAGCAAAAGTGTGGAATAACGGTTCAGTCATCCGTTCATGGTTAATGGAATTGGCACAAGAAGCCTTCCGTAAAGACCCTAAACTTGAAAAAATTGAAGGGGTTATCGGAAGTAATGGTGAAGCCAAGTGGACTCTAGAAGAAGCCCTTCGTCTAGGAGTGCCAACTCCGGTTATAGCAGACTCATTATTTGTTCGAAATAGTAGCTGTGGTGCAGATGAATTTTCTAATAAACTTGTTTCTTCTTTAAGAAATGAGTTTGGCGGACACGAAATGAAGATGAAATAAACGAGGAGGCAATTTTAATGAGCTATCATAAAATCGCAATTGTAAACTCGAGTAGTTTCGGAAAAATTTTCCCCAACCACTTAGAAAGATTAAGAAAGATTGGTAAAGTTGAGTATTTCAATTTCCCACAAGAAATTCCTGGTAAGGAATTAGCTGAAAACTTGAAAGGGTATGACATTATCATTGCAAGTGTAACACCTTTCTTTGATGCTGAATTTTTCAAATATAAAGATGAACTACTTTTAATTTCAAGACACGGAATAGGCTATAACAATGTGGACTTAGTAGCGGCAAGAAATCATAATACGATTGTTTCAATTATCCCGGCTCTTGTAGAAAGAGAAGCTGTTGCTGGTAATAACATAACTAACTTATTAGCCGTGATGAGAAGAACAGTTGGAGCTTTAGATGCTGTCGAAGAAAATCAGTGGGAAAAACGAGCTTCATTTATTGGGCATTCCCTTTATAACAAAGTGGTCGGTGTTATAGGAATTGGAAATACTGGAGGATGTGTTGCCGAAACTCTAAAATTGGGATTCAGATGTAGGGTTCTTGCTTATGATCCTTATAAGAGTAAATTAGAAATTGAACAACATGGTGCTGAGAAAGTAGGTTTTGAAGAATTGATTCGCAATTCAGATGTAATTTGTTTATGTGCAAATCTTACTGATGAAAATTATCATTTTATTTCTAAAAAAGAGATTGAAATGATGAAGCCTAATGTGTATATTTCCAACTCAGCTCGAGGAGCGTTAGTTGATGAAGAAGCCATTGTAGAAGGATTAAAATCTGGTAAAATTGCTGGTTTTGCAACTGATGTGCTAGAAGTTGAACCAGGACGCGCAAACCATCCATATCTTGCATTTAAAAATGTAGTTGTTACTCCGCATACTTCTGCATATACTATGGAATGTTTAGAGGCAATGGGAGAAAAATGTGTTGAAGATTGTGAGGTGATTGTCAAAGGAAAGCTTCCTGTAAGGTCGGTACAGAATGAAAGCAGTTATGTGAAAGGAGAATTATAATGATTAACGATTTAAAAGTAAAGGTTGGTCCGCAGTATTATCGTTATGCAATTAATGCTATTGATGAAATTGTAAACGTTTTAGATGCGCATAAGTCAAAGAGTGTGTTAGTAGTTCATGGAACTATTTCATGGGAAAAGGCAAAAAGATTTTTAACCTTTTTAGATTCAGAAAATTATCATTTTGTTTTTCATCAATATACCGGAGAGTGTAGTTATTACGGAACAGACTTAATCGTAGATAAAGTTAAAACTGAAGAATGCGATTTTATTATTGGAGTAGGTGGTGGTAAACTAACTGATTTAGTTGGTTATGCTGCAAATGTAGCAAATGTGCCGTTTGGTGTGATCCCTACTTTGACAAGTAACTGTGCTCCATGGACACCACTTTCTGTGATGTATAAGGAAAACGGAGATTCTGAAGGGAAAACAGAGCATTTTCTTCAACAAGCAAGCTTCTTTATAACAGATCCAAGATTAGTCATAGATTCTCCACTAGAATATTTCGTAGCAGGTATTGCGGATACACTTGCAAAATGGTACGAATCTGATTTAATTACTTCTCAAGACTTTTTACAGTCAGAAGCTTTTGTAGTACTTGCTAGATATACTGCAAAAATTTCCAAAGATGTGTTAATGGAAAAAGGAAATAAAGCTATCGAAGATATGAAAAAACAAGTCCTTAGTGATGAATTTATTCAATGTTCTGAAATAGTGTTTGCGGTAGCTGGTCTTGTAGGTGGTTTAGGTGACAAATATGCAAGAAATGCAGCAGCTCATGCCATTCATGATGGAATTGCGAAATATATTCATGAAAGTCATAGGTTTTTACATGGTGAGAAAGTAGCTTATGGTATTTTCTACCAATTAGCATTAGAAAATAAATGGAATGTGATTGATGAATTGATTCCATATTATGAAGAATTAAATTTACCTCAATCTTTACATCATATGGGAATTTACCCAGAAGATGAAACTGTGATAGATGATGTTGTTAGATTTGTGGATAGCAAAGCTAAAGTTCATTTGTTACCAATTGAAATTAATTTTAATTATTTAAAAGAAAAATTATTAGAGTTAGAAGAATATATTTCTAACAAATAAAGGAGGAAAAAGGTAATGGAAACATTATCAGTAGTACAAAGTTTATTAATTGCTCTATGGGTAGCAGCTGTTATGTCAAGATGGCTTGGTGGTGGTGCAACCTTAACACTTCGCTTCTCGCCATTAATGACTGGTCTAGTCTGCGGAATTATTATGGGAGATGTTAGTAATGCAATGATTGTTACAGCAGCTCTTCAATTAATCTACATGGGAGTATTCTCTCCTGGTGGGTCAATGCCTTCAGAACCTGCAATTGCAGCAGCAATTGCCGTACCGGTTGCTTTACTAGGTAATTTAACACCAGAAGCAGCTATTGGGGTTGCCGTTCCAGTTGGATTATTAGGAAGTTATTTATATCAATTCAGATTTTTCTTAAATACATTTTTAGGTAAATATACAGATAAAGCTGTAGAAAAAATGGATGAAGGTGCTATCAAACGTTCAATCATTTGGTATCCAACAATTGCTTCATTCTTACTATTCGTACCATTAGTATTCGCTGCATTGTACTGGGGAGCTCCAGTGATTGCAGATCTTATCGGTCAATTAAAAGAAACAGTAGTTCTTCACGTGTTAGAAGTAGTCGGTGGTGGTTTAGCCGCAATCGGTATCTCTACAACAATCTATGTTATCGGACGTAAAGATTACTTAGTATTCTTCTTATTAGCATACTTCATGAGTGTAATCTTAAAACCTTTAAATGTTACAATGGTAACTTATGCAATTATTGGTGTACTTGTTGCTGCTATTTTCGTAATGGTAACTAAAAACAACAACCAACCAGTAGCTGCTAGCCCGGCACCATCATCAACTACTCAATTTGACGATGATGACGACGATGATTTTTAATTGGAGGAATAGATAATGAATACTGAAACAACTCAAAAAAATGTGGCGTTAGCTCCTGAAGAAATTACTCAAAAGGACGTTACAAAATCATATCTAAGATGGCACTTTGCAAATGAAATTCCACACTCATTTGACCGTTATATTTCAGCATCTTTACTATATGCAATGATGCCAATTTTAAACAAATTATATAAAGATCCTGAAAAAAGAAAAGAAGCTTATAAGAGACAATTACTCTTCTTCAACACTCAATTAACTTGGGGTGGTGGGGTCATCACTGGTTTAATGTCTTCAATGGAAAAAGAAAGAGCTCGTCAAGAGTATGAAAATGAAGAAATTACAATGACAGATGACTTGATGTATAATACGAAAGCTGGTTTAATGGGTGCCCTTGCTGGTATCGGGGACGCGATTGACTCAGGTACTATGCAATATATCTTTATTGCAATTGCTGTTCCTTGGGCTCAAGAAGGTAGTGCATTAGGTGCATTATTCCCATTCATTTGCTTTGCACTTTATCAACTTTTTGTTGGATTATTCTTTGCTCGTCAAGGTTTCTCTTTAGGTAGAAATGCGACAAGTTTAGTTCATAGTTCAGGTGTAAAAGATGCGATTAGTTTATTATCAATCTTAGGGTTGTTTATGATGGGGATTTTAGCTGGTAACTACGTTAAAGTGACTTCAAGTCTACAATTCACACTTTCTGGTAAAAACTTCGTTTTTCAAGAATTACTTGATAAAATCGTCCCTGGTATTTTACCATTAGCAGTAGTAATGGGTGTGTATTATTACTTCGTTAAGAAGGGACTCAAAGTTACACAAGCTTTATTATGGTTAACATTAATTCTTATTGTGTTAGCATCTGTTGGAATTCTATAATGTGGAGGAACCTTTAATGGGAAAAGTTAATTTAGCACGTGTGGATGAACGTTTAATCCACGGACAAGTAATGATTACACTATCGCAAAGAAATGGAGTAAACTCAATCTTCGTTGTCGATGATGTAGTTGCAAAAGATCCGTTTATGAAGGATTTATATAAAAGTGCGGGGAACCGTACTGGCCAAAAGACAATTGTGATTTCTGAAGAAAAAGCAAAATTCTATTGGGATGAATACAAATTCAAAGACTATAGCTGTATTTTAATTGCGAAAACAGTAGGAACAATTGCAAACCTTGTAAAACATGGAGTTCCAGTAGAGGAATTAAATATTGGTGGTATTGCTAAGAAAAATGATGAAGATGTGTTAGTAACAAAATCTGTGCATTTAAATAAAGCAGATGCCGAAACTTTAAAAGATCTTCGCGACAATTATGGAGTTAAAGATATTTATTTCCAAGCTACTCCTTCAGCAGGCAAAACATCATTAGATGATGTGCTTAAAAAATTTAGTTTATAAGAGGTAGAATCATGGAAAGTAATCGCCAAATGAACGATTGGATTGTTCGTTATGGATTTCTCTTAAAAAAGAGAAATACTGACAAACAAAAGGATAAATTTATTCAAACCTTTCTCTCAGATGTCTTGAACATCCGAGATGATATCAACGTCATCGAAATTGAGGAGAAGAAAAGAAAATATCACAATATTTATATTGGGGATGTTTCTAAGGCGGATAAAATTATCACTACGTATTTCGATACGCCAATTGTTTCATTTGGCGATTATTCTTTCACGGATACTGAAAAGAATAAACGAAATACGTTGATCCGAATTGCTTTTGAGAGTGTTGCTAGTTTGTGTATAGGACTTGGAATTTTCTTTTTCCTAATGCGAGTGTTTGAAGGAACATTACTCACTACAGTTCTGACTGTTTTTGCACTAGCTTTCTTTTATGTATTTAATGGAATTGTCAAAGGTAGACCTAGCAGCAAGACGCAAGTGAGAAACACTTCATCAATTATTGAAGTGATGAGTTTACTTGAAAAATACAAAAAGAATAAACGAGTAGCTTTTGCCGTTGTTGATGGTGGCTGTACGAATGAAATTGGGCTTGTTGCTCTAAAAATTAGTGTCAAGGCACAATCAAGAATCTATGAATTAGATAGCGTTGGAGCAAACACTACCTTAATAGTGACAGAAGCCTCTGATCAAAAGAGTTTTAAAATTCATCCGAATTTAGAGCGCTTAGGAAATGCTATTCTTTCAGAAAAAATAGATGATGTACTTTTAACGCGTCAACGTCAAGAAATCGAAACCATATTGGAGGAACGATAATGCAAATTTTAATTGTAACGCATGGTGAATTAGCTGCAGGTTTTAAAGATGCAGCAGAAGTGATTTTTGGTGAAGTAAAAGGAATCACAACAATCGGATTGCACTCAGGTGAATCTGTAGAAGCATTTGGAGAAAAAATCTATGAAACATTAGCAGGTTATGATGGAAATGAATCAGTGCTTATTTTTTCCGATTTATTAAGTGCTTCTCCATACAATCAATCAGTGCTTTCTGTGAATAAATTGGATGCAAAACGTGCTGAAAATGTACGTTTAATCGCTGGAGCGAGCCTTCCAATGGTTCTTGAAGGAATCAACCAACAACTTCTTGGTAACGACTTAGAAACTGCCGTAAATGAATTGAAAAACTATACAATCTCTAATGATTATGTATGGAAAAAATCAGTCGTTGAAGAAGCAGATGAAGACGACGATTTTTAGGTGGTGTTTTTATGCCTAAGCAAGTCGCAATTTTTGATATGGATGGTCTATTTGTGGATTCTGAGCGTATTTATGCTGAAGGATGGAAACAAGGCTTTAAAGAATACGGAGTTAAAATTCCAGAAGGATTTGTTGAGTCTTTGACAGGTCAAAGTTCGGCATCTAATGATGAAAAAATTATTAGATTGTTGAAAGATTCAGAGTTAGCAAAAAAAATTCGTGTTGTTCGTGAACAATATTATCAGGAAAAATTAAATAATAGCGAAATTAAGTTAGGAAAGTTTGCTAAAGAGCTTGCGAAAATTTTAAAAGATAAAGGCTTTAAAGTAATTTTAGCTTCTTCATCAACTAAAAAGAGAATAGAAGAGTTACTTTCTCAAAATGGTGCTTGTGATGTTTTTGATGCTATCGTATGTGCAGATCAGGTAAAAAAACTCAAACCAGCACCTGATATCTATTTAGCAGCACTAAACTGTTTTGATACTAATTCAGAAGATGCAATTGCTTTTGAAGATACAATAGTTGGTGCAACTGCTGCGGTAACAGCAGGGATAGATGTTTGTCTAGTTAGTGAACTCTTATATCGACAACAATTAACACTCGAGCATAATCATTGTTTGGGTTTATTCAGAGATTTGGAAGAAACATACACATTTTTGGAGGCGAATCAAGTATGTTAGTTGAAAAATTAAAAGAAAACTATTTCTTTGCGGTTATTCGCGGGAAAGATAAAGAAGATGCAAAAAATATCGCACGTTACGCGATTAAAGGTGGCATTTATAACATTGAAATTACATTCTCAACACCAGAAGCAGATGAAGTAATCAAGGAATTGATTGAAGAATTTAAAGATGATAAAAAAGTCATAGTTGGTGCTGGAACGGTAATGAATTTAGAGCATGCTGCGTTAGCAAAAAATGCTGGTGCGAAATTTTTAGTAAGTCCACATTTTTCTCCAGAGATTGCGAAATACGCAGTGGAAAACAACATCGAATATTCTCCAGGATGCGGAACAGTGACGGAAGTGGTCAACGCGACTGCAGCTGGTGCAAAAATAGTAAAACTATTCCCTGGCGGAACGATTGGTAAAGGATTCATCCAAGCTATCCACGGACCAATCCCAGAAGTGAATTTAATGCCTTCTGGTGGTGTTTCGGCTTCAAACGTGAAAGAGTGGAAAGAAGCTGGAGCCTGCGCTGTAGGAATCGGGAGTGCACTATCTGCTAAAGTTGCGACTGAAGGATATGAAAGTGTGACGCGTGTAGCACAAGAATTTATCAAAGCATTAGATTGACCTGATGTAAATTTATCAAGGAATTAAGCGATGGAGGTTGCTTAATTCCTTTTCTGTGTTTATAGGGAGAAGAGTGAAATACAAATAATATAATCTTAAAAAACACACTATATGTGGAAATTTACATGGCGGTAACCACAAAATAGATTCAAAAAAATTGAAAATAATATTTCTGATAAAAACAAGAAATATTCTCTAAAGTAAACTTTTAGTGTATAAAAAGTAGCGATTTATATATAAATAATAATCTACTGATTAGTCAAGGGAATATAGCGTATAAAGAAAAAATATTGGAAAAGATTCTTCCACAATAAAATATTTCCCTTAGTTTACCAAAAACGAAGAGGAATCGTTTTAAATCCGAACTAAAATTATATGAGTCCAATGAAATTCTATTAAATATTTGAATAGTAAATTTTCAACGGAAAAGAAGTCTAAAAAAAGTAAAATGTAACATATATGCTACATTTTAAGATGATAAAAATTCTCTAGTAAATAAATGGACAAACTCGCCTATAAATTTGTGATTCCATTTATTGTAAATCCAGCATCTTCACCAAACAACTTAATTCAGCCTCTAATCTTCTTTTTTTGCACCAAAAATGTTAAAATAAGTGAAAACCTTTTAAGAAGAAGGAGGAATTTTATGCCAAAAGAGTTTAAAGGCTTTAAATTATTAGAAAAAAGAGACTTACCAGATATCCGTTCAGTAGGGTATTTATATCAACATGAAAAAACAGGAGCGGAAGTTCTTTATTTAGAGAACGAAGACGATAATAAGGCTTTTAATATCGCGTTTAGAACTCCACCATATGATGATAACGGAATTGCGCATATTATTGAGCATTCAGTATTAAATGGATCAAGAAAATATCCAACGAAAGAACCTTTTGTAGAGTTATTAAAAGGATCACTAAATACTTTCTTAAATGCGATGACTTATTCGGATAAAACAGTTTATCCTGTATCTTCTCGTAATCAAAAAGATTTTACCAATTTAATGTCTGTTTATTTAGATGCTGTGTTCTATCCGAACTTCAAGCATGATCCTCAAATTTTAATGCAAGAGGGATGGCATTATCACTTAGAAAATGCAGACGATGAACTGATTTATAAAGGCGTTGTTTATAATGAAATGCGTGGGGCTTTCTCCCAACCAGAATCAGAATTATATCGTTTAATTGAACCAACTTTATATCCAGATACGGTGTATAAACATATTTCAGGAGGAATGCCTGCTAGCATCCCAACCTTAACACAAGAGAAATTTGTGGCTTTCCATGATAAATATTATCATCCAAGTAATGCTCGCGTAACATTATACGGAAATCTAGATTTAGATGTTGCTTTTGGACAGTTAAGTGAATATTTTGATGCGTTCGAACCAAAAGAATATGACTTTGGTCCTGTTGAACAAGCTCCGTTTGAAAAAAGGCATGAATTAGAAGCAAAATTCTCGATTTCTCAAGAAGAATCTGAAGAAAACAAAACATTGCTTGCTTATGTTTGGGCTGCTGGAAAAGGGACGGATGCTGAATCGCTGATTGCTTTAGCGGTATTAGACGAACTTCTTTTAGGAAGTAATACAGCACCTATTAAAAAAGCACTTTTGAAATCAGGCCTTGGTTCTGATGTATCTGGTGGTTTTGGCGCAGCAACATATTCACCTATTTTTGAAATTGTTCTGAAAGATACAAATCCTTCTGCAAAAGAAGAATTTATTACAATTATTGAAACAGAATTAAAACGACTCGTTGAAGAAGGAATTCCTCAAAAAGCTATTCAAGCGGCATTAAACAAAGCAGCTTTCCGATACAAAGAGCTTACAGCTTTAGAAGGTTCTACTCCTAAAGGAATTCTGTATTCTCTAAACGCGCTAACAAGCTGGCTATATGGTGGAAATGTGTTCGAGACATTTGAGTACCAACCAATTTTAGATAAGATTCAAAGAGAAATGACTAATGGATACTTCGAAAAATTAATTCAAAGTACGCTATTAGAAAATAAGCACTCAGCAGTTATTACACTTTCTCCTGAACCAGGACTTCTAGAGCGTAAAGACCAAGCGCTAAAAGAACAATTAGCTACCTATAAGGCTTCACTAAGTGACGAAGAATTAGAAGCATTGGTCGAAGAAACTCAAAAATTATTAGAACGTCAAACAACTCCTGACAAGGAAGAAGATTTGGCGAAATTGCCAAAACTCTCGATTGAAGATATCGACCGCGAAGTGAAGCCATTACCACTAACTGTTGAAGAACAAGAAGGCAAACCAACCTTCTTACACTATGAAGACTTCACAGCAGGCATTTCTTACGTGAAATATTACTTCGATTTATCAGGCGTGAAGACAGAAGACATTCCAGTTGTGGCCTTCTTAACGGAAGTACTAGGGGAAGTCGGAACAGCAAACTTCACAGACGAAGCTCTTAGCACAGAAATCGACTTCTACACTGGCGGTATCGGAACGAACGCGACAGTAATTACAGAATCCGTAGCGGACAACATCTACTATCCTAAATTTACCGTCAGCGGGAAAGCCTTGTCTGAATATCAACCACAGCTTTTGAGTTTGATTGAAGAAATCGTTCATCGTTCGAACTTAGATGATGTAGAGAAGATTAAAGAGCTCTTACTCAATGTGAAAGCAGACTTAGAAATGAACTTCAATTACGGTTCACATGTGGCAGCACTTCGTCGTTTAGAGTCTTATTACTACGAAGGCGCGAAATACTTACAATCGCTTGAAGGAATCGACTACTATGACTTTATTTGCGATGTGGTGGCTGGTTTTGACGCAGAACCTCAAGCCTTTATCGACCGCTTGAAAGCCGTGTTAAAAACGATTTTAACAACTGACCAATTAGTGGCTACGTTTGTCGGAAGCAAGGAAGATTTCGACCACTTCAAACAAGTGTCAGAGAACTTCTTCAAGCACCTTGGAAACCATAAAGTTGAAAAACAAGCCTTTACAAATCCAGTGGAAGTGTTAAATGAAGGATTCAAGACAGCACAAGAAATCAACTATGTTGCAAAAGGATATAACCAAACGCTTCTAGGGGTTCCAGTGAACGGTATGAACTTATTCTTGAAATCAGTTCTAGGACTCGATTACTTATGGAATACAGTTCGTGTTCAAGGTGGGGCATACGCCGGTATGAGTGTCATCAATGATAAAGGGGACGTTGCAGGTCTTTCTTACCGCGACCCGAATATTGTTGAAACCCTTGAACGTTATGATGGACAAGTGGAGTACTTAGAAAACTTTAACTTGTCAGAGGCGGAATTTGAAAAGAACTTGATTGGTACATTCAGTACGATTGACCGTCCACTGTCAGCTGCTCAAAAAGGTGCAGTAGCCTTCACGCGTTATTTCACGCATTTGACGCAAGAGAAAGTGCAACAGTTCCGTGATGAAATCTTAGCGGTAACTTCTGAAAAGGTACGCGCATACGCTCCAACGATGAAAGCCATCATGGATCAAAACGCGTTTGTCGTAATCGGAAATGATACGAAGATTGAAAACCATAAAGATATCTTCAAAAACATCCGTAACTTAACAAAATAAGTCAACAAAAACTCCCAACCTTCACAAAAGTGAAAGTTGGGAGTTTTACTGTTTACTATTCATGAGGCATTTTATTTTCTTCTTGTTTTAGCCACATCGGGATACTTGTCATCACTAATAAGAATAGGAATGCACTTTGTACCCAAAGAATGGCCACATCGAAGATACCATGTACGAAAAGTACAACGATGAGTGACACATAGAGTCCAACGATTGGACGTTTCTTTGGATCGCGACTCATTTCTAAAATCATACGAACAGGTTTAAAAGAAGCAATTGCAAGAAGCAATGTTCCAATAATTCCGTAGCTTGAAAGTGTATCGATATATAAACTATGTGCGTGTTCATGGTAGCGAGCACCGATTCTTGCAAAACTGTGCAAGTAAGTTAGAGGTCCTTCGCCAAACCATGGATTTTGTTTAAAGAGAACCATCCCTGAATTCCAAATCGAAATCCGCTCTTCCATAGAAGAATCAAGAGTTCCCATACGAACTCCAATATCGTTAGAGAAGAGGAACATCAGTCCAATTCCAAAAGCAGCAATACTGAGCCAGAATGCCTTCGAGTTACGAATCGTTGTAAAGAGATAAATAATAGCTCCACAGATAATCGCTGGGAAAGCCGTTCTATTTTGAGTGAAGCTGAGGCCAAATAGATTAATTCCAATCGCAACAGCACCAATGAACTTCCAGAACCAACTCTTCGTGATGCTAAGTAAGTAGAAGGCAATCATAATGCAGAAGCAACAAATGATTCCGTAATAATTCGGGTTAAAGAAGGTTACTTCGGCACGGTTTTGGTGCCATACTTGCATCTTCGGAGATAGGAAGGTGTAGTTAAATTTATGAACGATTTCATAATGTTCTAAAAACGCAAATCCAGCGGCAAAAATGCTAAGCAGTAAGATGGTCTGCAAAACAATATGGAAAAAGTCCGGTGTTAATCGCCTTTGATAATAATTGAAAAATATAGCATACATCAAAAAGCCAATTGAGATAACAGCCCCAATATAGTTTCCAGACACCATCGAAACAGCAAAGCTAAATCCAATGAATGTTAGTAAAAATGGGTGTGACACGAGGTCTTTTAGAACTTGTGTTAATTTCCCGGTAAAGGCAAGAAGTATGATATATAAGCCAAACAATGTTAGGAATAAATAAAACGGAAGGAAGCTACTAATAATGAGTAAGTATAGTGCTAAGTCCTGGTTCGAGAATCGTTTTATTTTTCCGATAATCGTTAGTAGTTTCATAATAGTCCTTTCAGGTAAATTTAATACCAATTAATCTAATGAAATAGATATCAGCTTATTTTACCACTAAATGACTAGAGAGGGCAAATTGCAAGGTGTTGGGGCGACCTTCTTTGAAAGATTCAGAAAACAGGCGTACAATAAAGATAGATTCTCAGAAAGAAGGAATAAAAATGAAATTAGTATTTGTTCGACATGGAGAAAGTGAATGGAATGCCCTCAATTTATTTACTGGTTGGAGCGATGTGGAGTTAACTGCTAAAGGGGAAGAAGAAGCCCATCACGCAGGAAAAGTACTACGTTCATTAGGCATTCAATTTGATCATGTGTATTTATCCGTATTAAAAAGAGCCATCCATACAGGTCATATCGTCTTGTCTGAATTAAATCAAGACTATTTACCAGAAACGAAGAGTTGGCGATTAAATGAACGACATTATGGAGCCTTACAAGGACTAAACAAACAAGAAACCCGTGAAAAATACGGCGATGAACAAGTGTTGCTTTGGAGACGTTCATATGACGTGATGCCTCCGCTTCTTAGCGAAGAAGAAGCTGCTAAACAAGCGCAAGATCCACGCTACAAACATTTACAAGTGAAGGATCTTCCTCAAGGGGAAACATTGAAAACAACTTTAGAACGCGTGCTTCCGATTTGGCAAGATAAGATTGCGGTGGATTTACTAGATGGTAAGAATGTTTTAGTTGTTGCGCATGGAAATTCTCTACGTAGTTTAGTGAAATATTTATTGAATCTTAGTGAAGACGAAATTTTGAAATTTGAAATCCCAACAGGGACACCACTTGTATTTGATTTAGACGAAAATCTACAAGTAAAAGAATATCATTTTGAGAAATAAGGAGAATGCGAATGAAGTGGGAGAGAAAACATACATTAGAAGAGAATGTTGAATGGAGAGGCCTTCCTGAAAGTGAAATGGAACCGTTCAAAGCTTATGTAAATGGAAAGACACCAGGAATTTGTGGGACGTATGCAGCCGCAGCGTTAACAGCACTGATGTCAAAACGCGAAGGAGTCGTGACACAATCGATGGACGAGCTCCTAAAAGGCATGGAAGCTTCTATTGAATACGCATTTCCCTATCGTGGAACCTTTTATTGGGACGTGCAACGCGGACTTAATCATGAGTGGAAGAAATATGGGTATAAGACACATTTTAATTTATTCAGTGAAAAAGTCGTACCAGCTCTTCTTGAAGACGGCGTGCCTGTTGTCGTAGGAACAACAGCTGCACTTGGTAGCCCGTATAAAAATCACTGGATTGTGGTGTACCAATACGCCTTCGATTCAACTGGCAAACTCTGGTATAAGGCATACGATAACCATGGTTCGATTACTACTGTTGTCCCAGCTGTCCAAACTCTTTGCGCTATCTGGCTAGAAAAGCTATAATCGTTGAGCACTAAGCGAACAAACTAGACAGCACTACGCTCCAAAACTTAAAAACAGAAATAATGTTCTAGCACATTAGTAAGGAGCGAAGAGGCCGTTATTGGGCACATAATTCTATCAGAGTATTTTTAAACTCTGTCTCATAAAAATGAATAGCACTAAAGAAATGATTACGAAAAAGCCTGCGGATTTTTATAATCGCAGTAACGGGAATC
>ERZ772927.389-NODE-389-length-19692-cov-352.343_pt1 | contig 19692 bp, 13 predicted proteins | sample MGYA00512115_ERZ772927 | MGnify/ENA primary metagenome ERZ772927 (study PRJEB29015, sample SAMEA2737924) | human oral metagenome | biome: human oral; feature: human-associated habitat; material: dental | place: China | collected 2013 ... | reverse complement strand
GTGAGGATCGCGTTGGCGCGGCTGAAGGGGCGCGAGCCGAAGAACCCGCGCGAGGCCGACAGCGGGGACGGGTGCGGTGAGGCGATGATGGGGGTCTGCCCCAGCATCGGGGTCAGCGACTGCGCCGGCCGCCCCCACAGGATCGCCACGAGTGGGCCGCCGCGCTCCACCAGGGCCTCGATCGCCCGCTGCGTCACCTTCTCCCAGCCCCAGCCCTTGTGCGAGGCCGGTGCCCCCGGGCGAACGGTGAGCACCCGGTTGAGCAGCATGACGCCCTGCCGGCACCACGGCGTCAGGTCCCCCGACGTCGGCCTGGGCACGCCCAGGTCACTGACCAGCTCGCGGAAGATGTTCTCCAGGCTGCGCGGCGGCTTGACGCCGGGCGCCACCGAGAAGCTCAGCCCCATGGGGTGACCCGGGGTGGGGTAGGGGTCCTGGCCGACGATGAGGACGCGCACGTCCTCCATCGGGTAGGTGAAGGCGCGCAGCACGTCGGTCCCCGCCGGGAGGTACCCGACGCCGGAGGCCACCTCCTGGCGCAGCCGCTCCCCGATCTCATGGACCGTGGGCTCCACGGGGGCCAGGGCGCGCGCCCAGGAGGGATCGATGATCTCGGACAGGGGCTTGGCGGATGTCACGCTGCGAGCCTAACGGCCCACCTGTCACACCGCAGGAATCTGCCGGGCCCGATGTCACCGCCTTGTGAGCCGGACGTGGTGAGCAATACCCGACGAATGACGCTCGGACCGGTATCTTGTGAGCGTGAGCAACTATGACTATCCCGAGGACGAGTTCGACGTCGGCGATGATGACGGCCCGGTTCCTGTGGGCGTGCACCGTGCCCAGGTGCCCAGGTGGCGCAGCTGGGTGCCGTTGCTGGCGATCATCATCATTGTCCCGGCGCTCGCCTGGGGCGCGGTGACGCTGTTCCTCAACGGCTCAGGAGGCTCCGGCTCGTCGGACGCGGTCTCCTCCTCTCAGCCCGCCCAGGGCGGACAGGCCGGTGGCAACAAGAACGCGGACAACAAGGGCGACAAGGGCGACAAGGGTGGCGCCGCCTCGGCCAAACCCAGTGCCTCGGCCAGCGCCTCCGGCAACGTGGACTTCAACACCGGGGTCTCGGTGGCCAACGGGACGAACACCGACGGCCTCGCCAAGGGGGCCAGCGAGAAGCTCACCAACGGCGGCTTCACCGCGGTGGAGGTCATCCCCGGGATCTACGAGAACGCGGAGCCGGCCCAGTCGACGGTCTACTTCAGCTCCCCGCAGGCCCGGCCCGCGGCCGAGGAGGTCGGCAAGCGCCTCGGGATCAGCAACGTGGTGGAGGGCACCGCGGAGAACACCCAGGGCGCCTCGATCGCCGTCATCCTGCGTGACGACTACAAGCCTCAGTAAAGGGGCATGAGGCCACTGGCGCTTCCCGGGCGTCGTCGGTTCCTGACTCTCGCCGCGGCGGTCCCGCTCACCGCCGCCGCGGTCCTCTGGGGCGGCTCGCGCCTGGTGGGCCTCGGCCGCCGCGCCCCGACGCTGCTGAGCGGCGGGCTCGTCGTGGGCGGGGGAGGGGGCCTGTACCCCCTGGCCCCGGGTGACACCGTTGCCTACGTCCCGGGGACCCGCCTGCCTCGGGCCCCCGAACCGTGGGGCCTGACGACCTCGCAGCAGAGCGCCCTGGCCCGTCAGGCGCTCGCCCGCCGCCAGGCTGCCCGCCTTCCTCAAGGCCGGTGGGCGGACCTGGCCGACGGCGCCCTGACCGACCTGCTGGCCCTGACCGGACCGGCACTCATGCCCGGTCCGATGATCCCCTCCGGCCCTGCTGACCCGTCTGCCGAACCTTCCGCCGGGTCGACGCCGCCCCCGACTCCCATCTCCGCCGGGGGCACCGGGCGGGAGGGGCGCGACTCGCGCGAAGCCCTGCCGCCGGGGGCCGAGGTCTTCCCCCCGGGTGCGGTCGTGGCGGCGCCCATGAGCATCTGGCGCTACGTCTGGCCCCGGGACGCCGCCTTCGCCGCGGCCGCCCTCAGTGCCGTGAACCTGGCCGATGAGGCGCTGGGCGTTCTGGGCAACCTGGCCTCCTGGCAGCGGGCCGACGGCGGCTTCGAGGCCCGCTACACCAGCAGCGGCCGCGTGCCGGACAACCGCCCTGCCCAGGCTGACGGCGCCGGATGGTTCCTGTGGGCCGCGGGCCGGCTCCTGGCCGACGGCGTTCCCGCCGCCGACCTGCGTGACCGCCTGGGCGTGCCCCTGGCGCGCGCCGCCTCCCGGCTCCTGGGGATCACGGACACGCCCTCCCACCTGCCGGCGGCCTCGCCCGACTACTGGGAGGTCGCCGAGACGGTCCTCACCCTGGGGACGGCCGCTCCGGTGCTCCTGGGGCTGGAGGCGGCGACGGCGCTGGCCCGGGCCGGGATCGACCTCGGCGGCCCCGCCCAGGCCCTGGCCGAGCGGGTGACAGCGGTGCGCAGCGCCATGGAGCGCAACTTCGCCCCCGCCTGGGGCCGCCACCTGCGGCGCGACGACGTCGACGCCGCCATCGCCCTGGTCCTGCCTCCCTTCACCCGGCCGCTGGCCGGGGCCCGAACAGTGCGGCAGACGGCGGCCGCACGCATGCACCGCCCCACCGGGGGCCTCGCCCCGGGAGCGGGCTGGCGCGATGACGGTATCTCCTGGACACCGGAGACCGCCCTCATGGCCTGGTCGGCCCTGGCGCTTGGAATGGAGGAGGAAGGGACCCGGCTGCTGGCGTGGCTCGAGGCGCACCGCACCGCTGCCGGCGCCCTGCCGGAGAAGGTCCTGGCCGACGGCGCCCCGGCGGGGCCCGCGCCCCTGGCCTGGACCTGCGCACTCATCCTGCTGGCCACCGCCTCACGGACCGAGGCCCCGCCCTCCTGACTCAGGCAGCCGCCCCTAGGCAGGACCGGCTGCGGGACCTCCCGCTGGCCCACCCGCGGGCCCGGCGGGATTCCCTGCTTCGCCGTCGGAGGATTCAGTGCCGATGAGAACTGAGCTCCTTGCACTCAAGGGCTGAGAGTGCCAGCATTGCGGTTAGCACTCGGGCACCTCGAGTGACAAAGCATCCTTGAATGCACCAAGTTCATCCAGGCTGGAACGTGAGGGCCGGCGTCGGGCGTGACGTGAACGCCCGGGACCGATCCGTCCGTCGCGGGCACGAACCGGCCGCCCCTACCACGCAGTGGAGGAAACTCAATGTCCAAGATCATCGCCTTCGACGAGGAGGCCCGCCGCGGCATGGAGCGCGGCCTCAACACCCTCGCCGACACCGTCAAGGTCACCCTGGGCCCCAAGGGCCGTAACGTCGTGCTCGACAAGAAGTGGGGCGCCCCCACGATCACCAACGACGGCGTGACCATCGCCAAGGAGATCGAGCTCGAGGAGCCCTACGAGAAGATCGGCGCCGAGCTCGTCAAGGAGGTCGCCAAGAAGACCGACGACGTCGCGGGTGACGGCACCACCACCGCCACCGTCCTGGCCCAGGCCCTGGTGCGCGAGGGCCTGCGCAACGTCGCCGCCGGCGCCAACCCGATCGCCGTTCGCCGCGGTATCGAGAAGGCCGTCGTGGCCGTCGTCGAGCGCCTGCTGGCCGACGCCAAGGAGGTCGAGACCCAGGAGGAGATCGCGGCCACCGCCTCCATCTCCGCCGCCGACGAGCAGATCGGTGCCTTCATCGCCGAGGCCCTGGAGAAGGTCGGCCACGAGGGCGTCGTCACCGTCGAGGAGTCCAACACCTTCGGCCTCGAGCTCGAGGTCACCGAGGGCATGCGCTTCGACAAGGGCTTCATCTCCCCCTACTTCGTCACCGACGCCGACCGCCAGGAGGCCGTCCTGGAGGACGTCTACATCCTGCTGGTGGAGTCCAAGATCTCCAACGTCAAGGACCTGCTGCCCCTGCTGGAGAAGGTCATGCAGACCGGCAAGCCCCTGGCGATCATCGCCGAGGACGTCGAGGCCGAGGCCCTGGCCACCCTGGTGGTCAACCGCATCCGCGGCACCTTCAAGTCCGTGGCCGTCAAGGCCCCCGGCTTCGGTGACCGCCGCAAGGCGATGCTGCAGGACATGGCCATCCTCACCGGCGGTACGGTCATCTCCGAGACCGTCGGCCTCAAGCTCGAGAACGCCACCCTGGAGGACCTGGGCCAGGCCCGCAAGGTCGTCGTCACCAAGGACGACACCACCCTGGTCGAGGGCGCCGGCGACAAGGAGGCCATCGAGGCCCGCACCGCCCAGATCCGCCTGGAGATCGAGAACTCCGACTCCGACTACGACCGCGAGAAGCTCTCCGAGCGTCTGGCCAAGCTGGCCGGCGGCGTGGCCGTCCTCAAGTCCGGTGCCGCCACCGAGGTGGAGCTCAAGGAGCGCAAGCACCGCATCGAGGACGCCGTGCGCAACGCCAAGGCCGCCGTCGAGGAGGGCATCGTCGCCGGTGGTGGCGTCGCCCTGCTCCAGGCCGCCGAGGTCCTCGACACCCTCAAGCTCGAGGGCGACGAGGCCACCGGCGCCGCGATCGTCAAGGTCGCCGTGGAGGCCCCGCTCAAGCAGATCGCTGCCAACGCCGGCCTCGAGGGCGGCGTGGTCGTGGACCGCGTGCGCAACCTGCCCACCGGTGAGGGTCTCAACGCCGCCACCGGCGAGTACGTCAACCTGCTGGCCGCCGGCATCGCCGACCCGGTCAAGGTGACCCGCTCCGCCCTGCAGAACGCCGGTTCCATCGCCGGTCTGTTCCTGACCACCGAGGCCGTCGTGGCCGACAAGCCCGAGCCCCCGGCCGCCCCGGCCGACGGCGGCGCCGGCGACATGGGTGGCATGTACTGATCGACGCGACTGCCTGCGAGCCAGTCATCACCCGGTAACCCGGCCGCGACGTCGGCCGGCCCCGGAACCGCGGCGGGCCGTCTCTCACACACGTGAGGGGCGGCCCGCCGCCGTATCCGTACCTGTCCGTACTGAGCGGGTCGGCTGGGCCTGTGACGGCAGGACCGGGTGGCGCTCACGCTGAGGTCAGACGGCGCAGTCCTGAGCGAGCCTCGCCGTCGGCGGCTCCTACCAGGCGCCCAAGGGCGCCGAGCCCGCGGCCGGTGCGGGAGCCGGTGCTGGCGTGGGAGCCGGCGTCGAGCCGGCGAAACGGCCCTGGTTGGAGGTCTCGGCGTCGTCGTAGCAGACGGCGGCGTTGTCCAGGGCCAGGCTGATCTGATCGAGGTTGGACTGCACCTGGATCTGGGTGAGGTGCCAGTCGGCCGCGCAGGCGGCCATGGAGTCCGACGCCGTCCCGGTCCAGCAGGACTGGAGCAGGCCGATGTCTCCCCGCATGCCATCGACCTCGGTCTGGATCGTCGCGATGCGGGTACGGGTTCGGGCGGCGGTGTCAGCCACCGCGGCAGTATCGACGGAGTAGGTGGGCATGAGGGGCGTCCTTTCGTGAGAGGCGGCCCGAGGGCCGTGCGCGGTGTGCTGGTGGTGCACCGAGGTGCGCGCTGTGCCTCTCACGGTAGGGGCCCGGCCGGCGGCGTACCGGGCGAGGATCCGGCCCTGTGGAGGGGGCCTGCAGATCGTGGCCTGTGGCCCCGCAGACGGCGGGCCGTCCCTGAAGGAAGGGGAGGCCGGAGCCCTTAGAGGTCCCCGGCGCCGTCGTCGATGATCTCCTCGGTGATGGGGGCGATCTCGCCGGTGCGGGCCTCGCGCAGCTCCTTGGCCTCCTGGGTCTTGGCCCGCAGCTTCTCGGTGAGCTTGTCCCGCTCGGCCTGGACCCGGGCGCGGCGGTCCTCGGCGTCGTCGGAGCGGTTGCGTGAGCACATGAGCAGGTCCAGGTCCGCGATGCACGACTCCATGGAGGCTGTGTGCGTCATCGCCTCCTCGCCGTCCTTGTCCTCGCGCCCCTCGCCGCGCTCAGCGGGCGCCTCGACGGGGCGGCGTGCCGAGGCCACGGCCGGGATCCCGCGGGCGGGGGTGCGCGGCGAGGAGGCGCTCGACGGGGAGGAGGATGATGCCGGAGCCGCCGGCGATCCTGAGGACGCCGTGGTGGTCGGGGCGGCGGGTGTCGTTGTGCTCGACGGAGGGACCGTGGCTCGCAGGGCCCTGAGCTCGGTGGGATTCAGACGCAGGGTGTCGCCGTCCTGGGCGGGGCCGGCCAGGGGGTCCTCGGCGGGCAGCGCCTGGAGGCCCAGCGGAGGGGTGCGAGGGGCGCGTTCGGCGGCCTCGCCCAGCTGCCCGGGAACGGGGGCGGTGGCGCCGGCAGGATCGCCCACGGGGGCGGCCGGTGCGGGACGCGCCGGTTCCTGAGCGGCCCCGGCCTCCGGGGCCGCCGGAACGGCCTGCGCTCCCTGCTCATCGGTGAGCTTGGCGAGCTTCTCGTGGAGACGTCGCTGCTCGGCCGCCAGGTTCTCGCGGGCCGGGTGCTCCCAGCGCTGGCCCAGCGGGGAGTGGAAGAGATGATCGCGGTCCAGCAGGCGGGAGACGATCGTCAGGCGGCCGCGCAGGTATTCCTCCACGGGGATGTGGGAGTACTCCTCGCGCAGAAGCCGCACGTACTCGGTGTAGGTCTGGGGGTCCACGGCCAGGGTGCCCAGGTCGGCGTCGATGAGGGCCTGGGCGTCGATGTCGTCATCGGCGAGCATGTGTCGCTTGAGGTTGACGATGAGGCTGCACACCCGCTTGACCGTCTCCATCGGGACACCCAGGTGACGCAGGTCGGCCTCGGCGAAGGCGGCCGAGGCGGTCTCGTCCTCGCCGCCGTTGCCGCGGATGACCTCCTCGACGTCGGAGGAGAAGACGCAGCCGTGGTACCAGCAGGCGACCCGCATGATGTCCGGGTCGTGCGACTCCTCGGCCAGCTCATCGACCCGCGCGAGCATGTCGATGAGGTGGCGAAGATTGTGGAAGCGACGATCCGGTGTGGACCAGCGCTCAATGAGGAGCTCGCCGGCGGAGCCGATCGCCTCTGGGGGCTGCGTGGCGCCGATCGCCTTCACCGAGCGGGTGAAGGCGGGCAGAAGCCATTGCGGTGCTTCGATAACACCCATGGGTCAGTCTCCGTGTTGGAAATGGAACGCGTGCCATCGTAGGACTGTCCTCGCCGTGACGTCGACGTGACACAGTGTCTGGCGTGCCACTCTTATCGTGATCGAGGCCCGCCGGCGCTGCCTGAGGTGCGGCGGCGAGGCCTACCAGGCCGGCGCGGGCGGCAGCTCGATGTGGACGGTGGCGCCGCCGCCGGGGGTCTGGAGCATCTGGACGGTGCCTTTGTGAGCGGCCACGATCCCCAGCACGATCGCCAGTCCCAGGCCGGAGCCTCCGGTCTCCCGGTTGCGGGAAGTGTCCGAGCGGTAGAAGCGCTGGAAGACCTTCTCGGCCGCCTCCGGTGGCACGCCGTGGCCGTGGTCGCGGACCTCGACGACGACGACCGGCTGCGCCGTCGGGTTGGCCCGCGGGGGCTCCATGCCGATGGCGATCTCCACCGGCGTCCCGGAAGGGGTGTGGCGCACCACGTTGCCCAGCAGGTTGGTGAGGATCTGGGAGAGGCGATCGCGGTCACCGATGACCTGGAGCGAGGGGGCCTCCTTGCCGGCGGCCTCGTCGCGGGGGTCGAGGGGGATGAGGCCGCAGTCGCGCTCGGGGGCCAGCACCATCATGTCGCTGAGGGCCCCGGCGGCCAGGTCGGTGAGGTTGACCGGCTCCATCGACATCTCCCGGCCCTCGTCGATCCGGGCCAGCTGGAGGAGATCGTCGACGAGGCGCCCCATCCGGTTGGACTCGGTCTCGATGCGCCCCATGACCTCACCGGTCTTGTTCGCGGGCACCCCGCCCATCCGGTAGAGCTCGCCGTAGCCGCGGATGGCGGCCAGGGGGGTGCGCAGCTCGTGGGAGGCGTCGGAGACGAAGCGCGTCATCCGCTCCTGGGCCACGACCTGGGCGGCGAAGGAGCTCTCGTTCTGGGTGAGCATCGTGTTGATCGCCCGCTGCAGCGAGCCCACCTCCGTGGTGCGCGGCTCGGTGACCAGGATGCGGGCGGACAGGTCTCCGTGGGCGATCCGGGCGGCCACGCCCTCGATCTGGCGCAGGGAGCGGAACGAGCGGTGGACCAGGTAGGTGGCGAAGAGGGCGCCCACCGAGATGATCGAGACGTCGGCCAGGGCCACCACGAGGCGGGTGCGCTCGACGGTCTCCATGACGTCGCTCAGCGGGAGGGCCAGGGCCACGGCGCCGGTGTACTCGCCGGTGTTCTGGTCCCGGATGAGCAGGGTAATCATCCGCCACTGGTGGCCTGGCTGATCGGAGTTGACCGTCGTGATCGGGAAGTCGTTCTTGTCCGCGTGGGCCAGGGCGCGCCGGTAGTCCAGGCCCTTGATCTGGGGCCGGCCGTACGTGGCGGCGGTGTCCGGCGAGATCCACTCCCCGTTGCGGGTGGGGTCGAGGTACTCGGCCTTGACGTAGTAGTTCGAGGGGAAGGTGGTGCTGCTGGTCCCTCCCTCGCGGATCTGGGCCAGTCCCTGGCTTCCGATGGCCACGGAGGTGGTGCGCAGCTGGCTGTCGATCTGGCCCATCATGTGGCTGTAGAGCAGTGAGGTCACCACGAAGGAGACGACGATGAGCCCGATGGCCAGCAGGCCGGTGGTCATGAGGGTCAGGCGCGTGCGCAGCGGCATCGCCTGCCAGGGCCGCTGAATCGCGGTGATCGGGTGCCATCGGCCCCGTTTGATCGGGCGGTGCTGCTTACCGGACGACTTGGCCGGGCGCGTGCTCCCCCCACGCGCCGCCGCCATCACTCGGCCTTGGGTTCGCGGAGCATGTAGCCGACTCCGCGACGAGTCTGGATGAGCGGGGTGACGGGCTGGCCGTCGGCGCCCTGGATCTGGTCCACCTTGCGGCGCAGGTAGGAGATGTAGGACTCCACGATCGCGGCGTCGCCGTTCCAGTCGTACTCCCAGACGTGGTCGAGGATCTGGGCCTTGGACACGACGCGCCCGGCGTTGAGCATGAGGTAGCGCAGGAGCTTGAACTCGGTGGGGGACAGATCCACCTCGACCTCGGCGCGGTACACCTCGTGGGCGTCCTCGTCCAGGACCAGGTCGGCCACGCGCACGACGCCGTCGTCCTGGTTCTCAATGGCGTGGGTGCGGCGCAGGATGGCGCGGATGCGGGCGATGACCTCCTCCAGCCCGAAGGGCTTGGTGACGTAGTCGTCGCCGCCGACGGTCAGGCCCTGGACCTTGTCCGCCATGTCATCGCGGGCGGTCAGGAAGAGGATCGGGGTGGTCACGTCACGCTCGCGCAGGCGCCGGGCCACGGTGAAGCCGTCCATGTCGGGCAGCATGACATCGAGGACCACCAGGTCGGGGGATGTCTTCTCCACCGTCTTCAGCGCGCCGTTGCCGTCGCCTGCGATCGAGACCTCGAAGCCTGCGAAGCGCAGGGACGAGGCCAGAAGGTCGCGGATGTTGGGTTCATCGTCGACGACAAGGAGGTGAGCTTCGGTGCGGGACTGCTGGGAACGCTCCATGAGTCTCACCATTCCTTCAGTTTCTGGTTGTTTCCTGAACGACTTCCGAACGGTCGCTGTTGATAGGTCAAGTGGTTCGTGTGACCTCACACCAATTGTAGGCCCAGGAAGTCTTGGAATTCCCACAAAACGGGGGAGCTGTGTGGTTGCTGCTTGAACCGGGGTGATTGCCTGCGACTCTTCGGTGAGTCGGGCTGTGACATGAGGCGGGGCGGCGACTCCTGTCGCCGCCCCGCCGTCGGGTCAGAGGAAGGCGAGAGGGTCGAAGTCCTCCAGCGGGATGATGCACACGCGCGGTAGCGGGATGGTGAAGGCCTTGACGTCACTCTCCAGGTCGTAGATCGTCAGGCCCTCGCCCTCCAGGGCGGCCAGCTGGGCGTTGAGGAACTCGCGGAAGCACAGGATCCCCACCGTGGCGCCGGCCTGCAGGAGCCGCTCGATGTGGGGGATGTAGTCGCCGTCGTGGCTGCCCAGCAGGACGTGGGCGTCCTGACCGGACTCGACCCGCTCGGCCAGCGCCTCCAGGGTGCGCTGAATACCGATGTCGACGACCTTCTCGTCGTTGCTTCCGGACCCGGCCAGCGGCACGGGGCGGTAGTCCATGGCCAGCAGGGCCTGGATGAAGCTCATGGGCATATGGCCGCTGGTGGCGTTGAGGAAGAACAGGGCGCGGGCCTCGTCCCCCTCACCCTCGGCGGCGTCGGCGGAGGACAGTTCGTCGCAGTATGCGAGGACCCGGTCCCAGCGGGGCCGCTCCTCAGGTTCGGGACGCCGCCCCAGCACGCTCATGCCGAGAGTGGCGTCAATGTTCTCGCCATCGACGAGAAGATAAGTCGGTACGCTCATGAGGCTCATGCTACCGGTCACGGCGTCCAGTAGCCTCCGACGACGCCCAAAGACACCGCACCGATACCGGTCTCCTGATGCCCGTGACACCGATGGGTGCGGTCTGCGTGGTCGGGGACAAAGCTCGCCCGGTGGGGGCGTTCGACGCCGTCGGGTGCGGAAATCCTGTCCCCGCAGGCGTGAGATGTCCCCGGCCGGAGTGGAGTGTCCCCGGGCGCGTGAGATGTCCCCGGCCCGGATTGGCTGACATCGAGGTGCACGAAGCCGCCCGGTGCTCATCGGGATGATGAGCACCGGGCGGCTTGCGGGGCTGAGGCGCCTGGGTGGCGCGGTGAGGTCAGCTCATATCAGTAGGAGGAGGTCTCCTCGCCGGCCGGCTGACCCTGGTTCTTCAGGGCCGCGAAGGCGGCGTTGATCGCGTCGTCGTCACCGTCGGTGATCTGGGCGGGGGCCTGCTGCTGGGCGCCCGGAAGGGCCGGGTTCTGCCCGGACTTCAGGGCCGCCAGCCGGGCCTCGGCCTCCAGACTGGTGCCGGAGGCCTCGAGCTCGGCGAACTGGGACTCCAGGGAGGAGCCGGCCAGCTCCATCTGCCCGGCGGCCTGGGCCTCGACCCGACGCACCTGGTCCTCGTAGCGGGACAGCTCGCTGGTGGGGTCCAGGACGTTGATGGAGCGGATGGCGCCCTGCACCTTGACCTGGGCCTCGGCGGTCTTCTGACGAGCGATGAGCTGGTCGCGCTTGGAGCGCAGCTCGCCGAGCTTGACCTCCATCTGCTGCAGGCCGGTCTTGAGCTGCTCGACGACCTGGCGCTGGGAGGCGATCATCGGCTCGGCGGCCTTGGCCTCGTTCTCCGCCGTGATCTGCTTGGTCAGCGCGATCTTGGCCAGCGAGTCCCACTTGTCCGCGCCGGCCGTGTCACCGCCGGAGCGCAGCTGGTCGGCCTTGCGGGAGGCGGCCAGGGCCTTGTTGCCCCAGTCCTTGGCCTCGGCGACGTCGGCGTCGTGGTCCTTCTCGGCCAGGCGCAGGTTGCCGATCGTCTGGGCGACGGCGTCACGGGCCTCGGCGATGGACGCCGTGTAGTCCCGCACCAGCTGGTTGAGCATCTTCTCCGGGTCCTCGGCGCGGTCCAGGAGCGCGTTGATGTTGGCGCGGGTGAGCTGGGCGATGCGCCCCAGGATCGACTGCTTCTCAGCCATGGTTGTTCGTCCTTCCGTCGAGCTGCGACGTCGGTGTGGGCAGATAGTGGGCAGGTATGGACCCGGCGCTCGCCGGGTGGTCGCCAGGTGGTGGCCGGTGGGCCAGGCGGATCAGGCGTCATGATCGCAGGTCCCGGCGTCCGGCGTCATGCGGGCGGGGACCGCATCGCTCAGGGCATGACTGGCGGGCGAGTGAGGCGGGCGGTTGGGAGGACGCGGCTCAGAAGTCGCCGCCGCCGTCGAAGAAGCCGCCGCCTCCACCTGAGAAGTCCCCACCGCCGGAGAAGAAGCCGCCGCCTCCGCCCCAGTCGCTGTCGTGGTGGTGGGAGCTCCAGCCGCCGTAGTTGTGGCCGCCGCCCAGCAGCAGCCCGCCCAGCAGGAGCGAGCCCAGGTCGAGCCCGCCGCCTGAGCGGCCGTAATCGCGGGAGTAGGAGTAGCGCTCACCGGAGTTCGGGCTCCACGAGCTCGACGATCCGCGCACGTCGGCCTCGGCCAGGGCCTGGGCCTGGGCCACGAGCGGCTCGGCCGCCGCGACCTCCGCCAGGGCGGCCACCGGGTCAGTGGTCTGGACGGTGGTGGCGGCCGTGGCGTGACGGGCGGCCTCACTGAGTGCGGTGCGCGCCGAGGGGCCCACCGCCCCGCGATAGGTGGTGATGTAGGAGGTCACGGACTCCACCTGGGAGTTGAGGCGGGCCAGGCGCGAGCCCAGGGAGGCCCGGGCGCGCGAGTCGTTCTCCTCGCGCTCGCGGGCCGGGGCCAGGGCGGCGTCGATGGCGGCCTCGGCCCGGGCCAGGTGGTCCAGGGCGGCCAGGGGATCGCCGCTCGGGTTGGCGCCACTGGCCTGACGACCCTCGGCGACGGCGGCCTCGGCGTCGGCCACGAGCGGGGCCAGGGTCGCCGCCGGCACCGCGCCCTCCAGGCGCTTGGCGTCCACCAGGTCCGAGGAGATCGAGGCGATGGCCGCCTCCAGGTCCTTCGCCGCGCTCTGAAGGCGCTCGCGGGCCCCGGTGACCTGTGCAGCCAGTTGACCGGCCTGGGCGATGGAGCCCTGGGCGATGCGGACCTGCTCGACCGCCGTCGCCTCCTGGGAGGCCTCGACGCTGGCGCGGGCCTGGTCCAGGGCGGTGCGCCCCGCGGCCAGCAGGCGGCGGGCCTGCTCGGGGGCCTGGGCCACACTGGTCAGGGAGGAGGCGGGATAGGCGGCGCTGAGCGTCACCAGGATCGTCTCGGCCATGACGATGGCCTGCTCGGTCTCATCGGCGCGCTGGGCGGTCTCGGCGATCGACGTCGGCAGGTTCGCCTCGATGCCGCGACGCTTGTTGAAGGCCTCCTCCTGAGCGCGGATCTCACCGACCGCCTCCGAGCAGTGCTGGAGGATCTCGGTGTACATCTGGCGCTGCTGCGGCTCGGTCTCGGGGATGTCGTCGTCGAGGATCTTGCGCAGCTCGAAGCACCGCGACAGGTGCTTGCGGGCGCTGTCCAGCGCGGCGGTGAAGGCGTCCGTGGCGGACAGGCCGAACTGCGCCTGCGCGTAGGACAACTCCTCGGCGGCGGCGCGCACCGTGTCATCGGCCTGGACCAGGGCGCTGCCGGCCTGGGTGCGCAGCTGCTCCACCGTCATCGCCGCGGGGCCCGCGGGCTGGTTGCCGGGGGCGCCGCTCTGATTCCTGCGCTTGCCGAACAGCATGTCGTCGTTCTCCTTGTTCTTCCTGCGCTTGTACACCGTCCAGGCGGCGGCCCCGCCGGCCGCGACCGCGCCCCCGCCCAGCAGGAGCGGAAGCGCCGAGGAGCCTGAATCACCTGAGCTGCCCGAGCCCGATGAGCCGGACATGTTGTCCGGGATGGCGGCCACGGCGTCGTCGTAGTTGCCTGCGCGCAGCTGCTTCTTGATGGCCGAGTCGATCCGCTTGTAGTCGGACTCGGAGAACTTCGAGGAGTTGTCGTGCGCCTGCAGCTTGTAGCTCTTCGAGGCCGAGCCGTCGGAGGGGATGTTGATGACCAGGAGCATGTCGTCGCGTCCCAGCTTCGTGTCCTTGAAGGCCTGCGCGGCGATGGCGGAGGCCTTCTGACTGGAGTCGGAGACGGTCAGCACCCACAGGCCCACGCCGTACTTGGAGGACATGGTGTCCACGGCCTGCTGGGCCTTGGAGGCATCCAGGATCCCGAGCTCATCGGTGACGTGCTCGGTCAGGGTGGTCGACGCCGCCGGGAGGGCCCGGGGCACGCCCGCCGAGGTCTGCGCAGAGGAGGCCAGGGCCAGGGATGCGGAGCCGGGCGTCGTCGGAGCGGCCGCGGCGCCGGCAGAGAGCCCCAGCAGCCCCAGGGCGGCCGCCGTCGCGACGCCGGAAAGGGCCATCTGGTGCCAAGGACGGGGGAGTGGGGGCTGCTGGTTCTTCATCCGGGACATCGTCCCCGGCGGGTAAGGGTGTGAGCAAGTCGTTTCGCCTCAGGCGGCACGCCTGCGCCTGTCACCGCGCGCAGGCAACCGAACCGGCGGCAGAATGTCGCCCATGACTGACACGCTCACGATCACCGTCATCGAGCCCGAGGAGCTCGCGCCCGTGGGGCGCCTGGGGGAGTGGCTCTTCGCCGAGGGCGCCTCCCTGCGCATGGTGCGCCCCTGGCGGGGCGAGCCCATCCCTTCCCTGGACGAGATCGGCGACGGCCTCGTCGTGCTGGGCGGTTCCATGAGTGCCCACGATGAGGGCGAGCACCCCTGGCTGGCGGACCTGCGTGAGCTGCTGCGCGGCGTCGTCGCCGACGACGTCCCCGCCATCGCCATCTGCCTGGGTGCCCAGGTGGCCGCCGAGGCCCTCGGAGGCTCCACGGCCGTGCCGGCACTGGGCAACGACGAAGTCGGCGTCGTCGAGCTGACCATCACGGCCGCCGGCGAGAGCGACCCGATCTTCGGGGCCGTGGCCGCCGAGGCCATCCGCGCCGCCCACCGCGCTGGGATCCCCACCTCCGACGGCACGCGCCTGCCCGTCATTGTCTCCCACCACGACGCCGTCACCCACCTGCCCGAGGCCGCCACCCTGCTGGCCTCTTCCGACCGCTCCCCGGTCCACACCTGGCGGGCCGGGCGGCTCCTGGCCTTCCAGCACCACCCCGAGTCCGACCCGGCGCGCGTGGCCTACTGGCGCACCCGCGACGCCCTCAACGACCTGGCCGGCACCATGGACGCGGCCTCACTCCAGGCCGCCCGCGACGCCCTGGAGGTGGCCGCCGGCCGGAGCGCTGTGCCGGGCGCCGCCGGAACCCACGGGGCCACGGCCGCCGACCTGCCCGAGGCGGCCGCGAGCGCCGGGGCCGCTGCCCGCGAGGATGCCGAGAGGGTCGACCCCGCCATCCAGGCCTTCGGCCGCAGCCTGGCCCGCGTCCTCGTGCGCAACGTGCGCGCCCGCCGCCTGTCGCGCTGAGCCGGCGCGCACGGCCACCGGGCTCACTGATGCTCGGCGGCCTCCCTGCGGCTCCGGCGCCAGCAGATGAACAGGGACAGGAAGGCGGCGAGCTGCAAGCCGATCAGGATCGTGCTGCCCATGGTGAATGCGATCAGCCTGGACGTCGGTATGTACTCGCCCGCGAGGAGCTTGTTCACCATGTTCATAGAAGATGGCAGAAAGAGGACAAGGAGCATGCCACTCGTTGCCACGAGCACCGAGAGGGACCCGAGCAGTGGCCTGGGTGCTTTCTCCTGGGCAGCGCGCTTCGTGTCGTCAGTCATGGTTCATACCTCCTCGGCGTCGATGATGGCGTAGGCGTAGCCCTGCTCGGCCAGGAAGCGCTGCCGGTGGGCGGCGTACTCCTGGTCGGCGGTGTCGCGGGCGACCACCGTGTAGAAGTGGGCCTGGCGGCCGTCCTCCTTGGGGCGCACGATCCGGCCGAGCCGCTGGGCCTCCTCCTGGCGCGAGCCGAAGGAGCCCGAGACCTGGATCGCGACGCTCGCCCCGGGCAGGTCGATCGAGAAGTTCGCGACCTTGGAGACCACGAGCGTGCGGATCTCCCCGCAGCGGAAGGCGTCGTAGAGGCGCTGGCGCTCGCGCACCGTCGTCGCCCCGGTGATGACGGGGGCGTCCAGGTGCTCGGCGATCTCGGTGAGCTGGTCCACATACTGGCCGATGACCAGGGCCGACTCGCCCTCATGGCGGGCCAGGAGGGCGTCAATGATCGGCAGCTTGCGCGGCGAGCAGGCGGCCAGGCGGTAGCGCTCCTCGGGCTCGGCGGTCGCGTAGGCCATGCGCTCGCCGGCGTCGAGGGTCAGGCGCACCTCGGTGCAGATCGCCGGGGCGATCCAGCCCTGGTTCTCCAGGTCCTTCCAGGGGGCGTCGTAGCGCTTGGGGCCGATGAGGCTGAAGACCTCGTCCTCGCGGCCGTCCTCGCGCACGAGGGTCGCCGTCAGGCCCAGGCGGCGGCGCGCCTGCAGGTCCGCGGTCATGCGGAAGATCGGGGCGGGCAGGAGGTGGACCTCGTCGTAGACGATGAGCCCCCAGTCGTGGGAGTCCAGCAGGTCCAGGTGCGGGTAGACGCCTTTGCGGCGAGTGGTGAGCACCTGGTAGGTGGCGATCGTGACGGGGCGGACCTCCTTGCGCGAGCCGGAGTACTCGCCGATCTCCTCCTCGGTCAGGGAGGTGAAGCGGATGAGTTCCTCCTTCCACTGGCGCGCCGAGACCGCGTTGGTGACCAGGATGAGCGTCGTCGTCGAGCTCTTGGCCATGGAGGCGGCGCCCACGAGAGTCTTGCCGGCCCCGCACGGCAGGACGACCACGCCCGAGCCCCCCGCCCAGAAGATCTCCACCGCCTCGCGCTGGTAGGGGCGCAGCTGGAAGGTGTCGGGGGAGTCGATCAGGGTGATGGGGTGGGCCTCGCCGTCGACGTAGCCGGCCAGGTCCTCGGCCGGCCAGCCCAGCTTGATGAGCACCTGCTTGAGGTGACCGCGCTCGGAGGGGTGGACGACGACATCGGCCTCCCCGAGCCGTGTCCCCAGCAGGCCCTTGGTGCGCTTGGAACGCATGACCTCCTCCAGGACCGGCACGTCGGTGGCGTGCAGGACCAGGCCGTGGGCGGGGTCGGTGAGGAGCTGGAGGCGGCCGTAGCGGCTCATCGTCTCGGCGATCTCGGTGAGCAGGGCGTGCGGCACCGGGAAGCGCGAGTAGGTGATGAGGGTGTGGACGACCGTCTCCGCGTCCAGGCCCGCGGCGCGCGCGTTCCACAGGGCCAGTGGCGTGATCCGGTAGGTGTGGATGTGCTCGGGGGCGCGCTCCAGCTCGGCGAAGGCGGCGATAGCGCGGCGGGCCTGCCCGGCCTGGGGGTGGGCGACCTCCAGGAGGACGGACTTGTCGGACTGGACGATGAGCGGGCCGTCGGGGGCAGAGGGCGCCGGGGAGGCAGGATCGCTGGGCGTAGCGGACATGGGCGGGAGTATCCCAAGCCGGGCGTCGGGGTGCCGTGACGGAGGAGACGTTCCTCTTCCAGCGGGAGGGGCGAGCCGGCCGGTCTCATGCCCGGAGCGAGCGCGGCTGACAGCGCAGAACCAGCAGTGACAACACATCAATTCGTGTCATGACCATGCGAGCGCGGCTGACGGCCCGGATTCTGGGCTGCCGCGGCGGCGCGCGAGCCGTGGGGCGCGAACGCGAGCCCCGGAGGCGGGTCGGAAGGCGCCACAAGGGGCCAGGAATAGTGAAATCTGCGAGATCGTGTCCAAATCGGTGACAAAGGCGCGAGACGGACTCCAGCTTGCGAAAGAAAACCGCATGATTCTGCGGTTCGTGTTGCTGGCCTCAGGGGCGGTCGGGTCCCTTTGTCACCGATTTGGACACCGGCGCCCTTCATCCCCGCTACCCGCCCTGTCCGTGAGCGGGGCGGGGGCGTATTTTGGTGCGGATGAGCCCTTCTGCCTCCACCCAGGACCTCGCCGTGCACCTGACGGCGCTGCCGGACCGCGAGGTCGCCGCCCTGCTGGTGGCGCGCCCGGACCTGGCCGCGCCGCCGTCCTCCTCCTTCCTGGCACTGGCGACCCGCGCGGGGGCTCCGGGCAGCATCGAGCACGCCCTGGCCGAGTTGGATGCACCGACGCTGGCCGTGGCCGAGGCGGTCGTGGCTCTCAACCGACCCGATGAGTCGGGCCGGGCGGGCGGGGCCGGGCCGACCGAGCTTGCCGAGGCAGCCGGGAACGGGCAGGCTGCCGGGGCCGGCAGGGCCGGCGGCGCGCCCCTCGGCGAGCCGGCCAGCGATCCCGCAGGCCATCCGGCCAACCCGGACAGTGCGGACGGTGCGACCAGCGTTGACCTGGCCGGGCTGGTCGCCGCTCACCTTCCACTGCCCGCTGAGCAGGTCACCGAGGCGCTGGGGCACCTGCGTCGGCTGGCGCTTGTCATCGAGGGCAGGCCCCTGGCCGCACTCGAGGCGGCCTTTGGGCCGCACCCCTTCGGCCTGGGGCCCTGGGCCGCCGAGCCGGTGAGCGCCGAACAGCTGCCACCCACCCTGGAGGAACTGAGCGAGCAATCGGCCAGTGGAGCCGGCGGTAAGCCGGTCATCCCGGCGGCCTCCGTGGAGATGCTTCAGGCCCTCACCTGGGGACCACCCGCCGGCACCCTGCGCGCAGGCGGCACCGCACCGGGGGCGGCCCCGCTCATCGACCGCGGCTGGCTGGAGCGCAGCAGCGATGCCCACGGGCGCACCCGCTTCATCCTGCCGCGCCAGGTCGCCCTCGCCCTGCGCGGCGGCCGCCTGACCCGCGAGTCCCTGACCGCCCCCGAGGCCGGCGACCTGGAGACGGTGGGCGCCGACGTCGTCGCCTCCGAGGCCTCCTTCCACGCCGAGGAGGCCGTCCGGCTCGTGGCCGCCCTCCTGGAGGAGTGGGGCCGCGAGGGCGGGACGATCCGCCGCACCGGCGGAGTGAGCGCGCGCACCCTGGCCCGCACCGCCGACGCCCTCGACCTGGAGACCGACTCCGCCGCCCGCATCATCGAGATCGCCGCGGGCGCCGGGCTCCTGGGACTCGACGACGACGGCGCCACCTGGGTGCCCTCCTCCCTGGCCGCCGGCTGGCTCACCGACAGCCTCCCCCAGCGCTGGGCGCCGCTCGCCCTGGCCTGGTCGGGCAGCGCCCGCACCCCCTGGCTGACGGGCACCCGCGACGACGACGGCACCCTGCGCGCCGTCCTCAGCCCGGACCTGGAGGCCGGGTGGGCGGCGCGACTGCGCGCCCGGGTGCTCGCCCTCCTGGGCGACCTCCCGCCGGGGACCAGCGCGACCCCCGCCTTCGTGCGGGCGGCCCTGACCTGGCAGAGCCCCCGGCGCACCATCCCCGGCGGAGCGATCTCCGCGGTCCTGGCCGAGGCCGAGACCCTCGGGATCACCGGCGGCGGAGCGCTGACCGAGGCCGGCAGGATCCTCGCCCGGCGGGCGGCGGCGAGCCTCGACGAGCAGGACACCGGACTCAGCGGCGGCCCCGGCGGCCCCACCGACTCCGGAGACGCAGGCCGCGCCGAGGAGGCGGGCGACGAGGCACACGCCGAACCGCTGTCGGACGAGGAGGCCCTCACCGCCCTGGAGGCGGCGCTGGCCGCGGACCTGCCTGCCGCCGTCGAGACGATCCTCGTCCAGTCCGACCTCACCGCCATCGTGCCGGGCCGCCCCGCCCCCGAGCTGGCCGCGCTGCTGGAGCGCACGAGCGTCGTCGAGTCGCGCGGCGGGGCGCTCACGGTGCGCTTCACGCCCGAGTCGGTGCGCGGCGCGCTCGACGTCGGCTACAGGGCCGAGGAAATCATTCAGGAGATCAGCCGCTACAGCCCTGCGCCCCTGCCGGACTCGCTGAGCGTGCTCGTCCAGGACGCCGCCCGCCACCACGGGGCGGTAAGGGTGCGGGCCGTGTCCGCACTGCTGCGGGTCGGCGACGAGGCCACGGCCGCAGGCCTCCTGGCCGAGCCGCGCCTGCGGGACCTCGGCCTGGATGAGGTGGCGCCCGGGATCCTCGTGGCCACGGCGAGCGCCGGGCAGGTGCTGCGCGAGCTGCGCGCCACCGGGCTGGCGCCGGTGACCGAGGACGCGAGCGGCCACCTGGTGGTCGGGCCGGCCACCGCGCGGCAGGCCCGCCGGGCCCCCGAGCCGACGCGCCCCGGCAGCGAGCACTCGGTGCGA
>ERZ772927.385-NODE-385-length-19758-cov-5.12435_pt1 | contig 19758 bp, 11 predicted proteins | sample MGYA00512115_ERZ772927 | MGnify/ENA primary metagenome ERZ772927 (study PRJEB29015, sample SAMEA2737924) | human oral metagenome | biome: human oral; feature: human-associated habitat; material: dental | place: China | collected 2013 ... | reverse complement strand
CCCCCCCCCCCCCCCCCCCCCCCCCCCCCCGGCCATACCCGGCCGCGCCCGGGCGCGTCCGACCACTCGGCCCCAGGCTGGGCGTACCGGCGCCCGGGACCGGCCCGCCCGCCCCGCCCGTCCACGGGCCCCGGCAGGCCCTCACCCCGGACCTCTGGCCCTTTCCTCCTCGTCCCAGGTGGTGTGACGTGACTGTGACATTGACCGGAATCGCGACCCGGTCACCCGCCTCCCCCTCTGTGTCATTCGAGTGACCTATAGTCAAAACCATCCCACAGCGCCGCCGGGCGCGACACCCCACCCTTAATGACAGGACCACGCCTATGGCCGCGACCCCACTGCCCTCCTTCTCGCAGCTGCGCGCCTTCGTGGCACTGTGCGACAATCAGCACTTCGGTGAGGCCGCGGCGAGCCTGGGCGTCAGCCAGCCCAGCCTCTCCCAGGCGATCCACACCCTGGAGAGGCGCGTGGGCGGTGAGCTCGTGGAACGCACCACCCGCAAGGTCCTGGTCACCCCCCTGGGGGAGTCCCTCCTGCCGTTCGCGCGCGAGGCCGTCCTGGCGGCCGAGAGCTTCAGCCAGGCTGCCGCCAACGAGGGCGCCTCCCTGGTCGGCACCATACGCCTGGGCATGATCCCCACCCTGGCCCCCTACCTGGCCCCGGTGGTCCTCGACGGCCTGTCCGAGCTGCTGCCCGAGCTGCGGGTCGAGCTGCGGGAGATGACCACCGGAGACATCCTGACCCTCCTGGAGCAGGGGCGCCTGGACGCCGCCGTCCTGGCCATTGACGTGGACATGCAGCGGGCCGCCGCCGTCCCCATGTTCGACGAGCCGCTGGTGGTCCTCGTGCCCGCGGACCACCCCTGGGCGGGGCGCACCGACCTGCGCACCAACGAGCTCGACGCCCAGAATCTCCTGCTCCTGGACGAGTCCAACTGCCTGCGCCAGGAGACCCTGGCCATCTGCCAGCACTACGGCTCCCACCCGCCGGTGGCCGTGGCGGCCACCCTGACCACCGTGGTGCAGATGGTGGCCCACGGATCCGGGGTGACCGTGGTGCCCGAGGGCGCCCTGAGGATGCTGGGGGACTCCGCGACCTACGCCGTCGCCCGGTTCCGTCAGGAGGGCGGCACCACACCCAGCCGCCGTATCGGCCTCGTCCACCGGATCTCCACCTCCCGGGCCGAGGAGTTCGAGGCCCTGGCCCGGGTCCTGACCGACCTGGTGCGTGAGGCCGGCCTGCCGCTGCGCGAGGTACCCGGCTCCGAGCACCGGGACGCAGGCCCGGAGCGCGAGGACCTGGCGGGCTGACCCAGCCGGTCTTCCCGGGGCGCGGGAAAGGCCGTTGCCCTCAGCGCGCTGCTCGCGGCCGTCGGAGCGCGGGGCCCGGGGAAGGCCGAGACCCCTCACGGCCCCAGGAGGGCCGCCGGGACCACCACGACGCCGTCCCGGTCGCGGTAGGCGGCACGTCCGGTGGTCACCAGCACCGCCTCGCTCAGGCGTGCACCCAACCGGTCGCGCAGCCACAGCAGGTGGCGGGTGTCCCCCGGTCGGGGCGACGGGTGGGCCTTGACCTCGATCGCCACCACGCACCGGTCACGCCCCTCGACAATGAGGTCCACCTCGTGCGCGCCGCCCTTGGTCCGCAGGTGGTGGACCCGCGCTCCGAGCAGGGAGGCGTAGACCTGGACGCTCTGGGTGACCAGGGACTCGAACAGGGGACCCAGCATCCGGGGCCGACGCCGCTGCCCGGGAGGAGTCACCACGCGCGCTCCCCTCACGCCCAGGATCTCCGCGGGCCCCTGTCCCAGGAGGCGGGCCGCGAGCGCGGGGTCGACGAGCTGGTGCTTGTCTTGGAGGTTCGCGCGGGAGAACTCGTTCTCGCTGGCGCCCCACCCCGGCACCAGGTCCAGGATCCACATGCTGGCCAGGTGGTCGCGGTAGGCCCGGGCGGTGTCGGCCGCCAACGGCCTGCCCAGGGGCCTGCTGGCCAGCTGGCTGATATCGGCGAACGTGGTGGTGGTGGCGACGGCGCTGGCGTAGGCCGTCATCCACTCCCGGACCGACCGCGGCCGCCGGCTCAGGCCCCCGGCGTCACGCAGGTCACGGGTGACGGTCTGCTCGATGTAGCCCTCCAGGAGCTCCTCGCGCGCGTAGGCGTCCTGTTCCCGGATGGCGGGGAAGCCGGAACGGCAGATCTCGTCCACGTACTGGTCGATGGTGACCGTGGTACGGCCTGAGACCGGTGGCAGCGCAGCTGCCGGGGTCGTCGGATCCTCCTGGCGCGCCTGCCCGGCGTCGGAGGCCAGGAGCCCGGCCAGGGAGACGGTGGGAGCAGTCTCCAGGCCGCGCTCGACCAGGGAGAAGGGGCGCATCCGCAGGGTGACGATCCGTCCTGCACCGGTATGGGTGGGGGCCTGGGAGGGGGTGGAGGAGCCGGTCAGGAGGAAGCGGCCGGGGGTGTAGTCCTGGTCCACGGCGCGGCGTACCCGGTCCCAGAGCCTGGGCATGCGCTGCCACTCGTCCAGGACGACGGGGGTCGGGACGCCGGAGAAGTGGCGGTCCAGGGCCTCGACCTGGTCCCAGTCCGTCGGGTCGTCCAGGGGGAAGAAGCTGCCCGCGACGGCCTGGGCGGTGCGGGTCTTGCCCACGGCGCGGGCCCCGTTGACGCTCACTGCCGGCACCGAGGCCAGCAGCCGTCTCAGCTGCTGATCGACCAGACGGGTCCGGTACTCCCTCACGTACGCCATGGTACGACCCCGGAGGCCTGGGTCCTCTGTTTGGTCACCTCCCCACTAGCCTTTTGGTCGCTTCTCCATCCTCTGTTTGGTCCAGTCCTCAGTCTCTGACTCGTCGGCAACACCTCTTCCTTATCGTGATTCAAGTCACTTAATAGAGGGAAGTGCCGAGAGGGAGCGTGGCGTGTAGTATGTGAGCTGCTCCGCGATACCGTGGAGATCGCGGCTTTCCGTGTGCCGTAACCTCACCAAGGTTGCATCAGCCCCGAGGGATCGGGGATCGTAACTTTCAATGTGCAGTATGCTTCTGCCTTGGAGGCTGATTGTGCGCCCGTCCTTCGACACCGTCTTCCGGGAGCTCACCGGTCACGCGCCCCGGGAGTACCAGGTCCGGCTCGCCCGGCGCCTGCTTGAGGGCCGCCCTCCGACCGTGATCGAGGTCCCCACCGGCATGGGGAAGACCCTGGCGGTCATGACCGCCTGGCTCTACGCCCTGGCCGCGGATCTGGAGCAGGTCCGGGAGCAGGGGGGCACCCGCCGGATCTGGATGAGGCTGCACCTGGTGGTGGACCGCCGCGCCGTCGTCGATACCGCCTTCACCGCCGCCGGGCACCTGCGTGACGGCCTCGCCAGCCCTACCTCCCCGGCGGTCTCCTGGCTGGCCGGGGCGCTGCGCACCGGGGTGGGGCCTTCCCGGAGCCCGCTGGAGGTCCTGCGGCTCCGTGGCGGCCTGGAGGACCGCCCGGAGCACACCCGCTTCCCGGCGTGTCCCACCATTGTCCTGGGCACCCTGGACATGACCGTCTCCCGGCTCCTGTTCCGCGGCTACCAGCTCTCCGCACGCCGACGGAGCATTGACGCCGCCCTGACCGGGACCGACTCCCTGTGGGTCCTGGACGAGGCGCACCTGTCCACCCAGGCGTACACCACCCTGCGCCTGATGGAGTCGCACGCAGCTGGGCTCGAGGACCGGTTCGACGGCGCCGTGCCCCCGCTGAGCGTCATCGCTATGAGCGCGACGGGCGCCCCCCGCCTCCCTGGCGCCCCCCGGCCACCGTCCGGCGACGAGGTGCTCACCATCGACTGGGAGCAGGAGGAGGCCCGCGACCCCGGCCTGGCCCGGCGTCGTCGGGCCCGGGCCGGCACGCCGGTGCGCGTGCACGACGCCGTGAGCAGACCCGCCGCCACCATGGCGGACCTCGCCGCACGGCGGGCGCGGACCCTGGGGGCCGGGCAGTCCCTGGTCGTCTTCTGCAACACGATCAGGACCGTGCAGGTGGTCGCCCGTAAGGTCACCAGGGCCTGCGGTACCACGGGCTCTCCCGCCCTCAAGGTCCTCGTGGGGGGCATGCCCACACGCCACACCGACGCGCTCATGGACGTGCTCGCCCCCTACCGCACCGGCTCCCCGCAGCGGTCGGAGGCCGCCCCCGTCGTGGTCGTGGCCACCTCCACCCTGGAGGTCGGTGCGGACCTGGACTTCACCTTCCTCATGACCGAGACCTGTCAGGCGCCCTCCCTCGTCCAGCGCCTGGGACGGGTCAACCGGGTAGGGGACCGGACGGACGGCGGAGTGGATGTGGTCTGCGCCACTAAAGTAGACCCGATCCACGGGGAGGCGGCAGCGGCGGTGGGGACGGCCGTCCGAGGGGCCACCACGCTGTCGGGGCTGCTGGGAGGCCTGGAACGGGGCGGAGCGGAGCTCACCGTCCCCGAGCAGGTGCCCGTCCTGCTGCCCCCAGCGAGCCTGCGCGCCTACCTGCGCACCCTCGGCTCGCGCAACGACCAGCCGGTCTCCCCCTGGATCCGCCCCCTGCAGGACCAGCGCGGGGACGTGACCCTGGTGTTCCGGGACAGCCTGGGACTGCTCCGGTGGGGCGTGCGCCCGGAGGTGGTCCTGGACGACCTGAGGCAGTGGCCACCGGACCTCCGGGCCGAGGGCTGGACCATGTCCGTAGACCAGGCGCACACCCTGGTGGACGAGTCCCTACGCCAGCAGGGCGGGGAGCCCGTCGGCCTCGTCGTCATGGACCCCACCGCCCCCGAGCCGGTCAGCCACCACACCGCCGTCCCCGGCCTGCGCCCCGGCCAGGTCCTGGTGCTGGACCCGGGGTACGCCGGACCGCTCCTGGGGGCGCTCCACGCCGCCACCGACCTCTCAGGGCAGGTGGTCCCGCTCAAGGCGGAGGACCGGGGCCTACGCGCCGCCCAGGAGCGGCTCACGGCGATGGCCGCTGGCCAGGACCCGGCTACCTCGGTGCTCACCGACCTGGGTACCGGCGCCAGGCGGTCCCAGGACCCCTACGGTGAGCTCCTGGAGGCCAGCGTGGAGCTGGTCGCCCCTGCCGGGACGGTCCTGGGCAGAGAGGTCCTGGGGGAGGAGACACCTACGCCGTGGCTCCGCCTGACCCTGACGCCTGCCACCGCGGGGCCTGTCCTGGGCCGGAGCCGTAACCTGCGCGAGCACGGGGCTGCCGTCGGGGCCCGTGCGGGGGCCTGGGCCCGGGCCATGGGCCTGCCCCCGGCGGTGGTCGCGGACCTGGTCCTGGCCGGGACCTGGCACGACGAGGGCAAGCGCGACCCGCGCACGCAAGCCGCCCTGACCATGGGTCTGGACGCGCAGGGCTACCTGGTGCCGCCGGACCGGCCTCCCTCGGAGCCCGTGGCCAGGTCCGGGCTGCCCTACCGGTACTGGCGCCGCTCACGCGACCTGGCCGGGGTCCCGCCCAGGTGGCGCCACGAGGCGCTCTCCGCCGAGCTCCTGGGGGTGGCGCTGGAGCAGGGCCGGGCCCGGGCCCACGACGTCGACCTCGTCCTGCATCTGGTCCTCAGCCACCACGGCTACTTCCGCGGCCCGGGACCGCTCACCCCGCCCGGGGTCGGGCCACGTTACCAGGACCCCGCCGACCCGCTGTGGGCCGAGGCGACCCGGCGCTTCCACCGTCTCAACGACCGCTACGGGCCCTACACCCTGGCCCTGGCCGAGACCGTGCTGCGGCTGGCGGACTGGGACGTCTCCCGGGAGGAGCAGGACCATGGGCGCTGAGACCACCTACCCCCTGCGGGCGCTGTCAGGGCGCCGGGCCGCGCACGTGCTGGCGGTGTGGGGGCTCGTGGACCTGCTGCCCGGCGCCCGGCTGTCCTTCACCGACCAGGACGTGCCCGTGCTGTGGTGGGACGGGGCGGACCTGGCGGGGACCGCCGCCGCGGGGCTGGTGGAACGCACCTGGGACCTGGACCACGGCCCCCTGCGGGGGGTCAGTACGACGACGCCCGCCCGCAGCGTCGTCAACCCCCTGACCGAGCAGGCCTGGGAGCAGGTACCGACCACCGGCCTGTACGGCCACCGGGACCCGTTGGCCGTCTTTGACGTCTCCCGTGCCGCCAAGCGGCCCGGTACGGTGGCGGACCTCCAGGTGGGCGCCTCGGCCCTGACCCTGCTCAGCGGCCGCAGCCACGCCCCCGGCACCGTCAGGGCCACCTGGACCTGCCGGGGGGCTAAGGACGAGCAAACCGCCTACCGAAAGGCCCGACGCAGCCTGGAGCACCTGCGCTACGGCGTCCTGGACGTGGCCCTGGCCAAGCCCGGGCTGCGTTTCTCCGCCACGCTCGCCCAGCCCCGGGGAGTCAGTGGCTCGGAACGCTGTGCCGTCCACCCGCTCATTGACCTCCTGGCCTGGGTGGGGCAGACCCTGCTCCTGCCCCGCCAGCGCTCCGTCCCGGCCCCGGGGCGACCCGGCGTCAGCGCCCTGAGCTGGGTCCTCAACCCCGTGCCGCTGCCCCTGGAGGTCCTGCTGGACCTGCACGAGTCCCCTCCCGCGGGCCTGCCCTGGCCCCGGTGGACCGCCCGTGTCCAGACCCTGGGGGGCAGCACGAGGGTGACCGCCCTGGGGACCGCCCACCCGGACACGCCGGGGGGCCCGGGCGGCCCGGTCCTGCCCAGCCGGTGGCGCCCACCGTCCCACACGTCCTTAAATAAGGAGACCCTATGAACTTCCGCCCACTTATCGAGTCCCTCATTCACGACGAGGCGGTTGCGGGCATCACCCTGACCACCGTCTACGAATCCCTCACCGGCGTCACCGTCACCCCGCCCGCCGGGACCATCCGCCAGGGCGGCGAGGTGGTCGGCCTCTTCACCACCGCCACGGGAGAGACGGCCGCGACCATCGACTCCTGGGGCTCCCAGGCCTCCCGCTGCGAGGCCCTCCTGGCAACCCGGTGCACGCCGTCGGGCCAGCTCCTGGCCGACGAGATCGGCTACCCGCTGGTGATCGTGACCGACGAGGAGAGCAGGACCCTGACCACCTCCGCCGAGCTCTCCCACCGCCAGGCGGACGCCACCTGGCGCCTGCTCAAGGGCGAGCTGGAGGCCGAAAAGGTCGACTTCAAGGGGATCCAGCAGGCCACGCGGGACAGTGCCGACGCTCTCCTGATCGGCTTCCCCACCGCGATCCCCTTCGGGTGGTGGCACTCACACACCAAGCGCTCTCGTTCTCAGAAGGCAGGCGACAACCCTGGGAAAAACAGCTCCGCCAAGAAGCCCGGGCGCACCAAGAAGGTCGACGACGACGCCATGGAGGCCATCCGTGACGACCTGGACTACTACGTCATGGACCCCTCCCGGTCCCGCTCCGCCCGTCTGTTCACCTCCGAGATCATGGCGCTGGGAGTCTCCGAACGGCGGCGCAGGGCGGGCCGGGTGGACCGGGTGTTCGGGGGCGCCGGGGGCGAGGTGGGCGGCAAGAGGCTCTCCGTCCTCGGCCTGGGTTCGCTGCCGCCGACGGAGGATGAGGACAAGATGCCCTCGGACCTCACCTACCGCACCATCGAGGGCCACGCCTTCCTGTCCCTGACGGGCCTGCGGTCCTTCCAGTTCGAGCAGGTGGACGAGGTGCTCGCCCGCACACTCGTCGTCTGCCTGACCCTGCTCCTGCACACCACCCTGCAGCACCACCTGGACCTGCGGGCGGGCGCCGAGCTGCGCGTGGTCGAGCCGGGCACGCGCGCGCAGGTGGCCAGGCACGGCGCCGCCCCCGAGCCGCTGGAGCTGCCCGCCCCGGACGAGCTCAGGAAGCTGGTGCGTACGCTGGGCCGGGAGGCCGGGTGGCCGGGGAAGACGACGACGATCATTGTGTCCCCCACCTCACCTCTGGGCAAGCTCCTCAACCTCGTCGACGGCGGCAAGTGATGCCCGCCCTGACGGTCTCGGCAGTCTTCCCCACCGGCCAGTTCAACGCCCACGACGCCGACGGCCACGCCGAGTGGCCACCGGCCCCCGCCCGGGTGCTGGCCGCCCTCCTGGGGGCCGCGCACCGGCTCGGTGAGGGCGTGGCCGAGGTGGAGGCGCTGTTCAGCGCCCCCGCCCCGCTCATTACGGGGCCCGTCGTCGGGCTGCGGGACACGGGGTTCGGGCGGTGGGTGCCGGTGAACAACGAGCTGCAGGTACGCGCGGACGGCACCATGGGCATTGTCGACCGTGCCGACCGCTTTGGTGAGAGGCAGCAGAAGGCCCCTGAGCGCGGGGTCCTGGTGGGGACCGGCCCCCAGGACGTCGTACGCTGGACGTGGGAGGTGCCCGACGGGGCCGCGCCGAGGGTCCTGCGCCGGGTGGCACGCTCCGTGGAGTACCTGGGGCGCCCCACCTCCCCGGTCCTGCTGGACGTGTCCACCGGCCCCCAGCCGGACCCAATCCCGGGGGCCAGCGCCCAGTCAGCCCCGGGAGCCAGCGCCCGGACCGGAACCATGAGGCCGGAGCACCAGGGGACCGAGGTGGCAGGCGCAGAGGCGGCGGAGCTGGCGTCCCCCGGAGCCGGGGACCCGGAGGCCAGGGTTCCGGCAGGGCACCTGCGCTGGGAGCCTCACCCGGACGGTTGGCTCCACCTGCGCGTGGGCACGCCCGCGCTCCTGGAGGCCCTGGCCGCCCGGGAGGAGGAGCGCCGTCGGAGCCAGATGACAGGTGAGCACCCGGTCGTCACCACGTGCCCCACAGCACCCTACCTGCTCGTGGGGGCGGCCCGGGAGGGGGCGAGGGACGGGGCCGCGGTCCCGACGCTCCTGCGCTCCTGCGCGCTCTACCGGGTCGGGGGTGGCGGGAGCGGCAGGGACCAGCGGTTCCTGCACGCTGGGGACGTGGCCACGGTGGTCTCACAGGTCCGGGACGTCCTCGGACCCGGCGGCTGGGTCCTGCCGTTGGTCGGCCCGGAGGGCAGACGGGGGTTGAGGGTCCTGCGCGGCGTGGTGGTCTGCGAGGTCCGCGGCCCGGCCCGCCTGGAGCTGGCCACGCGCACGGGGGTGTGGCAGATGAGGCTGCACGAGGCCAGGTCCCTGCGCTCCCTGCCCAGGGTGCTGTGGGCGGCCACCCGGGCCGCGCGCACGTGGACCTCCGTGGTGCCGACCCCGGTCGACGACGCCACGCTGCTGGAGGCGTCCCGGTCACTGGCCCGCTCCCTGGGGGTCGTCCTGACCGGTGTCGAGGCCCATGAGGCCTCCCGGTCCGAGGGGGCCGTGGACGTGGACGGTGACCACGGGCTGCGGCACGTCACCGTGCAGGTCGACGCCGCCGTCCCCGGACCGGTCAGCCTTGACGGGGCCCTGCTCGTACCAGCTGGCGCGAGCGGACTGGCAGTGGCCCGGGGCAAGTACCGCACGTAGTACCGTCAGAGGCGCCCTCGTCAGGACAGGCCCAGGCTGTCCGCACCCGTGGGCAGCGCAGTACCTGGGCTGACACCGCCGTCGAGGCACCCGGTACCGGGTCCGGGCACAGGCGGTCTGCTCGCGGCCAGGACCGCGTCCTTTCCGCACCACTTACGTCCGCCCTCAACCTCTTAGGAGCCTTTGTGCAAGACCAGGTCCTCGCAATCCCTCTGACTGAGGCACTTGAGTACCTCAGTACCCCCGACGGCGTCCACCACCTGGCACTGAGAAACCTGCCTGACCTCCGGGGGGTCTCACGCACAGCCCGGGCTTCCCTGGGTGTCCTCTTCCGTCTGGCCCTGCCCACCGAGCTAGGCGGGCAGGCGGGACACGTCACCATTCGCTACCGCGGGGCGCCCCCGATCAAGGACGCGCAGAGTCTTGAGACCCCTGACGGGCTGGCGGTCGGGCAGCGGCTGACTGTCCGCGCGGTTGCCGAGAAGCGACGCGAGGACGAGAGCGGGCGCACCCGTATCCGGGCGGTTCGGGACGAGGAGGCGGAGGACTGGGCGCGCGCGCTCCTGGGACGCCACGGCCTTGAGGTATGCGACCTCAAGGTGAGTCCCCGCTGGTTCCTGGGAAGCCGGGGGCAACGCTCCTTCATGGTCCGTGACCTCACAGCTACTGTGACAGCAGTACAAGAGGAGGCAGTACGTGCTTACGTCAGCGGTATCGGCCGAGGAAAGGCCTTTGGGTATGGCATGCCCATTGTGCTGTGATATCAGCACGTTTAACGTCGCTAAGTGCACAAACTGAGGTGCGACGCGGGCACGCCTCTGGTACCCTTGCGGGGTCCGCGGCAGCCAGCAGGTCGGCAGTAAATGCACGACGACCATCCGCCCAACAAACCTGCAGATCAGCTAGCGACAGCTCCGCGCATACGGAGATTAAGGGGGCCGGCGAACGTTTTCGCCGGCCCTTATTGTGACAGCTCCGCGCATACGGAGATTAAGGTTCCCCCAGCGGTGCATAACGACGATTAGTTCCGACAGCTCCGCGCATACGGAGATTAAGGGTTCTCCTTCGGAATCACGATAATCCGGGAATCGACAGCTCCGCGCATACGGAGATTAAGGCCCGTTTTTTATGACCTCTGATGAGGCCTCGCGGACAGCTCCGCGCATACGGAGATTAAGGCAGGTTGATGTCGTGTCGTATACGCCGGATGTCGACAGCTCCGCGCATACGGAGATTAAGGTACCGCATCTCGATCGCCGCATACCGCGCGACCGACAGCTCCGCGCATACGGAGATTAAGGCCCGGCGCCCTCCTGCGGCGCCGCGGTCCTGCTGACAGCTCCGCGCATACGGAGATTAAGGGTAGTTGTCCCGTGTCCTGCCCGCCAGGCGGGCGACAGCTCCGCGCATACGGAGATTAAGGCACCGACCGCCTCCTGCAGCCCCATACCCTGACGACAGCTCCGCGCATACGGAGATTAAGGGTGCTGCGCCTCGGCCTCGACGCCGCTCCCATCGACAGCTCCGCGCATACGGAGATTAAGGGGTCGTCACCCCCCAGATAGACAGCTGGGGCCAGACAGCTCCGCGCATACGGAGATTAAGGGGGCGGGCGCACCGACACCCTGCCCGCCCACGCGACAGCTCCGCGCATACGGAGATTAAGGGACCTGGTCCTTCTTCAGGCCGCCCTTCTCGGCGACAGCTCCGCGCATACGGAGATTAAGGGCCGCCGACAACGCGCCCGCCGGCCCCGACGTGGACAGCTCCGCGCATACGGAGATCAAGGCGCCTCTGGGGGGCGGGGCCTTTCTGACGTGGGGACAGCTCCGTGCATACGGAGATTAAGGGTCCACCCTGGCAGCCGCCGACCTGGAGCAGTCGACAGCTCCGTGCATACGGAGATTAAGGCCCAGTTCCCCGTCACGGGGCTGAAACAGTAGTGACAGCTCCGTGCATACGGAGATTAAGGGACCTCTGCCACGCCCTGCCACGCGGAGTCCCAGACAGCTCCGTGCATACGGAGATTAAGGCCCAGTTCCCCGTCACGGGGCTGAAACAGTAGTGACAGCTCCGTGCATACGGAGATTAAGGGACCTCTGCCACGCCCTGCCACGCGGAGTCCCAGACAGCTCCGTGCATACGGAGATTAAGGTATTACCCTTCGTCGCCACCGGAATACGCCGCTGACAGCTCCGTGCATACGGAGATTAAGGCACGATGACCGGCTCGTCGTCCCAGTAGTCCTTGACAGCTCCGTGCATACGGAGATTAAGGCAGGTCCACACCCGCCGCGTACTGGTCAGCGACGACAGCTCCGTGCATACGGAGATTAAGGGTCGTCGATCCCCACGTGCTCCACGGGCGCGCAGACAGCTCCGTGCATACGGAGATTAAGGCACGGCGGCCACGCTCCTCATGGCCGCCCACGTGACAGCTCCGTGCATACGGAGATTAAGGTAATTAGTGCGTCGCGTTTTGTGCCGGCGGTTAGACAGCTCCGTGCATACGGAGATTAAGGGAAGCCACGGTCACCGACCATGAGCTCATCAGCGACAGCTCCGCGTATACGGAGAACCAAACACGCGCGTGTCGTCAATTCGGCCTCGCCTCCTTGGTTGGCCGTCCTGCCCTCGCCCGTCGTCGGCCCTGTACCACCTACAAACCTCGGTCAGCCCACCAGCCGACCGCCACCGCTTGACGCACCGCACAGGGCACCCCGGGGCTCGCGCAGACTGCACTAGTTCTTTCAGATCTCACGACTTCTTGTAAGAGGCAGTTTTAGAGCTCACGGAATCATGCAGATATCTCAGGATCGAGAGGAAGGGCAGCACAAAAACTCGTGCAGTTTGCACGAACTAGTGCATTCTGCAAGAACTCGTGTGCTCAGCGCCCGCACCTGACGCCCAGGACCGGACCAGGCCCCGGCAGCCTCAGGGCGCCGCGGACCACAAGCCGGGGAGCTGGCCAGAGCGGGGTCCCCGGCGCCAGGCGGGCAGGCGGGACACGTCAGGTGCACACCGTGCAGACCCCGGCCGCGGCCTGGTGGCGGCTAGGCGGGCAGATGGGACACGTCTGGGGAGGCCAGGGTGCGCCACAGCGGTCGGCCTGCTGGTGCCGGGCGGGCACGCGGGGCGCCCGGGCAGCCCGGCGCCGGGTGGGCACGCGACTCCGGCCCGCCACCCGGCCTACCGGCCACCCGCGCTATCGGCCACCCGGCCTACAGGCTGCGCCCCTCCAGGACGTCCGCCACCCAGGCGCGCGCCACCTGGAAGTCCTTGTCGCTGGTGCCCGCGACCACCGTGACCGGGCGGGCGTCCAGGCGCGGGTAGGAGCCCAGGAAGCGCACCACCGGGCAGGTGCGGTGCAGGCCGATGACGGCCGCCTGGATGCGTTCCTCCCGGATGTGCCCCTCGACGTCAATGCTGAAGCGGTACCGCCCCAGGGCGTCACCCACCGGGCGGGACTCAATACGTGTCAGGTTCACGCCGCGGGCGCTGAACTGCTCCAGCATGTCCAGCAGGGCGCCCGCCCGGTTGTGGGGCAGCTGGACCAGGAGCGTGGTCTTGTCCGCCCCTGTCACCTCCGGGACCCGTCCGGGTCGGGTGACCTTGACGAAGCGGGTTATGGCGTCCGACTTGTCGGCCACCCCCGCCGCCAGGACCTCCAGGCCGTAGTCCTGTGCCGCCAGCGGGTTGCACAGGACCGCCTGGAAGCCCACCTGCTCCAGGCTCCGGTCCGTCTCCGCGAGCGCCTGCGCCGGCGCGGAGGTCGAGGTGCCCGCCACGTAGACGGTCTCGGGCAGGTTGTGCCCCATCCAGCCGCGGCACTGCGCCCAGGCGTGGGGGTGGGTGGAGACGGCCCGCACGTCCTCCAACCGCGTCCCGGGCCTGCCAGCCAGGACGAAGGTGATCGGCACGGCCACCTCGGCGGCAATGACCAGGGGGCTGGAGGCCACCAGGTGGTCCAGGGTGGCGTTGACCCCGCCCTCCACGGAGTTCTCTATGGGGACGACGGCGGCCTGCGCCCTGCGTGAGCGGACCTGGTCCAGGGCGGTGGGAATGTCCTGGCAGGGGGCCAGGACGACGTCGTCCGGCGCCACCTGCCGCAGGGCCATCTCCGAGAAGGTCCCCGTGGGGCCGAGGAAGGACCAGGTAGGTGGGGCGCTCGTCATGGCCTCACAGTACCGGCCCGCCGGCGAGAACGACATGGTGTCAGGACGACGTACGGGCCCGTACCGACTCGGTGACCAGCTCAGGGGCTACCGGAGGTCGATACGCCACGCAGGCCTCCGGGCTGTTCCCGGTACGTCCACCGGGCAAGCCGCTACGCTGACCGGATGGGTCGACACGTACGCACCATGACGCTCCCCGTCCTGCTGGTCCTTGGCCTGGTGGGCGTCCTCGGGGTGCCGGTGGCGCACGCCGACGGCCCCGGGGCGCGGACCAGCGCCGTCGAGCAGCACCCGTGGGCTGGTGGGACCGGGCGGCACGCTGGCGGTGAGGCACCCGCAGCCAGTGCGGGGACCCGGGCCGGGACCGTCACGTCCGGGCTGCCCGACGGCCCCGGCCCCCAGGACGCCCAGGCAGCGAGACGACCGGTCCTCCTGCTGGGCACCAGCAACCTGACCTGGCAGCACCTGGTGGCGGCCGCTGACGACCCTTCCAGGGCCGGTACCCTGGCCAGCAGGCTCGTGCTCCCGGCGTCGCAGATGTCACCGGTCAACCTGGTCACCCGCACCGCCGGTGACCGCACCTGCGCCGCCGACGGCTGGCTCAGCCTTGGGTCGGGGTCCCGGGCGAAGGCCCCCACCGGCCCCTGCGTCGTCAGCGGCCGCCCCCAGTCCCCCACCTGGGACCAGGCCCGTACCGTCTCGGCGGACCTGACCCCCTCGGCCCGCCCGGGCTCACTGGCCGACGCCCTGGCCACGGCGGGGGTGAGCACCGCCGCCGTGGGGGACGGGGCCGTCCTGGCCCTGACGGCCTCCGACGGCACCGCCCCGCCCACCCTGCCCGGCCTGGAGGCCCTGGAGCAGTCCGGGAGGCTGCCCGACCTGACCATGGTGGACCTGGACTCCGGTCAGGAGTCACCAAGGGACACCTACCAGCAGCTGAATGCGATCGACGACGTCCTGAGCTGGGCCGCGAAGGTCCCCGGGGGCGTGCGCGTCATTGTGGCCTCGGTCGCTGACGGGGAGGACCCGGGCCCGCAGCTGGGCATCCTCCCGGCGGGCACCACCAGCCCCCAGGGCTCGGTCAAGCAGGGGTGGACCACCATAGTGACCGGTCCCGCGACCCACCGCCCCGGACTGGTCGAGCTGCCTGAGATCACCACCGCGCTGGCCGCCGCGCTCGGCGCCGCCCCGGACCGCTCCTGGTCGGGTAGCGCCCCCCTGGTCCTGCCGTCCCACGGCCTGGTGCTCGGGGACACCATGTCCGTCACCCCCCTGGAGTACCTGGCCGACGACGCCCTCCACGCCCGCGCCTCCGCCGCCGCGACCGTCCCGGCGGGGCTGCTCCTGGTCTGCGTCATGCTGGGGGTGGGGGCGACGGCGGCCCTCAGTCTGCGGCGTCGGCCTCACGACCTCCCGGAGCCCCAACCGGGCACCGCACCGCCCGCGCAGCCCGCCCAGCCCCACCCGGGCACCGCACCGCCCCAGCCGGGGCCCGCCCGGCCCGCACCACCCGCGCAACCCACCGGGTGCTGGCACGGTACCGGCGACGGAGGCCGTCCTGGCGCCGGTCAAGATGCCGGACCTGGCGACGCGCCCCGTCTGCGGCGTCGGATCGCCTGCACGGCCCTGGGCGCCGCCAGCCTTCCGCTGGTCCTGCTGGTGCTCAACGCGTTCCCGTGGTGGCGCATCGGGGCCGACGCGGGCCACCCGAGCGCGTGGACCGTGCTGGCGGTGCTGGGGACGGCCACGGCCCTGGCGGCGGGGGTCGGCCTCCTGGCCGCCGTGGTCCTGCCCCCCACCGGGCGCGGACGCCCCCCGGTACCCTCCCCCGACCAGCCGCCCCTCCCCTACGCCGACGTGTACGGCGTGGCCGGAAGGAGCACGGGCGTAGGCGAGGCCGTGGGGCCGCGGCCGACCGCGGTCACCGGCTGTGCCGACGACCGGGGCCCGGCGGTGCGCGCCGGTGCACGCCGCCGGGCCACCTCCTGCTGGGCCGTCCCGGTCCTGGCCCTGCTGACCTGTGCCGCGTGGCTGGTGGACGCGGCCCTGGGCGCCCACCTCGCCTTCAACGGACCCCTGGGAATGAACGCGGTGGTCGCGGGACGCTTCTACGGGATCTCCAACACGGCCTTCGCCCTCGTGGCGGCCGCCCTCGTGGTGGGGATCGGAACGTCCTGGCGGGCCCTCACAGGACCCGACGGCGCCCCGGGCGCCCAGGCCGCCGCGCCCGCCGGCGGAAGGGCGACGTCGCCCAGGTACCTGGGCAGACGGCAGGCCTCCTGGCTCCTGGTCGCCGTCCTGGGTGGTGCGGCCCTCCTGCTCGACGGCGCCCCGCAGGTGGGGGCGGACATGGGCGGGGCGATCACGCTGGTCCCCACGCTCGTGGTCCTGGGGGCGGGGCTGGCGGGTACCCGCCTGGCCTGGCCCCGGCTGCTGGCCACCGCGGCGCTGACGGCGGGCGTGGTCGGCGGCTTCGCGGCCTGGGACTACTCCCGCCCCTCCCCGGAGCGCACGCACCTGGGACGGTTCGTCCAGCAGGTGGTGGACGGCTCGGCCTGGCACACGCTCACGCGCAAGGCCTGGGCGCTGGTCGCGCCCTTTGTCACCAGTGCCATGGCGCTGACCGCGCTGGTGGTAGGCCTGGCGGTCCTGGGCGGCGCGCTGTGGTGGGCGCGCCGGGAGCTGCGGGCCTGGCAGGAGGGCCGCAGCGCCTACGCCTGGCTGGCCGGGGAACAGCCGGGGGCTGCCGCACCACCTGACCCGGCCATGCCCGCCCCAAAGGCGTCCCTGCCGGTCGTGCTCCCGGTGGCCACCTGGCTGCGGGCGGTCCTGCGGGCCCTGGGCGTCCTGGTCGTGGTGTCCGTGCTGGTCAACGACTCAGGCGCCGCCATGGCCTGGTACTGCCTGGCCGTGGCCGTCCCCCTGGGCCTGGCCGCCCTCCTGACGGGGTGCCGTCCCGGGGGCCGGGCCCCTACCGCCTCCTAGCGGCCGTCGTCGGAGGGACGCCAGGTCACCACGACCTGGGGCCCGAGGCCACCCCAGTGCCCCGGTACGCGGACCGGGCAGGCTCGCCCTCCGCAGTCCCGGCGGCGCGGTACCCGGCATAAGGAGCCGATGCGAGGCGACGCAGACGCGCGCTCGCGGCCTGACCCGGTGCGCGAGGAGCCGGGCTGCTGGTACACGGCAGCGAGCTCGACGGGCAACCGGTGCCCGGACGCGAGGAGCCGGGGGCGCGTCCAGGAGTTCGGGGCGGTCCCCGAGAGCCCCGGTACCCGGCGTGAGGCACCAGGGCGCCTACCGAGCGGCTCAGTACGCCCGGTAGGCGGTGAAGGGCTGCTGGTCGTGCAGGGACTGGGCGAACTGCCTGGGGCGCAGGCCCCGACGTCGGAGCCGACGCGAGGCAATGGCCAGCAGCACGTCCCGGTACTGCCCGGCGCGGTGCATCTGACCTGCCCGGTCGTTGCGGGTGACGCGGTGGGTAATGTCACAGGGGACCTCGATGACGGACAGCCCGGCAGCCAGGACGTCCACGGACAGGCCGACCTCCACGCCCCAGCCCTCGGCCAGCGGCGAGGCCTTCTCGTAGGCCTCCCGCGTCAGGCAGCGCTGCCCGGACAGGGGCGCGACGGGCGACCAGCCGGTCATGGAGGTGATGGCGTGCCGGGCGGCCCGTACCACGCGCCCTCGCCCGCCTGCCCCGGCCTGCTTGGGCGGGACGGCGATGGCCATGTCCGCGACCCCGTCAACCACCGGGGGGACGAGCTCGGCGCAGGACGCGGCCGAGTCCCCCAGGTCGGCGTCGATAAAGAGCAGGAGCCGGGCCGGGCCGTTCTCGTAGTCGCGCATGGCCACGACGCTGGCGCCGGTCTCCAGGGCGGAGGCCTTGCCCCGGCTCACCGAGTGGCGCACGGTCACCGCCCCGGCGCTGCGGGCGTGGTCCTGGGTGGCGTCGGTCGAGCCGTCGTCGACGACGACGACGAGGTCCACCCTGGGGACAGCACGGCAGGCGCGCACGGTGGCTGCGACGCGCTCAGCCTCATCCTTGGCGGGGATGACGACAGCGACATGGACAGTGGACATGCTCACCACGCCAGCCTAGCGACCCACTCCGACCCTCAGGTCATCCCACTTGCAAGGTCACAGGGAGCTCGCCCTCAGGCCCGTCCGACAACAGTGATGAATATCACTATTTCTGAGGACCGAGAGGACCTCCGTCCTCTAAAACGGCGTGAAACCGTTACAGAAACGTGACCAACGCCCTCTCAGGCTCGTCACATGGGTCTCACAGTTTTTATTTTAGGAGGTTTTTATGCCACAGTTGACCCAGGGCCCGCCGAGGACGCCGGGTTCCTGTCCCCCTGCACGGCGAGGTCGACACCGCACCACCTCCACGCCTCGTTCCCGCAGGTGGGATGTGTGGGGTGCGTCCGACTCAGCGACGCACCCCACACTTGACTTCCCCGGGGCCAGGCGGCGGACGCCGGCCGCGGGCTCCGGGACCGCTCAGGAGGCCGTCCTGGACGCCGGCCGCAGGCCGCTCCTCACCCGCCGCGCGGACCGCCCGCCCCTTACGTCCGCGCCGCGGCCAGGGAGACCTTCCACATGACCCACTCCAGGGGCCCGCGCCGGGCCACCAGGCCCCACCCCAGCGTCCCGGCCATGGCGCCCAGGGCCAGCCACGCAAAGGGCGCCCAGTCCTGCGCCACGAGCCAGTCCTCGTTGAAGGCCACCACCACGAACTGGGCGCTGTAGGCCGTCAGGGCCATGGAGCCGACGGCGGCCACCGGGCGCAGCACGTGCCGCGCCCAGCCGCCGGCCAGCAGGCACAGGCCCAGCACCATGACGGCGCAGCCCCCGGAGCCGACGGTCTCCAGGACGGTGCCGGTGTGCGCACCGGCGTCGACCAGGTCCGCCAGCGCCGGGAGGGGAAGGGGGGTCCAGTGCAGGCCCTCCCCCGTCGTCGGGCCGTTGGCGATGGTCACCTGGCGCCACGGCTCAATCCCCTCCTCCGTGGGCAAGCCGACCACCTGGGCCAGGCACCAGCTCGTGAGGTAGCCGAGCACCGCCAGGAGGCCCCCCACCCACACCAGCCTCACCTGGAGGCGGGTGCTCGTCACGTCCAGGCGGCCGATCCCCATGCCGGCCAGCACGAAGACCATGTACGAGGCCCCCGGGTAGGCGCCGGAGAAGAAGACCTCCACAATGAAGGAGTTGGCGTCCCCCGTCATCCACATGCCCAGGGAACCGGCGAGCCATATCACACCCACTGCCGTCAGCGGCCCCAGCACGGACAGCACCGCCGCCGCCCTCAGCAGGCGGGCCGCGGGCCAGCGCGCGAACGGCAGCGCCGCCACGAACCAGGCGGCGTAGAAGGCCAGGATAATGTTAATGGAGGTACCCAGGCTCACCAGGAGTCCGGCAATGACCACCAACATGGCCGAACGCCCCAGAATACGCAGTCGGGCGGTACGCATCTGCTCACCCTCGTAGACCACGTTTCGCCCGGTGAGAATAGCCAGCGACACCCCCGCCAGCAGGGCGAAGAGGATGGAGGAGCGCCCGTCACTGGCCGTGACCAGCAGCCTGAGCACGGCGGGGTCCCTGGGGTCACGAGGTGCCACGTGGGCGCAGAACATGCCCAGCACCGCCAGGCCCCGGGCGACGTCGATCCCGGCGACCCGGCCCCGGTAGCGGCGGACCGCGGCACCCGGGTCCGGGGAGCCCGGAGCGTCGGCGCCCGGCGCCTCGGGGGCGCCCGGGGCACCTGACGCCCCGGGGGCGGTGTCGGGGTCTGAGGTGTCGGGGCCTGAGGCCCCGTCCGGGTCCCCGGGGGGCGGGGCGCCCGGGTCCGGGGACGCAGGCGCCGGACGGCGGTCAGGCGCGACACCGCCAGCAGGTTCCCGCGACCCGCGCGGGGTACCCGCCGCCGGTCGGGCTGGGCGGTGTCGGGCCGCCGTCGTGTCACTCATCATCATCTCCCGAGGGCAGGGGCTACCGCGAGGATAGCCAACTCCGCTCCCGCCGTCGGTAGCATGTGAGACGTCAGCCAGGCATCAGCCCACCGGGGAGGAACCCATGCCCGAGCCCATCAAGCTCATCGACCGCGTCCAGGCCATCAACTGGAACCGCCTCATCGATGACAAGGACCTGGAGGTCTGGGACCGCCTGACCGGCAACTTCTGGCTGCCCGAGA
>ERZ772927.384-NODE-384-length-19758-cov-370.141_pt1 | contig 19758 bp, 17 predicted proteins | sample MGYA00512115_ERZ772927 | MGnify/ENA primary metagenome ERZ772927 (study PRJEB29015, sample SAMEA2737924) | human oral metagenome | biome: human oral; feature: human-associated habitat; material: dental | place: China | collected 2013 ... | reverse complement strand
CGGAGGCGGCCATGCGCACGGCCAGGGCCCGCACCTCGGGCTCATCCATGGCGGCGGCGGGGACCGGTTCGAGGCCGCGCCCCCGGTCGATCCAGGTGCGCCCACCGCTGACGAGGACGTCGGTGACGCCCTCGGACTCGATGAGGGGCTGGAGGATCGGCCCGGCGCCGTCGACGTCGGCGCGCACCCGCTGGCCCAGGCGCGCCATCCCCACCTGTCCGGTGGCGGGGGCGGCGGCATCGTTGAGGGCCTCCTCCAGGCCCACGCCGCGAGCCAGGGCGCTGCGGACACGGGCGAGCTCGGGGCCGTCTGCCCCACCCCCGCCGGAGGCACCCGGCTGACCGGGACTTACCGGGACCATGACCGCCTCCTCGACTGATCGCCTGACTGATTCACTGACTGGCTCGTTGGCCGGCTCGCCGACTGATTCGCCAACTGGTTCGTTGTGCGGGTCTCCGACGCTGCGGCGTCGGCGAGCCGGGGCAGCAGCTCGCGGGCCAGGGCGCTCGCGGCGCGCCGGAGGGCCGAGCGGGACCGCACCGGGTCCTCCCCGAGGGCCAGCCGCTTGGCCAGGACCCGGTCGGTGGGCACCTGCCCCAGGACCGGGCAGCCGGTGATGAGCTCGAGGTCCTCGGCGAGGACGTCCTCACCCACCTGGCGCGCCACGAGCCAGACCGGCACCCCAGCAGCGGCGTCGGCGGCCGCGGCGGCTTCAGCATCGGCGGCCACGACAGCGGCGGGCGCCGTGCCCCGCAGTCGCGAGGCGATGCTCTCGGCGGCGACGGCCGAGCGCAGGTCGAGCCCGGTGACGATGAGGACCCCGGCGCCCGGCGGCGGGGGCGCCCCTCGGGGCAGGTCCACCAGCACGACGTCGTGCTCGGCCCGCATCGCCTCCAGGACCGCCGTCGCGCACGGCAGGGGGCCTCCGCGCACGTCCCCGGTGAGGACCGGCATGGCGTGCCACGCGGGCAGGGCCCCGACGAGGTGGCCGGGCCGGAAGGCCGACTCCTCGGCCGGCAGGTCCGCCCAGCGCAGCCCGGTCAGGACGCTCTGCCCGCACAGGAGGTCCAGGCCGCCGGTGGGGTCGAGGTCCATCATCGCCACCCGCCTGCCCGCACGGCCCAGCGCCCACGCCAGGTGCAGCAGTAGGACGCTGGCCCCCAGGCCCCCGCGGGCGCCGGTGACGGCCAGGACCTGGGCGGGGCACCCCGAGCGCGCCGCCCCCGGGCTCCTTCTCCTCTCCCCCGGCTGCGTCTCAGCACCGGACTGCGCAGGCTCACCGGCGGAGGGCCTCAGGGGAGGGAAGGAGACGTCTCGGCCGTCCCACACCGGCCTGCGCCCCGTCGCCGGTCTGACCCGGGCCGCCTGCCTCGCCCTGGCTCCTTGCGTGGCCTCCGACGTCGGGTCCTTCTCCTCCGGCTCTGGAGCCGCCGCGCCCCCGGACGCCGCCACTGCCGGGATGGTCAGCGTCTCCTCCGACTGCGCCGATGTCCCAGGCAGCTGCAGCTGCCCCGGCTGCCGTGCGCCGTCCCCTGCGGGAACGGGCGTCTGCCTCACAGGCATCTCCACCGGCATCGCCCTCTCCTTTCGGTTCCCTCACTGTCTCCCCGGTCCTGCCCACGGCCGGCCGTTGCCACGACCGTTGCCACAGCCGTCTCCCGGCTCCCCGGCCGGTACCCCGCACGAGTGGTACGGCGGTACTGCGGCGCCGCCGGCGGATCTCCACCAGGGTGCGGGCCCGTCCGCGGCTGCGCCCAGCGACGTCGTCGGCCCTGTGGAGACGGGGCGCAGAAACGCGCCTGTGGCCCCGCGCCCACCGCGTCCCACCGCGCCTCACCGTGGCCCGGGGCCGCCCAGCGCGGCAGCCTCGGCGACGACGCAGGCAACCGAGGGGCTCACACGCCTGACACCGGAGCTCCCCTCGTGATGAGATGGGTCCATGAGCGCGCAGGACCGCGCAAGCGCCCCCTCCCGACTGCCGGCGACGTCACCAGTGACGGCACCGACCGCCCCACCGGCTGCGCCGGAGCTCCCGCCTGCCGGGCCGGCCCCCACCGGGCACCGTGCGGCGGCCTACTTCGACCTGGACAAGACGATCCTGGCGACGTCGTCAACCTGGGCGCTGGGCACCCCGATGCGGCGCAGCGGCCTCATCTCCTCCCGCGCCCTGGCCTACGGGCTTATCGCCCAGATCCCCTACCTCCTGGTGGGCGCCGGCACCCAGCGCTCCAGCAGCCTCATGGAGCATCTGGCCCTCATGTCGGCCGGCATCAGCCGCCGGGACCTGGTGGAGGTCGTCGAGGGCGCCCTGACCACGGCGATCGAGCCGGCCGTCTACGCCGAGGCCCTCGACCTCATTGAGGGCCACCGCCGGGCCGGGCACGACGTCGTGGTGGTCTCGGCCTCCATCTCCGAGATGGTCGCCCCCATCGCCCGCCTCGTCGGGGCCGACCGGGCGGTGGCCACCCACATGGAGGTCGGTGAGGACGGTCTGTTCACCGGGCGCATCTCCCGCTCCATGCTGCACTCGGAGAAGGTGGTGGCGCTGCACGAGGACGCCGCCGCCCACGGCATCGATCCGGCCCGGTGCTGGGCCTACTCCGACTCCATCTCCGATGAGCCGATGCTCAGCGCCGTCGGCCATCCGGTCGCCGTCAACCCCGACCGGGACCTGCGGCGCCTGGCGCAGGAGCGGGACTGGCCGGTGCGCGACTTCGCCCGCCCGGTGCGGCTGCGGCCGCGCTGGGAGCCGCCGAGCCTGTCGACCCGGGCCTCGGTCATCGCCCACGTGGCCGGTGTGCTGGCCGTCGGGGGCACCGCCGCCTGGCTCACGGCCCGACGCCGCCCGCGCGGCGCCCGCGGCCTCTGAGTCCTCCGGCCGGGCTCAAGCGGGGGTCACCCCGGCTCACCCGACCTGGACTCACCCGGCCCGCCAGGTGCCGGCCTGCACCGCCCGGCACAGGCGCTGGGCCTCCTGAACCCCCGCGAGCACCGCCTCGGCCTGCCACACCACCCAGGCCACCACCCCGTCCATGGTGCCCGAGGCGTAGGCCCCGGCTGCCTCGGCGTAGGCCGCCGGCACCCGCCCGGGGTAGAGGTCGGTGACGGCCGTGCCGGTCGGCTCGAGCCCGTCACGCACCAGGAGGTGACGCACGAGCAGGCGCCCCACGGCGGCGTTCCCGGCGGTGAAGGGGCGGGCGGCCAGCATCTCGGCGTGCACGATGGCCGCCCGCACCAGCGCCGGCGCCTGCGGCGCCTCGATGAGACCGACCAGCCCCGCCAGCCTCGCCGCCAGCTCCTCGCCCTGCGGCGCGCCCCCCGGACCGCCCTCCCGGGCGGGCATCTGCCCGGCGCGCGGCACACCGACCTCCCCCAGGCCCACCCGGCCGCCGGCCGCCAGGGGACCGACGACGTCGCGGTGCAGCGCCGCCAGCAGCGAGCGCGCCGGGGGCACCACCGGCCGTCCCCGGCCCACCAGGTCCGGCATCCAGCCGACCAGGCGGGTCCCGGCGCGCCACAGCCCGGCCACGGCGTCCAGGCCCGGGTCTCCGGTGGCGGCCTGGGTGAGGGAGCCGGCGACCACCTGCTCGCGCAGGACCTCAGCGGAGACCACCGCGCCCTCGACGCCGCCCGAGGCGATGGCGCCCCGGATCGCGGCCTCGGCGCGGGCCTCGCGCCACCGGCGCCGCAGGGCCTCGTTCCAGCGCAGCTCGGAGCAGGCCTCACGCACCGCGTCCTCGGCGGCGCGCACCCGCTCATCGGCGGCCACGGCCCTGAGCGCCTCCAGCGCCGGATCCTCGGGCGAGGGGGCGCCGTCGGTGGCCGCCCCGGCCCGCGCACCTGCGCCGACCCCACCAATATTCAACCCTTCGGTCATCATGCCGGCTCGACCCGTCACGCCCCGCGCCACGGGCCTCCCGGGCCCCCTGGGTCCCCTGGGCTCCGACGAACCGATCCCCACAGACATTCGCACCACGCCCCCACTGTGGCACACCACGGTCATCGCCGGCCACAGACGCTCTCAGGCACCCCCTGGCCCCGTATCCCGAGGAAACCAGCACGAGGCGAGCGCACCCCCTAGACTCGATCAGGTGAGTGACTCCCCCTCCCATGACGCACCGGGCTCCGGCCCGCCGCCCGCGACCCCTGGCGCATCGGGTCGGCCACCGCGCAGTCGCCGCCCCGACTACGTGCTCACCGCCGTCGTCGGAGTCCTCTTCTCCCTGGGCGCCTCCGCCCTGCTGGGCCTGGCCGCCGACCAGACCTCGATCCTGCGCACCAGCCTGCTGCTCGGCGCCCTCCTAATGCTGTCCGCCGCCGCCGCCGTGCTGTTCGCCAGCCGCTCCTCGCTGGGCGCGCTCGTCACCGGACTGACCGCACTGACCGCCCAGTCGATGGTCTTCCTGGCCCCCATTCACGCGGCCTCCTTGACTGAGCCCTGGCTGCAGCGGCTCGTCAGCACCGGTTTCATGCTCACCCTGGCGGGCCTGTGGCTGGGTGGCTCCTGGGGGATGCGCCAGGCCCGCCGCGCCGGCCAGGCCCAGGGGCACGCCGCCTTCCGCCTCACCGAGGCCGACCGGACCGTGGGTTCCACTCCGACGCCGCCGCCCTCGCGCCGCCGCGACCACCTCCTGTCCCTGCCCTGGGTCATCGCCGGGCTGGCGCTGGCGGCCTTTCTGCTGCCCCGTACCTACCTGCGGGCAGTCGCCCCCGGTGTCCAGACCGGGCCGCTGCTGATCGCAGCCGTCCTCGTCTCCCTCCTGGCCCTGGCCGCGGCCGGCGCCTCGACGGCCCGCTCCACCCTCGGTGCGCGCGTCATCGGCCCGGTTCTCGTGCTTGCGGCGGTGCCCACGCTCAGTAACGGTATGATCCCTGGCGGCCACCTGGTCTCCAGGCTCCTGCCGCATGGCCCGAACGCCGTCGTGCTCACTGCCATCGGCATCGAGCTCATGGCGATCGGCTGGGGAGCACATGTGGCTCGCCGGCAGGGCCGTGCCAACGCACTGGCCAGGCTGCGTTCCGGCGTCTGAGGGGCCCATGCCCGAATTCGTGTCCTGGAGATGACCGGCCCCATCCGGCATCCCCCTCCTACTACCGTGTGCATGCGTAAGGAGACCTCGTGAGCACCGACAACACAGACCGCACCGCACCGCAGGCGCCCCTCGCCTCCGACGACGCCGCCCCGTCCTCCCCAACGACGTCGACGCCCACCGCGCGGACCCAGGCCACGGACCAGCGTTCAGAAGAGGTGACGGCCAACCCGACCGATCAGCCCGCCGCCTCGCCCTCCCTCGCGAGCTTCATCGGCAAGGCCAACCGGGTCTCCCAGTCCTCATCCCCCGCGCCTCAGGCAACGGCCGCCCAGGCCGGCAAGGCCGCTGCGGCCGGTGCGGGCACCGACACCAACGACGCCGATACCGTCGATACGGTCGATGACGCAGTCCACGACGGGGCCGGCGAGAAGGGGGCCGAGGCCACTGACGACGGGGGCGACACCCTCAACCTCCGCGAGCAGGCATCCTTTCCTGCGGCCGGGAACCAGGCCGCTACAGGCACTGAGTCCGCTGAGACCACCAAGACCGCTGCCGCGGGCGCTCAGGCAGCTCCAACGCCATCCGAGACCGTGACGCGCAGCGACGAGGCCGTCGCGCCGGCGGTCAGGACCGCTGAGGCCGCCGGGATGCCGCCGTCGATTCCGCCGTCGTCGGAGCCCGGCGAGGTGGACGACGAGGTGGACAACGAACAGACACCGGTCGCCGTCGAGGCCACGACGACCACGGCTCCTGAACCCGCCGCAGTCCTCACCGGTTCCACGGTCTCCGCCGGCTCGGCCGTCACCGCCCCGGAGGCGTCGTCGCCCGCCCCGGTGGACGATGTGGATGACGAGACCGAGGCGCCGGCCCCGACGGTCAGTGCCGAGCCCCTCAGTCGGCCGGCCGACCGACCGACCACGGCAGCCGCCACCGCGCCTGCAACCACAGAGGCCGCGGTCGCGCAGGGACCCGCCTCCGTGACCGAGACCGCCGAGATCGCCGAGACCACCTCAGTGTCGGAGGGCCGCATCGAGGTTGAGGACTTCGAGGCGTTCGACGACGTCGAGGACCTTGAGGAGGTCGACGACATCGAGGACTCAGCCGAGGACGATGACCTCGACGGCCCGGACGTGGACGACGACCGCACCCCCGAGACCCCGGCGATCCCCACCCCCGTGACCGGCTCCCCGGCCGTGAGGGCCGTACCCGTCTCGGTGGCCACCGGTGCGGCCCGATCCTCGAACGGGATCGCGGAGGCCACCCCGCCGACCCCCGGCTCCCAGAGTCCCGCCGACACGACCGACGCAGCCGCCGTCGAGGACGTTGAGGACGTCGATAACACCGATGACGGCTTCGCGCCCATCGAGGCCCCCGCCGTCTCGGCGGCCTTCGCGGCCCCCTCCGCGCCGTCGGCGACCGTGACGACACCGGCCGCCCCGTCAGCGGACTCGCCGGAGCCCGCCTCGCCGAGCCGGCCCGGCTCCGAGCCGCAGGAGCCGGCGTCAGCGCCGTCAGCAACCTCGGCGCCATCGGTGCCCGCATCGACGTCACCGGCCGAGCCGGAGGCGGCAGCGCCGGTGAACGCCGCGGCGGACAACCGCCCCTCGGCCCCGTCCTGGCCGGCGACCCCCGCGGCTCAGCTGGCCCGGACGGGCTCCGCCGCCAGCGCCCCCTCGGCGCTTTCCACCGGGTCGGCGCCCTCCGCTCACCCCGCCTTCTCCTCCGGTACCCCGGCCCCCACCGCCTCAACGGAAGGGATGGGCGCGGGGCTGGGAGCAGCCCCCCGGGCCGCCGCCTCCCCGTACATCGAGCACTCCAGTGACCGCCCCGAGGTGCCTGCCAGCACACCGGCCCCCGCCCCGGTGCAGGCGGCGCCGCAACCCGAGCGAGCCCCCTCAACCCAGCCTGCCCCCGCCGCCACGAGCGCCCGGGACTACCGCCCGACCCCGGCAGCCTCGCCGTCGGCCCCCTCCCCGCAGCAGACGCCCGACTGGTTCGCAGCCGCCCCCGCCGCCCGGGGCCTGTCCGCGAGCGCCGACGCCGGTCAGAGCGACGACCCGGAGGAGCGCGGCCGTTCGCGTGCCCGGCAGGCCGCCATGGCCATGACTGGTGCCGAGGAGGAGGACGACGCGATCCTCCTCAAGGGCGCCAGCGCACTGAGCGTCCCGAGCTCGCGAGTCGAGACCCACTGGGCCGGGGTGCTCGTCGCCATCGTCCTGTTCCCTCTGGCCTGGTTCCTCGTGCACGACGGCGCCGCCACCCTGACCGGCGGCAACCCCTCGGCCTGGCCCTCGGCCGCCTCCCCGATGGGCGCGCTGGAGATCCTGGGCGGGACCGCGGCCTGCGCCGCCGCCCTGTTCATGATCTCGCGCTCCTCGCTGGGGGCCTTCGTCGTCGGCGCCCTCAGCACAGTCATCGGCCTGCCCTTCATCCTCATGCCGGGGGTCACCAAGTCGATCCTGGGGCCCACGGTCAATCGGCTTCAGGCCCACTCCGACCTGGGCAAGGCCCTGTCCACCTACGTCATGGACGACGGCCTCTCGGGCCGCTTCATCCTCATGGGCGTGCTCACGATCATGGTCGCCGTCGTCGGCCACGTGGCTCGCCGGTCCGGGCAGCGCACGCAGGACGAGGGCCGCGGCCCGCGTGACTGATCCCGACACCACCGCGCTGTCTTCCGGGGCCGAAGAGGCAGGAGCGCCGTCGGCTCGGCGGATGCAGACCCTCGCCGATGCGGCCCGGGACGCAGTGCCCATCGTCGTCGGATACGTGACGCTGGGGCTGGCGGCCGGGATGCTGCTGGTCGCCGAGGGCCTGGCCTGGTGGTGGGCGCCGGTGTGGAGCCTGGTCATCTACTCCGGGACCATGCAGATGCTGCTGGTGCCGCTGGCCGGTGGTGGCGAGCCGCTGGCGGCCATCGCCCTGTCCACCGGTTTCGTCTCAGGCCGGCACGTCTTCTACGGGCTGGGCTTCCCCCTGGAGCGGGTGCGGGGCAGGGCGCTCACGCGCCTCTACGCCGTCCACGCGATCACCGACGAGGTCTACGCGCTGCTGGCGGCGCGCGACCGGCGGGCCATGAGCGGGCGCTACCTGGTGGGCGTGGAGGCGATCAGCCACGCCTCCTGGGTGTCGGGCACGACCGTCGGGGCACTGGCCGGCACCGCGCTGGCCTCCGTGGTGGGTGAGCGCATCGAGCTGCTCGGCTTCGTGCTCACGTCCCTGTTCGTGGTCCTGGCCATCGAGAACTGGCGCAATCACCCCGACATCGGGGTGCTGTGCGTGGGGCTGGTGGCCGGCGGGGTCGGCCTGGCGATCGGTGGTTCGGCGGCGCTGCTGACCGCGCTGGTGATCCTCGCCGTCGGCCTGGTGGGGCTGTACGCCTGGCGCGGCCGCCGCCCCGGGGCAAGCGCGCCGGAGCCCGGGCGGAGGGACAGCTGATGCTCACCAACCCGCAGATCGCAGTCGCCGTTGTGGTCGTCACCGTCATCACCTTCGTGTGCCGGATCGTGCCCTTCGTGCTGCTGCGCGGGCGTCAGGACAGTGCGCTGCTGGCCTTCCTGTCCCGGGCGATGCCGCTGGGGGTCATGATCGTCCTGGTGGCCTACACGCTGGGTGGGGTGAGCCTGTCGCCGTCGAGCTGGCTGCCGGCCGCCGCCGGGATCGGGGCGACGGCGGGCCTGCACCTGTGGCGGCACTCCATCGGGCTGTCACTCATCGGCGGCACCGGCGTGTACGTCGCCCTCAGCCTCCTGCTGGGCTGACCCGCCGCGGCCGGTGGCCGACCATGTAGAAGACGATGAGGACCACGTAGGTGACCACGCTCAGCCAGGCGCTGACCATCCCCAGCAGCGCGGCCAGTGAGTAGAGCCATGGCCCCATCGCGAAGCGCCGGGTCATGGAGCGCACCTCCGCCTCGGAGACCCCTGCTCGCAGGCGGCCGCGGTCCCGGATGGAGGCCCGCCACAGGGCGTTGAAGAACAACCCGCCGACCACCATGACCATCCCGTAGAAGACGGCGCCCGTGCGCTCGTCGTGGCCGGACTCCAGGGACCGGGTGAGGACCGAGGTGGCGAAGGGCAGGAAGGCGACGTCGAGCAGGAGGAAGAGGTTGCAGATGAGCATCCACTGGTCGACGCTGCGCACCCGCACGAAGATGGCGTGATGGTTGAGCCAGACCTGCCCCACCAGGAGGAAGCTGAGGACGAAGCCCAGGTAGCTGGGCCACAAGGAGCCCAAGGAGTGCAGGAGGCTCCCGCCGCCGTCGGGCAACTTGATCTCCAGGCTCAGCAGGGTGATCGCGATGGCGATGACCCCGTCGCTGAAGGCCTCCAGGCGTCCGGGTGAGACGGGCGCCGACTCCTCCTCCCCTTGAGCGCCGCCGGCCCCAGCGGCCGCCCCGTCCTTGGGTGCCGGGTCAGTAGCCGGGTCTGTGGCCCCGACATCCGCATGCGCACACCCGCAGGAGTCAGTGCGGGCACCCTCGGCGAGGTCATCGGCAGAACCATCAGCCGAGTCATGGTGGCGCTGGGCAGTCATGCCTTCTCCTTCCTGCCGTAGACAGGGATATAGGGACATTCTGCGCCGACGGGGACACACCTGCACCCGCGGGGACATTCCAGTACCGCCGGGGACTATCGACGCCGCCGGGGACCGAATACCTGTCCCCCAACGCGCGTCTTGTCCCCGGCCGGGACGACACGCACCCAGCCGCGCAGAATGTCCCTAGCGGGCGCCCCTGAGGCGGTGCAGGACGACGTGGGCGGTGCCGGGCGGCCCCGTCGCCGGTACGGGGCGCCGACCAGTAGGCTGCGGGCGTGCCTGTTGACGTCAATCGCCCCGGCCCCTGGACCCACCGCAACCTCACCGCCCGCGGCACTCGTTTCCATGTCGCGCTGGCGGGCCCCGAGGCCCCGGCCGGAGCCGGCCCCCTCACCCTCCTGGTGCACGGCTTCCCCGAGTGCTGGTGGACCTGGCGTCACGTCATCCCCGCCCTGGCGCAGGCCGGGCACCGCGTGGCGGCCCTCGACCTGCGTGGCTTCGGCGGCTCGGACCGGCCGCCGTCGGGCTACGACCTGGTGACGCTCGCCCAGGACCTGGCCGCCGTGGTCCGCTCCCTGGGGCACGAGCGCGCCGTGGTCGTCGGCGCGGGGCTCGGCGGTCAAATCGCCTGGGCGCTGCCGCACCTGGCCCCGGACCTGACGACGGCGATCGTCCCGGTCGGCGCCCCCCACCCGCTCGCGCTGCGCTCGCTGCGGGCCCGGGCCCTGTCCGGGCCGGCGCTGCAGTACGCGAGCCTGCGGATCCCGGGCCTGGCCGAGCGCCGCCTGCGCAGCCGCAGCGCCCTGGAGGGCCTGCTGCGTTCCTGGGCCGGGCCGCACACGCGCGAGGCACTGGCCGAGGAGGCCCCCTACTACGCCGAGCTCCTGTCCCGACCCGGCGCCGCCCGCAGCGCCCTGGAGCCGCTGCGCAACCTCGTGCTGTCCCGGGCGGAGACGGCGGCCCTGGACAAGCCGGTGGCGGTGCCCGTCCTGTCGGTGCAGGGCGAGCTCGACCCGGTCCAGCCCGCCCAGGCCTACGCGCGCGACACCCACCACGTGGCCGGCAACCTGCGTCAGGTGACGATCCACCGCTCCGGCCACTTCCCCCAGGAGGAGACCCCGGCCGGGTTCGTCCGGGCCCTGCTGCCCTTCCTGGCCGACGTCGCCCCGCCCGCCTCCGCCTGAGGCCGAGAGCCGGGCACTTATCGCGCAGCCCCGTTGTTCTTCGGTAGGTCTGCAGATGAAGTGCCCGGCTCGACGGGTGCAGTACGGTCAGCCCGACGCCGCCACCCGGCTCGGCGGGTGCAGCACGGTCAACCCGGCGCCGGCTCACACCGTCTCACACCGGCTGGCGCAGGTTGTCCATGAGGGAGCGCCGGTCGAGCTGGGCGGGCAGCCAGGTGGTCGCCACCGCGAGCGCCAGCGAGATCCCGCTGACGAGGGCCAGCAGCCCCACCGGAACCGAGGCGACCAGGACCGCCATCCCGCCCCCGGAGTACAGCGCGGCGTAGACGGCGCTGAAGGCGGTGGCCGCCAGCCCGAAGAGGATGCCGGTGACGGCGTAGATGACACCCTCCAGCGCCGTGGAGGCCAGAACCGTGCGGGTGCGCGCCCCGATAACCCCCAGCAGCGCCCCCTCCTGGCGTCGGGCCCGCCCCACCATGGCGATATTGGCGATCCCGCCGACGCCGGAAATGAAGAAGGTTGGAACCCCGACGGAGAGGAACGCGCTGACCGAGCCCTCCGCGCCGGTCGCCTGGCCGGCCCCGACGGCGGCGTAGACGGTGCCGGTCAGGGCCACGGCGATGGCGAAGGGGACGATCGTCGTCATCGACAGGGAGGCGCGGTGGCGGGCGTTGGCGCGGGCGGCGAACCAGGCGGGGCTGCGGCCCGGGATGAGGGCGGTCCACCAGGTCAGCAGTGGCCGCAGCGTCCAGTTGGGCACGCTCAGGGCAGCGATCGCGGCGAGGAGCCCCATGGAGGCGCCGGCCATCGCGCGATCCCCCGGGTCGTTGAGGTTCATACCGGACGTGGCCATCTCCGCCCTCTCCGCGTCACTCATGGGTAGAGAGCTCTCGAAGGGGGTCATGACCAGCCCCAGGAGCATGATGCCGACGACCACCCACTGCCACCACCGGGTCCGGGTCCGCGGGGCCGTGGCCTCCCGCAGCGCCTGCATCTCGGGGACCGACGCCGCCCGCCGGGCCGGCCCCATCGCGCCCAGGACGCAGAACAGCATCGTCACGGCGATGGTCAACGGCACCCCGAAGCCCGGCATGATGATGGGCAGATTCTGAGGAAACACGTCGAACTCCCGCCAGGTGAGCAGGTAGACGCGGACCAGCGGCAGGCTGGCCACCGCCCCCATGACGCCTCCGAGCAGCCCGATCACCCCGACCTGCGCCAGGATGATGCGGCGGATGCGGCTGCCGGGGATGCCCAGGACCTTCCACAGCGCGTGCGAGCGCTGCTGGGCCGAGACGGTCAGGCCCAGCGTCGTGGACAGGATGACGGCGGTGGCCAGCCCCGCGTAGGAGACAAGGCTGGAGCCGATGATGTGGGCGGCGTTGATGAGCTCGGCCGAGCCCTGGGCCTGGGCCCAGTTCAGGGCGCTGTACCAGGCGGTGATGATGACGCCGATGATGGCGCCGCCGACGGTGGCGACGAGCAGTGACCACAGCCACTGGCGGGCATGGTGGCGCAGGTCGTTCCAGATGAGTGTGACCATGATCTTCTCCGATCCTCTCCTGCTCCTGTCCCGGTCAGGCGGCGCGCGTGGCTCGCGCCGAGTGGACGAGCTCGGCGATCTGGCGGGCGTCACGGCAGTCGGTCCACTGCACCAGGTGGCCCTGGCTCATGACGGCGACCGCGTCTGCTCTGGCGGCGGCCTCGACGTCGTGGGTCACCATGACCACGGTGATGCCCTGCTCGGTGAGCCGGCGCAGCCAGTCCAGGACGAGGGCGGCGGAGTCCAGGTCGAGGGCGCCGGTGGGCTCGTCGGCGAAGACGATCCGGGGGCGGCTGGCCATGACGCGGGCGATGGCCACGCGCTGGCGCTCCCCTCCGGAGAGCTGGTGGGGCTTGAGGCCGGCGCGGTGAGCGAGCCCGACGGCGTCAAGGGCCTCCCGGGTCTGGGCGCCGTTGAGGGGACGCCCGGCCAGCCGCGAGGGCATGGAGACGTTGTCGGCGGCGCTCAGTGAGGCGATGAGGTTGTACTCCTGGAAGACGAAGCCGACGTGGCGGGCGCGGAACCGGGCCCGCTCGGCGGCCCGCATCCCGGAGGTGAGGGCGCCGAGCATGGTCACCTGTCCGCTGGTGGGCTCATCGAGGCCGGCCATGCAGTGCAGCAGCGTGGACTTGCCCGACCCGGAGGCCCCGACGACGGCGGTGAAGCTGCCCTCGGGCAGGTCGGCGTCGACATGGTCCAGGGCGATGACGCGGGCGTCCTGGCGTCCGGGGACCTCGTAGACGCGGGTCAGGCCGCGCAGCCGGATGGCGACCGGCGACGTCGGGCCCGGCCCGGCAGGCGGAGTGGCGGACGGCAGGGATGAGGCGGGGGCGGCGGTCGGGTCGGAGGAGGCCAGGGGCGAGTGAGCAGTCATGCCTCCAGCCTGACGGCGCCGGCCCTCCCAGCCCATCCGGCCATCTGGCGAATCGAAGGTGGGGCTAGCCCGACACCGGTCCCGGACACCTCCACCTGACGTCCCCGAGAAGCGCATTCTTCGCGTATCCCTGCAGAAACGGTAGGGCGACGCAGCGTCCGCCCGGCTCGGCGTCAGCTCAGCGCCGGCCTAGCGCCGGCCTACACGGGCTCAGCCCTCAGACCCCCACTTGCGGGCACAGCCCGGCCTCGAGCAGTGTGCACTGGCCGCAGCGGGGCGAGCGGGCCGAGCACACCCGGCGCCCGTGCTCGATGAGCCGGTGGCAGCCGTCGGTCCAGCGCCACGGCTCCCACAGGGCCGCGATGTCCTTCTCCACGCGCAGCGGGTCCTTCGACGTCGTCCACCCCAGGCGGCGCGAGAGCCTGCCCACGTGGGTGTCCACGGTGATGGCGGGCCGGCCGAAGGCGTTGCCGAGCACGACATTGGCGGTCTTGCGCCCCACTCCCGGCAAGGCCACGAGCTCCTCGCGGCTGCGCGGGACCCGCCCCTCGAAGCGCTCGGTGAGTGCCTGACCGATGCCGAGCAGGTGGCCGGCCTTGGCGCGCTGGAAGCCGAGCGGCCGCAGGATCGCCTCGAGGTCCTCGCGCCGGGCAGCCCCCAGGGCGGCGGCGTCGGGGTAGCGCTCGAAGAGCTCGGGGGTGACGGTGTTGACGCGCGCGTCAGTGGTCTGGGCCGACAGGACGGTGGCCACGAGCAGCTGGAAGGGGCCGTCGTGGTCCAGGGCGCAGGCGGCGTCGGGGTAGAGGGTCATGAGCTCGTCGTCGACGGCGCCCGCGCGCCGGGCCGGCTCGGTCGTCAGCGCCGTCTCGGCAACCCCGGGCGCAGCCCCGACCGCCCCCACCACCTCGGCCCCAGCGGTCCCGCTACTCACTGCCCTGCGCACTGTGTCCTCTCTCCGCGATCTCATCGGCGGCACCACCAGCACCACCCGCGCCGGAGGGTTCCTCCTGCGAGCCCCGGTCCGCCTCTGAGCGGGTCGTCCCCCGCAAACCGCCATTGCAGTCGATCCCGCCGCCTGCCCGCAACCTCACGGATGGGACCGTGTCGCACGACGCACCCGATGTTGCTCACTTCCCTTTGACCTGCAACACACGGGGGCTACAATGCTCGACGGCGTGCCACAGGTCACAAGCCGTGGCAGGATAGACCCGAGGGCTCCCGCATGCGGGATGCCAGCCCCCTAACCACCAGGAGGATCTCCGTGGAAGACAGCATTATCTCCAGGATCCCGCTCTTCGAGGGCCTGAGCCCGGAGGAGCAGGAGGAACTGCGCGCCATGATGACGCAGACGACTCTGCGCCGTGGCGAGACCCTCTTCAACGAGGGCGACTCAGGCGACCGCCTCTACATTCTCCTCTCCGGGAAGGTGAAGCTCGGCCACGCCAGCGCCGACGGCCGCGAGAACCTGCTCGCGGTGCTCGGCCCCGGCGAGATCGTCGGCGAGCTGACCCTGTTCGACCCGGGCCCGCGCTCCACCACCGCCACCGCCGTGGCCCCCACCGAGCTCCTGACGCTGGACCACAACCAGCTCATGACCTTCGTGGAGTCCCACCCGCAGCTGGCCAAGGACATGCTGCGCGCCCTGGCCCAGCGCCTGCGCCGCACGAACACCGCGCTGGCGGACCTCGTCTTCTCCGACGTGCCCGGCCGCGTGGCCAAGGCCCTGCTGGACCTGGCCGACCGCTTCGGCTCGCCCACCGACGACGGCGTCCACGTCCCCCACGACCTCACCCAGGAGGAGCTCGCCCAGCTGGTGGGCGCCTCGCGCGAGACGGTCAACAAGTCGCTGGCCGAGTTCGTCTCCCGCGGCTGGATCCGCCTGGAGGGCCGGGCCGTCACGCTGCTCGACGTCGACCGCCTGCGCCGTCGCGCCCGCTGAGGTCCCGTCTCGGGTCGCGAGCCCTCAGCGCAGCGCACCGGAGGGAGAAGCCGCCGGGCGCTGACACCCGCATCAACCGCAGAGACGACGCCGCGCCTGCAGCCGGAAGGTACCGACCGCAGGCGCGGCGTCGTGCATGCCTGCCTCGCCGGGCGGCCCGTCAGGACCGGGGGCGCTTGAGGTAGGCGATGAGGTTGTCCGTGCCGGAGGGGCCGGGCACGACCTGGACGAGCTCCCAGCCGTCAGCACCCCACTGGTCGAGGATCTGCTTGGTGGCGTGAGTGATGAGGGGGACGGTGACGTACTCCCAGGTGGTGGGCGCAGCGGATACGGGCTCAGAAGATGCAGTCATGGGTCTCAGCCTAGAGCTCGTCGCCAAACGCCGGAAGCCGGCAACGCGGGGCGGCCCTCAGGAGGCGCAGCGCACCCGGGCCAGGATGCGAGGGGCACGGCGGGCGTGGATCTCGGCGACGAGCTCGTCATCCTCGCGCTCGAGCCACAGGCCCCAGTCGTCGACCTCGGGGAAGCGCCGCAGCAGCGCCCGCCTCTCCCGCTCGGTCAGCCCGCCCCAGACGCCGAAACTGGACTCGGAGTTGAGAGCCTCGGCCAGGCACTCCATACGAACCGGACATGCGAAGCACAGTGATCGTGCGTCGCGCTGCTCAGCGCCCTTGCCGAAGAGCTGGTCAGGCTCGACGGTGGCGCAGGCCGCTTGGGCCGCCCAGGTCTGGTCGTCTTGAATCATGCTCACTCCCGATCCATTCAACGGCCGACGCCGTTGTCGGTCACGTCACAGTCGTTACCGTATGGCAATCGAGTGTCTCTCACCAAATCCTCCCCTCGAGGCCTGGGCAATCCGATCGGCGCAGATCCCCGACAGCGCGCCGATGATCAGCACCAACAAGGAGAGTTCTCTGATAGCGAGCCGATTGCCGGACATCGAGCCCGCTGCGCCCCGAGCCTTTCCCACGGCTGAGGATTCCGGTTCTCACGGACGGCAGCCCACCTCCGAACCGCACCCTTCCCCAAGAGATCGTGATGTCAGCGTGACTCCCACCTGGACAATTCCTAAGAATTATCTGTAGGCCAGAGCTGTCTCGCTATGTGACCGAGCCGCCCCGTCGTCGAGCGCCCGCCACGCCGTCGAGTCACCCCACAGTCCCGCCGAACAGAGGGCGCAGAGCCGGTCTCCAAGGGTCTTCCCAGCCCGAAGAGGGTCTACGCCACTGCATCCTCCAAGCGATTCCACGTAGGCTGACGCCATGGCGAAATCCTCTGCGCGCGGGCGCTCCCTGACACCACCCCAGGTCGTCTCGATGCTCGTGGTCTTCCTGACTCTCTCGTGCGTCGGCGGGGTCCTGTCCGCGGGCTTCGCCGCCCCCTTCGTGGGCGCCACAGCAGCGCTGACCAAGGCATCCGCCGAGCTCTTCGAGGAGCTCCCCAGCGACTTCAACGTTCAGCCGCCCAGCCAGATCTCCACCCTCCTGGCCTCCGATGGCTCCGAGATCACCAAGTTCTACGCGGAGAACCGCATCGTGGTGCCCCTGAGCTCGATCTCGGTCAACATGCAGAACGCGATCGTCGCCGTCGAGGACCAGCGCTTCTACCAGCACCAGGGCGTCGACCCCACCGGCATGGTGCGGGCCCTGGTGTCCAACAACGCCGGCGGCTCGCGTCAGGGCGCCTCCACGCTGACCCAGCAGTACGTGCGCAACACCCTCATCGAGACCGGTCTGAAGAACGACGACCACAAGCTCATCCGGGACGCCACCGAGAGCACCGTGGCCCGCAAACTGCGGGAGATGAAGTTCGCCCTCAGCCTGGAGCAGAAGTACTCCAAGCAGCAGATCCTCGAGGGCTACCTCAACATCGCCGCCTTCAGTCCCTCCACCTACGGGGTCGAGGCCTCCTCGCTGCACTACTTCAATAAGCACGCCAAGGATCTGACGGTGGCCGAGGCCGCCCTGCTGGCCGGAACCACCAACGCACCCAGCGCCTACGACCCCAAGTCCCAGCCGGAACTGGCCAAGAACCGTCGGGACTGGGTGCTGGCCAAGATGCTGGAAGAGAAGTTCATTACCAAGCAGCAGTACAACGAGGCCGTCAACTCCGAGATCAAGCTCGATATTCAGGACTCGCCCGCGGGCTGTGGGGCTGCGGGCAGCTACGCCTACTTCTGCACCTATGTGGTCAATGAGATCCTCGGCTCGGAGAACTTCGGACCTAATGTCGCCGCCCGCCGTCAGCTCCTGACGCGCGGTGGCCTGAAGATCACCACCACCTTGAACCTCGAGCGTCAGAGTGCCGCCGACTCCGTCATTCAGGCCAGAACTCCGATCGGGGGCTCCGACGGAGCCAACTCCACCATCGTCTCGATCGAACCCGGCACAGGACGAATCCAGGCGCTGGCTCAGAACACCAATTACGAGGACTCCCAGCTCGTCTTCGCTGCGGACGCCAAGCACGGTGGAATCGAGCTCCCCGACGGAAACGTCGGCTTCCAGCCGGGGTCGACCTTCAAGGCAATCATCCTGGCCGAATGGCTCAAAACCGGCCACACGCCCTACCAGATGCTGAACGCGTCCGCGCCGAAGAACTACGGGCCCAATACGTTCACAGTTTCCTGCGATCCCGACCGTGCGGCCGGTCCCTGGCTCGTCAACAACGTCGCCGGAACCAACGCCGGCATGATGACCGTCAGAGAAGCCACGAAGCAGTCCATCAACACGGGCTTCACCGAGATGCTCAGGGACCTCGATGTCTGTGAGGTCACGAAGCTCGCCGCCTCCATGGGCATCACCAAGGCGGACGGGAGCCAGCTGGATCCCGACCCCTCCATCGCCTTGGGAAGCGCACCCGTCCCACCTCTCAGTATGGCCAACGCCTACGCGACCTTCGCCTCCGGCGGCAAGTACTGCAAGCCCATCGCCATCGACCAGATCCTGGACGCCAGCGGCACCTCGATGGCCGTACCCAGCGCTGACTGCACCCAAGCCATGGACCAGGGTGCCGCGGACGAGACCGCAAAAACGCTCCGCGCCACATCCGAACCAGGAGGTACCGCTAAGGACGCCGTCTTCGGTCGACCGATCGCGGGCAAGACCGGAACCACGGATGAGGCTGAGAACACCTGGTTCGTGGGATTCACCCCGCAGCTGTCCACCGCGGTCTGGATCGGTGACGCCACGGAGAGCGGCAGGAGCCTTGTCGGCAGGACGATCGGAGGGGTGTACTTCCCGAAGATTTACGGTAGCGACCTGGCCGTGCCGATGTGGCGCGACTACATGTCCCAGGCCGTGGCGAACGATCCTGCCCTGCCCATTCCCTCCCACGGGTGAGCGACTCTCCCCGCGAGAACGACAACTGCACAGAACAGGACCCGACTCCCCATGACGCCCTGCCCTGCCGGCCGCGCCGCCCTGTCCGTCATCGGCACCACCGCTGCCCTGGGGGCGGCCACGCTGGCCTACAGCCTCATTGAGGCCAGGCGCCCCGTGCTGCGGCGCATCGACGTGCCGGTACTCGCCGCCGACGAGGAGCCCCTCACGGTGCTGCACCTGGCCGACCTTCACCTGACGGGCCACACCGAGGCGCGGGTCGCCTGGGTGCGCCGGTTGGCGCAGCTGCAGCCCGACGTCGTCGTCAACACCGGCGACAACCTCTCCCTGACATCCGGGCTGGAGCCGCTGCGGCGGGCACTCGAGCCGCTGACGGGTCTGCCCGGAGCCTTCGTCATGGGCGACCACGACTACCGATCCACCGTCTTCCGCCTGCCGACGCGCTACCTGCACCGGGACCCGCGCAAGGCCTCCAGCCGGGTGCGCGACGAGGACATCGAGGCTCTGCCCTGGGAGGAGGTCCGTGACCTGCAGACCGCCGGCGGCTGGGTGGACCTGACCAACCGGCGTGGCTCGCTGACCGTGCGCGGACGGCGCATCGAGCTGGTCGGCGTCGACGACCCGCACGCCAACCGCGATGTCCTGCCCGTCCCCGAGGCCGCCGACTCAGCGGAGTCGGCCACCTCCCTGCCGGCGATCCGCGACCATGAGGGCCGGGCTCTGCGGCTGGGGCTCACGCACGCCCCCTACCGGCGGGTCCTGGAGGCGATGTCGGCCGACGACGTCGACCTGGTCCTGGCCGGGCACACCCACGGCGGGCAGCTGTGCGTGCCCGGGGTCGGGGCGCTGGTGACCAACTGCGACCTCGACCCGGGGCGCGCCTCGGGGCTGTCGCAGTGGCCGGGCCGGCTCGGGGACCCGCGGGCCGCCGACCACATGTACCTGCACGTCTCCGCCGGGCTCGGCACCAGCCCCTACACGCCCGTGCGCCTGGCCTGCCGGCCCGAGGCCACGCTGCTGCGCCTGCTGCCGGCCTGAGGCTGCACACCTCGCAACACGTCGACCAAGCCGCCTCTCCCCCCAGCACCCTTCCCACGCGACACTTCGACCCGTGCCCCGCCAACACTTCGACAGAATCTTCAGAAACGACCCGGAGCCGCGTCTTCTATGAAGTTTCGGTCGAAGTGTGTGGGAGTCGCGGGGCGCGCGCAGTAGGACGGGGCAGTCAGCGGCGCCAGCGGGCGAAGCCGCCTTCGGAGTTGATGACCTGCCCGGTGATCCAGCGGGCCTCGTCGGTGAGCAGCCAGG
>ERZ772927.382-NODE-382-length-19778-cov-4.56837_pt1 | contig 19778 bp, 9 predicted proteins | sample MGYA00512115_ERZ772927 | MGnify/ENA primary metagenome ERZ772927 (study PRJEB29015, sample SAMEA2737924) | human oral metagenome | biome: human oral; feature: human-associated habitat; material: dental | place: China | collected 2013 ... | reverse complement strand
CGCCAGCGACCCCGCCGTCATTGACGTCGGCCACGTGGACGTCGGCCCGCGCGTGGTAGGCGGCCAGTGGCAGGTCATGGCCCGTGACGACTCCGGTCCTGCCCCGGTGTGGCGCGACCCCGCCCGGACCGTCCTGCACGTCACCGACGCCGCCCTCATGGACGCGCCCACCGACCCCGCCTACGACTTTATGGGCGGCAGGGCCGGCGAGCGCTGGTACGTCGTCCCCCAGACCCAGAACCCCGACGTCGTCTGGCTGGGCTGGAACACCCAGGACCCCGGCGTCACCCGGACCGTGCAGCGGGGCGCCACCATGAGCATCGGCCCCGTCAGCGGCCCCGGGCGCGCCTGGATGTTCCTCCAGAACGGCACCTTCGGCAAGCCCCTGCCCCTCATGGACTCCCAGACGGGGGCGCCCCAGGACGTGTGGGTGGACGTCAACACCCACGTCCACGCCAACTGGGTCTTTAGCGCCCCCGGCACCTACCTCGCCCGCCTCACCTTCAGCGCGGACACGCTCGACGGCAGGCACGTGAGCGCCACCACCGTCCTGCGCTTCGCCGTAGGCAGCGCCACCTCCACCCAGGACGCCCTGGCCCTGGACGCCTCCGCGGTCCTGGACGCCGGTGCCGCGGGGACGACCACCAGCACCCCGGCCACCACGCAGGAAGCCTCCCCGGCTCCCGGGTCCGGTAGCCGAACCACCCTGCTCGTAGGCGGCGGGGTCGTGGTCCTGGCCCTGGTCGGCGGCGCCTGGATCCTCCTGCGGGCCCGGGCCACCGCCCGCGAGCGCGCCCGGGCCCAGGCCGAGGTGCGTGCTGACCGGGAGGCCGGGACCGGGCCCACGACTGAGGTGCGCGCTGGGACTACAGCCGGTACCGGGGCAGAGGCTAAGACCGGCGTCGGACCCACGGCCGAGGGGACCACCGGACCCACGGCCGAGGGACCCACCGGGACCGCCCAGCCCCGGGGAGGGCGGGAGTGAGCCCCCGTCCACCGGCCCTGAGCGTCAGCGGCCTGGCCGTGGACCTCGGTGGCCGCCGGGTGCTCAGTGACGTGGACCTCACGGTGGGTGCCGGGGAGCTCGTCGGCCTCATCGGCCCCAACGGCGCCGGGAAGACCACCCTCCTGCGCGCCGTCCTGGGGCTGGTCCGCCGTCGGGCCGGGGCGGTCACGGTCTGCGGGCACCCGGTGGACTCCCGCCGGATCGGCTACGTCCCCCAGCGCCACGAGTTCGCCTGGGACTTCCCCGTCAGCGTGCGCGACGCCGTCCTGAGCGGCCTGACCGGCTCACTGGGGTGGCTGCGCCGCCCCCGCCTGGAGCACCAGCGCGCCGTCGAGCAGGCCCTGGTCCGCGCCGGCATGGACGACCTGGCCACCCGGCCCGTGGGCGAGCTCTCCGGCGGCCAGCGCCAGCGGGTCCTGGTGGCCCGCGCCCTGGCCCTGCGTCCCGAGCTCCTCCTCCTGGACGAGCCCTTCACCGGCCTGGACATGCCCACCCAGGAGGTGCTCACCGACCTGTTCCGCACCCTGGTCGGCGAGGGTGAGGCCCTGCTCATGACCACCCACGACCTGGTGGCCGCCCGCTCCGAGTGCGACCGCCTCGTCCTGGTCAACCGCACGGTCGTCGCCTCAGGCACCCCCGCCGCCCTGTCCGACCCCGACCCGTGGATCCGCACCTTCCAGGTCCGCGCCGGCAACCCCCTCCTGGCCGCCCTGGGGCTGGGGCGCCAGGCCCGTGGGCAGGCCGCCGCGGCCCCTGACCCGGCCCCCGGCACCGCTCCCGCCCTGACCAGCTGAAGGACACCTCGTGCTCACCCCGATCGACTTCCTGACCGACCTGTTCAACCCCACCCTCGCCTTCCTCCCGCGGGCCCTGCTCATGGTGGTCCTGTCCGCCGTGGTCTGCGGGGTGGTGGGCACCCACGTGGTCCTGCGCGGCATGGCCTTCATAGGCGACGCCGTGGCCCACTCGGTCTTCCCCGGTCTGGCGGTGGCCTTCCTCGTCTCGGGATCCCTGGTCCTGGGCGGGGCCGTCGCGGGGGTGACCACGGCCGTCCTCGTGGCCCTGCTGAGCCAGAACCGGCGCCTGAAGGAGGACTCGGTCATCGGGGTCCTCTTCGTGGGGGCCTTCGCCCTGGGGGTGGTCGTTATCTCCCGGGCGCCGGGCTACGCCGGCAGCCTCCAGGACTTCCTGTTCGGCTCCATCACCGGCGTGCCGGCCAGTGACGTGCCGGTGGCGCTCGCGGGCGGGGCGGTGGTGCTGGCAATGGTGGCGGCCCTCCACCCCCAGATCGTGGCCGTGAGCCTGGACCGGGAGACGGCCCGCGCGGCCGGGCTGCCGGTCCTCCTCCTGGACGTGCTGCTCTCCGTGGCCGTGAGCCTGGCGGTGGTCATCTCCGTGCAGACCATTGGCAATGTGCTGGTCCTGGCCCTCCTGGTCACCCCGGCTGCTACTGCCCGGCTGCTGACCGACCGCCTGGGTACCATGATGTGGCTGGGGCCGCTCGTGGGGGCGCTGGCGAGCGTGGTGGGGCTCTACCTGTCCTGGTCTATTGACCTGCCGACCGGGGGGACGATCGTCCTGGTCCTCACGGCCGGGTTCGTGGCCGCCTGGCTGGTCGCTCCTCGTCACGGGCTCCTGGCGCGCAGGCGGGTGAGGCACTAGTGCCGTCTGTGTACGACGACATGATGCGTCAAAGCGGTTGCCCGCCAGCCCTCGAGCGCACCCCCGCCGCGGGGTTCTGCGGCTCGCCCCGGGGGCGCAGGGGGCCAGCCGCGGGTCCCTGCGCCCTGCCCCGGGGGCGCAGAAGACCGGTCAGAAAGCGCACCATGACAGCAGGGACCCGCACCCCGAGCGGGTCACGGAGGCATTACGCGACCGTGGTAGGCTGGCCGCCAGCCACGGGCTGCTGCGCCCGTCGTGACTTCTCGACCTGCACACGTCAGCGAAGGCGGCGGGGTACGGGTGCGCAAATGGTTCTCGTCCTTGGAGAGGTTCCCCTATGACCCGTTTCCACGTGCTGCCGCACCCCTTGTCCGTGCTGGTCGTCACCGGCCTGGCCCTGGCGGGCCTGGTGCTCCCCCCGAGTCCGGTCGCCGCCGCTCCTGCTGACCCCGCCTCCCCGGTCTCCTCCGACCCCGCCCAGGACGGCTCCACCGCGTCTCCCACCGGCGCGCCCGACGGCACGGGGCGTGCGGCCCTGAGCATCCCCGGGCCCGCCCAGGCCCTCCCCCCGGCGGTCGCCGAGGGCCAGCAGGGCTACCTCCGCACCCTCCAGCCCGGCGACGCCGAGGCGGTGCCGGGCTGGAGGGTGCGGTCTGTCGCCAGCGAGTCCGTGACCGTCAGGTACACCCACCAGGGCGAGGACGGCTCCAAGGACGGGAAGATCTACGCCTGGTCCGACCTGGACAGGGACGGCCAGGGCGGCGTCGCCCCCGGTAGCGCCCCGCACGGCACCACCCAGCCCACCCCGGACAGCGCCAGTCAGGACGCCTCTACCCAGCCCGCCCCGGACGGCGCGGACCAGGCAACACAGGACGCCGCTACTCAGGCCACTCAGGATGGCGCCGCCCAGGACGCCGCTACTCAGGTCGCTCCGCACGGCACCACCCAGGCCACCCAGCCCACCCCGGACGAGCCCGGTCAGGACGAGGGGGCCGGGCAGGAGGTCACCGGTCGGGGCAGGACGCCGGGCTCCGTCCTGGAGGACGGGAGAGGCTACCTGGTCAGCCCCAATGGCTCCGCCGTCGTACGCCCCACCGGGAGCGCCACCACCTGGGCCTTTACCAAGCCCGGCACCTACACCCTGCACGTGACGCCCAAGGGGCAGGGCGACGAGGCCGCCTCCCAGGAGGCCGTGGACTACACCGTCACGGTCGGTGACGCCGTCGGCCAGGGTGGGGGCGCCCAGCCCGGGTCGGGGGCGGGCCCCGAGGCCCAGCCCGGCCCGGTCGGACAGCCTGCCCCGGCCGAGCAGGCTGGCCCTGCCACCGAGATGCCGGAGACGTCCCCCGGGGACCAGCCTGCCTCGCCCCCGGACGGGTCGGCCTTGAACGAGCAGAAGCTGGCACCGGAGCAGCAGGGGACTGCCTCTAGCGCGCAGACGCCCACGGACGGGGCCAGCGCCTCGGACACCCGGCCGACCAACCCCGCCTCGCCTCAGGGCAGCCAGCAGTCCACGTCATCCAACGGCGCCGGGGGCTCCGCCTCGGGTGGTACCGGTAACGGCACCGCCTCCAGGCCCGGTACCGCCGTCACGCCCGGCCCGGGGCGCAGCTCGGGGACGACACCCGGTAGCGGGCGCTCGGCGACCACCCCGCCAGAGACCTGCCTGGCCACGACCGTTACCCGTGAGGCCACCGCCGAGGAGGCCAGGCGCCTGGGCATCTCGCCCAAGACGACGGCACCCGCCCCGACCCCGGTGGCCAACACGGCCGTGACCACCCTGACCTTCAAGGTGGGCGACGGCGCCCCCGCGGCCGGGGGCGTTGACAAGGGCGGCTTCGACCTGGGTCCCGTGGTGGAGAACGGCACCGTCCTGGCCCGGGTCAGGAACGACGACGACAAGTGGGTGGATCCCAGCAGCATGACCTTTGCCCTAGGGGGCGCGGCCAGGACCAAGGCGCCGGGAGACGTGTCCTCCGTGGCCGCCGAGGGCTCCACGGTCTGGGCCATCTCCTCTAGGGGCGGCGCGGGCTCGCTGTCGCTTGGATTGAGCGCCAGGCACAAGAACCTCGTCAGCGGGACCACCGGCGCGGTCGAGTTCACCCTGCTGTCCGTCTCCGGGCCCGACAAGGGCAAGGTCGGGGTCTACAGCCCCGGCTTCCTGGGCGGCGCCGTCGCCCGCGACAAGGACGGCAAGCCCGTCCTGTTCTTTGACAAGGAGGGCTCCGGCTACACGCTGCCCCACGGGGCCCGGGGGCTGCAGAACTGGATGTTCACCGAGCCCGGCACCTACAAGCTGACCATCGCCATGAAGGTCACCCCCGTCAGCGGGGAGCTCACGGGCTCCGTGGGAGGTGCCACCAGTGCCAGCCCCGCGCCCACCGGCCCCGGGGGCGCTACCAGCCCGGCGACCCCGGGCCCCACGGCGCCCACCAGTCCCGCGCCCGGCGGGTCCGGCGGCTCGAGCCCTGCGCCCAGCGGCCCGGCCGCGCCCACCAGCCCGGCAGCACCCGGTAGCACCGCCCCCGGTGGCGCCAGCACCGCCTCCCCGGGTGGTGTCAGGAGCGTCACAGGCGGTGGCAGCCCGGCGGGCGTGAACGCCGTGGGCGCCGCCACCGGCCCCGACTCGTCCTCCGGCTCCTCGGGCAGTCCCACCAGGCCCGGCTCCTCGGGCTCACCGGCGGCCCCGGGCTCACCGGGGGCCTCGAACCCGGACTCCGCCAGGCCCACCGGGGCGCCCACCAACCCCACCGGGGCGCCTGCTGGCCCCACGCCTACCTCCTCCTCGACGCCCAGGAGCTCCGGCGCGACGGCCACGCTCGTGCCCACCGGGGAGACAGGGCCCAACGGCCTGCCCATGGTCAAGGAGATCGTGGGCCGCACCCCGTCGGGCAAGCCCTGCACCCCCGGCTCCCTGGCCCGCACAGGTGCCTCGCCGCTGGTCCCCCTGACCCTGGCCGGGGTCCTGACGCTGGTGGGGACGGCGGCCGTCGTGACACGACGTCGGGCCCTGGCCCGGTACGTCAGTGCCCGACGATAACTGCACCTGGTACGTCAGTGCCCGGCGGTAAGTGCCGGGAATATAGCTCTCCATTAGCGGGGACGTACTTTAGCCATCGGGGACGTACCTTAGTCGGCGGGGACGTGCCTTAAAGGTACGTCCCCGCCAGCTAAGGCACGCCCCCGGCGTCTCACCTCAGGCAAAGGCACGCCCCCGGGCACCTCGCCCCCAGCAAAGGCACGCCCCTGACGCCGACTACCACGTCAATATCAACCTCCAGATGAACTACTGGCCCGCCTACTCCACCAACCTGGCCGAGACCGCCGCGCCCTACGAGCGCTTCGTCTCCAGCCTCGTGGCACCCGGCAGGGCCAGCGCCCAGGCCCTGTTCGGCTACCCGGCGGGCTCCTCGGGCTGGGTGGTCTTCAACGAGACCACCCCCTGGGGGTACACCGGCCTGTACGACTGGCCCACCGCCGCCTGGTTCCCCGAGGCCGCCGCCTGGGTGGCGGACACCTACTGGCAGAACTACCGCTACACCGGCAACGTGCAGCACCTGCGTGACGTCGGCTACCCGGTCCTCAAGGGCGCCGCCCAGTTCTGGCTCAACTTCCTCGTCGCCGACGCCTCCGGGCACCTGGTGGTCACCCCCTCCTACTCCCCGGAGCACGGGCAGTACTCGGCGGGCGCGGCCATGAGCCAGCAGATCGTGACCCGCCTGCTGTCCACCACCCTGACGGCGGCCGAGCTGGCCGGGGAGACCGACGCCGCCTTCACCCAGCAGCTCAGGGACACCCTGGACCGGCTCGACCCGGGCCTGAGGGTCGGGGGCCGCGGCCAGCTTCAGGAGTGGGCCCAGGACTGGGACTACGCGCCGGGCTGGGGCGGGGACGAGCCCACCCACCGGCACACCTCCCAGCTCTACGCGCTCTTCCCCGGCAGCGAGATCCGCTCCGCCGACCCGCTCACCGCCTCCTGGGCGGCGGCGGCCCGCCAGACCCTGACCGACCGCGGTGACGGGGGCACCGGCTGGTCCAAGGCCTGGAAGATCAACTTCTGGGCCAACCTGGGCGACGGCGACCACGCTCACCTCATGCTCAGCCAGATCCTGAGGGAGTCCACCTACTCCAACCTGTGGGACAAGCACCCACCCTTCCAGATCGACGGCAACTTCGGTGCCACCAGCGGCGTGGCCGAGATGCTCCTCCAGTCCGACGAGGGCGTCACCAGCCTCCTGCCCGCCCTGCCCTCGGCCTGGGCCGACGGCAGCGTGGACGGCCTGCGCGGCCACGACGGCCTGACCGTGGGCGCTACCTGGGCCGGTGGGACGGTCAGCCAGATCCGCCTGGTGGCTGACAGCGACGGCACCCGCCTGCTGCGCTCGGCGGCCCTGGACGGCCTGTCCACCGTGGTGGACACCACCACCCACACGGCCGTGACCCCCACCTGGGACGCCTCCCGCCGGGCCTGGGGCCTGGAGATGCAGGCCGGGCACGTCTACGTCGTCGTGCCCACCGCCTCGGTGACCGCCTCCCTGTCCGCCGCTACCGCCGACCCGGGCACGCCCGTGACCCTGAGGGTGCGCACCACCGGCGACCTGCCCGCGGGCTCCCGCCTGGAGGTCACCGCCCCGCAGGGGTGGGTCGTGGACCCGGCCGTCACTGAGCTCAGCGGCGCGGGTGAGGTCGAGGTGAGGGTCACGCCCGACGGCGCGGCCTACGGCCCCGGCACCGTGACCGCCACGGTCACCTCCGGTACCGCCCGTATGACGGCCACCGCCACGCTCACCGTGACCGACCCCGCCGTCATCCCCCAGGAGCGCATGCGCGTGGTCTCCGTCGACTCCGAGGAGACGGCCCAGGAGGACGGGCGCGCGGCCAACCTCCTGGACGGTGACCCGACCACCTACTGGCACTCGGACTGGTCCACCACCAACACCGACCCCCCGCACCAGGTGACGATCGACCTGGGTGCCACCGAGCGCCTGGAGTCGGTGACCTGGACCCCGCGTCACAACACCGACAACGGCCTGATCAAGGACTACGAGATCTGGACCTCCTCCGACGAGGCCTGTGGGGACGGCACCTTTACCCGGGCGGCCCAGGGGACCTGGGAGCACGACCGTCAGGCGCGGACCGTCACCCTGGGCGGGGTGGACGCCCGCTGCGTGCGGGTCGTCTCCACGGGCCAGGCCTGGTACGGGAACTGGGCCACCGGCGCCGAGTTCACGGCTCGCCGGGTGGTGGGGCCGACGCCTGGGCCCAGCCCGGAGCCCACCACTGGGCCCACCGCCGCCCCGGAGCCCAGCCCGACTGCCGCCCCTACACCGGCTCCTGAGCCGACACCTGCCCCTACACCGGGGCCCACGTCCAGCCCGGCACCGCAGCCCACCACCGCACCCACCCCGCCACCTGCCCAGGGCGTACCCGCCTTTGTGACCGCCGTGGCGGCCAGCGGCAGGGGCACGGTCCTGCGAGGTGACTGGGACGGGGACGGCACCGTGACCTACGCCGCGCGCGTGGGCACACGGGTGGTCTTCTACAACGAGAACACGGTCCTGGCCTCCCCGGCCGCGACGCTCTCCCTGGGGCGGGCCTCCGACACGGTCTACGTCGGTGACTGGGACGGGGACGAGCGGGACACCCTCGCCCTGGTGCGTGGTGGTCGGGTCCTCCTCCAGACCCGCCTGACCAGCGCCGTCACCACCGAGGGCAGCCAGGACGACCTGGCCAGGGCACGCCCGCAGGGCTAAGCGGCCGTCTGAGGGGCCGTCCGTGAGGGGCTGACCGCACGCTGAGACCTTTGTCGTGCGGGCCCCGGCACCGCCGCCGCCACCGGGCAGGCCACGCTGCGACCTTCGTCGTGCGGGCCCCGGCTTCTGAGCGGCCGTCTACGAGGGGCTGGCAGCCGGGAGACCGGGGCCAGCCCCTCGGGCGTTCTAGGACCACCCGTCCAGGGCCCGCACCCAGCCGCGAGAACGGTACTTATTCCTCGTGAGAACGGTACTTGTTCGTCGTGAGAACGGTACTTATAGCGTGGGCAGGGCAGGAGGCCTGGCTGTAGGGGGCGGGGTGGCTGCTGGTGGGGTGCGGGGGCTGGGACTGGGGGGCGGCCGCCACCAGGCGAGGTCGGAGCGTCTGCTGGTGGCGTGGCCGTCAGGGGTCGGGGAGCCTGGGTGGCGGTGTTGCACATTCATCCTGGGGTTCTGGTCGGGGTGGTGGCGTGGTTCCAACGTTTTCTCGGTCCGGGGGACGTCCGAGGACGGGATGAATGTGCAACGCGGGCGTCGTTGCACATTCATCCTGGTTCACGGCCCCGGGTCGTCAGGCGGATCCGTGTGATCTCGCCGTTTACTGATCGCGGTTTGTAGAAAGAATGTGCAACTCCGCCAGCCGGGTCAGCGACCTGCTCGCGACCGCCAACCGGGAACATGGACGCAGTACCCGCGACCGCCAGGCGGCCCGCCACCGGGCTGGCGGCCTGCTACCGGGCCAGCGGCCGCCGTGCCCTGGCGTACGACGTGGGCAGGGCCTGGTTGCAGGCCTCGCGTTAGGGCTTGACGTCCTCTGTGCGGGGGCAAGCTCGTATTCTGATTGGTGCTGAGCGCGACTTGACGTCCTCTGTGCGAGGGCAAGAGGCGTTTATAGGCCCGCAGTCCGTGGGCGGCCTCCAGGTTGCACGAGTTCTTGCAGATTTCACAGATTCTTGATCCGGCCCTCTGCTGGACCCCAAGATATCCCCACAATCCTGTAGGCCCCAGGGGCGGCCCCTACAGGAACCAGTGCAGTCCGCAGAAACTCGTGCAGTCTGCAAAGAACCAGCGCAACCTGGAAACCGTCACGATTGGCCCTATGAGCCGCCTCTCTGTCCTCGCGGGAAATGTCGCCCGTGTCTGGCGGAGGAATCCGAGCAGGCCTGCTGCCTCCCTGTCCTCGCGGAGAGGTGCCGCGACGCGACTGACTTGGCTCCAGGGATACCGGGCTCGGCCCCTGGTGTCCAAAAAGGCGTCTTCAGCACGGCGTAGGCGTGCCTCCTGCGTCTACCTCGACCTGGTATACAGGAAGGCGCCCGGGGCCCTGGGACGACAGTAAGTCATCGCTATCTTCCGCTGCCGATGTCATGGGTTGCACTACTTTTTGGGGACGTAGCAGGTCACTTTGCTGCTGCTTATGTCAATCAGGCAATTCCGATTCATTCCGAGTGTGTGTCGCGATATAAAATCTAGACAAGTGATTTCTTTGACAGACTGTCGATAATAGTAATCGTTTTCGTCGTGATCAAGAATGTCTGAGTCGGAGCATTTCTTGGTCTTGCCAGTAGTAAAGTCGACAAAGTCGATGGAAGGATCGTTATCTGATCTTCTTGTGAGAGCTCCTGAGCCATCTGCCAGAATGCGAGTATTGGGTTGGTGGAAGTTGATGGCAGGTCCGGTACTCCCGTCCTTGTTTCTAAGACTGAGCGAAACATAGTCCCCGTGACTTTCTCCGTTGAATACCAGTACGGTGCCGTTCTCTGTAACGACTGCCGCCATGCCGGTCAGTTCGTCCAGTGAGCGGCGGACCACGTCCAATGCGGGGGTGCCGGCAAAGAATATATCTTCGCAGTTACCGATCTTCTGCTCCCACTGCGGTTCCCCGGTGAAGCTAAAAGCCCTGGCGGTCACAGTCTCCGACTGTGAGAAGCGGCCTGTAACGGCGACGACGCCGTCTGTGCATACAATGAGGCCGTTGGAGGACGGCAGCTGTGATATCGTCTCCCCTGTGGTGGTGTTAATAAGGCGCATAATTCTGTCCATATCGTTTGGATGCCCTATGAGAGGATTCCCTATGAGGACGTCTGGTTGCATTGGGTCAAAGAACACGCTGCCGTAGGACTCGGATGTGCTCCAGATCGTCCTACCCTGACGGTCAATTGCACTAATGGGGCCGGTGGTGATGTCGCTGAGGCCCGAGCAGATGCTGGGGCCGCAAGGTGTTCGCTTGAAGAGGAGGGCCGAGCTGTCGTCAACCGCTCCCAGGAACAGGTGTGACGTCATATCCCAGGGAACGGTGGTGGCGTCACCATTGCGGGGGTCAATGATCCTGTCCTGCCATATTGGCGAGTCACCCCACCAGAATGCATGTGCGCTAAACTCTGATGCGCCGCTTCGGTACTCGTTCTTCCAGGGAGAGGTGCTAACCGTGACAGGGGTGCCGGGTCCGGATGCACTGATTGGGTACAGAAGGTGCGAGCTCTCCTTTCCGGGAGATCCCTCGTAGGAGAGGATGAGGATGAAGTCTCCCTTAGCTGAAATGATCTCGTCCTTAGCGTCTACGTCCTTAATCGACCATGCCTCTGTGACACCTCGGGCGAAGTCTGGTGACAGGGCGGATATGGAGAACGTTCTATGTTCTCCTGAGGGGGTCTGTGGTTCCTCTTCTGTGGGGTCCTGGGGTTCTTCTGAGAGGTAGTGGGAGAGGCTCCAGGTTCCTAGGGCGCTGAGGGTGGCTAGGGCGGCTCCGCCTGCGAGGAGGGGGAGTGCTCGGTTGATGGTGCGTCGGGACGGGCCCTGGGGGTGTGTGGTCCCTGTGGTGGCTGGGTTGGTGGCTGGGGCCAGACTGGTGGCCGGGCCGGTGGTTGGGGCCGGGGTGTTGGCGGGGGCCAGCCCCGCGGCCGGGGCCGGGCTTCCGGTTGTGGCGGCCTGGTACTGGTCTATCCACTGGTGGAGGGCAGGGTAGCAGTGGGGGTGAGCGGCAATAGCCGGGTGCAGGTCGGGGCGGGTTGCGGCTATGCGGGCGAGCTCGACGGCGGGGGGGTGCGGGTTGCTCAGGCCCTCGGCATCAGGGTCACGGGGTGGCGTGGGGGGGGGGGGTAGATGATGGGGCGCTGGTCATGGGTGGAGGGTAGCTCGGGTAGCGCGTGCGTCGTCGTGCCCGGTGGGGGTAGGTTCCTGTCCGTGGTGTAGTGGTCTGGTGTCCTCTTGTGTCGAGGACGTGTCCTAAATGCCGGGGACGTACTCTGGCTGACGGCAACGTGCCATAGTCACCGGTGACGTACTCTGGAGGCCGTCTAGGGTACGTCGCCAATGACTAGGGTACGTCACCAATGACTAGGGTACGTCGCTGATGACTATGGCACGTCCCCGTGAAGGATGAAGGGAGTGAGGGGGACAAGGTGCCGCGGGACCCGGTGGGCGCCCCTCGAGGCCCCGTCCTCGCCACGGTCGCCACGCTGACAGTGGACGTCTACGCGGGCACCTCTCGCAGCGCCCCCTCCTCGCGGCGGGCACCCCTGCGGCAGGGGCGTCCGCCGCTAGGCCACCAGGGCGACCCCCCGTTCTCACGAGGAATAAGTACCGTTCTCGCGGCCAATAAGTACCGTTCTCGCGACGAACAAGTACCGTTCTCGCGGAGGCTCGCGGAGGGTAGAGAGGGAGGGAGGAGGGTGCGCGAGGGGCGGGTGGGCGTCCAGGCTACGGGCGATCTCGAAGCCCTGCGGGGGCGGGTGGGGGTTGGAGGCGCCTCCCGCCCGCAACCCGCTGGACGCCCGGCGAAGCCCTACGAGGAGGGGCGGGTGGGGGTTAGTCGTGGTCGTGCAGGTGGCGCAGGCCCGCCACAATGAGCTTGAGCTTGGCGTCCAGGAAGCCCCTCCACACCAGGGAGCGGTCGGGGACCAGCTCGTTGGGCAGGCGCACGCCGGGGCGGGTGCGCGGCCAGTCCTCCAGCGGCCCGGCGGTGCGCATGGCCCTCAGCGACAGGTGGGCGGACACCAGGGTGTCGCCGGTGGCGTCCAGGGCCAGGACGGCGTCGTCGTGCCCCAGGCCCTCGGCCTCCAGGGCCTCCAGGAAGGTGCTCATGACGGTGGCGAAGGACTGGAACGCCCAGGGTACGGTCAGCAGCACCTGGGACAGGCCGGGGTGGGCCTCCAGCACCTCCCACATGGACTCCGCCCCGGCGCGCAGCACCGGCTCCCAGTCGTGGCGCCCCTGCGCGGCGCGGATCGCGGCGACCACGGGCACGGCCGCCTGGTCCCCCAGGCGGTCCAGGCAGGCGCGCAGGAGGTCGTCGCGTGAGGAGACGGTCCGGTACAGGGCCGAGGTGCGCACGCCCAGGCGCTTGGCCACGGCGGTGAGGCTGAAGGCGTCCACGCCCTCCTCCAGGGCGGCGTCGACGACGTCCTGGCGCGAGAAGCTGGGCTTCGGGCCGGTGGGTCGTCCGAGGGTGCTCATGAGATCACACTAACGCCGGAACACGTCCGCTTGCCTGCCGGAAGGAGTGCGCTGTAAGGTCTGCCTCAGTCAACCGTGAAATATTTTCACAATTAGGTGAGGCACCCATGAACACCCACTCCTCGGCCGTGCCGGGCAGGGCGGAGCCAGCTCCCCAGTCCGACGCCGCCCTCCCTGACCCCTGGGCGGCCCCGGAGGCTGGCAGCACCGCCCCGGCAGGCGCCCCCGGGACCGACAGCGCCACCCAGGCGGGCGCCCGGACGAACACTCAGACAGACGCCCGGGTACCCACCCAGGCGGACGCCCAGGCGGGCACCCAGGCGACGGACGCCCAGGCGGGCACCCGTACGGATACCCAGAAAGCCGCCCAGACGAACACCCAGACGGACAACAAACGCAAGTCCGTCGCGGGCCAGGCGGCCATGAGGCGCCTGAGCGCCCCGGTACGCACCCGCCTGCGGGTGAGCCAGGTCCTGGTCGTGGTCTCCGCGGTCCTGGCCGTCGCCCCCTACGTCGCCCTGGCCCAGCTCGGCGACGTCCTGCTCGACGCCTACCACGCCGGCACCGCCCCGGACCCCGACCGCGTCTGGCACGTCGTCATGGTGCTGGTCAGCGCCTACTCCACGCGGCTCCTCCTCTACTTCGTGGCCCTGCTGGCCACCCACCTGGCTGACCTGAGCCTGCGGGACCACCTGCGCCGGGACATTGTGGCGCGCCTGTCCCACGTCCCCCTGTCCTGGTTCACCGCCTCGACCTCGGGCAGGGTGCGCAAGGCGGTCCAGGACGACACCACCACCGTGCACACCGTCATCGCCCACGGGCCGGTGGAGATGCTCAACGCCGTCGTCTCCCCGCTGGCGCTGCTGGCCTACGCCTTCTGGATCGACTGGCGCCTGGCCCTGCTGGCCCTGGTCACGGTGGTCCTCTACATCCTGACCTACTCCCTGACCCTGCGGGGCATGAACGAGAAGACGGTGGAGATGGACCGCCGTCTGGCCGAGGTCTCCTCCTCCATGGTCGAGTTCGTCTCCGGCATCTTCGTGGTCAAGGCCTTCGGGCGGGTCGGCCGCGCCCACACCGCCTACCTGCACGCCGCCGACGGCTTCTCCTCCTTCTACCGCGCCTGGGCCCTGCCGCTGATCTCCATCAGCTGCCTGTCCTTCACCTGGGTGTCCGTCCCGGTGGTCCTGCTGGTCAACCTGGGCGGCGGCGCCCTGCTCCTGCACGCCGGGGTGGTCACCCTGCCCCAGGTCCTGGTCACCACCCTCATCGCCCTGGTCCTGCCCGGTGCCATTATCACCGTGGCCTCGATCTCCTGGTCCTACCAGATGGCCGGGGCCGCGGCCCTGCGCCTGTGCGAGATCCTCGACGTCCCCGTCCTGCCCCAGGCCGCCCGCCCCCGCGTACCCGAGTCGGCCCGCGTGGAGATCGACCACGTCAGCTTCTCCTACGGGCGGACCCTCGCCCTCGACGACGTCACCCTGACCCTGGAGCCCGGCACGGTCACCGCCCTCCTGGGCCCCTCCGGGTCCGGCAAGTCGACCCTGGCCACCCTCATCGCCCGCTTCTCCGACCCCGACACCGGGGCCGTGCGCATTGGCGGGGTGGACCTGCGGGAGATGGAGGAGCAGACCCTGTACGACACCGTCTCCTTCGTGCTCCAGGACGCCCAGCTCCTCAGCGCCTCCGTACGTGACAACATCGCCCTGGGGCGGCCGGGGGCGAACCTGGAGGAGGTGCGCTCCGCCGCCCGCGTCGCCCAGATCGACGACGTCATTATGGCCCTGCCCCACGGGTACGACACCGTCATCGGGCGGGAGACCTCGCTGTCGGGCGGGCAGGAGCAGCGCGTCGCCATCGCCCGGGCGGTCCTGGCCGACAACCCCGTCCTCCTGCTCGACGAGGCCACGGCCATGGCCGACCCCGAGTCCGAGGCCGAGATCCAGCGGGCCCTGTCGGCGCTGGTGCGGGGCCGTACGGTCCTGGTCATCGCCCACCGGCCCGGCGCCGTGCGCGGGGCGGACCGCATTGTCGTCATGGACCGCGGGCGCGTGGTGGCCGCCGGACGTCACGAGGAGATCGTCGACGAGCCCCACTACCAGGCGCTGCTGCGTCAGGGCGGCCTGCTCAGCGGGCCTGCGGGGGCCGGGCAGGACGACGTCGGGGGCGCCCGGGGTCGGGCGGTCCGGGCAAGTCAGGCCCCGCGCACCCAGGCCCAGGCCCGGGCCGGTCAGGCCCCACGCACCCAGGCCCGTGCGGGTCAGGCCCGAGCAGGCCGGACAGACCCGGCATCCCGTGCGGGTCAGGCCCGTGCAGGCCGGGCGGCCCAGACCCAGGCCCCGGCAGCCCAGACGGCCCAGGACAAGGAGGACCTCAAGTGAGCGCCCAGACCACCACGACCACCACGACCACCACCTCCGGGGGCGCCGGGCGCCGTCGGCTCCCGCTGCTGCGCCAGTACCGCCGGCTCATGAGCCCGCGGTCGTGGGCCCAGCTGCGCCGCGGCATCGTCCTGGGGGCGGTCACCGGCGCCCTGTGGGGCCTGTCCCTGCTCGTCCTCCTGCCCGCCTCGGTCTCCCTGGCCACCGGGGAGCCGTCATGGGGCCTGGGCCTGGGCGGCTGGCTGGGGGTCCTGGGCGGGTGCGCCCTGACCGCGGCCGTCACCGACTTCGTCGCCCAGCGCTCGGGCATGATGGGGGCCCTGGGCTTTATGGCGGACGTCCACCACGCCATCGGCGACCGGGTCGCCACGCTGCCCCTGTCCTGGTTCAACGCGGAGTCCGCCGGCACCCTGTCGCGCGCCGTGAGCCAGGAGATGGTCTCCCTGGGGGAGTCCGCCGCCCACTTCCTGCACAAGGTCTCCTCCACCGTCGCCAGCTGCGCGGTCATCTGGCTGGGGTCCTGGCTGTGGGACTGGCACCTGGGGGTCCTGCTGACCTGCGCGGTCCCGCTGCTGGTCCTGTTCCTGCGCTGGTCGCGGCGCCTGGTGGACCGCGGCAAGACGGTCTCCGAGCCCACCGAGCGCGAGCTCGCCTCCCGCATCGTGGAGTTCTCCCGCTGCCAGGGGGCGCTGCGCTCCTGCCACGTGGGCTCCGGCTACCCCCAGCTGGCCAGCGCGTTCGACGACGCCGCTGCCGCCTCCCACCGGGCCCTGTGGTGGGAGTCGGCCGGCATCCTCCTCAGCGGCGCCCTGGTCCAGGCCATTGTCGTCGCCATGATCACCCTGAGCGCCGCGCTCGCCCTGGGCGGCGACCTCGAGCCCCTGCGCGCCGTGGTCACCATTGGCCTGTGCCTGCGCTTCACCACCATGCTGGAGGACATTGGCAACACCGTCAACGGTATTGAGGAGCGTCGTCAGATGATGAACCACCTCAGCAGCGTCATGGACGCCCAGCCCCTGCCAGAGCCCCAGACCTCCTCGCTCATGGGCGAGCCGGGCGCCGTCGAGCTCATTGACGTCACCTTCGGCTACGAGGAGGGTACCACGGTCCTGCGCGAGGTGGACCTGCGGGTACCGGCCCGCACCATGTGCGCCGTCGTGGGGCCCTCGGGGGCCGGCAAGACCACGATCGCCCGCCTGGTAGCCCGCTTCTACGATGTCTGGTCCGGGCAGGTCAGGGTCGGTGGGGCCGACGTGCGCTCCCTGACCACCAAGGACCTCATGGAGCAGCTGTCCATGGTCTTCCAGGACGTGTACCTCTTTGACGACACCCTGGCGGCCAACGTCCGCGTGGGGGACCCTGACGCGGACCAGGAGCGCCTGCGCTGGGCCGCGGACCTGGCGGGCGTGACAGAGATCGTGGACCGGCTCCCCCAGGGGTGGGACACCCGCGTGGGGGAGGGCGGACGGGCCCTGTCCGGCGGTGAGCGCCAGCGCGTCTCCATTGCCCGCGCCCTGCTCAAGGGGGCCCCGATCGTGCTGCTCGACGAGGCCACCAGCGCCCTGGACGCGGAGAACGAGGCCAATGTCGTGGCCGCCATGGAGGAGCTGCGGCGCACCTCCACGCTCATTGTCATCGCCCACAAGCTGGAGACCGTCGCCGCCGCCGACCAGGTGGTGGTGCTCGGGGCCGACGGGCGGGTGGCCCAGACGGGGCGGCACGCCGACCTCGTGACGCTCCCCGGCCGGTACCGGGACTTCTGGGAGGCGCGCAGCAGGGCCCAGGGCTGGACCCTGGTCTAGGGCCGGTCCTGTCCTCCTCCCGGGCCGGTGCGTTGTCACCTGGGCCGGTGCGTTGTCACCGGCTCGGCAGGGGCCGGGGCGTGGGCAGGCCCGCTCGTCCCTCTCGTCCCGGGTGGGTGCTGGCCCAGCAGAGGCCGGGGCGTGGGGGCACGGGACCGGGGCCGCCGGGTAGGGAATGTCACGACCAGATCACCTGCTGCCGCCCACCGCCCCTGGCCGTGGCCGCCCTCACCTGGGCATACTGTTCCCTGAGGCCAGATCGTGCTCCGAGGCCGTCGCACCGTCTCCAGGGCCGGACCGGTGCGGGCCGGTGCAGACAGGCCGCGCAGGACGCTGACGTGTGCAGAGAGGTAGAGATCATGACGACACCCCCGACCCAGGGACAGGGCCTTCCGCAGGGCCCGCCCGAGCCCGTGTCCGCAACCCCGGTCCCGCCCGGCGCCCCGTACGGGGTCGGAGCAGCCCAGCCGATGGCGCAGCAGCCCCTCTCCGCCCCACCGGCCTACTACAACCCGGGCCAGGTGTCAGCTGGCGTCCCGGCCTACGGGGCAGGGCCCGGCCAGCAGGCGGTCCCGGGCCAGGTCCTGCCGGGGGCACCCAGCGCCCCGGTACCCGGGGTGCCCGGTGCGGGCGTCCCCGCGGCCGTCGGCGTCCCGGTCTACACCCCGGTCCCGGCCCAGCAGCCCGCCTACTACAACCCTCCCGGCGCCCCGGGCTACCCACCCGCCGTCCCGCCGTCCCAGCAGCCGCGTACCTGGGCCAGCGTCACCGCCCTGGTCCTGCTCCTGGTCTCCCTGGTCCCCAACGTGCTCGACCTCTTCACGGCGATGACGTACAGCGACCGCTTCACCCCCAACCGTCCCCTGGCAGGCGTCATGGTCGGCATGCTGGTCAGTACCGGCCTGGTCTCGGCGGTCATTGGCGTCGTCCTGGCCGCCCTCAGGCGTCCCACCGGCATCGTCCTGGTGTCCGCGCTCGTCATGGTCGGCATGTACCCCAACTTCCTGGGGTTCGACCATGCGAGCCTCTACTACCGCCTCATGGGCCTGCCCTCGGCGATCGTAGGGCTGATTATCCTCGTCCTGCGGGTCACAGCCGGCATCCTCCTGCTCCTGGCCGGGCCCCGGGGCGCGGACCGGTGCCCGGCGACCGTCCTGCTGAGCCGCGGCGCGGTCGGCGCCATGGGCCTGGTGGTCCTGCAGCAGGTGGTCACCCTGGGAATGACGCAGATCACCCTGAGCGGCCTCCCGGACGAGTACTTCGCGACCATGGAGTTCTGGTTCAGCTCCTACCTGCTGGCCCCCAGCATGTTCGGGCCTAACTGGACCAGGGCGTCCCTCTACCAGGACATGTTCTCAGTGGGTGTGGTCGCCCTGGTGCTCACGGCGGTGCTGGTCCTGGTCGCCCTGGTGCTCATGGTCATGCGTCGCTCCTGGATGCTGGCCGAGGCACTCGCCGCGCTGGCCGCTGGCGTGCTGCTCGGCTTCAACAGCTACGTCACGTACGTCACGGTCGCCGAGTACTCGGGCACCCACAGCATAGTCGTGACCGCCGACATCTTCACCGTCCCGCCGCTCCTGGCCCTGGTCGTCCTGGGGTTCGTCCTGACGGGCCTCATTAGCCCCCGGGCCCGGGCCTGGGCCCAGGCCCGGAAGTGAGTGGGCCGCCGGGTTCTGCCGTGGACGACTGACCGTACGGCCAGCGCCAGCCGGGTCCTAGGTGTCCGCGCGGCGCACGGCCTCCAGCATGAGGGTGGCCACGTCGGTCACCCGCACCTCGGCCCCCTGGCTGGCCACGCCGTCGGAGAGCATGGTGGTGCAGAAGGGGCAGGCCGTGGCAATGACCTGGGCCCCGGTGCCAATGGCCTCGCGTGAGCGCTCCACGGCGATGCGTGTGCCGATTGACTCCTCCATAAAGGCCTTCGCCCCGCCCCCGCCGCAGCAGAAGGCGCGCTCGCGGCTGCGCGGCATCTCCACGGCCTGCGCGCCGGTGGCCTCCAGCAGCTCGCGCGGCGGGGAGTAGATCCGGTTGTGCCTCCCCAGGTAGCAGGCGTCGTGGTAGGTCACCAGGGGGGCGGACTCCTTGCCCGTGCGTCCTGCCTCCTTAGCGTCCGGGGCGGTGGTGCCTGGAGCAGGGGCGGTCGGGCCCGGCTCGGCCCCCGCGCCGCCGGTCCCCTCAGGCGGGCCGCTGGTCCCGGCCCCCGGCGTCGGCCCGGCCTTTGATATCGAGTCGGTCGGGCCATCCTTTGATATTGGCTCGGCCTCTGGAGCCAGGCCAGTCCCCGGCCCGCCTCCCGGCTCCCGGCCCGCCCCGGCCCCCGGCGCCAGGGGCCGCAGCCGTCCCTCGCGCACCAGGGTATTGAGCAGCTGGGTGTAGTGCAGTACCTCAAAGTGCCCGCCGACCTGCGGGTACTCCCGGGAGATCGTGTTGAAGCAGTGGGGGCAGGTCACCACGATCCGCTTCACCCCGGCCTCGGTGAGGGTCTCCACGTTCTGGGCGGCCAGCATCTGGAAGAGGATCTCGTTGCCGGCCCGGCGGGCCGGGTCGCCCGTGCAGGACTCGCCGTCGCCCAGGACCGCGAAGCTCACCCCGGCAATGTGCAGCAGCTCGGCCACCGCCCGCGTGGTCCGCTTGGCCCGGTCCTCGTAGGCGCCGGCGCAGCCGACCCAGAACAGGTAGTCGACCTCGGAGGCGTCCTCGACGTCGGCCCCGATGACCG
>ERZ772927.379-NODE-379-length-19881-cov-35.8414_pt1 | contig 19881 bp, 11 predicted proteins | sample MGYA00512115_ERZ772927 | MGnify/ENA primary metagenome ERZ772927 (study PRJEB29015, sample SAMEA2737924) | human oral metagenome | biome: human oral; feature: human-associated habitat; material: dental | place: China | collected 2013 ... | reverse complement strand
ACCATGTGTTGAAGGAGTATCCGAGGCCGTTTGCTCAGCAAGCGGCCTCCGCTTTAGAAGTTAGAATTTTTATTGTTGCTGTTGTTGATCTGCCAAAGCCTTTAATGCTTCAAATAGTCGTGGTAGCGCTGATGAGGGGTTTCTACCTATCGAATTGGCTTTTACCCGCCCGTGCTGGTTAGCCCGTTTACATGCTTCTTCCCAGTTTTGAAATGGAAAATCGGGAACAATATTTTTCCCTTCTTTCAAAATTTTGTTATCTTTATTCTTGCAGTGGCGATCCAGACTTTTAGAGTCCAAGCTTTTATCGTATGTATTTTTGTGCCATAGCAACCATACCTCAAATTTGATGTTACTAACCAAAACATTGATATCGTTTTCTTTTGCAAGAAGGATAGCTTGTCTGAGTCGTGAGAGCTTACCTTTGATTGGGTTATCCCAATGATCAACGTCTACAACTGCAAAACACCTTACATAAGGGAAATCTTGGTTCTTTTTAGAGTTTTCCCTTTCTTCCCTTTTCTCCATGCATTTCTCTACAACTTTCACTGGGTCTGAATGCTGCCCAGGAATAACATCTAATGTTACGTGGTAAATTTCCTGGATTGGTTTACTTATTCCTTCGAAATATTGCGGCTCAGTGACAGCACCTTCTGTGCAGATCAAGACTTTAATATGTCTTTCCTGTCGTGGTTGTCGTTTAGGAGATCGGGGTTTACGTGCACCTTTTGCCATGATTATTGATCTTTCCCTACAGGTGGGTAATGCGAGATTGGGTTAATTATAATGCAACCATGCATGAAACTTGGTTGCATACAATTAGGTTAGGCAGGAGAAGGTGATTCGCTGTTAGATTCGTGTGCTGTTTCTGAGCCTTGTGTGCTAACTAAACCACGTAATGTTGATGGTGAAAGGAATGGCAGAGCACCATATCGACCACTTAGATAACGACGTTCATAATTTGCATCAGCATGATTTGGAAAATCTACAAGTGAGAATAGGGATGATTCACCATTTTGATTTTTTTCCATGAACCATATTGATTTGGTATCAAGCGATAAATCATCCATGTGTTCGATAATGTTTGTGTTATGTATGGTGAAAATGAGTTGGGCGCCATGCTGATTGATTGAAGGATCAGTGAAGCCTTTAATGATCATCTCAAGTAACTTTTGGTGTAAACTGGAGTCGAGTTCATCTGCTATAAGTATTGATCCCTCTCTTAACGTTTGCAGTAGAGTAGGTGCAGTTGAAAGCCAGGCAAGTGTGCCGGCAGATTCTTCAGATAAATCTAGAGTACTATTTATTTTCCCACCATGGGTGAAGACTAGGTTATATATTACCTTTTCTGCTTCATCGTTGCTGAGTATTTCTTCATTAGATTCGTCGTCAAGCTCTTTCATTGCTTTAAGGAATTTATATAATCTCTCCAGTATTTCAGGTGGAATTTTTTCTTCATTTAGAGAAACTGATTCGATTCCGGTATCAGCAGCTTTCATGAGTAAGGAAATTTCATCCAAGTCAAAGTGCTTTTTCCGTATTAATGATGTTGCTTGTTGTATTCGTTCATTTTGGGCAAAATCACCTAATGGAAGAAAGGAGAGAGAGGAAACCAATGCATATGCTATTTTTTGCAGGAGTGGATGCTCATCGCGTAATGCAACTGATAATATCAGTTCTCGTTTGTCTACTTTACCTAGCTCTTTCTGTAGGGTCTTAGTGATGTAAGAGTTGTTCCAGTCGATTTCTGGGGTTTCAGTGCGATTGCGAATGAATCCTTTGCTCCAGCGCTGCTTGGGGACATAGCTTAACCACTCTTCCACGACCCCATCGCGCCCGTAGGTGAAGCCATAAAGATAACGGGTTTCGTTAATAGTGAAGTCGAATTCAAAAAAGCTTGGTTGGGAAACAGTTTCCTCGCTAAGTTTAAAAGGGAAATGAGGTTGTGTGGGGTAATCGTCTGGCACTCGCCAACTAGTTGCTGACCGAACGATGGCTTCATGTGCGAATTGTAAAGCCTCAAGAAGATTGCTTTTACCAGAACCATTGGGGCCAAAGATTGCTACAACAGGTTCGGTGATTTCTTTGACCGGGTCCGTTAACGCGGTGGCGTCACCAAGCTTTGGGGCGAGGTCGAGCGTCACAATATCCTTGATGCTGCGAAAATTTCCGACGCTGAAACGGAGTAAGTTCATTTTGATATAATAGCAACTTTTGCAGTTAGTGGTGCAAGAATTGCACGAATGTCGTGATAGAAGGCATATTAATTTTGGAGAATCTTCAGATTAATTTTCCCTTCTATCTGCACTAAGCTAAATGCGTGCTTGCTGCTATCGCTGAAACACCTGGCCCCATCGACACCATCGTGATCCGTGACATCCCCGAACCTGAAGAGCTCCGCGCCAGGGAAGTGGTGGTGCGCATGTTGGTCAGCACCTTCAACCCCTCCGATGCGGTGATGGTCTCCGGTGCATATGCGTCCCGCACCGCATTCCCCCTCGTCCTCGGCTTTGAAGGCGTCGGCATCATCGACCGTATTGGCCCCGGCGTCCCTACCAGCGCGCTCGGCCAACGAGTGCTACCCATCGGTTCACCCGGTGCGTGGCAAGAATACAAACGCATTGACCATTCCTGGTGTATCCCTGTTCCCGACGACATCCCCACCGACGTTGCATGCTTCGCCTACATTAATCCCCTCACCGCATCCCTCATGGTCGAACGCTTTTGCCATGGTGCGCAGTCTGCGCTTGTCGACGCCGCTACGACCACCATTGCTGGTCACCTGAAAACCCTATTGGAACAGCGGGGCGTAGAAACGGTGATGGTGGGGCGGACGTGGGGAACGGTGGGCGTCGATAAGCAATTCGATGTTGCTTTCGACTGTGTTGGTGGGGAGATAGGTCGTAGGGTGGCGAAGGCGGTCAAACCCGATGGTGTGGTTGTGCACTATGGTTTGTTGTCGGGTGAGCCGTTGGGGGAGACTGGGCGGCGGGTCGAGATGTTTCGGCTGCGCGATGTGGTGCATGCGTGTCCGCGTTCGGAGCTGCCGGAGCTATTTGCGGACGTATTTTCGCAGCTGCGGGCGGGTCGGTTGCGTAGTCGGGTGGCGAGGGAGGTTGATTTGCGGGATGCGCCGGCGGCGTTGCGGGAGTATCAGCCGCGGGAGGGAAAACTGCTCATTAGGATTGGGCATTAAAGGAGGATATTCATGGCGGCAGAACTGTTTCCGGTTGGGGAATTTTTGGTAGAGGAACTTGCAGCTCGTGGCTTGGTCTCCACCACGATTATTTAGCGTGGCAGGGGACTCAAAGCGCGAATGAATAGTGCGTATCATTCATGACTGTTCTTGCTTGTTTACTATGTTTGTAAAGTGCGGAGCCACTGATGAGCAGGGGATAGTTGTGTGTTTGATGGGTTAGGCGATCGTGCTTATCAATAGGTGATTGTCAAAAGAAAACACATGCTAGAACTATATGGTCGTCGCCTATTTCTTAGGACTATGGCGCAGGGACTTGGAGTAGCAAACAGTAACAATCACGCTTTGCAACATGACGAGGACATAGATTGGCAGTATTATCAGAGGTATAGTTTTCGTGACAAAGAGGATGACGCCACACACTACAGTGCTAATGCTCATCCAAATGATAAAGAACTTCATGGCAGAGCGACTGTTTAAGGCCATGACGGCTATGATTCCCCACAACACAATGGCAATGAAAACCGATAACAAAAATACTATGCCGGAGAATCTTCCATAAGCGGGGTGCCATATCGTGTCTTGGTCACCAAAATCGCTGGGAGCCCACACAGCATTGGCGACAACGGCAAATAGGTACCAGGAAAGACGGTAAAGCCGTGGCATTCGATCGGGATTGCGTTTCTTGAGGTAGGAGAGGAAGCAGGTCATTATTGTGCTCTGAATGATGATAATGACGAGCATATAGGGGATAGTCATGATGAAAAATAATCCCAGCCAGCCATCAAGTCCTGAGCCAAGTCGGAATATGAATCCCAGAGAAACTGCTAGGACACTACCACCAGTCCACGGGAGAAAATACTTCAGGCTGTTTATGATGTCCTGTTTGTGTTGATGCAGTGGGTTGTCATGATTTGTGCGTGAGGTCATGGTTTTACTGGCTTCCTATGAGGGCGGCTATGGCGATCCATAGGCCAATGGTGCTAAGAGTTGAGATGGTGGTGATTGAGCGTAGAAATTTACGTGGCTGATTGTCTGTGCCCGAATCTTTAGATAAAGTTTTGCAGATGGTGCTGCAAAACATACTGGTTGCGGTTGCAAAAAGGATCCAGGAAAGAATATGGATTTGTGACATTTGGTCAAGGTCTGGGTGGTGCATGTTGGCGAAGAAATAGGTCATGGCCAGACCTTGAATGATGAAAATAGCAAAGAAGGGGGTGGACAAGAGATAGATTGTGGCAAAAAGAATATTTGTGGCAATATTGATGGGTTTGAAGGTGCGTTTACAGATATGGCTGACAATGCTGACAAGGCCGATAAGGCCGATACTCGTGATGAGCGTTAGTATGCTCATTCCAGTCCATTGGAAAAAGAATTTGGTGTTGGCATCCATGGTGTTCCCATTTTCCTTTCCTACGAGAAGGACTGCTATGGTGATCCATAGGGTAATGGTGCCGAAGGCGGATAAAGCGAACACTAGGAATGAAAACTCACTTACTTCGGTACTAAAAAATTTACTAATAGGACCATAGAGTGGGTGTGTGCTTTTGTTGTTGTCACTGCTCTCGCTCAATGCCCAAATGGTATGGATTACAGCGAGGACGAGGATCCATGAGAGTGTGTAGATCCGCGACATCTGGTCAGGACTTGGTTGGTGAGTAGTGAAAAGATAGGTTATGACCAAGCTTTGAACGATAATGACAACTAAAGTGAGCGGGGTAGCCATTACATAAAACAAGCTCACAATTCCATCAAGGCCAGAAATAATTCGAAAATAGACTCCCAAAATAACTGTCAGAATTCCAACGCAGGTCCAGCATAAGAAGAACCTGGTGCCAGTGTTTATAATTTTATCTAGCAGGAAATATCCCAAGAGTAGTGCTATGAAGGACCCGCCACCGACGCAGTGGACGAACTTGCTGATCTCACTGGGATGATGAGATTTATGTTTCTTATTCATGATGTTATCCCTACCTTCGTAACATTTATTGCCTGACCATGAGGGCTGCTATGGTGATCCATAGGATGCTTGCTCCAAGAGCTGATAGTGGCATGATGAGTTTTGATAATTGTGCGGAATCAATACCAATTGACTGGCCAATAGCCTCATAGAGTGAGCTTTTGAAGTCGTAGCCCCATACCCAGAAAGTGTGGATAATGGTGGCGAAGAAAATCCACGAGAGCATGTAGATTCGTGACATCTGGTTGAGTCCTGGTTGGTAGGTTGCGAACAGGTAGGTCATGATGAGACTTTGGCCGATGGCGCCAACGAAGGCAACCAAGATGCGTTTTTTGGTGGAGTAATAATTAGTAGAGATGGACTGGAGTAAAGATCCGATAATGACTGTCAAAATACTGATACTGGTCCAGTGGAGAAAGAAATCGGTAGTGGCATTCACTCTGTCTTTGAACATAAAGTACGCGAGGAAAACTGCTAGAGGACTCAAAAAACAGATTGTCTGGATAGAAGAAGTAATTATGTCGGTAATTAACTCGAAAAAGGGATCCTGCTTCTCCATGATTGCTCCTTAGCTTCAGGGGTTTGCCATGAGGGCGGTTATGACGGTCTACGGTCTTATGCTGATGATGGCAACCCAAACCATCCACTCTTACGCGGACCCGAACCGCTGCCGACCATCATCTTTTCGAAAAATACACTCTCCATATACCTATTCTACAGCAATGAAATAGCTGGTCAGATCAATTTTTTGCATGTCTGTTGTCAGAAGGGTGATATCTGAAGTCTCTGGTGAGTACACTAGGTTGATGAACAAGAATAATCCGCCGCTCACCCTTGACCAGCTGCGTAGTGGCCAGCGGGTCCGCGGCATTGTTCCAAACCAGACGGTCACTATCAAACACGTGGATAGACTCGATGATGTTACCGCCGAGGTAATTTACTGTGATGAGGCTGGGTATTGCTCGTCGGTTATCCTCACCCCGGATCGTCTCGCCAGGGTGGAAATCGTTACCGAATCGGGCGATATACCTGCTTTCGATGGCAACGCCGACGATTTCCGGCTCGTCGCCGAGGCGCTGCGCATCACCTATGCGGCCCGCCACGATCCCATGGTTGCCGTCAATAGTTCCGACGTCGACCCGCTGCCGCACCAGATTCGGGCCGTGTATGAGGAACTGCTGCCTAGAGTCCCTCTGCGGTTTTTGCTTGCCGACGACCCCGGCGCGGGAAAAACCATTATGGCTGGCCTGTATCTGAAGGAACTTATTCTGCGCTCCAGTTGTGAGCGTGCCATCATCGTGGTGCCTGGTGGCCTGGTGGAGCAGTGGCGGGATGAGCTCGCCCAAAAATTCGACCTCCACTTTGAGGTTTTCAATGCTGCCAGCTACGATTCCGCCGGCAAGAACCCCTTTGAAGCGCATCCCTATCTCATCGTGCGCATGGACCAGGTTGCGCGCAATGATCGTCTCATGCGGTTGCTAGAACAGGTGAAGTGGGATGTCGCCATCGTGGATGAGGCACACCGCATGTCCGCCCACTATTCCCTGTGGGCCGGGGAAATCAATGCCACCAAACGGTTCAAGCTGGGGCAGTTACTGTCGGAAACCTCCCATAACTTTCTGCTCATGACCGCCACCCCACACTCTGGGAAGGAGGAAGACTTCCAATCGTTCATGTCTCTGCTGGATAGAGACCGATTCGAGGGTCAATACCGGGAGGGCATTCACCGGACGGACACCAAGGGCCTCATGCGCCGCATGGTGAAAGAAGACCTGCTCACGCTCGATGGCCGGCCCCTGTTTCCCGAGCGGCGGGCCTACACCGTTCCCTATGAACTGAGCCGCGCCGAACGAGACCTGTACGAGCAGGTATCCGACTACGTGCGTGACGAAATGGGCAAAGCCGACGCCATTCAGGATGGGAAGCGCCGCAACAATGTGGGGTTCGCGCTGATGGTGCTGCAACGGAGGTTGGCGTCGTCCCCGGAGGCGATTTTGCGGTCGTTAGAGCGTCGTAAAGCAAAACTGCGACGAAGCCAGAGAGAATATGACGCCCCTAATGACTACGATAGCGCCGTGTCAGAAACTAATTGGGCGGAGCTGGAACAGCAGGTCGACGAGGTGGTGGATCGCGCGACCGCGGCCCAAGACCAGGCGCAGCTCACGCACGAAATCACCGTGCTGGACGGGCTCATTGCGACGGCCCGGCGGGTGCGTAACCAGGATGAGGACCGGAAGTGGGTGGAGCTGCGCAAAATCCTGGAAAGCAAGGTGCTGACCGGCACGAATGGGAAAAACCGCAAGATCATTATCTTCACCGAACACCGCGATACCCTCACCTACCTGGAGGATAAAATCAGCACCCAACTGGGCAGCACCGACGCCGTTGTCACCATTCATGGGGGCACGCCGCGGCATCTTCGCCAGGCCATCCGCGAACAGTTCGCGCACGACCCCCGGACTCTCGTGCTGCTTGCCACCGACGCCGCCGGCGAGGGGCTCAACCTGCAACGCGCCCACCTCATGGTCAACTACGACCTGCCCTGGAACCCCAATCGTATAGAACAAAGATTCGGCCGTATTCACCGCATTGGTCAGCGCGAGGTCTGTCACCTCTGGAACCTGGTCGCCCACAACACCCGCGAAGGCGACGTGTTTAACCGACTGCTCGAAAAAATCGAGGTCATGTCTGAAGCCTACAACGGCAACCTATTCAACGTACTGGGTGACACGGACTCCTTCGATGGTCGCCCCTTAAAAGACCTGCTTATCGAGGCTATTCGCTACGGTGACCAGCCAGAAACCAGGCAGTGGCTTGACAAAGTCATCGACGCTAGCGTCTCCAAAGGGCTTGATGAACTCCGCGCCAAACGTGCCCTCAGTGAAGACATATTCAACAGCCGCGAACTCGATCAAGTGCGAAACACCATGCGGGACGCCGAAGAACGCAAACTGCAACCCGGATTCATCCGCTCCTTCTTTATTCCCGCATTCAAACGTTTGCGCGGATTGATTGATAAACGAGAATCCGGTTGCTACAAGGTCACGTATGTGCCGCCGCCGCTCCGGGACATTGCCAGCCGCCAGTACGAGTGCGTCACCTTCGATGTCGATTACAAGCACCCCGCCGGTACCCACCACGATGCCGCCCTCATCGCGCCGGGACACCCGCTACTCGACGCAGTACTGGTCCGCACCATCAAAGACCTGAAACCAACCCTGGCCCAGGGCGCCATTTTCGTGGACCGAAGCAGTAAACAACTCGCCGCTCCGGCGCTGCTCTACATTGTGGAACAGCGCATCACCGCAGGTGGGGACAAGGACACGCTCTACCACCATTTCGACTACCTGCTGGTCCCCCAAGACAGCGACACTAATGTGAATGTCCCAAATAATGGGGGCATTACCGTGACCACGACGCCGCCGTTCCTCGACTACGACACCCCCAAGGAGGAAGAACATGCCATCATTCAGAGCATCATGCGTGACCCCATGCTCCGGTCCTGGCTGCGCAAGGATCACGGCAGGATCGTGACATTGTGGGCGACCAGGGAAGGAATACAGCCACGCATGGACGAACTGGAGCAGCAACGCCGCCGTGAAACCCAGCGGGTGTGGGACCAGGTAAAAAACCGGTTGACCACCGAAATTAACTATTGGGAACGAATGATCAGCGAGCTGCGGCACCAGGAGCGAAACGGCCACGTGAATCAGCGCCTCGGCTCCAAGGATGCGGCGGCCAAGGTGGCTGACCTGGAGCAGCGGCTCGAACTGCGGAAACGCGAGAAGGAGCAGGCGTCATGGTTGAGCGCGAAAACACCCCTGATTCGCGGCGTGGCCCTGGTGATTCCCGGCCATCTCATTGACGCGCACTCGGCGCCCAATGCGAAAAAGCAGGCGGCGACGTTCGCTAAGGAAACCCAGGAGGTGGAGCGCCGGGCCGTAGAAGCCGTCCTTGCCGCCGAGCGGGCTCTGGGTCGGGTGCCGGAGGAAATGCCGCGCAATAATCCCGGCTTCGACATTCGCTCCACCGACCCTGCCGACCCGCTTGCCCACCGGTACTACCTGGAAGTCAAGGGCCGCATCGCAGGCTCGAACACGTTTACGATCACCAATTCGGAGATTAATTTCGCCCAAAACCATAAGGACACCCACCGCCTGGTGTTAGTGTCCGTACACCCCGATGGGCCAGAGTTTGATGAGGCGCGCTATGTCACGCATGCGTTCGATGACATGGAGGCGTCCATGAGCACGCATTCCCGCAACGAGAAATGGTCCCACTATTGGGGGCAGGGTGGTGCACCAGTATAGTTATTGTTCAGCCACCTGATGATCCCTAAGGAAGACCGACATGACCACCGTGAAGAAGAAACTGATCGAGACGTCACTACCGCTCGAAGCCATTAATGCGGCATCCGCGCGCGAGAAATCCATCCGCCACGGCCACCCCTCTACGCTGCATTTATATTGGTCCCGCAAGCCCTTAGCCACAGCGCGGGCCGTGCTTTTCGCCCAGCTTGTCGACGATCCGGCGTCGCGGCCAGAAGAGTTTCCCACGGTGGAATCCCAGGATAAAGAACGCGCCCGCCTGCATGCTCTTATGGAAAAACTTATCATTTGGGAAAACAGCAATGATGAAAAGCTCCTGGAGCAGGCCCGGGAGGAGATACGCAAGAGTAATGACGGGAAATTGCCTGCGGTTGTGGATCCGTTCGCGGGCGGTGGGTCGATTCCGCTAGAGGCCCAACGCCTGGGCTTGGAGTCGCACGCTAGCGACCTCAATCCGCTGGCGGTACTGATTAATAAGGCGCTCATTGAGATTCCCCCGAAGTTCGCCGGTTGGTCACCGGTGTTCCCCGGTGTTGCGGAGGAGCAATCATCATGGCTGCGCGCCGAGGGCCTTGCTGCCGACGTGCAACACTACGGTCAGTGGCTGCGGGACGAGGCAGAGAAACGTATCGGCCACCTATATCCGAAGATTACGGCCCCTGGCGGCACAGAGCATACCGTGATTGCTTGGAAGTGGGCCCGAACCGTCATCAGCCCTAATCCTGCTAACCCGATTGAAACACCGTTGGTGAACTCCTGGTGGTTGAGCAAGAAGAAGGGCAAGGAAGCCTGGGTGAAGGCCACCGTTGTGGACGGGCAAGTGCAGTACGAAGTGCAGCATAATGCGGATGGGCCGAAGAAGGGGGAGGATGGGACCATCAAGCATGGTAAAGGTGCTTGGACGGTGGGGGACGGGACGCCTTTCAGCTACGATTACGTGCGCGAATCAGGGAAGAGAGGCGAGATTGGTGCGCACCTCATTGGTATTGTTGCTGAGGGAAACCCAGGTCGGTTATATCTTTCACCCACACCAGAACACATACAGGCTGCCAAAGTTGATGCCGGAGATGCCGGCATTATCGGTGAAATTGCCACTAATCCTCGGTGGTTCTCGCCACCTGCATACGGAATGCGGGAATTTTCCGACCTCTTTACTAACCGCCAACTTGTGGCTCTCACCACCTTGAGCGAACTGGTTTCTGAGGCGCGCGGTAAGGTTCTTGAAGATGCCTTGGCCTCAGGTATTCCTGCAGGCGAACGATTGGAAGATGGTGGTGTGGGGGCTGAAGCATATGCGGATGCGGTGGCGACGTATCTGGGGTTGGCAGTGAGTAAAGCTGCAAATGTTGGGTCATCATTAGCTGGTTGGATGAGTGATCGTGGAGCATTCCGTGAAACCTTTGCTCGGCAAGCTATACCAATGACATGGGATTATGTTGAGATAAATCCTTTGGGTAAGTTTGGCGGAACCTTTAGCGCTGGACTTGATAAAAGTTATGAAGTTATCAGGAATCTTCCCATTGGGGATGGTGTGGTAACAGCAGGTGACGCGAAACTTCGCTCATACAAGGATATGATTATTTCTACCGATCCGCCCTACTATGACAACATCGGTTATTCAGATCTATCTGATTATTTTTATGTGTGGCTGCGAAAAACATTGCGCACCATTCATCCCTCGGTGGTGGGGACCATGCTCACGCCCAAAGCCGATGAACTGGTGGCCAACCCTTACCGGCATGATGGTAAACAAGGTGCGGAAAAATTCTTCATCGAAGGCTTCAACTCCGTGTTTCATCGCATTCGGGAAGACGATGCCAACCCTGAAGTGCCCATGACCGTGTACTATGCCTACAAGCAACAAGACAGTGGCAAAGATGGCACTTCATCCACTGGTTGGCATACGTTGCTAGATGGGCTTATTCGGTCAGGCTGGGAAATCACGGCAACTTGGCCCATGCGTACAGAAGGAAAGGGGCGGTTGTTAGCTAGGGGAACCAACGCCCTCGCGTCCTCCATCCTCCTGGCTTGTCGACCCCGCCCTGCTGGTGCGCGGGCAGTAGCGCGCCGGGCCTTCGTGGCGGCACTGAAATCCGAACTCCCCGAAGCATTGCGCACCCTCATGCAGGGCGCCATCGCCCCCGTGGATTTGGCCCAAGCGGCCATTGGGCCAGGGATTTCCGTGTTCTCCCGGTACGCCAAAGTGCGGGAAGCTGATGGTTCGGACATGAGCGTCAGGGATGCGCTACAACTCATCAACGCCACCCTCGACGAGGTGTTGGGTGAGCAGGAATCCGACCTGGATTCGGACACCCGGTTCGCAGTGCGGTGGTATCGCCAATACGGGTGGGAGGCCGATAGCTCCGGCATCGCCGACCAGTTGGCTCGCAGCTCCGACACCTCCCTCGCTGAGCTGCAGCGTGGCGGCATTTTCGAAGCCAAGGGTGGTAAGGCCCGGCTGCTGTCGCCAACCCAATTGAACGAGGCGTGGGATCCCGCCGCGGATGAGCAGGTGAGCGTGTGGGAAGCCACCGTGCGGCTGGCCGCGGTGCTGGCGAAAGACGGCGTGGACAAGGTTGCGGAACTCCTGCCCGCGGTGGGGGAGAAGGTGAGCCTGGACGCGGTGAAAGAACTCGGCTTCCTGCTGTTCCACGAGGCGGAGAAAAACAAAGACACCGACGACGCCATCCTGTTCAACGGCCTGGTGAGTTCCTGGGGTGATCTCAACGAGCAGGCTCGTCAGATTGTGGCGCATCCGAAAGCGCATCAAGAAGCCCTCACATTCGAAGAAGACTAGGACGCAATGAATCATGGCACTCAATAACCGGGAACGCATCACCAGAGCATTCGACTTGCTCCAAGAGGGGCTGCATGACCTTGTGGACGAGGTGATGACCAGGTATTTTCACACCAGTGATTGGCCGGAACGGATGTCCGCCCAGGACGCGCAGCGTTACGGTCGGGAGCGCCGCAGGCTGGAGAAAACCGACCCGCAGGTGCAATTGCGGGCGATCACTGAGTACGGCCGGGAGTTCAGCAGGGAACTGTCCCGGGGGCAGCAAAGTTTAGCGTCGGAACTGCGGGATACCCGAAACGAGTGGGCGCACGGTGCCGCTTTCAACTCTGACGACACGGGTCGTGCCCTGGACACGATCGAACGCCTGTTGCGGGCGGTCAACTCGATGGATTCTGCCAATGACGTGCGCAAACTACGCGAAGACCTGCAGCGCACGGTGTATGAGGACCGGACCCGGAAGCGGTCAAAGCCCACGAACACGGCGTCGATAAGCGCAAGTAAGGGGCTGAAACCGTGGCGGGAAATCATTCACCCGCACGACGATGTGGCGCGCGGTGATTTTACCGCGTCCGAATTTGCCGCCGACCTTCACGATGTGAGCAAGGGGCAGGCGAGCAGCGAATACGGCGACCCGATCGAGTTTTTCAGCCGCACCTACCTGACCGAGGGACTGCGGGACCTGCTCACCCGCGCTTTGCGACGCCTCAGCGGGGACGCCAATGCTAGCCCGGTGGTGAACCTACAAACCAACTTCGGTGGTGGGAAAACCCACTCCATGCTGGCCCTTTACCACCTGTTTAGCGGCACCAAGAAGGACGATTTTCCGCAGGAAATACAGGATCTGATCCAAGACGCTGGTAACCCGCGGCTGGATGACCTGGGGGTACGGCGCGTCACCTTGGTGGGTACGTATTTGCAGGCGGGGTCGCCAAGCATCAAGGAAGACGGCACCGAGGTGCACACGCTGTGGGGCGAGCTCGCGTGGCAGCTGGGCGGCCGGGATGCCTACAACATTGTGGCCGGTGCGGACAGGTCCGGCACCAACCCCGGCGAAGCATTGCACACACTCATTAGCGCCCACGGACCGGTCCTCATTCTTATTGACGAATGGGTGGCGTACGCGCGCCAACTCGTCACCGATAAGGAACTGCCCGCAGGCTCGTTCGATACTCAATTCACTTTCGCGCAATCATTAACGGAGACCGTGCGGGGCATCCCCGGGGCGATGCTCGTGGTGTCCATCCCCGCCTCTGACGGCGGGAAAGACGGGCGTGGCACTGACATCGAGGTTGGCGGCACCAACGGACAACTTGCCCTCGAACGGTTGCAGAACGTGATCCGGCGCGTTGCTGACCAGTGGCGGCCCTCAAGCCGGGACGAATCCTTCGAAATCGTGCGCCGGCGACTCTTCAAGGAACCCGACGCGCAGGGCCTTGCCGACATCGCGGTGGTGGCACGGCAATTCGTCACCATGTACCGCAATAATGCGCCCTCATTCCCGCGAGACGTGGCCACCACCAACGACTACGAACACCGCATTCGGGCCTCCTATCCGCTGCATCCCGAACTACTGGATCGGCTCTATGAGGACTGGTCCACCCTGGAGCGATTCCAACGCACCCGCGGCGTGCTCAAACTCGTGTCCTCCATCGTGCACGAACTCTGGGTCAACAACAATGATGCGGCGCCGCTGATCCTGCCCGGCAATGTGCCGTTGTCCGCCACCCGGGTGAATACCGACCTCACCCAATACCTGGAAGACCAGTGGAAACCCATCATCGACTCCGACATTGATGGTGTCGGTTCCACCGCGCAGCGTATCGACGCGGATCGTCCCGCACTGGGAGAACGGTCGATCACGCAACGCATCGCCCGCACCATCTTCATCGGGGCGGCACCGCGCAGCAAAACCTCCCACAAGGGATTGGACAAGCAATATCTGTGGTTGGGCACCGCAATCCCCGGCGACCCGCTCGGCAACTTCGGCACCGCGGTCGAACAGATTTCCCAACGATCCACCTACTTCTACGAAGAACAAGGCCTGTACTGGTTCGACACCCAACCATCGGTGGCGAAAGCCGCGCGCGACCATGCGGAACAGCTGCGGGAAGACCCGGACACCGCATGGAACGAAATCGTCCGCAGGTTGAAAGCCGCGGAGGGCAAAGGTCGGGGTTTCTTCAGCCACATCCACATCGCGCCCGACACTGCCGCCGATATTCCCGACATGGATACTGTTCGGCTCGTGATCGTGCACCCCCGGCTGCGGCGTCGCAAGAAAGATGGGGCGGAATCCGAGTTGGTCAAGTGGATTCGCTCTGCAGTGGAATCCAAAGGTGCGGCACAGCGAACCCACCGCAACACGCTGATCTTCCTGGTCGCCGACTCCGACGAGCTGGAACGCCTCGAAAACACCACCCGCAACTACCTGGGGTGGAAAATGGTGCAAGACAGTGCGGAACAACTCAACCTGTCCAAGCAGCAAAGCAACCAGGCCGACAGCTGGGTGAAACGGCTCAACGACACCATTAACAGCAACATTCGCAGCACCTACATGTGGATGCTCTACCCCGAACAAATTGATCCCACTCGGCCCTTCGAACTGGTAGCCGAAAAAACCTCCGACTCCGACGGCAAAACACTCACCGAACGAGTGTTCACCAAGATCAAGCGTGACGGCCAGCTGATTACCGAGCTCGCCCCCACCATGCTGGGCATGACCCTGCACAGCGAATTGGGTGCGCTATGGGATCGCGTGGACGACATGACCGTCGGTGACCTGTGGGGATACTTCACCCAATATGCTTACATGCCCCGCCTGGCTTCCCGAACCGTGCTTGACGACGCCCTCCGGTCGGTCATCGACGTCATGCTCATGCCCGGGGAACAGTTCGCGCTGGCCACAGGGAAGGACAGTGGGGATTTCGGGCAGGGCCTGGGCGCGGGCGGCCTTGGTGCTCGGAGTGGTCTGGGGGCCGGGGCTGCCGGGGTTGCCGGGGAGGGAGCGGCCCATTATCAGGGACTTATCCTGCCGCCATCCAGCGCCGCCACCGCACCAGTCATTACCGACAACACGCTCGTGGTCAAGTGGGAAGTGGCCAAAGCGCAGGCTGATGCTGAAGCGGCCGAAGCAGAACTGGCGGCGCAGCGGGCTGCTGTGGAGCAAGGGAGTGGGGCTGAGGGGCAGGGAGACCAGGCGGTATTGCGGGGTGACCTATCAGATAGGGAAATCCTTACGGCGTCTTACCACGGTAAACCATCCACAGTTGGGACACGGCCATCACCAGACGCATCTGTTGGTTCTGGCGGGCTTTCTGGTGGCCCGATGGTCGTGGAGCTACCGGATACCCATTACACCGGATCCGTCGTCATCAACTCTGACCGGTATGTGCGCATGGTCAACAACATCATCGAAGAGGTCATCGACCGGCTAGCCGGCAGTGGTGCTGACCTCGAAATCACTATGAACATCCACGCCACCAAACCCAAAGGGTTCACCGAAACCGAAAAACGCATCATCAGCGAAAACTCCCAAACACTCAAATTTGGGTACTACGGGTTTGAGAGGGGGTAGTAGCTAGGGGAGGGAGATTGGAGGAAACGATGGTGCCCACATACTCATGGTGTGAGTATGTGGGCGCTTACCTTGTCGAGGGATATTGTTCAATATCACCGTATGGAGTTGTTTAAATTGAACATTTTCGTGGGTAGACTTCAGTGTATAAACACAGTAAGAGAATAAGCGTGGGTTAGAATAATTCCGCTCTATATACGTAAGGTATATATGGTGTGGAGATGGATAGGTGGCAGTGATGGCAACGAATGACCAAGTAAAGGCCCTGGTAAAAAGCCATGCTGACGGTGATGACTCGCAGTTTTATTCTGTGGCAATGCAAGTTGCAGCAAAAGCAGCACGTCGAGGACACGCCAAATCTGCCCAAGAACTCCGTGATTTAGTCACTGAATTACGCCGAGAAACCCACGCCAAGGCAAAACTAGCCCCAGTGTTAGCAATCAGCCAACCACGGGGTGAGCTAGCTTCTTTAGTAACAGTCAGTTATCCTGATGTCCGTTTTAATAGCTTGGTGCTTTCAGAAGATATACGAAAGCGACTAAAGAATGTGATAGTTGAGCAGCGTCAGCGAGATAAGCTGGCTCGATATAATCTGCAGCCAGTTCGGCGGCTATTATTCACAGGGCCACCTGGTACTGGGAAAACATCAAGCGCCAAAGCACTTGCTGGTGAGCTCAAGCTGCCACTTTTCTCTATTCGTCTAGAAGCAATCTTGACGAAATTCATGGGTGAAACCGCAGCAAAATTACGCATTATTTTTGATGCCCTATCGGAAAATAAGGGTGTCTACTTCTTTGATGAAGTTGATGCGATTGCTGGTGAACGCACATCCCAGAATGATGTTGGCGAAATTCGACGAGTACTGAATTCTTTTCTGCAATTCCTGGAGGAAGACACATCAGAAAGCGTTATTGTTGCTGCAACCAATCATCCGCAGTTGCTTGATGGTGCGTTCTTTCGTCGCTTTGATCAACTCATTGATTTTGATTTACCTCGTGACGAAGAGATTCGGGATGTTATTGAAAACCGAATCGCATTATTTGATCTGACAGGAGTTGCTTGGAATTCTATATGTGCGATCGCTGATGGTTTAAGCCATTCCGAGATAGCTACGGCGGCAGAAAACACGGCTAAACGTGTGATTCTTAGTGAAGGTGTTACTGATGATTCGAAGATTTGGACGCAGTACCTTGTACAAGAACTAGAGGAGCGAGGTTCTTTTGGGAAGATGGCATATGGTGCTGTCGAAGCATAGCTAAACTTTTCTCCCCCATTTTGGTGATGAACATACTACTATTAACTAGTATGTCAGAACGGAACTTGCCTCATATCGTAGTTAGTGGTGGACCTACTCAATCAGGGTATAAACCTAAGGGGGGAGGGAGTAGTGACCCTGCACCGATTTCTGATCGGTTTGATCATGGAAAAAGATTGCAGCGGGAATACCAAAATTCATGGGCTGAAGATGATGAAGAAAGAGGGGGCGCTTATATTGTCTTTCAAGCATTCCCCGACTTGAAAGAAATATTTGTAGGTGAACTTGATAGTACAAAGGATGATTATCCAAAACTTGTATCAATTAAGTCTGAGCGTGATGAGAACGGCAATTTAGTTCAAAAAGCAACTGTTTATATACCGCTTGGACAAAAACAACTTTTCCTAGATAAATTAGACTCCTATCTAAAAACCATAGATAAAGACGGTCCAGATAATAAAAAACTTGTAGAAAATATTGAGTCAATATTTCGTGCCACGTTACGTGATTTATGGACTGATGATGCCGGTAGTTTTCCCAATGATTTACGAGAAAAACGTTGGTGGGAAGTGTGGTTATGGCGTGATGGAATGCGTAGCGATGAGAGCTCGCAAGATAGAATAGAACAAACTGCGGAAAAATACCAAGTACAGGTAGGTAAGCAGTATTTAGGGATCGCTGATCGCATAATTGTTCATTTACGAGCATCATGTGATGATCTTTCTCGAATGTTTGATAGCATTGATGACATTGCAGAATTACGTCTTCCTAGAACACCTGATCTGTTGGATTTTGTGAATTTTTCTGGGAAAGAACAAAGAGAATGGATGGATAGTTTAATAGCAAGACTAAAATGTGCCGATTCGGCAGCACCGGTAGTGTGTATTCTTGATCAAGGTGTTCAGTCCACTCATCCGCTGCTTGAAGGATCACTTGCAAAGAAAGATGAACATGTAGCAGATCCGCTTTGGAACCATAATATAGTGCGAGAATCACATGGAACCGAGATGGCAGGTTTGGCATTATTTGGAGATCTAGAGGGAGCTATCCATAGTAAAGATGAAATTACGCTATGGCATCGTCTTGAATCTGTAAAGATATTGCCAGATCAGGAGCAGAATGATCCTGATCTATACGGGGCTATTACAGCAAAAGGAGTAGACCAGGTGGAAATTGCTGAGCATGGTAAGAAGAGAGCATTCATGATGGCGGTTACTGTTCAACAGGGTACGGGAGACGGAGAACATGGTAAGCCTACATCATGGTCAGCAACTATCGATGCTCTTGCTTTTGGTCGTGCAATAATCAGCACACGCTCAAATTTCATTAATCTTGATAGGGAAGAACTAGCTACAGCTCGGCTATTTATTTTATCTGCGGGGAATATACGAAATAATCTTTCTAGTTGTCCTGGGGATGATTACCGTACTCACAATGATGAAGAGCCGATCGAAGATCCGGCCCAGAGTTGGAATGCAATCACTGTCGGAGCCTATTCAAGGCATAATGATATGAAAGATGCTGATCATGAAGGTTTTAAGGGCTGGATTCCAGTGGCTAAACCAGGTGAGATTTCACCAGTAAGTAGAACATCCGTCAAGTTTACCGAGAATAACTGGCCGTTTAAGCCGGAAGTTGTGGCAGATGGTGGAAATTATGCGCAACCACTTTTTGGAGGAAAGTTTGATACACCAGAGAGTTTAGCCATTTTAACTACCGCTCATCAGCCTGCAAACGATCTTGGTCTTAATTTCTTTACGACAACTCGTGATACCTCTGCTGCCACTGCGCAGGTAGCAGCTATTGCTGCCGATATTTGGTTTGCTTATTCAGATTTTCGTCCAGAAACGGTACGTGCCTTAATCGTTCATTCCGCTGAATGGACCCCGGCTATGCGAGAGCATTTCGACCCTAAGAAGAACAAAACCGAACTTAAACAACGACTTCGTCGTTATGGCATGGGGGTTCCAAGTCTGCAAAGAGCATTATATAGCGCTAAAAACGCAGTTACATTGATTGCCGAATCACGGATTCATCCTTTCACCCATAAAGGAAATGCCAATAAAGGTACTTTTAAAGAAATGCATTTTTATGAGCTTCCTTGGCCAAAAGAAGTACTTGAAGAGTTGGGGGAAGTCTCTGTAAAAATGCGTATTACATTGTCGTATTTTATCGAGCCAAATCCATCAAGCCGGGGTTGGAAGAGAAAATATGCTTACAATTCCCACGGTCTTAGGTTTGCTGTTAAACGTCCAGAAGAAAGTACAGATGATTTTAAAGAGCGTATTAGCAGGATGCGTGATGACGATGATGATAAGGAAATAGAGTCAGGAAAAGAAACAGGTTGGCTATTTGGTTCGAAACAACATAAATCTGCTGGGTCCTTGCATACTGATATTTGGGAGGGGACGGCTGCTGAATTAGCGGCAAAAGGAGTCATTGCTATCTACCCAGTGTTAGGGTGGTGGCGAGATCGAGTTAAGTTTGATCAAAGTGATCGCGGTGTCCATTATTCACTGATTGTCAGTATCGAGGCGCCAGAAGTCGATGTTGATCTTTGGAGTCCCATTAACGTGGCCAATGGTGTGGTCATTGAAGTGTAGCAGTAACTGGCCGTAACTTACGCCCATTCATCACAAAAACCTAGCGCTCTTTGAACCATATATTCCATTTGGCTACTACCCGCAGCTGTGTCAGCTGCGGGTAATTTTATTCTCGGCGGGGGCATTAATCCTTCTGGTTATATCCACTGTAGTATGGGAGGTAGAAAG
>ERZ772927.378-NODE-378-length-20059-cov-6.40307_pt1 | contig 20059 bp, 26 predicted proteins | sample MGYA00512115_ERZ772927 | MGnify/ENA primary metagenome ERZ772927 (study PRJEB29015, sample SAMEA2737924) | human oral metagenome | biome: human oral; feature: human-associated habitat; material: dental | place: China | collected 2013 ... | reverse complement strand
GTTATTTGTTTTCTATCCAATATTTTCACCTAAAGTATATTTTATTTTTTTGAAATATGGATATCATCAAGACTAGTAGGAGCTTCAATACTATGAGGTTCCTTTTTATGTTTTCATTCCCAAAAGTTATGGAATCTTAAACAAAAAACCTTTAGTTTCTGTATTTCTTTAAAAATAAAAAAAGGGGGACTTGCCCCCACCAAAATTCCCTTTTTCGTTTGAGATAACCTCGAACCTTGGGTACATTTAGGGGACCTGCCCCTTCCATACTTTAATTCTAAGAAAAAATTTTTTAAAAGTCAATTATTTTGTTCAATCTTTCATAAATTTTTCTCATGGTTTCATCATCAACCTCTCCTAATTTTTTTGCGGATAATCTATTTTTCGATACCGTCCTCAACTGATCTATCTTAACAGTTGAATCTTTTTTTAGGAAAGGAAAGCAATCTTGTTTCAACACAAAATCAAATGGAAATTTAAATCCGTCTTGCTTGCCATTTTTATATTTGTATTTTATTCTCGTCGTAATAGGAGCTACAATGACTGTGGATTGTTTCTTATTGTACTTAGTCGAAGATATAATCAATACTGGTCTCTTTTTATTTATCTCGTTACCAATATTTTCACCTAACTCACAAAAATAGATTTCACCTGTATTAAATTTCCAGCCCTGCATATCTGATTTATAGTTAAAAAAATCCAAGCTTATTTTTGTTTTTTCATGTGTCCAATCAGCTAGTTTTATTACCTTTTCTTCTGTTTCTTCACTCATTGTTTATTATCTTCTCCAAATTTTTTTAATCCATATCCTTCTATATTAGGATAATTATAAATTTTTGATTCAACTTTTCTATATAAATCCGATTCAATATTTTTGCAAATTTTATTGTGTAATTCATACCCAATCATATCTGCCAGTTCTAAGTATGGGTATGATTGTTTTTTATCTGCTGTTCTCTTTTTATTGAAGTATACACCTTTAATTCTTGAACATGTACTGTCATTAACATAATTAGTTCCAAATTCTATTTTAGGTACAATCGTTTGTAACAAATATGTATCTTCTCTTTTTCCTCTTGCCTCGAGTACAATTATCCCCGTTTTGCCCAGCTCTTCTAAATATATAGCATAACGCTCAATTAGAAATATAAGAGAAAACCAATAAACTGGATATGGTTTACAATATCTTGCAGTTAAAAAATCCTTATCTATTCCTGATGAGAAAATCGTAAAGTTAGCACGCTCTATAAATCGTAGCAACTCCATACTCATTCTAGGATAATCAATTATTTTCGGATTAAAAGCACCAATTTTTTTCCGATAATCCCTCGAATGAAACACTACTCTTTGCTCATTAAACATTGCATTTTCCCAATACTTATGTTTAATAGTCATCATATCTGAAATAATGCTCTCACCGTCTTCACCATCAATTAAAACACCTGTCATTGAAAACCATCGATTGTTTTGATTGTAGTTTTTTAATGTTGGTACCCCTGTTTCATCAATGAAAAGCATATAATCATATTCACCATTAAAATGTTCAAAACAAGTAGGGATATCTTTCCAACCATTAGCCATGATTTACTTCCTTTCTGAACAACTTCTTTTATCGCTTCTATCTGTTTATCAGCATACATAACAACATCTCTTATGGATAATTTTTTAATTGGCTGTATCAAGGTTACTTCCTTGCTCTGTCTCGTTGCCATTAGTTCTTTCCGTTTTAGTTTTTAGATGTTTTTCACTACATAATTATATCATATTTCGCCTTCTTCTCTCAGTTTATTCCAAGCTTCATTTCTACTTTTATGTGTGTAATATAAAGATTCTATGTAATCCTGTCCAGCTTTAATGATATCACGCTGAAATTTTAATTCTGTTTCAAGAATTTTGTCTTCTCTATAAGGAGAATAGACTGTATCATATAATAGTTCTTCCTCTATTAAGGAATCCAATTTAGAAACATCCTTTCTTACAATAGAATATACTCTATATCCAATTGACTCTTCAATAGGTAATTTATGTTCTTTTACAACTTTCAAAAATAGATTAACAATATCATCACACCCAAATTGATTTTTAAATGTAATTCCCTTATCTACATAATCATCTATACCATTTACTTTTGTACGGACATATTTTGACGAATCAAGAAATTCTATAAATGCTTTTTTAAAATCTTCTTCAATCGTTTCTAGTAATTCCGACTCAGCTAAATTCCGAGAAATTGGAATATCTTCTGTATATAGTTGCTCTATATCTATATCTAAAAAGTCAGCATTATGTTCATTCAGTATCTCTTTATAAGCTATCGTTTCAGCAAAATAAATATCATCCATTAGCGTTTCATCAAAAATTAATTGCTGTTCAGCTGTCAGATTCTTAACAATCAATCTCATCATTTCAGGAATGTAATTTTCCACCTCATCGTTGTCCCCCCAAGATATCACTCTACAATGGTATCTATTCTCCTTATTTGATAGTTCTTGACCATTTAGTGTCTCATTAATTCTTTGTACTGCCGTATCAGTAAGTAAATATGGGTTTCTTTTGGTTCTTCTACCTGCCACTATCCATGAAATGATATTTGAGTTTTCAGGATAAATTTCAAAAAAACTCAACTTTCTACTTGTAATCATTTTCTCTATTCTTTCTGAGGCTTTCACACAGAAAAAACTTTGTAAATCTTCATTCATTTTTTAATACCTCTATTTATGTATTTGCGTAATTAAATTATATCAAATTACACTACTTTTACACAATTGGATTGATTATACTTTAAGCATACAAGGAAACTTGTAAATAAAATTTAAAGTCCTAACCGGTGCGCACCAAATGGACGGATAGAAACAAATATGAAAACTCCGACGATGACGGTCGAGTTCTGCATATATCTGTTTATCCGTTTTTTGGTGTGCCTTTTTGCACACATCGGTATTCGGTGTAGCTCATAAAAGTTTCTTTCCGTCCTGGAAATGGGATTAGAAAGAGGCTATTATGCCAATAAGAACATTCGAAGACCGTCTTACTCCACAGGATTATACAGATATCCAAAAATGGGACAAGATACTGAAAGATGAAGATAAGTCTTTCGCAAATGCTAAACGAAGAGATAGATACCATAAACTTGGAAGTTTAGATGAAAATATCTCAAACGAAGGCCGTCAAACGGATAGATATGATTTAATCGCTAGTGATTCGTTAGATGCTGAACAAGCTTATATCTATAACGAACTATTAGGAACTGTGCATGATTACATATCTGCCCTCTCTACGAATGACCAAATTATTATGGTTGGAAAATTAAGAGATAGGCCAATCTCATCGTCTGCACTATCTAGAATTGTAGAATGTAGTGACAAAACTGTGACAAGTCGCTTCAAAAAACACCGAGAAGTGTTACAAGATATGTTAAAAGACTACAGGTAGTCTCTGAAACTGGCAATCAATCATTGCCAGTTTTTTTAAAAAAAGCTCCTTAAATTGTATGTTCTAAATTCCATTAGACATTATGTATGAGTCAAAATAATAAAAAATTCTCCGAAAATCATATCCTGAATCTCCTATAAGATAGAAAGGAAAAAATCAACAAGTCCAGCTCATGACCTCAAACCGAGCATGTCACCAATACTTTTTATCACAGAATAGAATATACGAGGTATTTAATCTATGAAAATGAAACCACAATACCGTAAAGGCGGTTATTCCAGTCAAATAGCAGAACAATACGTTAGCCTTCAGGATCCAATCTACTTGCTTTGTGATGAGCTTGAAGCACAACAAAAGTATGAAGATGGAAAACCGACAGGTGAAGTTATCGCATACAAAACTTGGTTTGGACAAAAGGGATTACCACCATTCCAAGTTAAATTCCTTGAAAAGCCTGACCTTCCTGACTATCTTTCACTTATCTCTTTTGAGAATTTACAAGCGTGTGAAGTTAACTACAATGTCTATTTCAGGGCTGATGGATTTAAAGAGGTGAAATAATGGTTCCAGCTATCACACAAAAAGAGTTGGAACAATACCTATTACAGAGTCTGAACATGGCTTTGGGCTCTGTATTACAAGGGGAAACTTCTTATACCAACTCTTTTGACATTTCTGTCAAAGAAAACGGATTTATCTTCATTCCTCGTCTTCCATCAGGATTTATCATTGATGACGAACTGTATCGAAAGATTTTCTTAATCGCTAATGCGTCTCTCTACCCACAATACACGCTATTAAAACAAAATTCTGCCTACTTTATTGCACTGAAAACAGACGATATTCATATTCAACGTGGGCTGTTTTTTCCTTGGCAGAAAGGTGTTTCTGAGCGGCTAATCATTCCAGACCTAGAAAAATTCACATTATCGCTAAAAGGTAATGATATCCCTATTATGGCAAATCTAATGATTAACTATGATAAAGTAACTTCTATGGCTATTGCTGGGAACTCAGGTAGTGGTAAAAGCTATGCATTAACTTATCTGTTAAGTATACTGAAAAACATTTCCGACCTGATTATCGTTGATCCCAAATATGATACCCCATCACGGTGGGCAAAGCAGAATCAAATTAGTGTCATCCACCCTCAAGAGAATCGTTCCAAATCCGACTTCGTCTCAGAAATTAACGAAAGTTTGAGTCAGTGTTTGACAATAATTCATAAACGACAAAGGATTTTATTTGATGATCCACATCATGAATTTCAACATCTAACTATTGTTATTGATGAGGTGCTTGCTTTATCAGAAGGAATCAATAAAAATATCAAAGATTCCTTCTTCTCTCTGTTATCTCAAATTGCTTTATTAGGGCGATCAACCAAGGTTCACTTGCTTCTTGTAAGTCAGCGTTTTGATCATAGTACAATTCCTGTATCAGTCCGTGAACAATTTAATGTATTGATTCAGGTTGGTAACATCAACCAGAAAACAGTACAGTTCTTATTTCCAGACCTCAATCCAGAAGGTATTGTTATTCCGATCGGAAAAGGAACAGGGCTTATTCAAATCATTGATAACGAGCATCCTTATCAGGTCTTACCCTTGCTGTGTCCAACATACTACACAATGAAAGGTATTTTATAACTTATGCAAACAACACATTTTCAGAAAGTTTTTAATCTCGGTTCTCTGCTGTTTCTTACAGCAATTTTAGGTGCATTCTGCACAGTCTGCTTCGGGTTTAGCATGAATTCTTTACAGGAGATTGATTATTTAGTCTTCTTTTATCGTTTTACTAGCGTAATTTTCGCAATTAGCTTATTTACTTCGCTTATGAGCTCTGTAATTCTCTTTTTCCTCATTAGTCGTGAAATCAAGGACCGGCAAAAAGAAGATAACCTATATAACCTGTGGCAATCAATTAAACAAACCTTGTCGATCCGTACTTTTCTACATCAAAGCGAACTCTTAGAAGCCGTAACTAAAACTGAACAAGCAAAAGTAACACACTACAACCCTATTCATAAACGTTTTAACAAAGCAGTTGATAAATCTATTATAGATGTTAGAAAAGATACAATCATTCTGATGATTCGTATTCCAAATACTCAGCAAGCAAAGAAGATTCTAGACGATATGAATACAATGATCATCGAAGAAGTTGCTAGGTACAATCCTGATTATTTCTTCTCCCCCTCAAATCCAGATAAAAAATGGGCGTACTTTGTAGGAACTAAAAGACAATAACTGAATGGCGCTGTGGCCCACGTAGTGGAAGCCAAACAGCGCCGTTTTTTTAACTGCAAAATTTAGGATTAAGTGGGGTGACTACGACCCCCACTTAATCCAATAATCAATAATCAGGCAAAATAAAATTTTTCTCAATAAACTCCGATTTATGCCCTTCCAATCTCCTAATAGATAGGAATAATAAAAAACTGAAAGCGAGGAATTTTACCTATGGCAAAAGAACAACGTTCCAATAAGTGGACTTTCCTTATCTATGAAGAAAGCGCACCTGAGAACTATTTAGATGTACTTGAAGATATTCACGTGCCCTTTGTACTTTCTCCATGGCATGATAAGGATGTAAATAAAGAAACAGGAGAAGTTAAAAAGTCACATAAGCATGGAGCATTTTATTTCAGCTCTCTCAAGAGCTATTCTCAAATTTCGGAACTTATCAAAGACAAACTAAATGGCCCTGCACATGTTGAACCTGTAATGTCCCCCAAAGGGATGTACGACTACTTTGTCCATGCAGATAATCCTGATAAAACACCTTATGATATTAATGACATCGAAAGTGGGTGTGGATTTGAATTAGATAAATTCCTAGTGCAACAAAATTCTGACGACTTTACAACTAAGGTTATTGATACCATCGAAGAGAATGATATTACTGAATTTGGTGAATTGGTCTGGTATGCACGAGATAATAACAGCGCTCTATTGGGGCTAATCATAGAGCGAACTTACTTTTTTGCCCGTTATCTGGATTCACGTCGTCATAATCCAAAACGATTAAAAAAAGTTATTGAAGAACAGGAAGGAACAATCGATGGACACGATTAAATTAAACCAAATTGAAGAGTTACTTAATGCACTTATTGCCATCATTCAGAAAGGAATAGATAATAATAGTTCTCACGGAATCATCACTCAGAAAGAACTACTGAAAATTTTACAAATTTCTCCTAACACGTTGAAATCATGGGAAAATAGGGGGTTAAAACGACTTGAACCTCCAATCGAAGGGACACGGACTGTTTATTACAAAATGGGGGATGTCATTGACTTTTTAACTATTTAACTTCAAAAATATGCTAGAATAGAATTATCAAAAAAAGAATGTGAGGGTTCTATTTTAGCCTTTTATATATCCGAATTAAGAGGCGATATGAATAAAGAAACCATTCAACACAACAATAAAAAAGTTATAAAAACTACCAAGCAGAACGGTGAAATAAGCTATTCAATCAAAGGTGTTTATATCGGAACAGATATTAAGACTGGTAAGCGAATTACAAGAACAATCACTGCTAAAACATTAAAAGCTCTAGATAGAAAAATTGTTGAATCCAAAATTCAATTTGAAAAATCTGGGTCAACTATTAAAGAAACTATCCAAATTGGTAATTTTGAAAGTTTAGCTGAATTTTGGTTCAGCCATTTTAAAACTTGGGTATCTTCGCAAAACACAATAAACCGTGTTCGAGGGTACTTAGATACTTACATCATTCCACAATTTGGCAATTATAAACCTGAGCAGATCGAAGCATCAGATATTCAATTATGGCTAAATAAATTAGTGAAAAAAGCCAAACAAGCAATTGAATCTGGAAAAAAACGTGCCCCGAAAGGCAGTGCAAAAGATTTTGGTGCAATGGCACATAAAATGAGTGATATTTTTGATTTTGGAATAACAAATTGCGGTTTGAAAACCAATCCTGCAAAGACAATCAAGATACCACCAAAACCCAAAGCCATTAAAGAACGTATCATGGTCCTTCATGATGAGGATTTAAAACTTTGGTTAACTTACCTTGACACACTACCAAACACGAGAGCAAATCGGCGGTTTAAAATCATTTGTAATACATTACTGGCTTCAGCACTACGAATCAATGAACTATTAGCTTTAGAAATTACTGATCTTGATTTTGAAACTAATGAAATCATTGTCAATAAAACTTTAATGTGGAAAAGCGCAAATAAAAAATTAGGTATCAAAGGGGAAATGGTGTGTAAGAGAAGCCCTAAAACCGGTTCTGGGAACCGTAAAGTCACGGTTCCTCTATCAATCATGGAAAACCTCAAAGAATTTCATGAGGAAATGGCTTCCTATTTTAAAAATCACGGCTTACCAGAGTCCACACTTATTTTTCCAACTATTTATGGTAACTACATGTGTGACAGGAACGAACGTGCAACACTTAAAAAGCGCTTGACTGAGTTAGGGCTACCAAACTATGGCTTCCACCTTTTCCGCCATACACATGCTTCTTTGATGCTAAACGCTGGGGTAAACTGGAAAGAACTCCAAATAAGAATGGGACACAAGTCGATTAAAACAACGATGGACATTTATGCTGAACTAGCTCCGAAAAAGAAGGCAGAAGCAGTGGATATTTTCCTAACCAAAATGGAAGAACTAGCAAGTTGATTCCGTCACTACCTTTATCACTACCTTTTTTCTTCAAAGACCTATACTCCTTGATATGGCAAGGGTTACAGGTCAATTATTTAACCCTTACAGAGGTGAAATAATTGAAATAAAAAAAGCCTATGAAATCAACGTTTCATAGGTTTTTTCTTTTTGAGAAAATGCTATATATCACAATATAAATCATTTGAATCACTAGATTTTTATAAAATGAATTAGATGTTTGAATACATAAAAGACAGTAGCATCAAATCTACTGTCTTTTCATTTGTTAGATAAATTATCAAGAATAGTAGTAGCTATTACTATGTTACCAAAACCTAAAACAGCATATCTCCAATGCACGCAATAAGATAATAAATAAGAACCGAAAACAGAGTTATTATTACCCCAACAACGACCGTATATAATATTATTTTTGTCTGACTTAAACTACTTATAAAGTTTTTTACCCTTTCATCTGATTCTATCATTTTATACTCTTCAGTAGTTTTATCCTTTAATAAATCCGATACAGTATTTAAGTTGTTTTGCTTTTTAATTTTCTCGATCTCAAGCGATGTCTTTACAGTCCAAAAGAACAAGACTCCATAAATTATAAATCCTATTTTCCCAAAAATCATAACAGATGGAAAAATACTAAAACATGTTACTGCCATTAAAACTATAAATTTTTTAGTAAGATATGTACTTCTATCGCCCTTCATTTTGAAACCCCTTTCATCCCTTTTTACTAAATTATATACCATTGATTATTTTAAGTCAATAATTTTTATTCCATATAAGTTTTTTTAAAATAAATATCTCATATAACATTATTTGTTTAAGATCTTGATGATTGCTAAAACTACAAATATATTTGAATTTTTGACAATATATCTCTTATGATATATACTATGTACTAGTAATTAATTTATCAATTTCAATATAAAATATTTCAAACGAGATTTAATATGCAATCAATAGGTAATAAAATTAAAATAAAAAGAAAGTCACTCGGACTTTCTCAAAAAGATTTGGCTGATGGAATTTGCGAACAAAGTCTAATTAGTAAAATCGAACGAACGAACTATTTCCCTTCCGCTGATGTTCTTTATAAGTTATCACAAAAACTTCAAGTGGATATAAACTTCTTTTTCGATGAATCGTATGAGACTGTCTCTGATTTACGAAAGTTTATTACCATGTCCTCAAAGCTTTTAGAACATAGAAATTACACTGATTTAGAGTATCTTTATAACCTTGAAAAAAGCAATCAAAATTCATTTAATGAGGATGAACAATCTTATTTAACATGGATTGAAGCTATTATACTCTTTTATAACTATGATAAGAAAGATAGTGCAATCGAGTTGCTTAAAAATCTTATTGACTCTTTATTCGATTATAAAAAAAATATTTTTTTAAAAGCTCTGAATACTCTAACAAATTTCTACTCAAATATAGGTTATAACGAAGAATATGAAAGAAACTACAAGAAACTTCTTCAAATCTATTCAACAAAAGATTTCCAATTAAAAGAGGATATAGAAGGATATATTCGGTTAAAATATAATTTTGCTCATCATTTAACGATTAACGGTCAATTACTGGATGCTTTAGAAACAGCATTAGAAACTATAGATTTTTGTAAAAATAATAATACAGCATATCAAATGCCTTCTCTACTTCTTCTCGTTGCTAATTCTTGTGAAAAATTTCTATCTAAAGAAGAGATTATACAATATTACACTGAAGCAAAAACACTAGCCAAATTATACGGAAATGATGTGCTCTATCTCAAAATAAAAAATTACTTAATCAATTACGATAATGATTAAACTCTTTTTAATATAATGTTTTATTATTTATCCATATGAGAAAAATTCTTATATGTTCGAATATAGAAAAGCTAGCAGAGAGATTTCGGCTGGCTTTTTTATATCTAAACTACTACTAATGCCTTTATTTAAAGATATACCACTCAAAACCAACCTTCCGAAATACACATTTTTTCCAGAAAAGCAATTAGTGTAAAATGATGAATATGCAAGACTTACTTTAGATCCCTAAAGCATCTACATGAATAGAAATCTTGATTTTAAGGGCTTTTTTTGATTTTAACAAAACATCTGAATTTTATATTATCTATTCTAAACTGAAAAATCAATTTAAAGTTTTTATAATAGCTACAGTTTCTTTAATATTGAATTTATCTAGATAACAGAAATTCATCAATTTTTACTTTTAATGTAGATTCTAACTAGCTTAATTATAGGAATTACGCTATAATGAAGCCAAATAATGGCACATGTAGTGGCGAGATTATGTTTTATAAAACAAGAAAAACTCATTTGGAATATAATGAAGTTCAATAAGGTAAAGTCAAGTCCAAAAAAGTAATAAAAAATTATAACTAAAAAGGAGAATTACAATGTCTAGACAATGGAAGAAATTGATTCTTACTCTCTTCACTCTCCTAGCACTCTTCGTGATTGCTGGCTGCGGACAAAACCAAAAGACAGACAAAAATGTCGCTCAATCTGATCAGAAAACGGCCACCCTGTCTGGAGAATGGGAATCTGTAGACGAACTTGAATCGATTCAAAAAGTGTTCATTCCCAAAGGTATGAAGGGCATCACTTTTGCAAGATTCATTGAAGCTTTCAAAGACTTTAAAATGGCACTAAAAGTTGACGGAAATACTGTTAACCTAAGTTATGATTACGATGTCACACCTTTTGCAAAAGCCTTTTATTCAATTTACAGAGATAAAGATAAAACAACAGAAGCTGATTTCATTAAAGAAGTTTATAAAGGCGAGTCAAGTTTTTCTGAAGAATTCAAACAATATAAAGTAAGCATGGATAATGACAGTGGCATTTTCAGATATTCTGCAACAGGAGATATTGATAAAAGCAAACAAACCATCTCATTTAAAGAAGGGTTGTCAATTCTTAATTCCTTCCCTGCTTCTGTAGGCGATAAATTAGATCCAGTCGTTTACAATTATGAGATCAAGGATGGTATTCTCTATCTCTATGCAGACGGTACCACCACAAAGGAAGGACTCCCTGCTCACTTTGAATTCCGTTTCAAACAAGTTCAAAAACAAGAGAAGAAATAGAAAGGAGAAGCAAAGATGTTTAAAAAATATATGAAAGCATTCTTAATCGCTTGCTGCTCTCTCTTTGTACTCACAGGATGCGGAAATAATTCTAACTCTAGCTCTAGCACTGCCAAAACCTCTACCCTTGATGGAAAATGGAAAGCTGTTGACTTTAGAAGTTCAGTTGAACGTAGTTTAGGCTATCAAGACTTTGATGAAGAAAAGGCTACGCGGCTAAGCTATTCTGACGGCTGGAAAGATCTAGCACCTACATTGAATATTTCTAACAATAAGGTTGAATTTGAATATACAGCTCCTATGCGAACTTGTCTCGGCAATTTCTACGATTACTACCTAAAGAAATACTCTGCGTCAACTATTTCTAAAGACGGTTTTATAAAGGCAAGATTTCGCAAGTTAAAAACAGATTTAGTAACTTATCAATCCCGTATGAAATACACTACTTATGATTCTAACGACAATGATTACACGGTTCATTCTTTACTTAGAAATGGTAAAATCGATACTAAGAATCATACGATTACCTTCCCTGAAACACCAAATATTTTGCAATTAGTCGTACTGTCTATTGCAGATGTTACAAATGAAAAAACGTACAACTATACTATTGAAGGCGACATTCTTACATTGACTTTAGAGTCACGAGACGAGGTAAATGATGTAACCGCCTATTTCAAAGTGAAATTCAAGAAAGTCCCAGAGACTAAAGATAAAGAATAAAAATCAAAAGACACCCTTTAGCACATTGAGCCAGGACTCAAAAGGGTGTTTTTTTATGCTCTCTTGTCTTACTACTAGTAATATGAACTTGTATCACAGTAGCTTTTCATTTTTTAAAAGATAGGTAGCAAGAGCTTCATTGTAGATTTTGGATAGCGTGATAGTCTTGCCTATTTTTATTTGACAAGAAAAAGTAGACAGTGTATACTAAAGATAGATAAGTAGACAGTGTATACTTTAGGAGAAAATGAATGAAACGCAATACTGCCCAGCTGAAAGAACAACTCATCCAAACAGGGATTGACGAAATCGGAAAACACGGAATTGAACAGCTTTCGCTCAGGACTGTTGCCAAGGCCTGCGGTGTAACTCACGGCAGCCCCTACCGCCATTTTGAGAGCAAGGAAGGCTACCTTAAGGTAGTTTTGACCCAGCTTTCGCTGTTTCTCAATCAGGAAATCAATGAAAATATTGATGCGACAGGTTCTGCGCGTGATCAGCTGACCCGGCTTGGACTTAATTTCATTATTTTTGCCAAGACCTACCCTCATTTTTTCGAAGCTCTCTTTATCAAATTTCCTTTTAAATATATGAAGGTGACTCAGGACACCATTCTCTTGGAGTCTGACCTGCCTGGATTTGATAAATTTAAGGAGCTCGTTTTAAAGCTTCGCAAGGAGGAAAATTTTAGCAATAGCGAAGCGGAAAGCCTTTTTCACTTTTGGAGCTTTATCACAGGCCTAGCCGTTCTGACCAACAGTCCTATCGGACAAGACCTTGATCCTCAAGCCATCCAAAGCACAATCGAGCACATGCTTGACATTTATATCAAAGGAGAACGATCATGAAAACCTTGATTATTTACACCCACCCCAGTCCAACTGGCTTCAATGCTGCTATTCTCAAAGAAGTTCAAAGTAATCTTTCTAAAAAGCACGAAGTGAAAACCTTGGACTTGTATGCTGAAAATTTTGACCCGATTTTGCGCTTTGACCAAGAACATAGACGCCGTGACCTGCACAAAGACCCTGAAATGGCAAAATACCGAGATTTGATTACTTGGGCAGACCACCTGATTTTCATTTTCCCTATCTGGTGGAGCGGTATGCCGGCCATTCTCAAAGGCTTTATCGACCGTGTCTTTGCGGCTGACTTTGCCTACTCTTATAAGAAAGTCGGCATGCAAGGCCATCTGCAAGGCAAGACCGGCTGGATTATCGTCAGCCACAATACTCCAGGTTTTGCTCTGCCTTTCGTCCAAGACTACGGCAAGGTACTTAAAAATCAAATCCTGAAACTTTGTGGCATTTCTCCAGTCAAACTGACCGAGCTCAACGGAGTAGAACGCAAAACAGACCAACAACGCCAAGAAATGCTCAAGAAAATCGGGCAGCTGGCCAGTCAAATTTAAGAACAAGCAAATAGGCACTTCGTAAGAAGCGCCTATTTCTATATCTAATCTAAGCCTACGCGTTTGAAGATTTCATCCACGCGCTTGGTGTAGTAAGTAGGATTGAAGATTTCATCAATCTCTTCCTGAGTCAGACGGGAAGTGACTTCTGGGTCCGCTTCGAGCAAAGGCTTGAAGTCCACTTGATTGTCCCAAGACTGAGCAGTCTTGGGCTGCACCAAATCATAAGCCTGCTCCCGAGTCATGCCTTTTTCAATCAAGGTCAACATAGCCCGCTGGCTGAAGATAAGACCAAAAGTCGAGTTCATATTCCGCTTCATATTTTCTGGGAAGACGGTCAGGTTCTTGACGATATTACCGAAGCGGTTGAGCATGTAGTCGATGAGAATGGTCGTGTCCGGTGCGATAATCCGCTCAGCTGATGAGTGGGAAATGTCGCGTTCATGCCAGAGAGAGACATTCTCAAAGGCTGTCACCATGTGACCGCGAATAACACGCGCCAGACCAGTCATATTTTCAGAGCCGATTGGATTGCGCTTATGAGGCATAGCTGAAGATCCTTTTTGACCCTTGGCAAAGAACTCTTCAACCTCGCGTTGCTCAGACTTTTGCAGACCACGAATCTCGGTCGCCATGCGCTCGATAGACGTCGCAATCAAGGCCAAAGCTGAGAAGTATTCAGCATGGAGATCACGTGGCAGGACTTGAGTCGAAATCTCCTGCGGACGGATGCCTAATTTCTCACAGACATAACTTTCCACAAATGGCGGAATGTTGGCAAAGTTCCCAACCGCACCAGAAATTTTCCCGGCTTCCACACCCGCAGCCGCAATCTCGAAACGATCGATATTGCGCTTCATTTCGCTGTACCAAGTCGCGAGCTTAAGACCGAAAGTCGTAGGCTCCGCATGCACTCCGTGGGTCCGCCCCATCATGATGGTGAACTTGTGCTCCCGTGCCCGCTCTGCAATGATGTCGGTGAAGCGACGCAGATCCTCACGGATGATGTCATTGGCCTGCTTGTAGAGGTAGCCGTAGGCTGTATCCACCACATCAGTCGAGGTCAGGCCATAGTGCACCCACTTGCGCTCCTCACCCAGCGTCTCAGAAACCGCACGAGTAAAGGCCACCACATCGTGGCGCGTCTCCTGCTCAATCTCCAAAATGCGATCAATGTCAAAGCCTGCCTTTTCACGAATCAAGGCCACATCTTCCTTGGGAATCTCACCCAGCTCAGCCCAGGCCTCATCAGCCAGAATCTCTACCTCCAGCCAAGCCTTGTACTTATTTTCCTCAGTCCAAATGTTCGCCATTTCGGGGCGAGAGTAACGGTTGATCATTGTTTGTTTTTCCTTTCTTTATGAATGCGTATTAACCTTTAATAGATTTCAATATATTTGGAATTTCTTTAAAATCATCAACCCAAATAATATTAAGCCCCAACTCTTGGTAATATACTTCTTGCAATGACTGATTAACTTTTTCAAAACTCCTTATGGATTCAATATCTTGATAATTTTTAAAAGTTGATCTTTTCAATACTGCATAATGTTTTGGTTGATCATCATTGTTTATATTCTTTTGTGCTACTATTTCTAATAGTCTTCTTAGATTTGGGTCTGTTAGTGATAAGCCAATAAAAACACACGTATGGGTTGTCAAGAAATTAATTTGAGTTATATTAGCCCAATTATATGATTCTAAAACCAATTTATGGTAACCTTCTTCAGAAAAAACTAATAAAGTATTTTCTAGATTATCATAGTCACCAGTCTCTTGTGGTAAAAAACCATGTACATGATAAATTCCTAATTCAGATGAATTTGGAATCATTCCTTCATCATAAATAGACCTATATCTAATATCTAACCTATCTAAAGATTTTTCAATTAAATCATCAAAATTATAGTTAACTATAGCCTGAACTCCTACTTTACCTCTATTAGGAATGCATAATTGCCCTATTTGGTTTAGTAGATCAGAAGAGTTTAGAGAATTTTTATATAAAATTTTTCGGACTAGCTCTCCAAAATTTTCTGGCATACCAGTTCTTATAAATCTTGTTTGTAACAAGGGAGAAGCTCCATTTTGTTTCGAAAGCTCGGTAGCAATTATCTTCTTATATTGATTCTCCATCTGAATATCATTCTCAGCCAACTCTTTATCAATTAATTCTATAAGTAAATCAGTAATAAGCGTATCCCATGTAGCAATTTTAGCATCATAGGAAGCTCCCGCTCCTAAAAAGAGGACAATATTATCTTTATCATACTCTATTTTCAGCTTTTTTAAATGCTCTTCTTTTTTCCTTAATACATCATCACTACTAGTTTTTAGAGCTTGATTTACTGTGTTTTTTAAGAGATTCTTATCTAAATTTGAATATAAATCATTGAACAAATCTTCATTCTGTTTAAAAATATCTTCAAGTTTATTTATATCCCAAATTTGCAAATCAAATTTAATGTTTTCTTTTTCTTTTTCAATTCGGCTAAGAATGGAAGCTGGAATATCATTAACAATTATTAATAGCAAGGTGTCAAAATCTGATCCTCGCATAGAATACCTTCCTACGGTATCATACAATCTATTCAATAGTATTGAAGGACGCCGAAACATTTTAATTTCCACAGCTATTTTCTTATCTATATCATCAATTCCATCTTCAAACATTCCATCATAGAGTATTCTCCGATCTTGATTGCTAACTAAAAATTTTTTACCTTGCTGTTTTGCATAATCTTCAAGCATCGTTATTATCAGATTTTCAAGCCCATAGAATACTTGTGGAACTCTATAATTTGAATTTACTAAATCTAACAATTTTTCTTTTATTTCCATTAAATCTTCTCTCTATTGATTCATGTATCTAAAAATCAACCCTTTTCCTAAACTCCTCCTTGCTTATCACCACCGACGGATAGTGCGGCAAGCTACTTAGATCTGTATCCAACGGTAAATCATAAATTGCTAAATAGTTTTCGGGGTATTGAGCAACTAGCTCTTCATATTTGGCTTTCACTTTTTCGTTATTGCTACTAGCAAACAAGACTTCTACGACAGCTCCCGTCTTATCCTTTTCAACAAAAGCATTAACGATGATTTGAATCATAGATTTTCTCCATTAAATTCTAAAAATTTTCTTCTTCCTCAGAATCTTCATAAACACAAAATTCAATCGAAAGTTTTATAGGGCGACTTGTTAATCCAAAACTCTTTATATAATCATAGACCTCATCATCATCGCGCGTATGCTCTATAACTAGCTGATTATTTGTTATCTCTACAATATGAATGCCTTCTGCATCCGGAATTTCTGGAATGACTACATCATCCGCATAAGTAAATGTTAGAGTAGTAATATCATCTTCAAATTCTTCTATCATTTTAAAAATCAATCCCTTCTAGCAGTAGTTGACTGTCTTCTCTTGCCGACTTTATCAGCTACGACAAGCTTAGTCAACTTTGCAGAGGTAAGACGACGGACCTTATAATTGGGGTCCTGTCTTACTCCCCAAACTCCTCAACCTCATCCGGCACACCACTAAACAAAGTCACATGCCCTACCTTACGGTTGTGCTTGTCTTCTATAATCATTTATTTACTGACCACTCCGCTGCTTTCTCTGCATGAATCACTGTTGTGTCGTAGAGAGGCAAGTCAGTGTCGGATTGCTTGACGAGGAGACCAATCTCGGTACAACCCAAGATAACAGCTTCAGCGCCTGCTTTTTTCAAATCATCTATAACGGCAAGATAAGTCTGCTTTGAGCTTTCTTTGATATCACCTAGACAGAGCTCGTCATAAATGATTCGATTTACCTCTGTAATACCAGCTTGGTCTGGAATCAGCACTTCTAACCCAGAATCTATTAATTTCTGCTTGTAAAAATCTTGAGTCATTGTGTACTTGGTCCCTAGGAGACCGACCTTTTGAATGCCGTCAGTCAACAAAGCCTGCGCAGTTGCTTGTGCAATATGTAAGATTGGAATCATAATCTGCTCCTGTATCTGCGGAGCAACCTTGTGCATGGTGTTGGTGCAAATAACAATGAAATCCGCACCTGCTTGCTCCAAGCGCTGAGCAACATCTGCCAAAAGTTGACCGCTTTTCTCCCAGTCTCCGACTGCCTGATAATGCTCAATCTCTGCAAAATCAACACTATAAAGTAGAATCTTAGCAGAATGCAGGCCACCCAGCTCTTTTTTGATGGTTTCATTAATAATTTGGTAGTAAGATGTGGTGCTTTCCCAACTCATGCCACCAATCAGACCGATAGTTTTCATAGGCTAATCAAACTCCTCCTTGCTTATCGCCACCGACGGATAGTGCGGCAAGCTACTTAGATCTGTATCCAATGGCAAATCATAGATAGCTAGATAATTGTTTGGATACTGAACTGTCAGTTCTTGATATTTGGCATTTACTGTTTCCTGGTCGCTGCTGGCAAAGAGCACTTCCACAACAGCAGTTTCTTTGCCTTCTTCCACAAAAGCATTAACGATGATTTGAATCATAGAAACCTCCTATATCACAATTCAACATCTAACTTTAAAATATCTCCCTTTTCTCCATAATGGAGAAGCCGCAGATATTCTCCCCAAACTCTGGACTTGCCAATGTCTGTATTCATCCAGCTATCCCGACCAATCTCAACATCCTTGTAAAAGGCATTGAAGGTATATGAAATGTAGCGAAGATGCTTCGGTAAGTGCTGAGCCAAGGTCCGCCATTGCCTACCAGTCGCATGGCTTTTACAAATGAACATAACGCTCTCAACAGTGTTAAAATCAAAAATTTCTTTGGCAAACAGTACGTTTTCTAAAGTATTGCTAGAGGAGCTTTCAGATTTAATCGCTTCTTCAGGAATGCCCGCAGCCAGCAGATGCTGAATAATAACCTCTGCCTCTGTATGTCCATTCCAATCTGGATGAGGCATACCTGTCAAACTTCGGCCGCCAGTCACAATAATTCGTCTTACATAGCCTTTTTGATAAGCTTCAATAGCTTTTTCCCAGTGACCTGGGTGAGTCCCACTGAAAACAAACAAAACATCACACGACTGAGGTTCGATTATTTTCCCGAAAACACTCTTAGTTAAAAAGGAAATTTCTTTATCAGAGAACTCTTTCGGAACTTCTGGACTTTTCGGGATAATTGGTCTCATCTACAACATTTCCTCCACAAAAGCGTTGACAATAATTTGAATCATAAACTGGTCTCCATTTAGCTTTAAAGATTATCATTTTCTGAGTCTTCATGTATAGAAAATTCAAATGAAATTCTCTCAGGATGTCTAGGCAGGCCGTAACTACTCAGATAATCCTTAACTTCCTTCACGGAACAAGAATATTCTAAGACTAGCTGATTGCCAGCTCTCTCTAAAATATGAATCCCCTCTCTATCCACAATCTCTGGAACAATCAAATCGTCCGTATAAGTCAGTGTTACGGTCGTTATTTCATCATCTAGCAATTCATCAACTTCTTCTGTCATTTCAAAAATCAATCTCTTCTAGCAGTAGTTGACTGGTTTCTCTTGCCGATATTTCGTCTGCGACAAGCCTAGTCAACTTTGCAGGGGTAAGACGACGGACCTTATAACTGGGGTCCTGTCTTACTCCCCAAACTCAACCACACTATCCGGTACATCACTAAACAAAGTCACATGTCCCATTTTACGGTTGTGTTTCGCTTCTATTTTACCATACAGGTGGAGGTGGGCGCTTGGATTTTCTGTGACATATGTTTCGGCGGCCTCGACATGCTGGCCTAGGACATTAAGCATAACAGCAGGCGCATGCAATTTGATAGCCGGCAATGGTGCTCCAAGAACACCCAGAATATGGGTATCAAACTGCGAGAAGTCGCAGGCTTCGATTGAGTAGTGGCCAGAGTTGTGTGGACGTGGTGCAATTTCGTTGACAATGATATCATCAGCCGTCGCAAACATTTCCACGCAAAGAGTTCCAGACAAGTTCAGCTGTTCTGCGATTCGCACCGCCATTGCTTTGGCCTTGTCAGCTAGACTTTCTGAAATGCGAGCTGGGACAATGGTTTTAGACAGAATGTTGTTGCGGTGGATATTTTCCTGAACCGGGAAAACCGTCACGTCCTTGCCATTTCCGGACACGATGACAGAAATTTCAAGGTCAAAGTTGACAAATTCTTCCAAGACACAGTCTGCCGAGTCGGCTAGTGCACGGGCTTCTTCCAAGTCTGCTTCTGAGCGAATGACCTTTTGCCCATGTCCATCGTAGCCACCGGTCGCAGTCTTGAGGACATAGTTTTTCGATAGGTCAATATCTGCTAAGTCTTGACTAGAAGTCACGACCTTGTAGGGTGCCACTGTGACTTGGGCCTTGTTTGAGAGAAAGTCCTTTTCAAAGATCCGATTTTGAGAAATGCGGAGCAGGTCCGTCCCTTGAGGGAGCTGACCATCCTTGATAACGGCATCCAAACCGTCCGCATCGACATTTTCAAACTCATAGGTCAGGACATCGCAACGCTCAGCCAGCTGCCGCAGGGCATCCACATTGTTATAAGGCGCCACGATTAGCTCTGCCACGCGAGAGGCTGGACAGTCCGCCGCAGGATCCAGCGCAATGACCTTGTGCCCCATGTAGATAGCAGAAATGGCCATCATCTGTCCCAGCTGACCACCACCGATGATTCCGATTGTTTTAGATGAGCTCATTGCTAGACTCCTCAGCGATT
>ERZ772927.369-NODE-369-length-20634-cov-318.486_pt1 | contig 20634 bp, 18 predicted proteins | sample MGYA00512115_ERZ772927 | MGnify/ENA primary metagenome ERZ772927 (study PRJEB29015, sample SAMEA2737924) | human oral metagenome | biome: human oral; feature: human-associated habitat; material: dental | place: China | collected 2013 ... | reverse complement strand
TGAGCGACATGACCGGATTCTTCAACCTGGAGGCCACCGGCAAGCCGGGGCACCTGGTCGAGTACGACTCCACCGACAAGATCTTCTCCGCCCCCAGCCAGCAAGCCACCGAGGACTACATCTCGGGCCGCTTCGGCTGAGGATTGAGGGGCCAGGTGTCACGAATGGCGACTTTTCGGGCCGCCTGAGGCCGGTCTGAGCGTCCCCTGATTCACGTCCCCGCAGGTCAGCGCATGACACGTTGATCCGGGAGCTCTTACCGCGCAGGTAAAAGTCGCCCGGAGTGACACTTTCGGGCGCCGTGCGTGACACGGCGGTGCGGTCACGAGGGGGAGGCGGGCGACAGGGCGCTGGGGAGAGAGGGGGACGTCGGGCCGGAGAGCGCCAGTCGGCGCGAATGCCGCTCGCGGCGGCTTGAGTTGGAGCCCGGGGCCCGTCACGGCCCGACGCCGCCCACGAGTCTACAGGTCCGGGCTCCGGGCCGCGGCGGTGTCCACCCAGTGAATCCACCCGGTGGTCGGGCAGGCGTTTGCCCCTTGGCTGGGCCGGCCCGGGCCTTCTCAGGCTCCCCGCGGCCGGCGTGCTCAGGCGTCCTCGGGGGCGTCCAGGCGGTAGCCGACGTTGCGCACCGTGCCGATGAGGTTGTCGTGCTCGGTGCCCAGCTTGGCGCGCAGGCGACGGATGTGCACGTCCACCGTGCGCGAGCCGCCGATGTAGTCCTCGCCCCACACCTCGTGCAGGAGCGCGTCTCGGGTCAGGACCCGCCCCCGGTTGGCTGCCAGGAACTTCAGCAGCTCGAACTCCTTGTAGGTCAGGTCCAGGATCGTGCCGCGCAGTCGGGCCGTGTAGGCGGTGACGTCAATGACGAGGTCACCCACGTCGATGCGGTCGTCGTCGGTCTCGTCCACGACCGGGACGTGGGCGCGCAGCAGCCGCAGCCGGGCCGACAGCTCAGCGGGCTTGGCGCCGGCCATGACGAAGTCGGCGGCGCCCCAGTCGATCTGCACCGCGGCGGCGCCGCCCTCCTCCACGATGAGGATGATGGGCGGGCAGTCCATGGGGCCGGTGAAGAGCTGGCACAGGGCGCGAGCACGGGTCAGGTCCCCGCGGGCGTCGATCATGACGACGTCGGCGCTGTCCACCTCCGCGTAGGAGGAGGGCATCGGGGGGAGGCACTCCACCGGGGAGTCGAGGAAGGCAGTCGCCGGCAGGACGGCAGTGGCGTCACTCTCACGAGTGAACATGATGATCCGCATGGCTGCTCCTTCCGTGGCTCGCGACCAGGAACCGCCGGTGCAGTCGAGTTGACCAGCGGCGATACTGTTGGGACAAGTCAACCACACCTGGTCGCAGGCGGAATCTCCTGGGGCAACGACTGTCCGGATAGTGACCGTCCGCGAGGAGTGCGGGGCGGGGCCGCAGTGAGGTCGCAGTGGGCCCTGCGGCCGCCCGGGTGTGGGACGATGCGTGCTGTGACTACCCACCACCGACGAGCCCAACCGGCCGCGCGCACCCGCAGAGCCTCCCGCGGCTCGCGCCATGACTCCCATGCCGCAGCCGTTCCGACGGCCGCCGGTGGCGCGTCGGACTGGGCCAGCGTCATCGGCGTGAGCGACTCCCACGCCTCGGCCGGGCCCGGCGGGTCGGAGGCAGCCGCGCACCCGACCGGCTCGGATGCCTCCGGCGAGACGGCCGACTCCTCCGACGCTCCAGAGGCGGCCCGCTCGGCGGACTCAGGTGACACTGCCGACCTTGCCGAGGACCTGGGATACGCCACCCGTCGCGCCTCCAACCGCCCCAAGGAGCCGGGCCTGGTGGACCCGGCCTGGACCCGGCTCGCCTTCGCGGGCGTGGTGCCGCTGCTGCTGGCGGTCGGCTCAGTGCTGCCCGGCTGGGTGAGGCTGGCCCTCGTGGCCGTCCTGGTGCCGGCCGCCGCACAGGGCTGGCCCGCGCTCGTGCGCGCCCGGCACGACCTGGGCGGCACGATCGTCATGACGATCAGCGGACTGTCGGCCGCCGCCAGCGTCTACCTCCTCGACGACATGGGAGTGGCCGGCCTGGTCATGGCCTTCTCGATCCTGCTGGCCTTCGTCGGCCAGATGCTGCGCCGCGACGGCCGGCACAACCTGGTCGAGGACCTGTCCTCAACGGTGGCCGGCTGCCTGGTGGCGGTCTCCGGCTCGGCCTGGTGCGCCCTGGAACCGGGGCTGGCCGACCCTGCCATCGTTGTGCCCACCTGTCTGGCGCTGTTCGTCGGCGCCGTCCTGACCGTCCTCAACGTGCGCGCCCGGATGCTGGAGGCCCTCACCGTCACGGTGCCGGCCCTGTTCGCCGGCGGCGCCGGCTACGTGCTGGCCTCGGCCGGCTTCTTCGGCCTGTCCCACATCAGTGCGACCGCGGCCCTGCAGAGCGCCGTGGCCTGCGTGGCCGTCGGCTTCGTGGCGGGGGTCCTCATGGCCTCGGGCAACCGCGTCCTGTGGACCCACCGGTGGGTGCCCGGCGGGCGGGCGGCGGTGGCCTCCGCGCTCGTGCCGATTCTGTCGGTCGGCGTACCGGTCTACGCCATCGCCCGCCTCCTGGGCGGCTTCATCGCCGGCTGAGGGCGGCCGACCGGCCCCGCGAGGCCCTGAGAACGCCACGTCACGGCGGCCGGATGTCCAAATCGGTGACAAAGAGACTCCGAGGCCCTGCGGTCACGCAAAGGAACCGCAGAATCATGCGGTTTCGTCTGGCGCACCCAGTGCTCCTCGCCGCCTTTGTGTCCGATTTGGACACCGCGGTGCCGATCCTGCCCGGATCTGCGGCTCCAGACTGCGCCGGACACTCAGAGCGCCGGCGGATCCGCGCGGCCCGAGCGGGCGGCGCGCGTGATGCGGGCAGGGGTGACGTCGTAGGCTGCGGGCATGGCATTCACGCTTCCTGACGACCTGGCACCCGAGCTCTACCCGCTGGCCTGGCTGGCCGGCACCTGGCGCGGCTACGGCATCCTCACCTATGGCGAGACCGTGCCCGAGCAGGCCGTCTACCAGGAGATGACCTTCGACCACGACGGCGGCCCCTACCTGCGCCAGACCACCACCATCTGGACGGTCGACGCCACCCGCTCCAAGAACCTCGACTTCGAGATGCCCGGCCTCCAGGGCGCCTCCCTCCTGGCCCCCGCCCAGATCTGGTCCACCGAGACCACCTACTGGCGGCCCGTCGGCCAGGAGCAACCCGACGGCGCCGAGACCACTGAGCCCGCCGAGGACGCCGCCGACACCAAGGGCTCCAGCGGTCCGCTCGTCCCCGTCACCCAGCTCGAGCTCGTCTCGGCCGACCCCGCCGGCCACGTCGCCGTCTGGGAGGGCTGGATCCAGGGGCCGCGCGCCCAGGTCGGCACCCAGGCCGTGGGCCGGGCCCGCACCGCTGTCCCCGTGGAGGAGATGACCCGCATGTTCGGGCTCGTGGGCGGCGACCTCATGTGGACCCAGGACATGGCCGCCTTCGGCCAGAGCGAGGTGACCACTTACGCCTCCGGCCGCCTCGGCCGCGTCGACGACTTAGATGACCCCGCCGCCCAGCCCGGCTCCGCCCTCGACCCGGCTGAGCCGGAGGGCGAGTCCTCCACCTCCACCGCTCCCGCCTCCGACGACGCCGAGCCGACCGCCTGATGCGCCCCTCCCCGCTGCTGAACCGCCCCGGCGCCGTCGCCTCCGCCCCGGACGACCCCGACCAGGCCGTCCCCGCCCACCTCGGCGACCCCGGCCGCGAGCAGGCCGCCCTGGCCGAGGGGCGCGCGGTCTGCGCCCTGGCGCGCGACGTCGTCACCGTCGCCGGGCCGGACCGCCTGAGCTGGCTGACCACGCTGTCCAGCCAGGTGCTCACCGGCCTGAAGCCCGGCGACGGCGGCGCGGAGACGCTGCTCCTCGACGCCCAGGGCCACATCACCCACGCGCTCGCGGCCCTCGACGACGGCCGCACGCTCTGGCTCGTCACGGAGGCCGGCCGCGGCGAGGCGCTGGCGACCTTCCTGGACTCCATGCGCTTCATGCTGCGCGTCGAGGTGACTGAGCGGCCCGACGTTATGGCGTTGGGCGCCCTGGGGGAGGGCCTCGAGGCCCTGGTCCAGGCGGCGCGCGACACCGCGCCGGACGCCTCCGATTCACCGGCCGAGGCCGGTGACGCCGAGCCTCAGGGCTCACTCATCGGCCTGTGGCGCGACCCGTGGCCGGGCGTCGTCGAAGGCGGCACGAGCTACGACGTCGGAGCGGACCGGCCCCATCCCGGCCAGGGCTACCGGGGCGGTTTTGTCCTCGTGCCCGCACAGAGCGTGAATGCTGTGGTGAGCACCTTCCTCACCGCCGGGGAGGGGCGGCGCCTGGCCGGCGCCCTGGCCTGGGAGGCGCTGCGCATTGAGGCCGGCCGCCCCCGCTGGGCCCGCGAGGCCGACGCCCGCGCGATCCCCCACGAGCTGGACTGGCTGCGCACGGCCGTGCACCTGACGAAGGGCTGCTACCCGGGCCAGGAGACGATTGCGCGCACCCTCAACCTGGGCCGGCCTCCGCGCCGCCTCACCGTGCTCCAGCTCGACGGACTCGTCGGCGACCTGCCCCAGCCGGGGGCGAGCGTGCGCATGGGGGAGCGGGCCGTGGGCGCCGTGACCTCCGTGGCGCGCCACCACGAGCTCGGCCCCATCGCCCTGGCCCTGCTGCGCCGCGCCGTGCCCGCGGGCGAGCAGCTGACCGTCGAGATCACCGAGGTCGATGAGGCCACCGGCGAGACCATCCCCGTCGGCCGGGTCGACGCCGCCCAGGAGGTGCTGGTCTCCCCCGAGGGGCGCGCTCAGGCCAGTCCGGCCGAGCGTCCCGGCGCTGAGCTGCGTAAGGGCCTGCGACTCTGAGCCGTCCGGTCGTGCACCGGATCCCGGGCGCTCCCGGGACTGCTGCTCTGGGACCCGAGCCCGACGTCTACTCGGTGACGGTCCGGGGTGCTGTCACCCGCTGAGGCCAGTCTCTGACGGCCCGTGGCTGATGGAACGACTGCCGGCCGCCGCGTGAGGCCTCCACTGTTCTCGCTGGGCGTGGCAACCTCTCTGGGATCGTTGACCGGCGACCGGTAGCCTGGGGCGCGTGAGCGTCCTTTATGCTGTGTCATTCTTTCTCTCCGAGGCGGTCAGGTGGAGCTGGTTGGCCGCCCAGTTCATCTCCCTCGTTATGGGGGTCTGGGCGCTGATCGACTCCCTGATGCGGCCCGCGGAGCACTACGCGGCGGCCGGTAAGAACACCAAGCGATTCTGGAACCTGGTCAACGCGGTGGGCACGGTGGTGGTCGGCCTGCTCGGGGCCGCCTCGATGTTCGGCCTGCTGGGCGTCGTGGCCAGCGCCGTCTACCTGGTGGATGTTCGCCCCGCCCTGCAGGCGCTGGCACCGGTGCGGGTGCGCTCATCGATCCGTATCCCGGGGCGGGCCTCGCAGCGCCGGCCGGGGCGCGATGGGCGCGGCTGGAGCGCTGGTCGCTGATGCGCGCCGTCATTCAGCGGGTCAACCGCGCGGCGGTCCGGGTCGACGGCGAGGTGGTCGGCGAGATCACCCGCCCCGGCCTCATGGTCCTCGTGGGCGCCACGCACGACGACGGCCCCACCCAGGTGGCCACGGTGGCCCGCAAGATCGCGGACCTGCGGCTCCTGGAGGGTGAGCTCTCGGTGACCGACGCCGGAGCGCCGGTGCTCGTCGTCTCCCAGTTCACCCTGTACGCCGACACCCGCAAGGGCCGGCGCCCCACCTGGAACAAGGCGGCCCCCGGCGAGGTGGCCGAGCCCCTGGTGGAGGCCGTGGCCGAGGACCTGCGCGGGCGGGGTTTGGAGGTGGCCACCGGCCGCTTCGGCGCCGACATGAAGATCGATATGGAGGCCGACGGCCCGGTGACGATCCTCATCGAGGCCGAGTAGGCCGATTAGGCCGAGGACGCCGCAGAAGGAGACGCTGAGATGACAGGGCGCTCGCGGGCGGTGGTGGTCGCCATGATGCTGTGGTGGGCCGTCTTTGGCTGTACCAGCGTGTCCTGGGCGCTGGGCTCCCCGTGGCTGGTCAACACGGTCCTCCAGGGTGAGGGGCTGCGACTCGCCCAAGAGCGACCCACCTGGTTCGTCGTGGTCGTCCTCGTCTCCGGACTGGTGAAGCTGGGGTTCGTCGTCTTCGGCTTCTCTCTCCTGCGCCCGGACGTCATCAGGGTGCCGCGCTGGATGCGCCTGGCCTTCGGCTGGGTCTCGGGAGCCATGCTCATCGCCTACGGGATTGCCGGCTCGGTGCCGGCGATCCCGACGATCTTGTCGGGGGAGCCGCTCTCCCGCTATGGCTGGTGGCGGCTGGTTCTGTGGATGCCTCACTTCTGGGTGGGCGGGATCCTGGTGCTGGCCGCGACGGTCGCCTACCTGCGCTGGAGCCGGCCCGTGGCGATCGATCCCGCCGTGCATGCGGGCCCTGCTGGACGCTGACTCCCGCCGTGGCGGCACGCCCCGGTTGGGCCGGCCGGCGCCGCTGGGGCACGAGGAGAGGGCCGGGTATGCGCCCCCGACTGCGCTCCCCGGCCCTCAACCGAGTGTCGCCTGATTCTCCGCACCGGCTCAACGGGGAGTGGTCCCCAACCGGCCGTCAGGTATGGATCGGCCGGCTTCAGCAGTTGAGGGTCGCGTCGGTACCTACGACGGAGCCGGCTGCGACGGCGGAGATGCCGGCGAGCTCGTAGTCGTCGGCGTTGCCGCCGGTGCAGACGATCGCGCAGGGTCCCTGGCGGGTGGGGTCGGCCATGAGCCCGGCCAGGCTCGCAGCCCCGGCGCCCTCGGCCAGGGTGTGGGCGTGGGTGGCCAGGAGGCCGACGGCGCCCTGGATCGCGTCGTCGTCGACCAGGATGAAGTCGTTGAGGCTGTGCCCCAGCACCGACTGGGTGAGGGCGAAACTCGCCCCGACGGCCAGCCCCGCCACGCGCGTGCGGCTGTGGACGGTGGCCGGCTCCCCGGAGGTCCAGGCGCGGTGCGCGGCCGGCGCGGCGCTGGACTGGACGCCGATGACCCGGCACCCGGGGGCCAGGACGTCGCGCACGAGGCAGGCGCCTGCCGCCCCGGAGCCCGAGCCGACGGGCGCGTAGACCGACTCCAGGCCCGGGTGACGGCGGAAGAGCTCGAGGTAGACGGTGGCGTGCCCGAGCACGATGGCCGGCTCGTCCCCGGGGGAGACCATGCGCATCCCCTCACGCAGGGCGAGGGCCTCGGCGTGCGCCAGCGACTCGCACATCGTCTCCCCCTCGACGACGACCCGAGCCCCCAGCGCGCGCACCGCGGCCACCTTGCGGGCCGGCGCGCCCACCGGGACGACGACGGTCACGGGGACCTCGCTGCGGGCGCCCGCCCAGGCCAGGGACTGCGCGTGGTTGCCGGTGGAGGCGGTCACGACGCCGCGGCGCCGCTCCTCGGGGCTGAGCGCCGCCATGAGCGCCACCCCGCCGCGGACCTTGAAGGCGCCGGTGGGCTGGACGTTCTCGTGCTTGACCGTGACCTCCACCCCGGCCTCGGCGTTGAGCAGCGGGTAGGACCAGGCAGGAGTCTCGGGCAGGACCCGCGAGACGACCTCGTAGGTGCGCAGGACGGCGTCGAAGTCGAGGCCGGACTGGGTGTCGGCAGGAGCCTGGGGCAGGGTGTCGGTGACGGTCATGGCTTCATGATGCGGGCGGCCGGAGTATCGGTCCAATGAATCTTTTGACGAATACCCATCGATACAAGACATACTTGGTGGCGTGATCGATGTGCAGCAGCTGCGGGCCCTCGTGGAGCTCTCCCGCCTCGGCACCGTCTCGGCCGCCGCCGACTCTCTGGGGTTCAGCCAGTCCACCGTCTCCCACCAGCTCGCCGCCCTGTCGCGCGCGACCGGCGCGGTCCTGCTGACGCGGGCCGGACGCGGCGTGCGGCTCACCGAGGAGGGTCGAGCGCTGGCGGTGCGGGGTCAGGAGGTCCTCGACCTGCTGGATCGCACCGAGCGCGAGGTCGTCTCCATGGCCCGCGCGGAGGCGGGGCGCGTACGCCTGGCCGCCTTCCCCTCCGCGGTGGCCTCCCTGGTGCCGGGGGTGCTCGACGTCGTCGGCCGGCAGTACCCGGGCCTGGAGGTCGAGCTCGTCGACGCCGAGCCGCCCGAGGCCCTCGACGCGCTGCGGCGCGGGCGGGTGGACGCGGCCCTGTCCTTCTCCTACGTCGACGACGACGCCGGGCAGGGCCTTCAGGCCGAGCACCTCCTCGACGACGTCCTCTACCTCGTCACCCATCCCGGCGGCATCACGCGCATCGCCGACGGCGCCCAGTGCCGGTGGGTGACCGGCTGCGCGCGCTGCCGCGAGGAGCTCCTCGCCGTGGGGCGGGCCAATGGGTTCACGCCCGAGACCGCCTACGCCTCCGACGACTACGTGGCCGTGCAGGCGCTCGTCGCCGCCGGGGTGGGGGCGGCCCTGCTGCCGGGGATGGCGCTGAGCGCCTACCGGCACGAGGGGGTCCAGGTGCGGCCGCTTGCCCGCGAGCAGCGGCGCGTCGAGGTGGTCACTCGCGCCGAGCAGCCCCGCCCGCTGGCCATCGACGTCCTCGTGGAGGCCTGCCAGGCGGCGGCCCGCCGCACGAGCCTGCGCCGGCCGATGGTCAGGACCGGCAGGAGTGCTGCCTCACGGTGAGGTGTGGTGTGATGGGACGTGTGTCCGTGCTGCATCACAGAGAGGAACCGGAGATGGGAGCTGGTGTGCGAGCTGTCCTGGGTGACGTATCCGGCGAGGTCGCCGTCTTCGGGTCCCTCAATGCTGACCTGACGGTCCGAACCGAGCGCTTTCCCAAGCCCGGTGAGACGATCCGCGGGGAGGACCTGGTGATCCTACCGGGAGGCAAGTCGGCGAACCAGGCGGTTCAGGCCGGTCTTCTCGGCGCTCACGTGAGGATGATCGGGGCAGTCGGTGCGGACGGTCACGGCGACCTGCTCATCGATTCCCTCCAGCGCGCCGGTGTGGACACCTCCGCGGTTCAGCGCGAGGACGTGGCCACCGGCACCGCCATCATCACCGTGGACTATACGGGGGACAACACCATCGTGGTGTCTCCCGGTGCGAACGGGAGGGTGAACGTCTCGACCGCGCAGCAGCACCAGGGCGTCATCGGCGAGGCCCGCGTGCTGGGGCTGTGCATGGAGGTCAGCCCTGAGGCAGTGGAGGCCGCGGCCCGCATCGCCCACGACGCCGGTACCCGCGTGGTCTTCAACAACTCTCCGTTCCACCCGGTCCTGTCCGCCGGGCTCCTGGAGGCGATCGATGTCTTGGTCGTCAACGAGCATGAGCTCGCCAACATGTTGAAGCCGGGTACGAGCGACGTTGCGGCCGAGCCGGAGGGTGACCGGGCCGACGACGCCACGGACTGGGGTGATTGCGCGAGGCGGTTGGCCGCGATGGGGATTCCCTCCGCGGTGGTGACTTTGGGGGGACGCGGGTCGATGGTGATCGAGGGGGATGAGATCACCCCGGTCGATCCTTTCCCGGCTGATGTCGTGGACACTACCGGTGCTGGTGACTCCTTCCTGGGCACGCTGCTGGCGGCGCTCGCCGCAGGGGCGGGACTCAAGGAGGCGGCAGGTGCGGCCTCGGCCGTCTCCGCCTTTGCGACGACCTCGGTGGGGGCGCAGGCCTCCTACGGGGACATTGCCGCAGTCGAGCAGCACTTCGGATAAGAGCAGTTCGACGAGCGGGCGAGAGCCGAGGTCGCTCCCGGCGGCCGCAGAGGTTTGTGAGCCTCAAGGGGCAGGTGACAGGAGACCGGCCCCGACGGCCCACGCCTCAGTCGTCCGTGAACTGCTCGAGGTTCTCGGTGTGGGGGTGGCCGTCGTCGGTGGAGCTGAGCCAAAAGACAGGGGCGTACTTGGCGTTGACGTCCTCTGAGGGAACCTGCTTAAGCGCGAGGAGACCTGGCCCTGTGGGGAGGCCGACTTCTTTCATCAGGAGATCTGTGATGTCGGTGTGTTGACCTGAATCGGGATCCACGAGTTCCCGCCGAATGCTATCCAATTGCTCATTCGCGGCTCGACGTTCTTGTTTGCCGATGGGGTCGTAGATTTGAGCTAGCAATGATGACGCGGCAGCTGGATCGGAAAATCGTGACATCCAGCCCCCGGAGTAGACATCGATGACGCCAGTGATGGTATCGATCGTGTGACCTGTACCGTCTATACGAGAGACCGTCTTGGGAGTGCAGTTACCCGTGCAGGGTTCGCTATATATGCTCTCGCTCACAAGAAAAGACCTGTGGCTGGCACCTATGAGCCACTGCGTTGTGGGTAGAGTGGTTGGAGGTGAGTCCTGCTGTGATAAAGAAAGAATTGTTAATGTGGCGTGTCCGTCCCCTCCGGGGAATGGCTGGTCAGATGTTTCGACAGCAAGATGTGTGTCAGTCAGTGCGACTCCAATAATTCTTCGAGTGACATGGGTTGTCTGGACGACTGCTCCGGTGGAGGTCTCAACGACCGCAAAATACGTTGTCGCTTTCGTTGAACTATTGAGCTTGAATGCTACGTACTTCCCGTTGGGGCTGAGTGCCCAGTCGTTCGTAAGCGTGGTGGTCTTGGTTGATGGTGACTGTTCACTCGAAGAATCTGGGTGGGTTGGCGCATCAAGAGGATATGTGAAATCATTCACTTTGATCTGTGTTGCCCATACTATGTCCTTGCCCTTGTCTGAGGATCGCCTTCCGAACACGGAGAGCGAGGGAGGTTCACCTCCGGTTCCCTCTTCTATGAACTGGCTTACTCCGGTAATGTAGTATCCGTTCGCGGCGATGGAGTTCTTCCACGATGTGAGGTTTGGGGGATTTTCGGCCGAATCTATCGACTCAGCCGTAGAGAGATCCAGTGATGTGATCTTAAGTCCAATGGTAGAATCTAAGGAGCGATGGTAATGGCAGGTGCTGATTGTCAGCATGACTGCAATCATAAGGGCTACAACAGTGAATACTCTGGCATCTCTCCGTAGTTCCTGTTGTATGAATGAGTGAGATGTAGAGGCCGACTGTGAATTCATGCGTTCCGCTCCGTAACTCCGTAGAGGCGATAGGTCGAAGAATGTTCGCTAGGGCCACTGACATTCAGGAGGATGGTGGTGCATCCGGGGGTGCTTCTGAAATCCACGTAAGGGCTCCTGGGCTCTCCTTTATCTGCCATAAGTTGACGCACTCCCTCTGAGAGACTGAGTGGACTCGTGTCGATAGTGTCACCTTTGACTGGGATAGTGAGTGCCGGCGAGCCGTCCGATGGACGTAGGGAGATGGTCGCGACGATGGAGTCACCGTCTGGACGAGGGGCGATCCCTGCCTGAGCAGAAGCTAGGCCTGGGTAGTGCTCTGCAGGTGTGGCCGTCCGGTCTCTGGGCGTGAATACTGTGGCGACTCGTGGAGTGTCCCAGGCAGTCATGACGTCATATATGGACTTGTCGGAACCGTAGTAAGGGTATGTCGCCAAAGTCTGAGATGCGGTGGAGGCGACTTCGTTAATACCTGACGCTGCGCCAAGAGGAATTCTGTCCATGTTGCTGGAATCACTCTTAGAGGCCTGATCGATGTTGATGGCCTGTGCGGTAGGGTTCCCGTTCTTGTCGCTCTGATTAGTGAACTGGGCGGCCCATCCAGAAATGATGACCGGATTTGCTCCCATGTCATCGCTGTAGCTTCGCGACCGTAAGTTATCGACGATCATCGGATCAATGAGCAGATTGTCGATGCGGGTGCTTGCGGACGGGTTGGTGTCGGGAGCCACAGCGATGCTTGAGGTTCCTGCCCATTTTTCTTCATCTGTGTCCTCATTGTCTTGTTCGAAGGTTGAGACAATGAAGGTACTGTGGCCGGCTGCCCCCATGAAGGTAGTATCAATGGCGTCGCTGTCGCTCCACAACTTCCTCCCGTCCTTCAAGGAGTATGCTGTGTCCCCGTCGAGAAGGGCGGAATCTGTGAGTTGTAAGCTGCCACCGTGGCTCATGTGTTTTATGACGGGAGTGCCTGTTCGAGTATCAAATACCAGTGTCGTCTCTGGTGGATCGGATGCTGACAAGTATTCTTCAGAATTGATGCCCAGATCATCTGGGATTCTTGCCCTGAGAGCGAGGTAGTCTCTGTTGGGGCTTGTAAAGGCATATAGTGTGTTAAGGGTTGCTCCGTATGTCCATAGGGTACTGCCGTGGGCTGGCTCTAATGCTGTGATCCCCTCGCTGCTGATCACAATAGGTCCTGCCGAACCGGCGATGACGTGATCGACTCCCACCATATCTTTGACCCAACTCGTTTTGGTGTTGATTGTTGTTGCGATGGGTGCTGTCTTGTGAGGTCCGGCAGAGGTACTGTGTATAAAAGGTGTCACGAAATAGTGTGCCGTCGATGTCAGCAATGAAAGTGCGATGATTGGCGTGAGTGATATGGCGGCAAGTTTTATCTTCGTGATCGGTTGGAGTTTTAATGATGCTTGCTTGGCTACCTTGACGCTGCTCTCGCCTGGCTGAGGATGTGCTGGGAGATACAGCTTGCGCCAGCGGGCCGGATTGCTGAGCTGCCTAGGGTGTATGGAAAGTAGGGTTCGTACGCGATGCAGGATGATGCTCGTGCAGATGAGTGTTGTGAAGCCGAGAGTTCCTGACGTGTAGCACAGAAAAATGGGGATGGAGATTCCGGAGTGCTTGTATGCTGTCATCCAGTGATGAATATTGATGCCTGCCATTGCGGCGCCAAGTAGTGCAACGAGGCTGACGATGATGGTCGTCGCCGTTCGCCTCAATTGACCGGCGACTGCGGAGACGGACCATAAGAGGAGCTGTAGTGTGAACATTGCGACGATTGGCTGTGTTGCCAAGTCGGAGGCAGATCGCACTGAATTCATGTGGAGGACGTCGATGTCGATCCTGTAGATCGAATTCAGTACATTCTCGATACCCGACGAAGCAAACATCGCTAATACTCCGCCCCAGCGCAGGGCGCGCAGGGCGAGGACGCCGCGTGGTGGGAAGGGGTCGCCTTCGCTCGTGCCGTCGGCCCCGCCCTCTTTGTCGCCGGTGCCGGTTGCGTCCTGGTCGGCCTCAGTGGCGTTGCGGCCGGGATGGCCTTCGGCGTTCCCTGTGTCCGGCGCCATTGAGGTCTCGTCGCTGGAGTTGGCTGCGTCCGGCCGGGTGCTGGGAACGGTGCCGTTGTCGTCGGTGTCGGCGTCGGGCGTAGGAGGCATGTCTCTATTGTGGTGACTGGATCGTGATTGTGAGGTGGAACGTGGGGATAGTTCTCCCCTTTTTTCCTTGAGGTCGGAGTCGGCACGCCCCAGGAGATGGTTGCGTGCTGTATCCGTTGTTCCTGGCGCTTCGGGTTGGTGCGTGCCGGCCCGCAGTGGCCTGAGACTTAGTGGTTCTCGAACTGCTCGAGGTTCTCGGTGTGCGGGTGGCCGTCATCGGATGAGCTGAGCCAGAAGGCGGGCTTGGACTCCGTTGAACCCTTTCCATCGGGACTCTTCTGCTCGACGAGCAGCCCGGGGCCGGTCGGCACGTCACGTTCGTAGGTGCTCTTTCCGGTGATGTCGATTGTCTTCTTGATGCTGGGATTGACGAGTTGCTCCTCGGCTGCCTCCCGGGAGGGACTGAGAGACTTCCTCTCGTCATCTGATGCTGCCTTCGAGCGTTGCTGATAATCGCTGGCTGCTTTGGGGTTCGCGAACCGGTGGATCCAGCCGCCGGGGTGGATGGCAGTCACTCCGGAGATACTCCCGGCCGTGCTTCCGTCGGTGTTGAGGAGGGAGACGGTGGTCATTATCGAGCACTCGTTGAAGCAGTCGTCCGGAAGAAGGCTGGGTGCGAGCATGAAGCTCTCCCGGGTGGCGCCCACCAGCCACTTGTCGGTGGGGAAGGAGGAGGGCTGAGCGCTTGTGTCTGTCAGGGAGAAGGTGGTGATGGTTCCCTTTCCGGAGCCAGCCGGGAAATAGTTCTGGGCGGTCTCCACGGCCAGGGCGCTGTTGGTGAGCGCCTGCCCCAGGATGACCCCGGAGACCGTGGCGTCCCTGACCGTCTTACCCGTCTTGGTGTCAAGGACGACGATATGTGTGCGGAGATCGGCTGCCGTCTCTCCCGACTGCTGCTCGGAGGGAAGAAGGATCAGCGACAGGTACCGTCCGTCAGGACTGACGACGGCGCTTCCCGTCGACGAACGATCCATGTTCTCGCTCATCGCACTTTGGGCGTTGTCTGCGTACTTGGTTCTCTCTTGGTCGGCGACTGCGGGCTTGATGGAGACCGCCCACTGGAACTTATCAGTGGAACGCTCTCGACTCGCGACGGTGGTTGCCATTTCTTTGGCAGTGGAGCCAGTACCTCCAGCTACGTACAATGTGCTCATGGTGACAAGGCCGCTGGCAGTCGACAACGGTTGGTTGTCCATATCGCTGATTGAATCCTGCGGCTTGGCAGCATCTGCTTCCTGAGCGTTGAGGGAGGAGATGACTGGATCATCATCACTCTTCCCAGTAGTGCATGAGCCGATGGTGAGCGCGAGTGCCACGGCTGTGGCGAGTGCCGACAGTCTCCGGAGCGTGGAAGACATACGGGGATTCGGAGGATATGTGGTTCTCATCTCTGGCCTCCTGTGACGCCGAAGATCCGATAGGTATCTCGGCATCTCTGGTTGTCCTTGCCGGGTCCAGAACTGCAACCGTCGTAACCTATGCCGGTTGTATTGAAGATGACAACGACAGCGCCAGGAGTCCTCACTGCCGTTGCTGGCCTTTCGGAATCGGCGTGCTGGGAGAAGAGTGGTTGGATCGGCGCATTGTCCTTGTCGATCAGTTTCTGGAATGGCTGATACGTGGAACCGGGTGTGATGGGGATGGTGGTGCCGGGCGAGCCGTCGCCGGGCCGAATGACGAGTGCAGCGGAGGCGGAGCCGTCGTCGGCCGGTATCTCAACGATGCCGGTACGTGCGGCGGCGAGGCTCCGATCCTGTGACACCGGGGTGACCGTGCGGGTGGATGGATCGAAGACCGTCGCTGCTCGTGAGTCCTTTGGGGGGTAGGGGAGACTTGCGTCCCGACTGATGACGGGATAGGTGACGATGCTGCTTGAGAGATGTGACGCCTCCGTATTGATTCCCGAGGTCGCTCCTAAGGGGAAGGTTGTGGTGTCGGCGCCGTCGACCTTGGCCAGTGCATCCAGACTGATCGCCTCAGCTACTGGGTTTCCTGACGTATCGGTCTCGCCGGTGTAGCGTGCAGCCCATCCGTTGATGAAGAAGCTGAAATAGTTGTCGAGCGCATTCGATTCAGACGGAATTTCTGACAGGGTGTTTGGAACCTCGACCTCGGCGGTAGGGTCGTTTTGAGGAAAGACCCTGGTGGTTACTGTCGACCTATAAATGCTGGTAGGTGTGTTCTTGAAGGAAGGTTCCTCGGAAGACGTCAGGATGAATGAGGAGTGTCCGGCCGGGCCGGAGTATGACGCGCCGGAGCTCCCCGGGAGAGTCCACATCTTGGCCCCGTCGGTCAGTGAGAAGGCGGTGTCGCCGTCGAGTACCGCGGAGTCGGTCAGCTGAAGCGGGCCACCGCTACCTTGACGCTCGAAGACGAGCCTGCCGGTGAGGGCATCGAAAACCAAGGTGTCGCCGGTGGATTCTACGAACTTGGGTGACAGGATTCTAAGCGCGACGTACTTGCCGTCAGGGCTGGTGATGAGCCGACGTGCGTTGGGGGTGGAAGTGGAGGAGGCGAATGTGGCCTGCTTGCGCTCGTAGCTCCACAGGACGCTGCCGTCCTTGGAACTCAGTGCCATGACGCCGTCGTCGGTCAGGAGGATGGGGCCGCCGGCGCCAGCGACGGTGGTCAGCTCGGTGGAGGAGATCTCCTTGCTCCAGGAGGCCTTCGGCGCCAGCGACGTGGGCGGCGCCAGTGAGGCGTCGGCGGGGGCCTTGGCGATGACATGGTGGACCGGGTTGATGAGCGCCCATGTTCCAGCGATGGCGGAACCAAGCGTCAGTGCGGGCGCAATGATGAGGGCCGCGAAGTAGACGCGGGTGCGGCGAGGTACCCGAACGCGCTCGTAACGTGGGAGCCCCTTGTCGGTCTTCTCTCCGGTCTTGATATGAAGGCGGCGCCAGCGGCTCGGGTCATTGGGATCCCCGATACCTGCCTGGGTGGTGCGCATGCGCAGGTAGTGCAACAGTGTGCCTGCGCTCAGGAAGAGCGCGGCTGAGAGCGTCACTCCAGCCAGGGCCAGGAGGAACATTACGGAGAATCCGGTCTCCTGATAGGTGTCCCACCACGCCAGAGTCAGAGATGCTGACGTTGTCATGCCCAGAGCCGCCATGACCGTGGTTACGATCGTTGTCAGGATAGGGCCCTTCTTCTCCCTGAAGTTGAAGAACGGCCAAACCAGTAGCCCTCCGAAGAACATGCACCACATCAGTGTGGAGGCCTTGTCCGGAATGGCGCTGCTGGCCTCCGTGAGCTCTCGGCTCAGCAGCAGCGCAGTCGCTCCGAACACGACGGCGCCGACGACTCCGGCCCAGCGCAGGGCACGCAGGGTGAGGGCGCCGCGAGGTGGGAAGGGATCGGCCTCGCCGGTGCCGGTTGCGGTCTCGCTGGGCTCAGTGGCATCGCGGTCGGCGCCGTCTTCGGCTTCCCCCGTGTCCGGCGCCGTCGAGGTTTCGTCGCTGGAGTCGGCAGTGCCCGGCTGGGTACCGGGATCGGTGTCGGGCTGATCGGTGCCGTTGTCGTCAGTGTTGGGCGCTGAGGGCATGTCTCTATTGTGGTGACCGGATCGTGATGGTGAGGCGGAACGAGGCAGAACACGGGGGATAGTTCTCCCCGTTTTTCCTTGAGATTGAAGTCGGCACGCCCCAGGAGAAGGTTGCGTGCCGGCTTGCGGCGGCCTGTGCCTCAGTTGTTCGTGAACTGCTCGAGGTTCTCGGTGTGCGGGTGACCGTCATCGGATGAGCTGAGCCAGAAGGCGGGCTTGCGCTCTCTTGAGTACTCCCCGGTGGAGACGTCCTGGTAGACGACCAGTCCGAGGCCATTCGGCACACTGCGTTCATCCACGAACATGTCGGTGGTGTCCGTGGTCTGGCCGGTGTCGATGTGGACGAGCTGTTTCGGGAGCTTCCGGAGCTTCTGGCGTGCCTCCTCAGTTGCGTCATTGTTGTCCGGAGACGCATGCAGTGTGTGGACAAGACTGGCGGCCGCTTTCGGGTCCCGGTACTGACTGACCCATCCTCCGGGATGAACAGCGGTGACTCCAGGCAGGGTGGCGATAGTGTGCCCATCGGTACCGCGCCGCGTCACGGTGTACGGGGCGCAATACAACGTGCACTCGTAGGGCGGCACGTCCGGCGCCAGAAGGAGGTCCTGCCCCGAGGCGCCGATGAGCCACTGGTCGGTGGAGAACGAGGATGGCTGCGCGCCGGAATTCTTGATCGAGAACACGTGGATGGTTCCCTTGCCGGAACCTGCCGGGAAGTAGTTATGGGCGGTCTCGACGGCGAGGGTGCTGTTGGTGAGGGCCTGCCCCAGGACGATTCCGGAGACCTCGGCGGTTCGGACAGCCTTGCCGGTCTGCGTGTCGAGGACGACGACGTGCGTGTGCCGGTCGGTCGGCGGTACTCCGCTTTGCGACTCATCAGATGTCAGGACCAGAGACAGGTAACGGCCGTCGGGGCTGACGATCATGTCGCCAGCATGTGACTGGCTCGTTGTGTGGTCGTGTCCGTATTCCGTATCCGAGATACTGTTCGGCATCTGGCGGTCGGCGGCTGATGGCGTAATGGACACCGCCCACTGGAACTGATCGGTTGAGGGATCTCTGCTGACGATCCTGGTGACGTCCGCATCCGGTTTCTTGGTGGCTGTGCCAGTGTTGTAGTTGGTGCTGATGAAGAGTTTCCCTGTTTTGGTCGTCAGCTTCGTCAGCGAAGCATCACGCAGTTCCTGTGCCGAAACACCCTGCTTGAGGTCCTCCACGGACTGGGAGGAGAGAGACGTGAGCGCCGGCTCTTGACCGTATGCGCTGATGTTGCATGAGGCTATCGAGAGGGACAAGGAGACGGATGCGGCCACCGCCAGCATGCGGCGATACGGAGTGTGGTCACGATGCCCTGGAGTGAGTGAGATTCTCATTTCTGCTCCCCCGTGATTCCGTATATCCGATATGTGTGCGGGCATCGTTCGCTCTGGTCGTACTTCCCGCGGGTGTAGTCTCTTTCGGTGTCGCCGGTGGCATTGAAGATGGCGATGACGGCTCCGGGAGTTCTCATCGCTTGTGCTCGTTCGGCGGTGCCGCCTGGAGTGCTGCTCGCCAGGAGGGTCGGAGGAAGGTCGGTGGAGCCGGGAGTGATGGGGATCGTGGTTCCGGTGGAGCCGTCTCCGGGACGAACAGTGATGGCGGCCGACAGTGAGCCATCGTCTGCTGGTATGTCGACGAACTCGACCGGCGAGCCGGTGAAGCCCGGGTACTGGGCGATAGAGGTGACAGTGAGGGTGGATGGATCGAACACCTTCTCCGTACGTGGCTCCGACGGAGAATCTCGCCGACCGTTGTCCAATCTGATGGGGGAGTAGGTGACGATGCTTCCGGAGCTCAAGGATGCAGTGGTGTTGATCCCTGAGGTGGCCCCCAGGGGGAAAGTCCTCGTGTCGGCGTCGTCGACCTTGGCCAGCGCGTCCAGGCTGATCGCCTCGGCCACAGGGTTACCCGACGAATCGAACTCGCCGGTGTAGCGTGCAGCCCATCCCTGAATGAAGCAGGTGGGGTCGGCTGGGTAGTCATAGTAATCGGGAGGATTGGCAAGCACATCATCGACCTCTACGGCAGCCGAGAGGTCCTGCTGTGGAGTGACGCGGAGAGTGATTGTTGACTTGTAGGACTGGGGGGAATTTTCATGACGTCGATCATCGCTGTACTGGTCCAGAATGAACGACGAGTGCCCAGCAGTTCCGGAGTAGCTGGTTCTGTGGTAGCCGGAAAAAGACCAGAGCTTCTTCCCGTCGGTCAGGGAGAAGGCGGTGTCGTTGTCGAGGATCGCGGAGTCGGTCAGCTGAATTGGGCCTTCGGTGCCTTGACGTTCAAAGACGAGCCTGCCGGTCAGGGCATCGAAGACCAGGGTGGTGGCGGCTTCGCCCTCTTGGGGAGATGCGATGAAGTTGGGGAGCTGGATTTGGGTGGCCACGTACCTGCCGTCAGGGCTGGTGATGAGTCCAGGGCTGTCGGAGTAGCTGTTGGGGGCGAATGTGGAGTGCTTGCGCTCATAGCTCCACAGGACGCTGCCGTCCTTGGAGTTCAGTGCCAGGATGCCGTTGTCGGTCAGGAGGATGGGGCCGCCGGCGCCAGCGACGGTGGTCAGCTCGGTGGAGGAGATCTCTTTGGTCCAGGAGGCCTTCGGCGCCAGTGACGTGGGCGGCGCCAGCGAGGTGTCGGCGGGGGCCTTGGCGATGACATGGTGGACCGGGTTGATGAGTGCCCATGTTCCAGCAACGGCGGAACCGAGCGTCAGCGCAGGGGCAATGACCAGGGCCGCGAGATAGGCGCGGGTACGGCGGGTCACCCGAATGCGCTCGTAGCGGGGGTGACCCCGGTCGGTCTTCTCTCCGGTCTTGCGCCGGAGGCGGCCCCAGCGGCTCGGATCCTCGTCATCGCCGAGACCTACCGCGGTACTGCGCAGGTAGTGCAGCAGTGGGCCGATGCTCAGGAAGAGCGCGGCTGAGAGCGCTACTCCAGCCAGGGCCAAGAGGAACAGGACGGAGAACCCGGTCTCCTGGTAGGTGTTCCACCACGCCAGAACCAGGTGTGCTGACGTTGCCATCCCAAGGGCCGCCATGACCGTGGTCATGATCGTCGCCAGGACGGGGCGTTTCTTGTCCCTTAAGTTGAGGAACGGCCAGGCCAGTAACCCTGCGACGATCATGCAAGTCGTCAGTGCTGAGACCTTGTCCGGGATGAGGTTGCGGGCGTCCACCAAGCCCCGGAGCAGTGCCAGCGTGGTCACTGCGAACACGACGGCGCCGAGGAGTCCGCCCCAGCGCAGGGCGCGCAGGGTGAGGGCACCGCGCGGTGGGAAGGACTCGCCCTCGTTCTTGCCTTCGGCCCCGCCGTTGCTTTCATCGGCGTCGGTTGCGGCCTGGTCGGCCTCAACGGCATCACAGTTGGCGCTGCCTTCGGCCTCACCCGTGCCCTGGTCCGTTGAGGGTTCGTCGCCGGAGGCAGCAGCGCCTGTCTGGGTGCCGACCCCTTGGCTGCTGGGATCGGTGTCGGGCTGATCGGTGCCGTTGTCGTCAGTGTCGGCGTCGGGCGTAGGAGGCATGAGCCTATTGTGGTGACCGGATCGTGATGGTGAGGCGGAACGAGGCAGAACACGGGGGATAGTTCTCCCCTCCGTGGAGATCGGAGCCACCGTGCCCCAGGAGGCGATCTAACGTTGCTTCGGTCGCTCCCAATGCTTCCGGTCGGGTGCGGTGACGCCTTGAATAGTGCCGAGCTTTCGCCCCCGGGTATCGACGCGGGTGAGCGTCACCGACACGTCGTTGCGCCATCCGGTAGCCAGCGACTGAGGGGACAGGAGCAGGGCGCCGTCGTCGATCCCGGTGAGCCACT
>ERZ772927.368-NODE-368-length-20667-cov-9.044_pt1 | contig 20667 bp, 15 predicted proteins | sample MGYA00512115_ERZ772927 | MGnify/ENA primary metagenome ERZ772927 (study PRJEB29015, sample SAMEA2737924) | human oral metagenome | biome: human oral; feature: human-associated habitat; material: dental | place: China | collected 2013 ... | reverse complement strand
ATTTTTAATCAATAAAAAGTATTGTCGCTTATTTGTGATGCACAAGCAAGTTTGTCAATCAAATTTTATAAAAAATGATTCATAAAGAGTTTTGGTATTCATTTGTGAATAACAAACAAATTTATGAATCAAAATAATCAAAAAGTGATTAACAAGCCTTTTAATCATCCCATCTGTTTCCCCTCTAAATATCATCCGTGCAAGCAACAATCGGTGCAATCGGTTAAAATGGGTCGTCTGAAATTTGTTTGACCGAATTGAGAATACTATGTCCCAACAATACGTCTATTCTATGCTGCGCGTGAGCAAGGTTGTGCCGCCGCAGAAAACCATCATTAAAGATATTTCCCTTTCCTTCTTCCCCGGCGCGAAAATCGGCTTGCTCGGTTTGAACGGCGCGGGTAAGTCCACCGTGCTGCGGATTATGGCGGGTGTGGATAAAGAGTTTGAGGGCGAAGCTGTGCCGATGGGCGGCATCAAAATCGGCTATCTGCCGCAAGAGCCGGAGCTTGATCCTGAGAAAACCGTGCGTGAGGAAGTGGAAAGTGGTTTGGGCGAAGTGGCTGCCGCGCAGAAACGTTTGGAAGAAGTGTATGCCGAGTATGCCAATCCCGATGCGGATTTTGACGCGCTGGCGGAAGAGCAGGGCCGCTTGGAAGCGATTATTGCGGCAGGTTCGTCCACGGGCGGCGGTGCGGAACACGAATTGGAAATTGCCGCCGATGCGCTGCGCCTGCCGGAATGGGATGCCAAAATCGGCAATCTGTCCGGCGGTGAAAAACGTCGCGTTGCCTTGTGCAAACTCTTGTTGAGTAAGCCCGACATGCTGCTGCTGGACGAGCCGACCAACCACTTGGATGCGGAATCGGTCGAATGGCTGGAACAATTCCTCGTGCGCTTCCCCGGCACAGTCGTCGCGGTAACGCACGACCGCTATTTCTTGGACAACGCCGCCGAATGGATTTTGGAACTTGACCGCGGACACGGTATCCCGTGGAAAGGCAATTACTCGTCTTGGCTGGAGCAGAAAGAAAAACGCTTGGAAAACGAGGCGAAATCCGAAGCCGCGCGCGTGAAGGCGATGAAGCAGGAATTGGAATGGGTGCGCCAAAATGCCAAAGGCCGCCAAGCCAAGTCCAAAGCGCGTCTGGCGCGTTTTGAGGAAATGAGCAACTACGAATACCAAAAACGCAATGAAACGCAGGAAATCTTCATTCCCGTTGCCGAGCGTTTGGGTAACGAAGTGATTGAATTTGTGAACGTTTCCAAATCGTTTGGCGACAAAGTGCTGATTGACGATTTGAGCTTCAAAGTGCCTGCGGGCGCGATTGTCGGCATCATCGGCCCGAATGGCGCGGGTAAATCGACGCTGTTTAAAATGATTGCGGGCAAAGAGCAGCCCGATTCCGGCGAGGTGAAAATCGGGCAAACCGTGAAAATGAGCCTGATTGACCAAAGCCGCGAAGGTTTGCAAAACGACAAAACCGTGTTCGACAACATTGCCGAAGGCCGCGACATTTTGCAGGTCGGACAGTTTGAAATTCCCGCCCGCCAATATTTGGGACGCTTCAATTTCAAAGGCAGCGACCAAAGCAAAATCGCCGGCAACCTTTCCGGCGGCGAACGCGGACGTTTGCACTTGGCAAAAACCTTGTTGAGCGGCGGCAATGTGTTGCTGCTGGACGAACCGTCCAACGACCTCGACGTAGAAACCCTGCGCGCGCTGGAAGACGCATTGCTGGAATTTGCCGGCAGCGTGATGGTGATTTCGCACGATCGCTGGTTCCTCGACCGCATCGCTACGCATATTCTGGCGTGCGAAGGCGATTCGAAATGGGTGTTCTTCGACGGCAACTATCAGGAATACGAAGCCGATAAGAAACGCCGACTTGGCGAAGAGGGCGCGAAACCGAAACGGATTAAATATAAACCGGTAACGCGTTGATAGGAAAATAAGAAAACGTCGTCTGAAAACTGGAATACAGGGTTTTCAGACGACGTTTTTATTGTGATGACTGTTTATTTATGTACCGAAATGAAGATTAGACCTTAATTCCGATTTATTTATATGTGGCAGTTTCAGACGATGTTGACTAAGGGAGAAATATGCCGCATCAAACCTTATTTTTGAGAGGCGAGGAAGCCGCTTAGCTCGAATTCGAAAGGCATTCCGTTTTGTGCGCCAGAGCGGGTAATAGACAGGGCGGCAGCGGCGCAGGCCTTGCGTACGGCGATGTCTATGCCTTCGTGCCAGAATACTGCCAATGCGCCGTTGAAGGCATCGCTGGCACCCGTGGTGTCGGAGGTTTGTACTTTAAAACCTGAAACATGACGCAGGCGGCCTTTAGGGTCTTTATATACGGCGCCTTTGCTACCTGAAGTCATCAGGACGGGGCAGGGGGATTTCAAAATCAACTCTTCGGAGGACAAGCCTTGCGGCGCTCCCAGGCTGGCGGCAAGCTCGTAGCGGTTGGGCGTTAAGATAGTAATTTGTTCCAGCAATTCTTTTGAGATGGCGCGGGCGGGTGCAGGATTGAGGATGAAGGGTTTATTGTATTTTGCTGCCAGCCTTGATGCAGCCATCACGCACTCCATCGGAATTTCAAGCTGGCTGAGGATGATGTCGGCTTCGGCAAACCGTTCTTCTGCGGCTTCGATGTCGGCGACGGTCAGATACATATTTGCACCGGCAATAACGATGATGGAATTTTCTTCGTCGGCAACGGTAATGTTTGCCATGCCGCTGTTTTGTCCCATGATGGTTTGGACATAATCGGTACATATGCCTTCGTGGCGGAGGTTGGTTACCATTTCCAGTCCGAAATCGTCGTCGCCGACTGCACCGATGATGGTTACGCATGCACCTAGGCGTGCGGCGGCAACTGCTTGGTTGGCACCTTTGCCTCCCATGTAGCGATGGAATGAGCTTCCCAGCAAAGTCTCGCCCGCGCGCGCGAATTGGGTGGCGCGGGTTACTAAATCCATGTTGATACTACCGACGACGACGACTTTGATATGGAGCATTCTGATATATCCCTTTTGAAACACGATACAACCGTATCAGGCGGTCTTTATTAATATTGAAATATGCAGGAAACCGCATTCTCTATGCCGATAGGCATTTTGTGTCATTGTACCCGCTGGAATTGCAAATGCAATATTAATTCCCGTTTTTCATATTTTAATATCGGATTTTGTTGTAATTAAATCGTAAAATTTCGGAAATTTCATACCGTTTGAATGCTAAATTTGTACATTGGTCGGTTTTTATTTTGTTTTTTATAAAATTTAAATAAAATGTAAAATTTTTTCTGTTTTACATACCATTTTTCTTTCAAGGTCGTCTGAAAACCCGCTACGCTCGTTTTGGCGAAACTCGCTGTGCTCGTTTTCAGACGACCTTTTTCCAACCCTGCTACAATACGCCTTTTACTGTTCACGCCGATTTTGCCATGACCGAGCCGACCTACATCCCGCTGCGCCTGCATACCGAGTTTTCGATTACCGACGGTATGGTGCGGATTAAAAAACTGATTGCCAAAGCGCAGGAATACGGTTTGCCTGCTTTGGGCATTAGCGATTTGATGAACGAATTCGGCTTGGTGAAATTCTATAAAGCCTGCCGCAGCGCGGGGATTAAGCCTGTCGGGGCGGCGGACGTGTGGATAGGCAATCCGAATGCGCCCGACAAGCCGTTCCGCGCCATGCTGATTATCCGCAACGATGCGGGCTATCTGCGCTTGAGCGAGCTTTTAACGGAGGCCTATGTCGGCAAAGACCGCAATATCCATCATGCGGAACTCAATCCCGAATGGCTGGAAAATGGCGACAACAGCGGCTTGATTTGTTTGAGTGGCGCTCATTACGGCGAAGTGGGCGTGAATCTGTTGAACGGCAATGAAGACGCGGCACGTGCGGCGGCGTTGAAATATGCGGCATGGTTTCCTGATGCGTTTTATTTAGAGCTGCAACGCCTGCCCGAACGCCCCGAATGGGAGGCTTGCGTTTCCGGCAGCGTGAAGCTGGCGGAAGAATTGGGTCTGCCGGTGGTGGCGACCCATCCGACGCAGTTTATGAACCGCGACGATTTCAACGCACACGAGGCGCGGGTGTGCATCGCAGGCGGCTGGGTATTGACGGACAAAAAACGTCCGCGCGATTTCACGCCAAGCCAATTTTTCATTCCACCGGAAACGATGGCCGAACGTTTCGCCGATTTACCCGAAGCCTTGGAAAACACGGTGGAAATTGCCAAACGCTGTAATCTGCACATCACATTGGGCAAAAACTTCCTGCCGCTCTTCCCTACTCCGGACGGCCTGTCGCTGGACGATTATTTAGTGAAGCTGTCCAACGAGGGTTTGCAGGAACGCATGGTTCAGCTTTATCCCGACGAGGCGGAGCGTGCGGCAAAAATGCCGGAATATCAGGAACGTTTGGATTTTGAGTTGAACATCATCATCCAGATGAAATTCCCCGGCTATTTCCTTATCGTACAAGACTTTATCAACTGGGCGAAAACGCACGGCTGTCCGGTAGGGCCGGGCCGTGGTTCGGGCGCGGGTTCGCTGGTGGCGTATTCGCTGAAGATTACCGACCTCGACCCGCTGAAATACGCGCTGCTGTTCGAGCGTTTCTTAAACCCTGAACGCGTCTCCATGCCCGACTTCGACGTGGACTTCTGTCAGGCAAACCGCGGCCGTGTGATTGAATATGTGCGCGAAAAATACGGCGCGGAGGCGGTCAGCCAGATTGTCACCTTCGGCACGATGTCGTCCAAAGCGGTCATCCGCGACGTGGGGCGCGTGCTGGAACTGCCGTTTATGCTGTGCGACAAACTGTCCAAGCTGATTCCATTAGAAGCCAACAAACCCTTGAGTTTGGAAAAAGCCATGGAGGCCGAGCCGCAGATTCAGGAATTAATCGAAGCAGAAGAAGCGGACGAACTGATTACGCTGGCGAAAAAGCTGGAAGACCTGACGCGCGGTCTGGGTATGCACGCGGGCGGCGTGTTGATTGCGCCGGGCAAGATTTCCGATTACAGCCCCGTGTATCAGGCGGACGAATCCGCCTCGCCCGTATCCATGTATGACAAGGGCGACGTGGAAGACGTGGGTTTGGTGAAGTTCGACTTTTTGGGTCTGCGCAACCTGACCATTATCGAAATGGCGCAGAACAACATCAAAAACACCACCGGCGATATTGTCGATGTCGGCAAAATCCCGCTCGACGACCAAGCCGCCTACAAAATCTTCCGCGATGCGAACACCACCGCCGTCTTCCAGTTCGAGTCGACCGGCATGAAAAAAATGCTGAAAACGGCGCACACGACTAAGTTTGAAGAACTCATCGCCTTCGTATCGCTTTACCGTCCCGGCCCGATGGACAACATCCCCGACTTCGTCGCGCGTATGAAGGGGCAGGAATTCCAATACATCCATCCGCTGCTCGAAGGCATCCTCGCTCCAACCTACGGCATTATGGTGTATCAGGAACAAGTGATGCAGGCGGCGCAGATTATCGGCGGCTACTCGCTCGGCGGCGCGGACCTGCTGCGCCGTGCCATGGGTAAGAAAAAGCCTGAAGAAATGGTGAAACACCGCGAAATCTTTGCCGAAGGCGCGGCAAAACAAGGCATTTCGCGCGAAAAATCCGACGAAATCTTCAACTACATGGAAAAATTCGCCGGCTACGGTTTCAACAAATCCCACGCCGCCGCCTACGCCCTGATTTCCTACCAGACCGCATGGCTCAAGGCGCACTACCCCGCCGAATTTATGGCGGCAACCATGTCGTCTGAATTGGACAACACCGACCAGCTCAAGCATTTCTACGACGACTGCCGCGCCAACGGCATCGAGTTCCTGCCGCCCGACATCAACGAATCCGACTACCGCTTCACGCCGTATCCGAACATGAAAATCCGCTACGCACTCGGCGCGATTAAAGGCACGGGCGAAGCCGCCGTCGAATCCATCATCGCCGCGCGGCAAAGCGGCGGCAAGTTTACCGGCCTCTTAGACTTCTGCGAGCGCGTCGGCAAAGAACACATGAACCGCCGCACCCTCGAAGCCCTGATACGCGGCGGCGCGTTCGACAGCATCGAACCCAACCGCGCCATGCTCTTGGCGAACATCGACCTCGCCATGAACAACGCCGACCAAAAAGCTGCCAACGCCAATCAGGGCGGGCTTTTCGACATGATGGAAGACGCCATCGAACCGGTGCAGCTAGTCGACGCGCCCATGTGGAGCGAATCGGAAAAACTCGCCGAAGAAAAAACCGTCATCGGCTTTTACCTGTCCGGCCACCCGTTCGGCCCGTATGCCCAAGAAGTCCGCCAAATCGCCCCGACCAAATTAGGCCGTCTGAAACCGCAAGACAGCGTGCGCCTCGCCGGATTCGTTACCGCCGTGCGCACCATGATGGGCAAACGCGGCAAAATCGCCTTCGTCAGCCTCGAAGATTTGAGCGGACAGATTGAAATCATGGTCAGCGGCCAGACGCTGGAAAACTGCGCCGACTTCCTCAAATCCGACCAAGTGCTGATTATCGAATCCAAAGTCAGCCGCGACGACTACGGCAGCGGTGACGGACTGCGCATCATGGCAAACCAAGTCATGACCCTGCAAATGGCGCGCGAACGCTACGCCCGCAGCCTCAGCCTCGCCCTCGCCCCCGGCCACGACATCGCACGCCTCGCCGCCATCCTCACCGCCCACCGCCTGCCCGACACGTCGCACATCCCGTTGCAACTGTCGTACAGCAACGACAAAGCGTCGGGCAGGTTTCAAGTGCCGCCGAAATGGATGGTTACGCCGAGCTCCGCGTTATTCGACGAACTGGAAAAACTGCTCGGCATCAGGGCAGTGCGCGTGAATTGGTAAGGCGCGGAGGTCGTCTGAACCGGCGACGGAAAGCCGCCAAACCGTAATGCTATAAAATACAAAGCCGTACCTTTATTTTCAGACGACGTTTGATAAACCATTCAAAGACGTCGTCTGAAAACGCAAAACAAAACCACATTACAACCAAATCATCACTCACCACATCATGAACACATACCAAGAAGAACCCGACGGCTTCATCCTGTATGACGAAAGGCCCGATCCCTTCGACAACCGCCGCGCCAGCCGTACGCGCTTTGCGGCGGTAAACCTGCCTATTTTGCTGGGAATCAGCGCAGTATCCGCACTATTGCTGTGGATAACCCAATCATGTTTGGGTCAATGCGGCATCAATCGGCAGGTCGGCGGCGCAGTGCATGTCTTTGCCATCGCCCTTTACGGTCTGCTGCACTATCAAAGCACTTGGCTGGAAAAGCGGTGCAATGATGCAGGAAAGGGGCATTATCCGGCAATATGGATGTTCAGAATCAGCATCGTACTTGCCGCCATCAGCCTGATCTTGCCGGTATTTACATTGCCTATGGTCGCAGGCGGACTGCTTCAATTCGTCTACGGCATGATATTGCCGTCCAACCCCCTGCCCAATCTGATGGGCTACCCCAAAGCCAACTCGACAGCCCTGCAAATCTGCGCGCTCTTAGCGTGTATCACGGCGGTACTGATGGCTGTCGGATTACTGCATTGGTTTTAACGCTCCAAAATAAAACAAAGGTCGTCTGAAAACCTTGCATAGAAGGTTTTCAGACGACCTCAAATAAGGATCAACATGAAATACAAAGACCTACGCGACTTCATTGCTATGCTCGAGCAGCAAGGCAAACTCAAACGCGTCGCGCATCCCGTTTCCCCGCATTTGGAAATGACCGAAATCGCCGACCGCGTGCTGCGTGCCGAAGGGCTGGCGTTGTTGTTTGAAAACCCGATTAAGCCCGACGGCACGCACTACGATTATCCAGTATTGGCGAACCTGTTCGGCACGCCCGAACGCGTGGCGATGGGCATGGGCGCCGACAGCGTGTCCAAACTGCGCGAAATCGGGCAGACGCTGGCGTATTTGAAAGAACCCGAACCGCCCAAAGGCATCAAAGACGCGTTTTCCAAACTGCCGCTGTTGAAAGACATTTGGAGCATGGCGCCGAACGTGGTGAAAAACGCGCCGTGTCAGGAAATCGTATGGGAAGGTGAAGACGTTGATTTATATAAACTTCCAATTCAGCATTGCTGGCCGGAAGACGTTGCGCCGCTGGTAACATGGGGCTTGACCGTCACGCGCGGTCCGCACAAAAAACGCCAAAATTTAGGCATTTACCGCCAACAATTAATCGGCAAAAACAAGCTGATTATGCGCTGGCTGTCGCATCGCGGCGGCGCGTTGGATTATCAGGAATTCCGCAAACTTAATCCCGATACGCCGTATCCTGTCGCCGTCGTGCTCGGCTGCGACCCTGCCACCATTTTGGGCGCGGTAACGCCTGTTCCCGATACCTTGAGCGAATACCAGTTTGCCGGACTGCTGCGTGGTTCACGGACGGAGCTGGTGAAATGTATCGGCAGCGATTTGCAAGTGCCTGCCCGTGCAGAAATCGTATTGGAAGGCGTGATTCATCCGAACGAAACCGCGTTGGAAGGCCCATACGGCGACCATACTGGCTATTACAACGAGCAGGATCATTTCCCTGTGTTTACGGTCGAGCGCATCACCATGCGCGAGAACCCGATTTACCATTCGACCTACACGGGCAAACCACCCGATGAACCTGCTGTTTTGGGCGTGGCGTTGAACGAAGTGTTCGTACCGCTTTTGCAAAAGCAGTTCCCCGAAATCACCGATTTCTACCTGCCGCCCGAAGGCTGCTCCTACCGCATGGCGGTGGTCAGCATGAAAAAACAGTACGCCGGACACGCCAAGCGCGTAATGATGGGTTGCTGGTCGTTCCTGCGCCAGTTTATGTACACCAAATTCATCATCGTGGTCGATGACGACGTGAACGTGCGCGACTGGAAAGAAGTCATCTGGGCAGTAACCACGCGCATGGACCCCGTGCGCGACACCGTTTTGATGGAAAACACGCCCATCGACTATCTCGACTTCGCCAGCCCCGTCAGCGGACTCGGCGGCAAAATGGGTTTAGATGCAACCAACAAATGGCCGGGCGAAACCGACCGCGAATGGGGGCGGGTGATCAAAAAAGACCCTGCGGTTACGGCTAAAATTGATGAGATTTGGGGGGAGTTGGGGTTGTAAACCCGAACATCAAAAAGGTCGTCTGAAAACGTTTTTACAGCGGATTGGAACAGGGAAGATTCAATTACCGTCATTCCCGCGCAGGCGGGAATCCAGAAGTTTAAAGTCGCGGCAACCTCTAAATATTCCTGATAAATCAGGGCTCGAATTCCCGCCTGCGCGTACATGACGGAATAGGGATTCCTTGTTTGGATTTACTATAACGCCAGTATATTTTACGGAGTTTAAATAGTGGTATTGGATTTTGTATCTGGCGTTCTCGAATTCTTTGCCGCTACTTGGGATTTCCTGAGCTACGGCAAAAAGCGTATTTCCGTTCTGCGCCGCCCATATCGGCATGGCGGCCGGCGGAAAGTACGGCGCGTATTGACCGGACGTAAGATTGAGATTGCCGTCTGGCTGGTATTTGTTATGATATTGGCAGCGGGAATGGTATTTGCTTGGACAATCATTGCTTGGGTGGTGTGGCAGGCTTTTAGCTGACTAGGTAATTTGAACCGTCGATAAGGTAACGATGACCTGACTGCAATTTCAAAAAAGGTCGTCTGAAAACAGATTTTCAGACGACCTTTTATTTTTTATAGTGGATTAACTTTAAACCGGTACGGCGTTGCCTCGCCTTGCCGTACTATCTGTACTGTCTGCGGCTTCGTCGCCTTGTCCTGATTTAAATTTAATCCACTATATTTCAAATTTAAATTCGTTAAATTTGAAATAACGGATTTATCCGGCTTTCTATAGTAACCATACTTAACTTTAAATTCAGCATGTCATCAAATGCCGTCATTCCCGCCTGCGCAGGAGTGACGACAGCCGGTAAGTTGCGTATTGTAAATAAAGTAATTTAGCTATAGTTTAGAATGTTGATAGGGCAGGGATACTTGCCGCAATTTTAAAAAAGGTCGTCTGAAACCCGAATCCGGATTTTCAGACGACCTTTTTTCTACATCAATAAACGATGTTCAGCGGGCACTCAATAGAAGCCTTCACGCTCTTCGCGGGTGGAGATATAGATGTTTTTCACCTGAGTATAAGCGGCGAGCATCATTTTGTGGGTTTCGCGGCCGATGCCTGAAGTTTTGTAGCCGCCGAACGGTGCGCCTGCGGGCAGACGGTTGTAGCAGTTCACCCAGACACGACCGGTTTCCAGCGCGTTGGAGACGCGCAGGCAGCGGTTGATGTCTTTGCTCCAAACTGCGCCGCCCAAGCCGTATTCGCTGTCGTTGGCCATTTTGACGACTTCTTCTTCGGTTTTGAATTTAATCACGGTAGCAACCGGGCCGAAGATTTCTTCTTGGGCAACGCGGGCGTTGTTGTTGTCAGCCTCGATCAAGGTCGGCTCAACAAATTCGCCTTTGCCCAATTCGCCTTCAAGTTTTTTGCCGCCGGTGATGATGCGGCAGCCTTCCTGCTCACCGATTTTGACATATTTCAAAATGGTTTCAAGCTGACCGGCGTTGACTTGCGAACCCATTTGGGTATCGTCTTCCCAAGGCAGTCCGACTTTGATTTTTTTGAACTCTTCCGCCAAGGCGTTGACGAATTTGTCGTAAATGCCTTCTTGTACGAAGATGCGCGAACCGGCGGAGCACACTTGGCCTTGGTTGAACAAAATGCCTTTTTGCGCGCCTTCGAGGGCTTTGTCGAACGGCATGTCGTCAAAGAAGATGTTGGCGGATTTACCGCCCAGCTCCAAGGTGGAGGGAATGAGCATTTCGGCGGCGGCGATGCCGATGCGGCGGCCGATTTCGGTTGAGCCGGTGAAGGCGAGTTTGTTGAAGCCTTTGTGGTGCAGCATGTATTCGCCGGATTTCGAACCGCGTCCGGTGATGATGTTCAGCACGCCTTTAGGCAGTAGGTGGTTGATTTTTTGGGCGAACGACAACAGGCTCAGTGAAGTGCTGGAAGACGGGTGGATGACGATGGTACAGCCTGCGGCGAGTGCGGGGGCGATTTTCCAAGCCGCCATCAGGAAGGGGAAGTTCCACGGAATAATCTGACCGACGACGCCGATAGGTTCGCGCAATACGATGGACAGGTCTTCGGAGTCAAGCTGGGTGGCGGTGCCTTCTTCGCCGCGGATGACGCTGGCGAAATAACGGAAATGGTCGGAAGCCAGCGGGATGTCGGCGGCGCGGGTTTCGCGGATGGGTTTGCCATTGTCCAGCGTTTCCTGCAAGGCGAACAATTCCAAGTTTTCGTCAATCACATCGGCGATTTTGTTGAGGATGGCAGCGCGTTCGGTGGTGGTGGTTTTGCGCCATGTTTTGAACGCTTCTTGCGCGGCGGCAACCGCAGCATCGACATCGGCATCGGATGCGTCGGTAAATTTGGCTAACAATTCTCCGTTGGCAGGATTGTATGAATCCAAAAGCGCGCCGGGTTTGGTCCACACGCCGTTAATCAAGAGGCCGTACTCTTTATCAAACACATTTAAATCTTTTGCCATGATGCTGTCTCCTTGGTTGTCTTCTTGAGGTTTCGGACGTATCTCCAACGTCGTCTGAAAATAGAATAGTATTTTTTCTCTTTCAGTTCAAGCACTAAAAATGATATCGTTCTCAAAATTCCAAATATGTAATTTTCTAAAATAGGAAATCTAATCCGATAAGGCTTGACCCCGCATGGAAATGAAGCGGGTTTGTTAATGTATTTAAAGTTTTCAGACGACCTTTTTTACATGATATGTGTAAGAATTTTTCAGCGGCTTGGCAGATATATTTCTGCGCAAATAAATTGTTATGATATAACATTTTATTTCTTATTTTTCAAAAAGATAAGGTGTTGACACAGCGAAATGAAGGGGAGTATTCTCATTTACAGGAGGGGTTACCTCCTACCCGACCTTTTACGGATTTCTGACGAATGCCAAGGAGAACACCATGAAGATGCAAGCAGTTGTTGTGAATCAAAATGTAGCAGGCGATGTAGAAGTTGTAGAACGCGAAGTGCGCCCGTTGGAATACGGCGAGGCGTTGGTTGAAGTCGAATATTGCGGCGTGTGCCATACCGACTTGCACGTTGCGGCAGGCGACTACGGCGAAAAACCGGGGCGCGTGTTGGGGCACGAAGGCATCGGCATCGTCAAAGAAGTAGCTCCGGGTGCGAACGCCCTGAAAGTCGGCGACCGCGTCAGCATCGCATGGTTGTTTCAAAGCTGCGGTTCGTGCGAATACTGTAATACCGGCCGCGAAACCTTGTGCCGTTCCGTATTGAACGCAGGTTACACCGCCGACGGCGGCATGGCGACCCACTGTATCGTCGATGCGGACTACGCCGTCAAAGTACCCGACGGCCTCGATCCTGCACAAGCTTCCAGTATCACCTGCGCCGGCGTAACCACTTACAAAGGCGTGAAAGTTTCCGGCGTGCGTCCGGGACAATGGATTGCCGTTTACGGCGCGGGCGGTTTGGGTAACTTGGGTGTCCAATACGCGAAAAAAGTATTCGGCGCACACGTCGTCGCCATCGACATCAACGATGAAAAACTGGCATTCGCTAAAGAAAGCGGTGCAGATTTAGTCATCAACGCCTCCAAAGAAGACGCAGCCAAAGTGATTCAGGAAAAAACCGGCGGTGCACACGCAGCCGTTGTTACCGCCGTATCCGCCGCCGCGTTCAACTCTGCCGTGGACTGCGTCCGTGCAGGCGGTCGCGTCGTTGCCATCGGTCTGCCGCCTGAATCTATGGACTTGTCCATCCCGCGTCTGGTCTTGGACGGCATCGAAGTGGTCGGCTCGCTGGTCGGTACACGCAAAGACTTGGAAGAAGCCTTCCAATTCGGCGCAGAAGGCTTGGTCGTACCGAAAGTCCAACTGCGCGCTTTGGACGAAGCTCCGGCGATTTTCCAAGAAATGCGCGAAGGCAAAATCACCGGCCGCATGGTTATCGACATGAAAAAAGAATGCGGCTGCGGACATCATTAATTTGATGTAGGCAGTTGAATGAAAAGGTCGTCTGAAACCTTGTTTTAGGGTTTCAGACGACCTTTTGTTTATCGGCATGACAATAAAAACTTGCGCCGTCATTCACGCACCGACAGGTATGATGGCAGTTGACTCAACGAATGGCCAAATCTCTAAATCTTCGCAAGTATTCTCATAAAAAGGTCGTCTGAAAAACTTGAAATCCGTTTTTCAGACGACCTTTTGTTCCACCTTACAAGCGCGTGACGCTCAACACGCCTTTGACGTCGCCGAGGCTGGCGAGGACGCGCGGGAGGTCGTTGACTTGTTTGACCTCGAGCGTGAACCTCATGCTAGCTTCCAAGTCGCGGGACTGGGTTTGCACGGCGGTAACGTTGAGTTTGTGGCGGGCGAGCGCGTCGGATACGTCGCGCAAAAGCCCTGAGCGGTCTTGGGCGCGGATTTCGACATCGACGGCGAACACTTGTCCTTCCTGCAACGCCGCCCAGCTTGCGTCCAACACTTTCTCGGGTGCTTGTTCGGCGAGGTGTTGGAAAGAGGGGCAGGTTTTGCGGTGGACGGAAATGCCGCGCTCGCGGGTAACGAAGCCCACAATATCGTCGGGCGGCGCGGGTTTGCAGCATTTGGCAAGCGTAGTCATCAAGCCGTCTTCGCCATCGATAAGAACACCTGTTTTGCCGCCTTTTTTGATTTTAGACTGTTTGACGATGGTGGTTTCGCTGACGGGTACTGGCGGCGGTTCGTTCAGCGTGCCGCAGGCTTTCTGGATGGCGCGGTTGGAAATCTCGCCCTGTCCGACGGCGGTGTAGAGGTCGTCGAGTTTTTTGTAGCCGAGGTTTTCGGCAAGCTCTTGCAGGTTGGGCTTGGGCGTGAGTTTGGCAAGCTGCTTGTCGAGTTGGACGCGGCCTTCTTCGCGCACGGTGTCGGCGTTTTGCTGGCGGATGTAGGAGCGGATTTTGCTGATTGCCTTGCTGGATTTGACCCAGCCTTCATAGAGCCAGTTGACGGAGGGATGCCCTTCTTTGGCGGTAATGATTTCGACGCGCTGTCCGTTTTCAAGCGGGGTGGACAGCGGCACGATTTGCCCTTCGACTTTCGCACCGCGACAGCGGTCGCCGATGCTGCTGTGCAGAGCGTAGGCGAAGTCGATGGGTGTCGCGCCCGTGGGCAGGGAGAGGACTTTGCCGTGCGGGGTCAGGACGTAAATCGTGTCGTTGAAAAGCTCGGTTTTGAAGGCGGCGGCGAGGTCTTCCTTGCCGCTTTCCGCCATGTTTTCGCGCCAGTCCAAAAGTTGGCGCAACCAAGCGATTTTCTGTTCGTAGGCGGAATCGCCCTTGCCGCCCTCTTTGTAACGCCAGTGGGCGGCGACACCGAATTCGTTGAATTGGTGCATATCGAAAGTGCGGATTTGCACTTCCACGCCTTTGTCTTCCGGGCCAACGATGACGGTGTGCAAACTTTTATAGCCGTTGCCTTTTGGGTTGGCGATGTAGTCGTCGAACTCGCCGGGGATGGGCTGCCAGAGGCTGTGGACGATACCCAGCGTGGTGTAACACTCGGGGACGGTATCGACCAGAATCCGCACGGCACGGATGTCGAACAGCCCATCGAAGCTGAGTTTTTTCTTCACCATTTTTTTGTAAATGGAGTAGATGTGCTTCGGGCGGCCGGCGACTTCAAAATGGACGTTGTATTTTTTAAGCTCCGCGCGCAGGATGTTGAGGAAGTTTTCGATGTATTCGAGGCGTTCGGTGCGTTTTTCGTCCAAAAGCAGCGCGATTTCGCGGTATTTTTCAGGTTCTTGATGGCGGAAGCCGAGGTCTTCGAGCTGCCATTTGAACTGCCACACGCCTAGACGGTTGGCGAGCGGGGCGAAGATGTCGAGGGTTTCTTTGGCGACGGCGCGTTTTTCGGGGCTGTCGGGGATATTGCTGAGGAACTGCATGGTGCGGGTGCGCATGGCGAGTTTGATCAACACGACGCGGATGTCGGTAACCATCGCCAGCAGCATTTTACGCATGGTTTCGGCTTGCTGCGCGCGCTCTTCGGAAGTGGCAAGGCTGTCCACACGGGCAAAGTGTGTAAGCTTCTGCACTTCGTCCACACCTTTGACCAGCTCGGCGACGGTGCTGTTGCAGCGTTCGGAAACCAATAGATTCCAGTCGGGGACGTAGCGTCCGATGTCGGCCAAAAGCGTGGCGGCCACCGCATCGGGCAGCAAATCCAATTCGTTCACCATACGCGCCGCACCCAAAAGGTGCGCCAAAAGCGGCTCGCCCGCAGGCGTGGCCGCATCGGCAGGATAATGCGTCTCGGCCAGCGACAAGGCCGTCTGAAGCAGCTTTTGCGCAGGTTCGGGCAAACCGGCGGTGTGCGCGTCAAACCACGCGCGGGATTCTTGCAGCTGTGCGGCGGGGATTTCCGGTGTTTGTCGTGTGTTGCTCATGGCGTGCCGTTTCTCCGTTTGTTTTGTTTCGACATAGCGGCTGTATTGTAGCAGCTTGCCCGTATTTTGCGACAAAGCATGTTTCAGACGGCCTGGGCTACCCAACTTGCAATAACATATAAACATCAAAATAAAACAAACAATTAGCGTGTAAATGTGCTTGCAGTGAAAAAATATTGGGAATAATATCAATGTAAGTAATAATTTTTATCAAGAAGGAGATGGGTGTGAAATTTTTAGCTGCTTTGTTGTGGCCGGCCATGTTGCTGCCCATTTTGTCTCATGCTGATAGCGGCATTCAGACGGTCTCTGTTTCTCAAGCATATGCGGATGACGCAACGGGCTGCGAGCAGCTTTATCCTGTAAATAGCTTCGAGAGTTTGTTCAGGCAGATAGCAGGCACGGTGCATAGTGCCTGTTTGCTTGATATGCCGCCTGAAGATTTAGCGAAAAAGTGGCAGATTCCCGTGTACCGGCGCTATCTGCGGCTTTCCGGCCGTTTGCGGCCTGACGGAGAAAAACAGGCGGTACTCAGATGGAAAGACAAGGCAGAGCGGCAGAAATGGCTCAAACACAGGCGGCGTAAGCTAAAACGGCCGACCGACGGCTTTACGGTAGTGCATCAGACCGACTACGACGGCAGTACTTTTTTAGAAATCGAAGCAACGCCTGATTATATAAAACGATACCGTTCATTGTTTCCTGACGACCGTTATCCTGATGATTTGCCGAAACCCTATGTTTCATCTCATATCCTAAGCCCGGTCAGCGTATGCTTTAACAATGGAACAGAACAAGTTTTTCCTAGGTATACGGTAGTAAAACAAGTAGCAGTAGATGAAAACAACCATTTGATCGGGAGTGATAGACATTTGGTTATAAGGGAGGAGAAAGGTGCAGGAATATTATTTCAGCATCCAACAGACAAATGCATTAATGATATTTCCAGCATCTTTCTTATCAGATAGTCGATAGTATTTAATTTTAAAGGTATATGGTATGGCTACAACACACAAATCCGGCAGCATTTTTTAAAATTAGGGATGCCTGTTTCGGAAGTTAATCAGATTATTCGGGATTCAATTTTACTGGGGCAAACCCATAACTTTATCAATCAATGGGGGTTAGGGAGTATTCAAGCAAACACTAAATATTCCGGCATATTTTTCCAAAGCAAACTAATTGGCAGTAAAGAAAATAGAAGTATTGTATTCGGTACGGCAGACAAAAGATATCTGACTGCTTCTGATTGGGCTCATGAGTTAGGACATGGTTTGTCGAAAACAATTTCCAAGCTTGATCTTGATATTGATGGAAATCGCAATATAACAGCGAATGAATATGCACGAAGATTTGTTTATGAAGAAGGAAAAGCCGAATACAACCGTTTTCAGTTTGATTTGCGGAACAATCCCAAAGAAACCAAATACGGATCGGATACGGCAGCAATCAAGGCGATGAACCAACAACAGGCTTATGTCTGACGGCAAGCGCGCAGAAAACGGCGTAGAAGCTTCGAAAGATTTGGACAGCGACAATAATAATATCATTAATCAATATGATGAATTGTGGGGCGAGCTAAGAATCTGGCATGACGAAAACAGTAACGGGAAAACGGAGGAAGGAGAGCTTTCTCTATTGTCCGACTGGGATATCCAATCGATCTCTTTGGATTTTGCAGAAATCAATCTGAAAGATGAAGCCGATAATAAAATATTATTTGAATCAGAAGTGGTTTTGGAAAACGGGGAAAGGCGCAAGGTTGCCGATATTGATTTCCAAAACGATAAAGGAATTTACAATGAGTTGGCAGGTGAAATTTCAGCAGAGACAGCCGCTGATGTCGTGTATCCGACGGAAATTTCAACATCGGTTATACTGCCCGGAGAAAATACTGCATATATCCCGGCCGTATAAACACGTTATCAGATATGGCTTCCAAAGATATTTGGCAGGATAATCCTTTTGCGTGAGGCATTCAGACGGCCTTTGCACAATCAAACCCATTTTCGGAGGATTTTTAATGAAACTGTATTACTACGACCATTGCCCGTTTTGCGTGCGGGCGCGGATGGCGGCGGGGCTGTTGGGCGCGGACGTTGAAGAAGTCGTGCTGGCAAATGACGACGAGGCGACGCCCATCGGCATGATTGGCGCAAAACAAGTGCCTATCCTGCAAAAAGAAGACGGTTCGTTTATGGGCGAGAGTTTGGACGTTGTCCGCTATCTTGACCGCGAGGGTCGTCTGAAAAATGAAATCCGCCCGGAAATACAGGCGTGGTTTGACAAGGTGGGCGGCTACAACACCAAACTCGTACACCCGCGCGTGGTGAAAATCGGTTTGCCCGAATTTGAAACGCCGGAAGCGGTGAAATATTTCACGGACAAAAAAGAGAAAAACATCGGCAGCTTTGCCACCAATTTGGATAAAACCGGTCAATATGTGGAACGGCTGCACGAGGATTTGGCGGAACTGGAAACGCTGATGACCGAAGGCGGCACGGGCTTAAACGGCGAAGCCGGTATGGAAGACGTGTTGGTGTTTCCGATATTGCGCAACCTGACCGTCGTGCGCGGCGTCGAGTGGCCGCAGAAGATTATGGATTACCTGCTGCGGATGAGCGAAGCATCGGGCGTGCCGCTGTATTTTGACCGCGCCTTGTAATAACCGAATCCGCCAAATAAAACAAACGCAAAGGTCGTCTGAAAACAGTTTTCAGACGACCTTTCCGTTTGCGGCCCGCCCTACCTTCCGGGAGTGAATGGAATCAGGCGGAACAAGCATGGCGAGAAATTGTTGATGTATGACCCCGAACAGATCGGGTGATACATCAATAATTCCTAGCTGTGCTTATTGTGCGGCAGGTGCGGAAGCAGCGGCACCACCTTCAGCGGCGCTGCGTTGGTAGCCTTTGTCTTTCATACATGCATCGAACACGGCGCGGTCTTGGTTTGCACCGGAAGCTTGTTGACATTGAGCAATTGCTTCTTCAACGCTTACGCTAGGGGTTTTTGCTTCTTCAGAAGTTTTGCTGCTAGAGCAGGCACCCAGCATCAGGCTTGCAGCGGCAACGGCGATCAATAAAGTTTTCATGTCGTATATTCCTATTGTGATTGATGGTTTACAGCGCAAATTTGCGTCTGTCCCAAAACAGAGTCCCATTAGTACGATTTAGTTTCATTTACATATGAAAGGTTTTGATAAGTTTGAACTATGACAGTAAATGCCGTCAGAAAATGATAAGCGGTTTCAAAAATTTAAGGAACATAAACGCCGACGCCTCCGCAATGTAAAAAATTCCCTTACCGACTCGGCAACGCAGCCGAACAACTATGCTCCGCCCGCCTGCCGTTAGGCGGCGCAGGGGTTTTATGGCATAATCGCGCTTACCTTTCCATACCGCAGAAGCCACATTCTTTTTCTGCGGCTTGCCGTACACCGGTCGCACACTTTGCCGGCGGCATCCTAATAAAACACATCATCAAAACATCCTCCCGTTTCAGACGACCCCACGCGGCATTCCGCATCCCGTCTGGACAGAAAGATACCGCCATGAATCCATTTGCCTCACTCGGGCTAGGCAGCGAACTCGTTTCCGCGCTGACCGAACAAGGTTACGAAAACCCGACGCCCATCCAAGCCGCCGCCATCCCCAAAGCACTCGCCGGTCATGATTTACTCGCCGCCGCCCAAACCGGCACAGGCAAAACCGCCGCCTTTATGCTACCCAGTCTGGAACGCCTCAAACGCTACGCCACCGCCAGTACCTCGCCCGCGATGCACCCCGTGCGTATGCTCGTATTGACCCCGACGCGCGAACTCGCCGACCAAATCGACCAAAACGTGCAGGGCTATATCAAAAATCTGCCGCTGCGCCACACCGTCCTCTTCGGCGGCGTCAACATAGACAAACAAACCGCCGACCTGCGCGCCGGCTGCGAAATCGTCGTCGCCACCGTCGGCAGGCTGCTTGACCACGTCAAACAGAAAAACATCAATTTAAACAAAGTCGAAATCGTCGTCCTCGACGAAGCTGACCGTATGCTGGATATGGGTTTCATCGACGACATCCGCAAAATCATGCAGATGCTGCCCAAACAACGCCAAACCCTGCTCTTTTCCGCAACGTTTTCCCCACCCATCCGCAAACTCGCCAAAGACTTCATGAACGCGCCCGAAATCGTCGAAGTCGCCGCGCAAAACACCACCAGCGCCAATGTCGAGCAGCACATCATCGCCGTTGACGCGCTCAAAAAACGCAACCTCTTAGAGCGGCTGATTGTCGATTTGCAGATGAACCAAGTCATCGTGTTCTGCAAAACCAAACAAAGCGTCGACCAAGTGACCCGCGACCTCGTGCGCCGCAACCTTGCCGCCCAATCCATCCACGGCGACAAATCCCAGCAAAGCCGCCTCGAAACCCTCAACGCCTTCAAAGAAGGTAGCCTGCGCGTCCTCGTCGCCACCGACGTCGCCGCACGCGGACTGGACATCGCCGAACTGCCCTTCGTCATCAACTATGAGCTGCCGACCCAGCCCGAAGACTACGTCCACCGCATTGGACGCACCGGCAGGGCAGGCGCAGACGGCGTCGCCATTTCCCTGATGGATAAAACCGAACAGAAAATGTTTGAAGCCATCAAAGAGTTGACCGGCAACGACTTGGCAGTCGAACGCATCGAAGGTTTCGAGCCGAACTGGTGGGGAACCGACGTCGACGGCGATGCCGCCGCTGACACCCAACCCGCACCGACCCGGACCCGCGGCAGCGACAGAAACCGTTCCGAACGGAACAACCGCAGCGAACGCAATGAACGTAACGAGCGTAACGACCGCGGCGACAAACCCCAAAAAGCCGACAAAACCGATCCTGGCGCCGCCTGCGGCACCATCGCCGGACGCAGCCGCCGCAGCCGTAGAGAACGCCAACCCTGCGCCCTGCTGCAACCCAATTACGGTACGAAATAAATTCGCTTCTCCACAAAGCCTAAAAGGTCGCCTGAAAAAGTGAACTGGTCCCCAAATCTTGGACACTCATAAAAGCCTTTTCAGGCGCTCTGTGCAAGCTGGGTTCTGTATGCGACAGGACTCAGCTTTTTCAATTTCAGACTGCAACGCTCCCGGTTGTAGTAATCCATATA
>ERZ772927.361-NODE-361-length-20923-cov-4.45836_pt1 | contig 20923 bp, 16 predicted proteins | sample MGYA00512115_ERZ772927 | MGnify/ENA primary metagenome ERZ772927 (study PRJEB29015, sample SAMEA2737924) | human oral metagenome | biome: human oral; feature: human-associated habitat; material: dental | place: China | collected 2013 ... | reverse complement strand
GCAGCCGCTCGAGCAGACCGACGTCCCAGCACGCCGCGCCTTCTGGACCTGGTACTTAGATGAGGCCATCCCCACCATCCTGGCTACATAACACAGGCTGGTCAACCGCAGACTAATATCATATTGGCATCGAGTGCTCGTGTACTTATTTATCCGTCATAGGATCTGCGTTTCAGGAGCCACATCAACAGAGTATTGCTTTGGAGTCACGGAGTGGGTAGCATCTCCGCAGGTCAGGGAGGGTTTCGGGGAGGTTCCTGAAATCTTGCGACCTTGAGGATCTTAGGTGACGAAATGCTCCTAGAGATTACGACTCGTGCCGTAGCATGAAAGGGGTACTGTCGTGGGCGTAAGCCACATGGTCATCACCGTCAGGTCCGAGGATTGCATATTTGGCGCCGATACCTTCGTGCGCGAGGCGCAGAAGAGGTGGCCAGGGTGCGAGGTCTTCGACGCAAATCGAAGCAAAGATAGTCAGACTACGCTTGTTCAGGTGGAGCCGCAAGACGAACCTTCATTCTCTATAGATCACTTCCCTAACAATCGAATAGTCTCGACTGATGGGACCCCTGATCAGGTGGCCGAGGTGGCGGCCTGGGTCCGTCGGGTGAACCCGGACCCGGGCCTCGTCCTGTGGTTCACCGACCAGTCTTTTTCTGGGCACACGGTCCTGCGCCCCGGCATCGCCCCGGAGCAGGTCACCGCGAACTGGGTCGACCACTCCGAGCACGATCCCTACACCGAGTACCCCGACTACTTCAAGTAGGCACCTCCAGGACACGCACCTTAGACGACTCGACCACCCAAGAAGACTGCCGGGCACCACCCCGACCGGATAGTCCTTGACCCCACCCGGGCGCATGGGGGATAATCCCCTTGTGATCGACATGGAGGCCGTGGACCGTGAGATCCAGGCAGCACGGGCCGAACTGGCCGACCCCGGTAACGTAAAGGGCATCCTGTCCCTGCCCACGCGCAAGCGGATCTGGCGGGCCATGCTCGACCCCGATGACGACGAGGTCTCCTACCAGCACCGTATCAGGCTGAAGATGGCCTGCGTCCGACACGTCCTACCCGTCTGGTACCGCGGATTCCCCGGCGACCAGAGGGTCGAGGAGATGATCGCTCTCACCCAGGACCTCATGGACCGACGCACAACGGATATTGATCAGGCCCAGGAGGACGCCGAGACCTTCCTCTCCAGTGCTATCAGCGCCGCGGAGTCAGACGAGCTGGAGCCGGGAACCGATATCACAAAGACAGACCCGGTCAAAGACATCTCATCGCTTGTCGCCGACGCCGCCTCTATGATGACTATCTCGGCCTGTTATCGTGATCCTGACATGGATCTGTGGGAGGAGTTTGACGACATGGTCGACGACGACGAGCTCCTCCCGGACACACTCGAGTCGAGCTACAGCTGCGCCAGCGCCGCCGCTGGCGCCCTGAACTGGCAGCCGCTCGAGCAGACCGACGTCCCCGCCCGCAGGGCCTTCTGGACCTGGTACCTCGACGAGGCCATTCCCACCGTCCTGGCCACCTGAGAACCAACCCAATGACCCAGCCGGGCGGCAAGAGACCAGCACCTGTAAACACCTCACCGCCCCGACCTCGCGACCCGATCCGCCGCCCCAGCGGGCCACACCCCACACCCACCGCGACCCCGGGCGACCGCCCGGAGCCACCTGGAATATGACCTGGTTGCGGGGAATAGGCCACCTCCTGGTTACGCCAGTGCGGACGGGGCCATTACGCGAGGGCGCGCGTAGAGTAATTCTCTAGCGCAAGTGAAACGAGGGAGGCAGCGCCGGTGTCTCTCGCGCGCGGCACGGATCTGGGTGCTCGTGGTACAGATTTGGATGCTCGTGGTATGGACCGGGTGCTCGTGGCGCAAATTTGAGTGCTTAATGCAGCGTCCTGGAGGATCTTTCGACCGTCCGGTGGACTGGATCCGCGCGTGTGTCGCAATCTGTCGCAATCTGAGGATCAGAGCAGTGGGCACTCCTGACCGTCTTGCGGTCCGAGGCTCTGACCTGCGTGGACATTAAGTGTGCAAAGATGAGGGCGGGGTGGGTCCGGTTCTGATCCTCAGATTGCGACAGAACCGGGATCCGGTACCTCAAGGCCGTGCATAACCTCCGGCCCCCGCAAGCAGGACAGGCGGATTTCGAGACTACGCCTGACAGGGATGACTGCCCCGGCCCTCCCGCAAGCAGGATAGGCCGCCGCCTCCTGACAGACAGTATTTAGCAGCACCAGCCCGCCCACGGAGCACCTGTAGACGGCGCTGGGGGCAGTTGGGCGCAGCGCCAGCCCACCCAGGGGCACCTGGGTTAGGGGGCTGGTTCGACGGCTGGCGGAGCGCCAGCCACCCAGGGAGCGCCTCCTGCCACCCACCCGCGCCACGAGTGCGCCAACAGCAGACCGGTGGCTCCTACTGGGCCTGTAGCGGCACACTCAGGACCACCGTCCAGCGCCCGGCCCCGCCCGAGGCGCTCAGGGTGCCCCCCAGCGCCTCTACCCGGCGTCGGGCCCCCTCCAGGCCCAGGCCGGAGGACAGCACCGCCTCCCGGCCGTCCGCCACGTCCTCGGCCACGGCGTTGGTGACCATGGCCTCCAGGCTGTGGCCGTCGCTGTCCAGCTCCAGGCGGGCGGTGCTCGACGCCGCCGCGTACTTGGTCATATTGCTCACCAGCTCGTTGAGCACCCGTACCAGCTGCTGACGGACCCCCGGGCTGACCTCCTGACGCTCCAGGAACTCCAGGCCGTGGACCTCCAGCACCGTTCCCCGTCCGGCCAGGACCTGCACGGCCTGGACCAGGGACTCCTCCAGGGGCCGGGGGGCCGAGGACGCCAGGACGTCGAGCCCGCCCCCGCCGGCGTCGTTCATGGCCCGCAGACTGGACCTCAGCTGCTCGACGGCCGTGCGCACCGCCAGCGTCATGGCCCCCAGCTCGTCGGCCAGCGGGCTCTGCCCGGGGTGGGCCAGGCGGGCCTGCTCGGCGGTCATGACTGCCCGGGTCAGGTCACGCACCACCGTGTCGTGCAGCTCGGAGACCACCAGCAGGCGCTGACGCTCCAGGTCGGCCTGGTAGCGCGCGGCCACCGTGTCAGCCTGCTCGCGTGGGCGGCGTATGAGCTCAGCTCCAATGAGGAAGGCAGCCCCTACGAGGTACACCATGAACGGGACCTCTGTGTAGTTCTCCGTCCCCGCCAGGCGGAGCGAGAGGAAGAGGACCACAATGGTCATGACCACCAGGCCGTAGGCCGCCAGACGGTTGAAGCCACGGGTCAGGAGCACGCTGGCGCACAGCCACGGCCCCAGGACGAGGGCGATCCCGACGGGCTCGTCGGTGACCATGGTGACGCAGAAGCCGCAGGCCGCCAGGAGCTCCACCGCGCTGCCCACCAGGGGGCACGTGCTCAGCAGCGCCAGCCCCACGCCCCCGGCCAGCTCGTAGGGGATTGCCCGTGAGCCCAGCGGGTGCATGGACATCATGCTGAACAGCGTGAACAGGGCCGCGCAGGCCAGGCACAGCAGGTGGGTGCGGCCCCTGGGGGACCAGGTGTCGAAGCAGGAGCTGCGCAGGAGCATGCCGAGACCCCGGACGACGCCGGTACGGTCTGGGCCCTGGGACTGGGAGCCACTGACGCCGTAGGCGGCAGGACCGCTCGTGGCCCGGGAGCCGGTGACGGCCTGCAAGGCGGCTGTGGTCCGTGTGGCCCAGGCCCGAGGCCAGGGGGTACGGGCCGGGCCCCGGGGCGCTCGTCGCACGGTCCCCTCCTTCCTGCTCGGAGTCGGTAGCATCCTGCCATGTTCCCCACGTCCCCACCTGAGTCCCCTCCCGGGGCCGTGCCCTCTGACGTCCCTGCCGCTCAGGTTGTCCGGGTGGCACTCGTCGATGACGACCCCTTCGTGCTCACCGCCCTGCGCGCCTACCTGTCCTCCTCCCCCCGCATCGAGGTCGCCTCCACCTTCAACCGGGCCGCCGACGCCCTCGCCTTCCTGCGCACGGTGCCCGTGCACGTCCTGCTCACCGACGTGCGCATGCCCGGCATGGACGGCCTGGAGCTGCTCACGCGCGTGCGCTCCCGCCACCCCGGGACGGCCGTGGTCATGCTCACCTCCTTCGACGACGACGAGGCCATGCTCACCGCCCTGTCCCAGGCCGCCAACGGCTTCCTCCTGAAGGACTCCGCCCCCGAGGAGATCGTCCGGGCGGTCCTGGCCGCCGCCGACGGCGGCACCACCATCTCCCCGGCCACCGCCTCCCGGCTCGTGGCCCACCACCTGCGCCCGGTACGCACCAGCCGACGCACCGACCTGACCCAGGCCGAGCAGTCCGTCCTGGCCCTGCTGTGCGAGGGCTACTCCAACGCCGAGATCGCCGCCCAGCTCTTTGTGGCCGAGTCCACCGTCAAGACCCACGTCTCCCACCTCATGCGCAAGTACGGCACGACCTCCCGCCTCAAGCTGGTGGTGGCCGTCCACCGGGAGCGGGAGGCCGCCTGAGCCGGTGGTGCCCTGCCCACCAGGGCCGGCGGTGCCCCGTTCACCAGGGCTGGCGTCACCCTGCCTAGCAAGCCCGGCACCTTCCCGCCTACCAGGCCCGGTACCGCCCTGCCCACCAGGCCCGGTACCGCCCTGCCCACCACCTGGCTGCGTACCGGGTGCTGGCACGCGGACAGGGCGGTGCGGGCCCCGAGCGCCCCTACCCACCATCTCCACCGCCAGGGCGGCCAGGGCTGCGACGTCCGTCTGGCATGTCGGTCGGGTGAGCTGCCACTGCCAGGGCGACGGCGCGGCGCGTATCGAGCAGGCGGGGCACGGTCTTCCCTCCCTCAGTCGGTCGCCAGGGCGGTCACCGGGGTCACGGCGGCGGCGCGCCCGGCGGGCCGCAGGGAGGCCAGCACGCCGACTGCCAGCGTGACGGCCAGGATCCCGGCCAGTGGCAGGTAGGGGACTGCGACGCTGACCCCGCCGTCGCCCAGGGCCGCGAGCGTGCACGCCGCGCCCAGGGCAGTCCCGGTCACCGTCCCCAGGACGCCGCCCACGCCGGCCAGGAGCGTGGCCTCGGTGGTGATCAGGCGCCGGATCCCGCCGCGCTGGGTGCCGGTGGCGCGCAGGACGCCGATCTCGCGGGTGCGCTCCAGGACGCTCACGTCCGTGGTGTTGGCCAGGCCACTCAGGGCGATCACCAGGGCCGAGCCCATGACCAGGGCGGTGACGGCCACGATCTGGTTGAGCGTGGCGCTGAAGGTACTGCGTCCCGCGGCGCTCCCGTTGACCATGAGGTCCTGGCCGCGCACGGCCTGGCGGACGGCGGTCTCGACCGCCTGCGCCTGGGCGGAGCCCTCGTCGGTGGTGCGTACCCACATAATGGCGTCGGTGGCCTGGCCGCCGGTCAGGCGCGCGGCGGTGGCGGTGGTGACGGCCGCGCCCCAGCCCTCCCGCACCCGGGCGGTCAGCTCCACGCTGCCACCCGGCCCGGTGAGGGTGACCCTGGTGCCGTCGGGGACGTCGTAGATCTGGCCGACAATGAGGGTGGAGTCGTCCAGGTCCTCCAGGCCCTTGGTGGAGCGCACCATGGGGGTGACCGCCTTGGTGTCCACGGCGATGACCTGGGTCTGCGTGCTCCGGCCGTCCGCGGTCTGGGTGAGGTCCATCAGGGGGACAACGGTGGTGGACTGCACGCCGTCGATCCCCCGGATGGTGGAGGTCAGTGCGGCGGTGTCCGTCTGCGGGGTCACCCCGAGGACCGTGATATCGACCGGTGAGCTCTGGGCCAGGATGGACTGGTAGGAGGAATTGAGGGAGAACAGGCTGACCGCCAGGGCCGAGCCCACCATGACCCCGATGAGGAGGGTGGCGGCGGTGGCCGTGGAGCGGCCGGGGTTGCGGACCAGGTTGCGGGCGGCCAGGTGGAGGACGGGGTAGCGGCCTGAGGCGCCCAGGCGCCCGATAAGGCCCACGACGGCGGTCATGAGCAGGGGCAGGGCCGCCAGGACCCCGAGGGCGACCAGCACGCCGCCCCCGACCGTCAGGTAGAGGTTGTGGGCGAGGGTCCCCATGACGGTGACGGCGGCGCCGCCGACCATCACGACCAGGCCGGTGACGGCGGCCCACCTGTGGGCGCGACCGGTCCGCCCGGGGGCCGCGGTGGTGCCGGTCAGGGCGATCAGCGGGGAGACGCGGGTGGCCCGGCTCGCGGGTCGCAGGACGGATACGAGGGTCACCAGCGTGCCGGCTGCCACGGCGGCGAGCAGGGAGGTGGGGGAGACGGTGAGGCTGTCGACATTCAGAGTCGGCACGGCCCCTGAGTGGATGAGGGCTGCGGCTCCGGCGGTGCCGGCCGCGGTGCCGGTGGTGGAGCCGACCAGGCCGGTGAGCAGGGCCGTGCGCAGGACCGCCAGGCGTACCTGGCGCCTGCTGGCGCCTACGCAGCGCAGCAGGCCGATCACCCGGTTCTGGCGGGCCACCAGGGTGGTGAAGGTGGTGGCGATGACGATCCCGGCCACCAGGGCGCACACCGGCGCCAGCAGGTTGAGGACCATGGTGATCGTGGTGCCGCCCCCGGTGGAGGAGACGGCGCGCCGGGCGATGACCTCGTCGGCGTCCTGCACAATGGCGTCGGACTGGACGGCGTGGACGACCCGGGCGACCTCCTCGTGCAGGTCGCTGGTGTCCGTCCCCGGCCGGCCGGTCACGTACAGCCTGTCGTAGTCGGTCCTCACGCCCATGGCCGCCAGCTGGTCGACGGTGGCGTAGACCTTGGAGAGGTCCTCCAGGCCCGTGTCGGCCCCGGGGGAGATGACGCCGACGACGGTCGGGCTGGAGTGGACGGCGCTGCTGGGGCTGCCGGTGTCGTCGGTGCCCTTGGTGCTGGCGCCGTGGCGGTCCCTGTTCCTGAGGCGGATGGTGTCCCCTACGCCCAGCCCTTGCTGCTCGGCCAGGGTGGTGTCGATGGCGACCTCGCCGGTGGCGGTGGGCAGGCGGCCGGAGACCAGGGTGGTGTAGGCGCTGAGGGTGGGCACGTCCTGGGCGGCCAACGTCGCCCCCACGGCGTTCGCGAGCTGGCTGGGCAGGTCCAGCTCAATGACATCCCAGTGGGTGCCGCGCACGGAGGCGACCTCGTCCAGGGTGGAGACCCTCGCCGCCAGGGCGTCGTCGAGCGGGCCCTGGGACGGGTCCGACCCGCGGTGGCTGGCGACCACGACGTCGGCCCCGCCCACGGACAGGCGGGCGCCGGCCTGCATCTGGGTGCGCATGGAGCCGGAGACCACCAGGGCGAGGGCAATGAGGGCGGTGCTCATGGCCACGGCCACCAGGGCGGCGGCGGTGCGGCGCACATCAAGCAGGGCGGGCATCAGCGGACCCCCGTCCCGCTGGCGCGCCCGGTCCCCGGGCGGGTGGGCAGAGGCCCTGGGGCGGCCGGGGCCTCCGGGGCGGCGTGGGTGCCGGCCGGGTGGTGCACGGGGGCGTCGCCCACGACGTGCCCGTCGCGCAGGCGGATAACACGGCTGGTGGCGGCCGCGGCGTTCTCGTCGTGGGTGACCATGACGACGGTCTGGCCGAGCTCGGCGCACATGCGGGCCAGGGTCTCCAGCAGGGAGGCGGCCGAGGCGGTGTCCAGGGCGCCGGTGGGCTCGTCGGCGAAGACCACCGCCGGGCGGCCAATGAGGGCGCGGGCCACGGCGACCCGCTGCTGCTGGCCGCCGGAGAGCTCGGTGGGGCGGTGGGTCAGGCGGTCCCCGATCCCCAGGGCGGAGACGACGGCGTCCCACCACTGAGGCTGCGGCCTGCGGTGGGCCAGGCGCAGGGGCAGGAGGATGTTCTCCTCGGCGGTCAGGGTGGGCAGGAGGTTGAAGGACTGGAAGACGAACCCCAGCTGGTCACGGCGCACGTCGGTCAGCTGCCTGTCGTCCATGCCCGTCAGGTCGGCCCCGGCGATGAGGACGCGCCCGGAGGTGGGGGCGTCCAGGCCGGCCAGGCAGTGCAGGAGGGTGGACTTGCCGCTCCCCGAGGGCCCCATGACGGCGACGAACTGGCCGGTGGGCACGCTCAGGCTCACCCCGTCCAGGGCGGTCACGCGGGCCTGTCCCGAGCCGTAGACCTTGGTCAGCCCAATGGCGGCCACGGCGGGCGTGCCCGGGACGGCGGGGACCGGGGCGCCAGGAACCGGGGTGACGGGGACCGGGGCGGACGGTGCGGCGGGCGCCCCCGTCCCCGGGACGGGCGGTGCGGCAGGCGCCGGTACGCCCCTCGCGGCGTCTGCCGCGGGTGCGGCGGGGTACTGGTCGTGGCGGACCATGTGTGGCCTCCTTAAGGCTCTGGGCTGGTTGCGGGTGCTCCCCACGCCCCTGACGCTAGGGGCCCCGCCCCGGGGCGGGAACGCCCCGAACGTCGTCAGTCCCGCCCGTGCGTCCCCCTAAAGGTGGAGGCCCCCGGCCGTCTCCACCTCGGGACGACGAATAAGGCAGCGTCAAACAATAGCTTTGTTATATGCTAGATTATTTTAGTGTGTGTTTATAGCATCTGTTTCCTTGCTCCCGGCGAGGAGACGGCAGACCAGTCCCAGCATTCCTTCAGGCATCCCGATAGTCTGGGTACGTGACTGTGCCCGCCCCCCCACGCCCGGCGCCGCTGCCGAGCACGCTGCCCACCGACCGCACCCTGGTCATGGGCGTCATCAACGTCACCCCGGACTCCTTCTCCGACGGCGGCCGCTGGCTGTCCCCCGACGCCGCCATCGCCCACGCCCGCACCCTGCTGGACCAGGGCGCCGACCTGCTCGACGTCGGGGGCGAGTCCACCCGGCCGGGTGCCGAGCGCGTCACCCCCGACACCGAGCAGGAGCGCGTCCTCCCCGTCGTCGAGGCCCTGGCCGCCCAGGGCGTCGTGGTGAGCGTGGACACCGTCCACGCCGCCACCGCCGCGGCCGCCGTCCGCGCCGGGGCCCTGGTGGTCAACGACGTCTCGGGGGGCCTGGCCGACCCGGGCATGTACGACGTCGTGGCCTCCACCGGCGTGGTCTACGTCTGCCAGCACTGGCGCGGCGACCCCGGGACCATGGACCGCCTCACCGACTACCCCCGGGGCGTCCTGGCCGGGGTGGAGGCCGAGCTGGCCCAGCGCCTGGACGGGCTCGTGTCCGCCGGGGTGGCCCGTCACCAGGTCGTCATCGACCCCGGGCTCGGCTTCGCCAAGACCCACTCCCAGTCCTGGGAGCTGCTGCGCTCCACTAGCCGCCTCGCCCAGGACCTGGGCCTGCCGGTCCTCGTGGGGGCCTCCCGCAAGCGTTTCCTGGCCCTGGCCGCCGACCCGGCCCGGGCCGCCGACCCCCTGGCGCGTGACTCCGTCACCGCCGCAACCACCGCCCTGGCCGCCAGCGCGGGCGCGTGGGCCGTCAGGGTCCACGAGATCCCGTCCAACCTGGACGCCGTCCGCACCGCCTCCCTATGGAAGGACCACCGATGAGCAGTACCACCGCCCCTGACCGGATCCGCCTGACCGGTCTGTCCGCCCGTGGTTTCCACGGTGTCCTGCCCTTTGAGAAGGAGGAGGGGCAGCTCTTCCTGGCCGACGTCACCATGGACCTGGGCCCGCGCGGGACCGTCGTGGCCTCCGTGACCGACGACCTGGACGACGCCGTGGACTACGCCGCCGTGGCCGACGCCGTCGTGGAGGTCATTACCGGGGAGAGCGTCAACCTCGTCGAGACCCTGGCCGAGCGCATTGCCGACGTGGTCCTGGCCTTCCCCCGCGTGCTCCAGGTGGAGGTCAGCGTCCACAAGCCCCAGGCGCCCCTGGACGTGGCCTTCGACGACGTCTGCGTCACCATCACCCGCCAGGGCGTGACCAGCGAGCCCCGCCCCGAGGGCGCGGGCGCCCTGGGCGGGCACGAGGCCCTGCCGGCACGCGGGCAGGCCGGGCGCCCGGCCCCGGCAGGACGTGAGGAGCTGGTGGGACGTGCGGACGCACCGGCCTCCCGGCCCGCCTCGGGGCGTGAGGACGACCTGGTCGCCCCCTTCGTCGACCCCGCCCACTCCGTGGTCGCGGCCGCGGACTCCGCCGCCGACATCCTCCCCGGGGGCTCGTCCTCCGCCGCGGCCACCGGCCCGCGCTCCCTGGCCGGGGGCGCCGACGCCGGCCGGTCGCGGGGGCTGGACCAGGACCCGGCGTCCTCGGCACCGGCACCTGACTCCTGGGACGACCAGAGCCCCGCCTGGGCCCTGTTCGCCTCCTCCACCCAGGAGCCCACCACCAGCGCGGCCGCGGCGGACGGCATCGTGCCGCCCATGTTCCGTGAGGACCACCTGGTGGCCACCGAGCCCGCCTCGGCCTCCTCCGCCGAGCTGCCCTGGCAGGCCGGGCTCTCCCCGGTCATCCCCTCCCCGGCGACGGGGGGCGCGCACCCGGGTGCCTCGGACGTCCTGGGGCGCGCCCCGTCCTCGGGGCGTCCCGAGCAGGACCGGGCCGGGGACCCGGCCCCGACCGCCTCCGAGGAGCCCGTGGACCAGGGCCCCCACCAGCACTCCTACACCCCGGCGTCCTCTGCCTCGGTCTCCGCCTCCTCCGCCGAGCCGGTCGGGTGGTCCGAGCACCCCCAGGAGGCCGGGGGCACCCCGGTCCCTGAGCGGGCCGGCCGCGTCAGGGACGAGGTCGCCCTGGACGCCGTCCTGGGCGAGGGCACCCCGGCCCGGGCGGTGACGCCCGACGAGCCCCTCGGAGCGGGCCCCGCCGGGACCCCTGGCGGGACTCTTGGCGGCGAGCCCCGGCCGCAGACGGCCGCGTCCGCCCCCAGCGGGCCGCAGGCCCCCGGGTCCCACCGCGGCGGGGAGCCCTGGGAGCCCGGGCCCCAGGCCCTCCCCGAGCCCGTCGCGCAGGACGTCCCCCGCTCCGGGGCCCACGCCCTGGATCCGACGCCGCAGCAGGACGCCTCGGTCCCGGTGGTGCTGGGCCCGGAGATGGTCCCCACCCCACAGCCTGACGCCCCGGCCCACCGGCCGTGGAGCCCCTCGGCGCCCTCCGCCGTGGACTCCATGGCGGCCCCGACCGACCCGGCCGCGGCAGTCGACCCCTCGGGCTCCGGGGACCTGCCCCAGCGCCCCGTGGAGCCCTTTGACTCCCCGACCGACCTGGCGGAGGCGTCCATTGACGTCCTGGGACAGGCCCCTGCGCGCCCCGTCCCCGTCGTCATCGGCCTGGGCGGTAACGTCGGCACCGTCGTGATCGCCCTGAGGACCGCCGTCGCCACCCTGCGCAACACCCCGGGCATTACCGTCACCCAGGTGGCGCCCCTGGCGCGCTCGGCCGCGGTGCTGGAGGAGGGCAGCCCCTCCCAGCCCGACTTCCTCAACACGGTGGTCCTGGCGGACACCACCCTGTCCCCGCGCGACCTCCTGCAGGTCTGCCACCAGCTGGAGGACGCTGCCGGGAGGCTGCGCACCGAGCCCAAGGGACCGCGCACCCTGGACGCGGACATTATCACCTACGGTGAGATGACCTCCGACGACCCCGAGCTGACGATCCCGCACCCGCTGGCCGCCCAGCGGGCCTTCGTCCTGGCCCCCTGGGCCGAGGCCGACCCCTTCGGCGAGATCAACGGCCAGTCCGTCGCCGCCCTGGCCGACGTCGCCCCCGACCGGGACGGCCTGCGCTGGCTGGCCCTGGACTGGCTGGAGTCCGACCACCTCCCGGCCCTGCCCACGGGTCAGTACGTGGCCCCGCCCACCGACTCCGCGGAGCAGGCCCCGGAGGAGCCCGCCCCTGGCGCCGGGCACCCGCTGCCTGAGGCGGCGCCACAGGACGCCGGGGCGCAGGAGGCCTGGCAGGAGGAGCCCGCCGCACCCGCCGAGCCGTGGAGCACCTCCGCTTCCCTGCCCCCCGTCGCCCCGCACTCCTCCCGTTCCGCCCGCAGCGCCAGGTCGGCCCGTAGCCCCCGCTCCGCCCACAGCGCCGAGCTCGCCCCCGGGGCCGAGCCCGTGCCCGCTGACGGGTCTGGTGCCCCTGGTGCCGCCGGCGTCGCGGAGGCCGCCCCCCAGGGGCGTGCCCAGGAGCGGCGTGACGGCATCGGCTCCCTGTTCCCCGACAGCCGGTCCGGCTCGTGGTCCGAGCCCCTGGGGTGGAACGACGTCCTGGGCCGGGACGGGCGGTCGTCCTGATGCACCGCACGCGGTGGACTACCCTCCTCGCGTGCTTCCTCCTCCTGGCGGTCCTCTCCGGCGCCGGGTACGACCTGAGCCTGCGCCATCACGGGTGGGTCCCGGCCGTCAGCCTCTGGGGCGGGGCGGCGGTCCTCGTCATGACGCTCGTCGTCCTGGTGGCAGGGCGTGGCGTCAGGAGGCTGCGTGCGCACGAGCCCACCTGGATGACCCCGACGGGCGCCGCCATGACCGCCCTGGCGGCCCAGTCCTCCAGCCTGGGCGCGGCCGCGCTCGGCGGGCTCTACGTCGGGGCGCTGGTGTGTGCCCTGGTCCACCGCGGGACGCCCGCCATGACGGGCCTGACGTGGAGCGCGGGCGGCTGCGTGGCGGCCTGCGTCCTGTGGCTGGGCACCGGTCTGCTCGTGGAGCACTGGTGCGCCATTGACGAGTCCGACGACGACGCCCAGGACCACGGCCCGCACTCCCTCCCGCCCGGGAGCGCCGCCGCCTGACTCGTCCCCCGCGAGAACGGTACTTGTTTGTGCCGAGAACGGTACTTATTGCCCGTGAGAACGGGGGGCACAGCAGGTCCTCAGGCCACGGCACCCAGTCCGAGCCAGCCTCCGCCACCGTGGACATGCACCACGTCCTTCAGGGCGTGTCCCGGACGAATGCCGCCAGTCCCGAGCGTCCGTGCAGGTCGGGGTGCGGAGCAGCAGGTACGCTGAGCCCCCGTTCTCACGAGAAACAAGTACCGTTCTCGCGAGGGGAGAGGAGGGGTCCTATGAGCCAGACCACTACAGCGACGTCGCCCGACCCCTTTGCGCCCCCGGGCGTCACCTTCTGCCCCGTCTCACCCCGGCTCGTGACCGTCAGGCTCATTGGCGCCTGGGCCGGCGGCGTGGTCCTCACGGCCGGCCTGGCGGTGCCCGGCGTGCTCCTGAGCCCCTGGTTCCACCTGGGGGGCGTGGCCGCGCTCGCCGGGTCTGCGTGGCTGACCTGGCTCGTCCCCCGCCAGGTCAGGGCCATGGGCTACGCCCTGGGCGAGGACCACCTCCTGTGGCGTCACGGCGTCATGTTCCGCACCCTGTCGGTCGTCCCCTACGGGCGCATGCAGTTCGTGGACACCAGCCAGGGGCCCCTGGCTGCCCACTACGGGATCGCCAAGGTCCGCCTCCACACGGCCTCGGTGTCCACTGACGCCACCATTAACGGGCTCCCGGCCGCCGAGGCCGAGCACCTGCGCCGGATCCTGGCCGAGCGCGGCGAGCAGCGGATGGCCGGGCTGTGAACGACCCAGCAGCCCCCGACGCCGTCGTGCCGGCGCACGGACAGTCCGGGCGGACCAGCCGGTTCGCACGGCAGATCCACCTGCCTGGGCACCTGACCTGGCGCCGGGTCCACCCCGTGAGCCTCCTGCTGGAGACCTGGCACACGCTCGTGGCCGTTGTCGCCGTGGGCGCTGTGAACAACCTCGACCAGGTCCGGGACATCTACCACGCCGCCCGCGAGCACGGCCTCAACCTCCTGGACGACGGGGTGCTGACCAGGGCCGTTATAGTAACCGGGGTCGTCCTGCTGGCCTGGACCGGTTTCCAGGTCGCCGTGTGGTGGACCCGCCGCTACGCCGTGGACGCCGACGCCGTCTACTACCGCACCGGCGTCCTCGTACGCCGTCTGCGCGTGGCCCGTCTGGTACGGATCCAGTCCGTCGACGTGGTCCACCCCCTGGTCGGACGCCTCCTGGGCCTGGGCAGGCTCACCCTGGAGGTCGTCGGCGGCACGGACTCCCACGTCACCATCGGCTACCTGCCCTCACGTGAGCTGAGGGCCCTGCGTGAGGAGATACTGCGCCTGGCTGCTGGTGGGCCTGTTGCTGTTGGTGGGGCTGTTACTGCTGGTGGGGTTGTTGCCGCTGCTGGTGGGGGTGTGACCGCCAGCGAGCTCGTGACCACTGACGGGGCTGTGACCGCTAGTGGGTCCGTGCCCGCTGACGGAGCCCTTGCCGAGGTGCCCGGAGCTTCCGAGGTCCCTACCCTCGCTGTCTCACCCGCCCCAGCCACCTCGTCTGCCCCACCTGTAACATCCGCCTCATCTACCCCGCCCACCCTGCCCGCCTTACCCGCTCCACTCGGCTTTGCCGACGCGCTCGCGGCCCCGGTGCGCCCCGACGGTATAGGGAGGGTGGAGGAGCACGACCTCTACCACGTCGAGCCCAGGATCCTCATTGGCTCCCTCCTGCGCAGCATCGGCGTCCTCTCAGGCGCTGTCGGTGGTCTCCTCCTGGTGGCCGTCAGCGTGATCGAGTCCGCGACCGGCCACGCTGGCACCCCAGGAGGCGGGATCGGGCAGGTACTCGTCATTGTCTCCGGACTCGTGGGCTACCTCTCCTACGCCTGGAAACGCCTGCGCTCAGGCTGGGGCTTCCGCGCCTGCGCCACCCCCGCCGGGATCCGCCTGCGCTACGGGCTGACCGACGCCGTCTCGGTCACCCTGCCGCCCGGGCGCGTCCACGCCGTCGAGCTCTCACGCAATATCCTGTGGCGGTCCAGGGACTGGTGGGGTGTGCGGGTCATGCTCGCCGGGCGGGAGGGCGAGGGCGGCGACGACGTACGCTCCCAGGCCAGCCGCCTGCTCCCCGTCGGCACCCGCACCGACGCCCTGCGGGCCCTGTGGCTCGTGGTCCCCGACCTGGGAGTGGACTGCCCGGACCGCCTGCTCGCCTCCGCCCTGGACGGCCGGGGCTCGCCCACGGGCACCCCGGAGCCCGGGTGGACCGCCTGCGCCCCTCGCCGCTCCCGCTGGCTGGCGCCCCTGGGGTGGAGGTGCCAGGCGGTGGCGCTCACCAGCACCTGCGTCGTCATCCGCCGGGGTCGCTGGCGACGCCGCGTCACGGTGGTGCCCTACCCGCGGATCCAGTCCCTGCGCCTGCGTCAGGGGCCGGTTGCCCGCCGCCTGGGGCTGGCGGGGGTGCTGCTCAATATGGTCGACGCGACCAGCCTCATGGGCTGCCTGGTGCGCAGGATGGACCAGGCCGACGCCGCCCGCACGGGTGAGATGGTGGCGCGCCGTGCCCTGGAGCGCCGCGAGCAGGAGCACCTTGACCGCTGGCTGGAGCGCGCCGCCGGGACCGCTCCCTGGACCGGCGAGGTGGCGGGAGTGTCCCGGCGCCCGGGACGTGAGACGATCACGCCGTGAGCGAGCCCGACCACCGTCCTGACCGTCCTGACCGGCCCGCCGCCAGCCCGGCCCGGCCTGGTCCCGCCGCCCCGGACTGCCCCGCTCCTGCCGCCCCGGGCAGGCGACCGGGGCGTCTGGGGGTGGGGGTCGTGAGCGCGGGCAAGGTAGGCGCCGTCCTCGGCTCCGCCCTGCGCGCCGTGGACCACCAGGTCATTGGCGTCCACGCCGTCTCCCAGGCCTCCCGCGAGCGCGCCGAGACGCTCCTGCCCGGTGTCCCCCGACTTGAGGTCGAGGAGATCCTCGAGCGCTGTGAGCTGGTGCTCCTGGCCGTCCCCGACGACGCCCTGGCGCCGCTGGTGCGGGGGCTGGCCGACCTGGGGCGCTGGCAGGCCGGGCAGATCGTGGTCCACACCTCCGGACGCTACGGCGTCAGGGTGCTGGAGCCTGCCGCGCGCTGCGGAGCCATCCCGCTCGCCGTCCACCCGGCCATGACCTTCTCGGGGATGAGCATGGACCTGCCTCGGCTGGTCGGCTGCCCCATGGCCGTCACGGCCCCCGCCGTCGCCCTGCCCATAGCCCAGGCCCTGGCCGTCGAGCTCGGGGGAGAGCCCTTCGTCCTGGAGGAGTCCGCCCGCCCGGCCTACCACGCCGCCCTGACCCACGGGGCCAACCACCTGGTCACCCTCGTGGGCCAGGCGGTGCGGGTGCTCGCGGCCGCCGGGGTGGACGACGGCGGGCAGGTGCTGCGCCCCCTGCTGACCGCCGCCCTGGAGCGGGCGCTGTCGGAGGGGGCCGATGCCGCCCTGACCGGCCCGGTGGCCCGGGGGGACGCGGGGACGGTGCGCGTGCACCTGGATACCCTGGCAGGGCTGGACGACGGGACGGGGGCGGGGCTGGACGACGTCGTGGAGTCCTACCGGGTGCTGGCGCGCGCCACCCTGGAACGGCGCGTGGGGCGCCTGGGGCCCGAGCAGGCCGCCGCCCTGCGTGAGGTGCTGGGGGACTGCTGAGGGGCTGTTCCCGAGGTCTGCTGGCCGGGGCACAGGCCGGGTAACGGGGGCCGGGGCGGAGAACGGCCCCTGGGAGGCACGGTCTGTGACACGCGGTCGAGGGCGCTCGCGTCGGTACGGGCCCGACGACCCTGCTGCTCGTGTCCCCGGAAGCGGAGCTCACCCCCGTGATCCAGCTCGCCAGCGCGGTCCCTGTTGCTTGTGTCCCCGGAAGAGGGGCTCGCGATAGCTCGGGTGAGCGAGGTAGGTACTCTGAGGCAGCTTCTGGGAGCCGTGCCTAGAGGGCGGGGCGGTGGCCGTGGGGGCCTGGACGCTGGGTGCCGCTAGAGGGCAGGGCGTACCTCGGGGGCCGGACGTGCCTGGGACAGGACTAGCGTTGGGGCCATGGCCTCCACCGTCCCCGTCACCCTGACCCGTTCCCGCCCTGAGCTCGCCGACGCGCTCGCCGCGGCCCCCGGTCCCCGCGCCGTCGTCATGACCATGGGGGCCCTCCACCAGGGGCACCTCGACCTGGTGGCCGAGGCCGCCCGCCGTGTCGGCGCCCACGGCACCGTGGTCGTCACCATCTTCGTCAACCCGCTCCAGTTCGCCGCCGGGGAGGATCTGGACGCCTACCCGCGCACCCTCCAGGCCGACGTCCAGGCCCTCGGCGACGCCCTGACCGGCCCGGACGGCGCGCTGGTGGTGGGACGCCTGGTCGTGTTCGCCCCCACCCCCGAGGTCATGTACCCCGGTGGCCAGCCGGCTGTGCGCATTGACCCCGGCCCCGTAGCCACCGTCCTGGAGGGCCGCACCCGCCCCACCCACTTCGCCGGTGTGTGCCAGGTGGTGCTCGCCCTGCTGCACCTGACGGCCCCCAGGTGGGCCCTGTTCGGCCGCAAGGACGCCCAGCAGCTCGCCATTGTGCGTGCCATGGTGCGCGACCTCGCCGTCCCGGTCGAGGTCGTCCCGGTGGACATCCGCCGCGAGGCCGACGGCCTGGCCATGAGCTCGCGCAACGTCTACCTCAGCGGCACCCAGCGTCAGCAGGCCCTCGCCCTGTCCCGGGCGCTGGCGGCCGGCAGCCGGGCGGCGGCGGGCGGTGCCGACGGCGCCGGGGTCCGTCAGGCGGCGCTGGCCGTCCTGGACGGTGCCGACGGGGTGGAGGTCGACTACGTGGCCCTGGTGGACCCGGACTCCTTCGTGGATCTTGCCGACGCCGGGCTGGGACTGCCCGCGGCCCCCCAGGTCGCGCCGGCAGAGCCGGGGGCTAGTACCGGGCAGGCCGGGGATGAGCCGGGGGCTGGCGCCGGGCCGGAGACCGGAACAGGGCCGCAGGCCGGGGACGACCCTGGGCGGGAGGTCAGCGCCGGCACCGGGCGCACCGCCCTCCTGGCGCTGGCCGCCCGGGTCGGCAGCACCCGCCTCATTGACAACGCCCTGGTGGTGCTGCACTGAGTGCCCTCTCACGTTGCCGTGGGTCAGGGCCCTGCCTACCCTGGGCCGCGATGAGCTCACGACTGCGGACGATGATGACGTCCAAGATCCACCGTGCCACTGTGACCCAGGCCGACCTGCACTACGTCGGTTCCATCACCGTGGACGCCGACCTCCTCGACGCCGCCGACCTCCTGCCGGGTGAGCGCGTCGATATCTGCGACTGCACCAACGGCAGCCGCCTGTCCACCTACGTCATCCCCGGTGAGCGCGGGTCGGGGCGGATCTGCGTCAACGGCGCCGCCGCGCACCTGGTGAGCCCGGGCGACGTCGTCATCCTCATTGCCTACTCCCAGATGTCGGACGCCGAGGCCCGCACCTACCGGCCTCACGTGGTCTTCGTGGACGCGGACAACCGGGTCGTGGAACGGGGCAGCGAGCCCGGTCAGGTCCCCCTGGGCTCCGACGCCGCCCGCCTCCAGGGGCTGCGGTCCTCCGGACTGCCCCTGGGCGGCTGAGTTGCACATTCTTTTTACAATCCTCGATCATAAAATGGCGGAATCATGCGGATCTGCGATTGGAGGGTGGGCTCTCTGACAGGATGAATGTGCAACGGCGTCCTCGTTGCACATTCATCTGCGTGCGGCGGGCCCCTCGTACGGAGAAAACGTTGATAATCCGCCAACTGCTTGTCAGGGGACCGAGGATGAATGTGCAACTCCGTCAAGGGCGGCCGCAATGAGGGCCAGGACGGGCTCCCGCCCGGTCATGACGTCCTCGTACGTCAGGCGCAGGACCACGAGCCCCCGCTGGACTGCGGCGGCTTTGCGGTGAGCCGACCTGTACGCCGGGCACGAGCCCCGCATGGGGGACTGCGGTCGCTCACGGGGCACTTGGATGCGCTAAAGCGCCTGAGCCCCCGCATGGGGGACTGCGCAAGGGCCTTCCGCTCAGGGCTGCCACCGTACCTAGACTGCTCCCGGGGTGTCTGCCACTGCCCCCGCAACGCCCTGACCGTGACACTCCGGAGGAACCGCAATGACGCACAGGAAACACGCCGCGCTGCGGACCGCCCTGCTCCTGGTCGTCGTGTTCGGCCCGCTGGTGCTCGTGGCCGTGGGCCTGCGCTACCTCGTGGTCCGGGTGGAGAGGGGCGAGATGGTCGGTGTCTCCCAGGCGATCGTCCTGGGGGTGCCAGCGGTCGTCGTGCTGGCCCTGGCCGTCTGGGTGTACCGGAGCGCCTCGAAGCTCCGCGCCGGTTCCATGACCCCGGCACAGCGCCTCATGCTCAGGCAGCTTAACGAGGACACCACCCTGACCTTCCCCGCCTTCTACCTGGGGCCCCAGCCGGTGGGGACCGACGGCGCCCCCATGACGGACAAGGTGTCCCTCATCGTCACGCGCCACACCGTGAGCGTGCGTGCCGGTGCCGGCGTGGGTACCGTCCTGTGCGACGCCGACGGCGCCCGGGTCCGTTTCCGCCTCCTGTCCGACCCCCGCGCCGGCGGCCCCCGCGGGACCCTGCCCGTAGAACCGCTTCTGGGCGTCGCCCGACCCCCGCGCCGGCGGCCCCCGCCTCGGCGAGCGGCAGCCGGGGCCGACGGTGCCCGGCCTGGCAGTCGCCCACCCCAGCCTCCTGTGCCGTGAGCCCGCGACCACCGAGTACGGCTACTGGGCGGACACCCCGGCCGAGCTCGAGGCCTACGCCCAGCAGGTCGCGCTCGAGACGGGGCTGGATGCCGGGGAGCTGGCCGACGCGCTCCTGAGCGGGGACGCCCGGCGCGTGGCCGCCCTGGACGCCGCCGCCGGCGGCTACCTGGGGCAGATGGTTCCCGGCCCCGGGGGAGGGGTCGTGTTCCGGGCCCCTGAGATGCGCCTGGTCGTCGCCGACGCCGCGCCCCCTGACGTCCCGGCCGACGAGGCCACGGCCGACAGGGCGGTGCTCGCGGTGCGACGGGTCCTGGAGGGGGATGTGCCCGCCGCCGCAGGGTGCGCCCAGCACCGGGTGAGCCCCCGCCCAGGCCCGGGGAGACCGTCGAGTCCCGCTTCCCGTGGCGCAGATTCCGAAGGCGCCACCGCCCAGGCCTGAGGAGACCGTGCCCTGGTACTGCGCGCGGATGACCCCCGCCCGGGCCCGGGGAGACCGTAAAGGCGGTGCGCGGGCGGAGGCCGGGACCTGCCTGGGGCCGTGCAGGGGCCCGCAGCAGTGACGAGGTCGTGGCCACTGGAGGCCGGGACCTGCCCGGGGCCGTGAGGTGAGGAGCACCCTGCGCCCTGCCTCCCGACCACCGGGGGAGGCGCGGATAGACTCGCGCGCGTGACTCATGCACCCGTTCCCGCTCCCGACACCGTCAACCAGGGCCCTGCCCCCGAGCCCCCGAGCACCGCCAGGACACCCAAGGCCGACCCGGGCCCGGGTGAGCAGTTCCAGGTACGTGCGGACAAGCGTCAGCGCCTGCGCGACGAGGGCTGGGACCCCTACCCCGTATCCGTCCCCGTCACCACCACGATCTCCGCGGTCCGCGAGGCCTACGGCTACCTTCAGGCCGGCCAGGAGACCGACGACGTCGTCGGCGTGGCCGGGCGCGTGGTCTTCCTGCGCAACACCGGCCGCCTGTGCTTCGTCACCCTGGCCGACGGCGCGGGCACCACCCTCCAGGCCATGCTGTCGGCCAAGGCCCTGCCCGCCGGCGGCCACAGCGCGCTGGCCGCCTTCAAGACGGATGTGGACCTGGGCGACCACCTCTTTGTCCACGGCCGCGTCATCTGCTCACGCCGCGGGGAGCTGTCGGTCATGGCCGAGCCCGTCCTGCGCCAGGGCGTGGTCCCCGCCGACGCCGGGGACGACGACGTCGCCGTCCCTGCCTGGCGCATTGCCTCCAAGGCCCTGCGCCCCCTGCCCAAGACCTGGACCAACGAGGCCGGTGAGGCGGTGACGCTCTCGGAGGAGGCGCGCGTGCGCCGTCGTGAGCTGGACCTGCTCACCCGCCCGGCCGCCCGCGACATGGTGCGCACCCGCGCCGCCGTCGTACGCTCCCTGCGCGACAACTTCCACCGCCGTGACTACCTGGAGCTGGAGACCCCCATGCTCCAGGTCATCCACGGCGGGGCCGCCGCCCGCCCGTTCATCACCCACATGAACGCCTTCGACATGGACCTCTACCTGCGCA
>ERZ772927.359-NODE-359-length-21065-cov-10.2952_pt1 | contig 21065 bp, 19 predicted proteins | sample MGYA00512115_ERZ772927 | MGnify/ENA primary metagenome ERZ772927 (study PRJEB29015, sample SAMEA2737924) | human oral metagenome | biome: human oral; feature: human-associated habitat; material: dental | place: China | collected 2013 ... | reverse complement strand
GAGCTAATTATGCCATTAGCGATGCGGTGGAGCAGTGCATCCTTATCCAGTCCCGCAAGCACCTTCATCCCATGAGTGTCTTGCGCTCAACGGTCAGTCTTTTGGGTGTTTATAATGTCCATGCTGAGGAAGCATCTCTTGAAGCAACCTATGAGCAGAGCATCCAACTTATGGCAAAGATGCCGACCATTATTGCGGCTTTTGCCAGACTGAGGTCGGGTCAGACACCAATCGAGCCGCGGGAGGATTTGGGATTTGCGGCTAATTTCCTTTATATGCTCAAAGGACAAGAGGCGAGTGAGCTTGAAGTCAAGGCTTTTAACTGCGCCATGGTGCTCCATGCAGACCATGAACTCAATGCTTCAACTTTTGCAGCTCGAGTCTGCGCCTCAACCTTGACCGATATTTATTCCTGCGTGACAGCAGCCGTTGGAGCGCTCAAGGGCTCCCTTCATGGCGGCGCTAATGAATGTGTTTTTGATATGCTGAAAGAGATCAGAGAGGAAGGGGATTGCCAGGCCTACCTAGACCGTAAACTGGCCTCTCATGAGAAGATTATGGGCTTTGGCCATCGAGTTTACAAGACTCAAGATCCGCGTGAAAAATACCTGCGTCAAATGGCCAAGGACTTGACAAAAGGAACTAAGGACGAGGTCTGGTACCTGCTTTCAGAAGAAATTGAAGCCTATATGAAGCATACCAAGCACCTGATACCGAATGTCGATTTTTATTCGGCTACTGTTTACCATGTGTTAGGCATTGACAGCAGTATCTACACCCTGATTTTTGCCATGAGTCGGGTGGCTGGCTGGATTGCTCATATTCAGGAACAGCGCAAGAACAATAAGCTGATTCGGCCACGTTCTAACTATATTGGTGCTCAAGGTTTGGAGTATCTTCCCATTGGAAGGAGATAAAATGGCAGATAAGATTTTGTTTGAGAATGGGCGCTTGCAGGTACCGGATGCTCCTATTATTCCTTACATCCAAGGTGATGGGATTGGGATTGATATCTGGCGAAATGCCCAGCTAGTCTTTGATAAGGCAGTGGAAAAGGCTTATGGTGGCCAGAGAAAAGTTGTTTGGAAGGAAGTTTTGGCTGGGAAAAAAGCGGCAGACCTGACGGGTGACTGGCTACCGGATGAAACGTTGGCAACGATTAAGGATTGTCTGGTGGCTATAAAGGGGCCGTTAGAAACCCCAGTCGGAGAAGGGATTCGTTCCTTGAATGTGGCCCTGAGACAGGAATTGGACCTTTACGCCTGTCTGCGGCCGGTTCGTTATTTCAAGGGAGTTCCCAGTCCGCTCAAGCACCCAGAGAAGACTGACATCACAATTTTTCGGGAAAATACAGAAGACATCTATGCAGGGATTGAGTGGGAGAGTGGAACGGATGAAGTCCAAAAAGTTATCGATTTCCTGCAGGAGGATATGCAGGTTGACAAGATTCGCTTCCCAGAAAGCTCTGCGATTGGAATCAAGCCTATCTCTAAGCAGGGCAGTGAGCGGCTGATACGGGCGGCTATTGACTATGCACTAGCCAAAGGACTGAGTCAGGTAACTCTGGTTCACAAGGGTAATATCCAGAAATTTACAGAGGGCGGTTTTCGGAAATGGGGCTATGAACTAGCTCAAAGAGAGTATGCGGACGAGCTGGCTTCTGGAAAACTAATCATCCAGGATGTCATTGCGGATAATTTTCTGCAACAGATTCTGCTCAATCCAGAGAAATTTGATGTTGTCGCCTTGACCAATCTAAATGGTGACTATGCCAGCGATGCCTTGGCAGCTCAGGTGGGCGGGATTGGTATTGCGCCAGGGGCCAATATCAATTACGAGACTGGTCATGCTATTTTTGAAGCTACTCACGGGACGGCGCCAGATATAGCAGGTCAAAACAGGGCTAATCCTTGTTCTCTTCTCTTATCAGGGGCCATGCTCTTTGATTACATTGGTTGGTCGAAGGTCTCTCATCTCCTGACTAAGGCTATTGAGAAAGCTCTCTTTGAGCAAAAAGTGACAGGGGATTTTGCCAGTCAGCTGGAAGGAGTAGCAGCTTTGACCACTAGTCAATTTGCTGAGGAGCTGGTAGCTAATATAGAAAAGTGTCAATAATGAAAAAATGATGAAGAATCTGCCTATCTAGACAGTCTCTTCATCACTTTTTTTGTCTTTTTCGATATTCCAGTCCCCAGCCGATGATCCAGCAAAAGACTAGCAGATAATTTTCAATCCAGCCCAGTAGATTCGCTTGATTCGCCTTTTCCAGATAGCCTAGCAGATGGTTGGTGCCAAAGCCCAGCCCACCCAGAATCAGTGCTAGCAAAGTCATACGTAGATAGAACCAATCATACTTTATGTTGGCGGCAATGACTAAAGGAAGAATAGCCAGATTCCAGAAACCAATTTCCCGCTGCCAGTAGGGAGCTAGACCATAGATGGACTCATTGCCCAAGAGCTGGGGCTGGAAAATCTGGATCATAGCCGCGCCCAGCATAGCTAAGAATAGTAAAATGAAAGTCACTCGTAAAAATTTATTCATACTTGTCTCCTTTCTTCTTTGTAGATTATAATGTTTTTGAAAATGATTTTCAAATTTTCATTTTTTACAAAAGAAATCTCTAATAAAATATTTTACAGCCAAGTTCTATCTTTTTAGGTGCTTTTGTGGTATACTAGATTAGTTGCAGAAATACAGTTTTTCTATTCAGTGGGAACTAGCGACCGAGTCGGCGCTTTTTTAGTGCCTGGACTTGAGAGACCATATTTATGAAGAGAAGAGCGAATACTCTCAGAAAATCGAGATTTAGCAAGAGAAAAGCACTTGGTATGTTTCGATAGTTGAGTATCAAAAGCCTTATAAGGTGGCTTCGCACCGCCTTTAGAAAGAAGAAGAACATTGAAATTTAATGAATTACATTTATCTACTGAATTACTAGCAGAGATTGAAAAAGCTGGCTTTGTAGAAGCAAGCCCTATTCAAGAGCAGACGATTCCACTTGCTATGGCAGGTAAGGATGTCATTGGTCAGGCCCAGACAGGGACAGGAAAGACAGCAGCCTTTGGCTTCCCAACTCTGGAGAAGATTGATACAGATAATCCTGCTGTGCAGGCTTTAATTATCGCTCCAACCCGTGAATTGGCTGTGCAGAGTCAGGAAGAGCTTTTCCGTTTTGGACGCAGCAAGGGTGTCAAGGTGCGTTCTGTCTACGGTGGCTCCAGCATCGAAAAGCAAATCAAGGCCCTCAAATCTGGTGCTCATATCGTCGTAGGAACACCTGGTCGTCTCTTGGATTTGATCAAACGCAAGGCGCTTAAGCTGAATCAGATTGAAACTTTGATCTTGGACGAAGCGGATGAAATGCTTAATATGGGCTTTTTGGAAGACATTGAGTCGATCATTTCCCGTGTGCCAGAAGAACGTCAGACCTTGCTCTTTTCAGCGACCATGCCGGATGCTATCAAGCGTATCGGTGTCAAGTTTATGAAGGAACCTGAGCATGTCAAGATTGCTGCTAAAGAGCTGACGACAGAGCTGGTAGACCAGTATTATATCCGTGTCAAAGAAAATGAAAAATTTGATACTATGACCCGCCTGATGGACGTGGAGCAGCCAGAGCTGTCTATCGTCTTTGGCCGGACCAAGCGCCGGGTGGATGAGCTGACTCGTGGCCTGAAAATCCGCGGTTTCCGAGCAGAGGGTATCCATGGTGATTTGGACCAAGGCAAGCGCCTGCGCGTTCTACGCGACTTTAAAAACGGTAATTTGGATGTCTTGGTGGCGACAGATGTGGCAGCGCGTGGATTGGACATTTCTGGTGTGACCCATGTCTACAACTACGACATTCCACAGGATCCAGAAAGCTATGTTCACCGGATTGGTCGGACTGGTCGTGCTGGTAAGTCAGGTCAGTCTATCACTTTTGTAGCGCCAAATGAAATGGGCTATTTGCAGATTATCGAAAATCTGACTAAGAAGCGCATGAAAGGCCTCAAGCCAGCGACTGCAGAGGAAGCTTTCCAAGCTAAGAAAAAAGTTGCTCTTAAGAAGATTGAACGTGATTTTGCTGACGAAAGCATCCGTTCTAACTTTGAGAAATTTGGCAGGGATGCTCGTAAACTGGTAGCGGAATTCAGTCCAGAAGAGCTGGCTATGTATATCCTCAGCTTGACAGTGCAAGATCCAGATGCCCTTCCTGAAGTAGAAATTGCCCGTGAAAAACCATTGCCATTTAAACCGTCTGGCGGTGGCTTTGGCGGAAAAGGCAAAGGCAGTCGTGGCGGAAATAGCAACCGTCGCAGCAATGACAATCGCCGTGACCGAGGTGGCCGTCGCGATCAATTTAAGAAAGGTCGCAAAGACGAGCGTTTTGACAAAGAAAATCGCTACCGCAAGGACCACAAGAAGCCACGCAATACTTCTAGCGAAAAGAAAACCGGATTTGTTATCCGTAACAAGGGTGATAAATAAAGCGAGGTGTTAACTAGAGTTGGCGACAATTTTAGCGTCGAGAGAGAATGCAAGTTCTCTCTTTTTTATTTGTTTGATGGATCCCCTTATTGTCAGTCCTGCAGAAATATATGTATGAGCCAATGTAGTTTCCTTAATCATGCTGATTGAACTTGCCCTGTTTTTCAAAGTAAATTATAGTCCCCTTACTTCTGCTGTGAACAGTTCTTGGTCTTCTTGCTATAGAACAGGATTCAAAGTATTTCAACTAATTTCGACATCAAAATTCAACATATCGGCTATTTAAAATAAAAAAATTCACAAATCTTTGTTTATATGCTGGAACTGTTGTATAATAAGGTGAAGGTGAGTCTGTAAGAAATTCAGGAGCAAAAGGAGAATGTAAAATGAAAGAAAGTAGACATAGAATCATTCTGCAAGAACTGGATCAAACAGGTGTGGTTGCTGTTAAAAACCTCAAAGAAATGCTGGGCGTCACGGATATGACCATCCGTCGGGATTTGATTGATTTGGAGAAGCAGGGTATGCTGACCCGTGTTCATGGCGGAGCCCATAAGAAGGTCAAAAATGCCCTCAACGAGATTTCCCACTCAGAAAAGCAAATGCTGAATGTAGAGGAGAAGAAGCAGATTGCCCGTAAATGTGCGGATTTGATTGCTGACGGGGATACAGTTTTTATTGGGTCAGGTACCACAACGGATTTTATCGGAGACTATTTGGATGGCAAAAATATCAGCATTGTCACCAATTCGCTGCCAATTTTTGAAAAGTTAAAAGAAAGGGCTAATTTAGATTTAATTCTGATTGGCGGACGCTATCGGGCCAAGACTCAAACCTTTGTTGGTCAGTTTGCTAATAATCTTTTGAAAGAAATCAAGGTTTCTAAGGCCTTTATTGGGGCGAATGGCATTGACGGTCATAATGTTACGACCAGCAATGAAGAGGAAGGCAACGGAGATGCGATTATCCTTAACAACGCCATCAGCAAATACATTGTAGCCGATAACAGCAAGTTTGACAGCTATTCCTTCTATTCTTTTTACCGGCTGGACAACCTCAGTGCAGTTGTGACGGACGACAATATCGCTTCGAAAGTCAAGGAAAAATACAGCACTTATGTTGAAATTCTGTGATGTCTGACCAGTGAGAGAAACCTGGTTCAAATGAATAATTTAGAGGCTGTGACTGGGATGTTGTCTAGAAATTCTAGTCTCAGCTTTTTTATATCTTGGTCGATTTTGTAAACAACAGTCTTGACTTTGCTGCGGAATTCCTTATATAATAAAATGTATTATTAAATTTTAGGAGGTCTTATGACAATCAATATAGTGATTTTTGTGGCTGTGTCACTTTTTCGTTTGGTGTTTTTGAGGAAATCCTCTCAGAATGAGCAGGATATTCTGGCTAAGGGTGGTATGGAGTACGGGGTGAAAAACTCAAATATCATGAAGTACCTGCACATGCTTTTTTATGCGGTTTGCTTTCTGGAATTGCTCCTGAAAAAGCCAGCTTTTGACTTTGTGAGCCTATTGGGAGCTGTGTTGTTGCTCTTTTCTATGTTTATGCTCTACCTTGTTGCCAAGCTCTTGGGGCCAGTTTGGACCATCAAGCTCATGCTGGTTAAGGATCATAAGTTTGTTGACCACTGGCTCTTTCGCAATGTCAAACATCCTAATTATTTCCTGAATGTTGTTCCAGAATTGGTAGGTTTGGCCCTGCTCAGTCATGCCTACTTTGCTCTGTTTATCCTCTTCCCGCTCTACTGTATCACACTCTATGTCCGTATCAAGGAAGAAGAGCAGTTACTCAAGGAAGTTATCATTCCAAATGGCATTGCTGGTGAATAAAGTTAATAAAATGCATATCGACTGCAAAAGAAAGTCTAGGACCTTTATGTCCTAGACTTTTCTTTCAATAATTTTCGTATTTCATCAGCCATTTGCTGGGGTTGGTCCGATTCGAAAAGTAAAGTATTTTCTTCAGGCTGGTGGGCAGTTTGGCTGAAAGCCAAAACTGGCTTCCCCTTGCTGATAGCTCTTTGAACAATCTGGTCGACTTCTCCCCAGTGATTGATATCCAAGTAAATATCCGCCCTATCGAGCAAGTCTTCAATAAAGTCATCCTGGTGAATATTGGTGTAGAGGTTGATATTGGGATAGTCATTAAAGCTGGCTAAGTAAGGAGAAATATTGGTCTTAGCAGCTATGTGAAATTCTAATTCTGGCAGATTTTCTGCTAAATAGGCCAGTTGTTCCAAAGTATCAGAAGCCGTCAGCGTAAAGGCATGGAAATTGCCCTGTGGACGCTCCTTGATGATAAGCTCTTCCTTGCTCATAGCGATAGAGTTGCTGGGAATATCTTGGAAAATCAAGCTGTTGGCTCCAATGATGACATTATCACCAATGGTCACACCTTTGAGAATCACAGTATTGGCCCCAATCCAGCAGTTAGCTCCAATCTTGACTGGCGCAACAGTAAAATCAATCTTCTCAATGTGATAATTAGAATACTGATGATTATGGTCAAAAATGCGGACCCCATCGCCAAACATGGTGTCCTTGCCGATTTCGATAGAGTGCTGACAGCGGACAGTACAATGGTCGTTAAAGAAAACTCGGGTTCCTAGCTTGAGTTGTGCGCCACTGGCTACATTGAGGCTGGTAAAAGATTGGAAGATGACATCTTGACCGATATCGAGCTGGCTGTCTGGGGAAATTTCGATATGATGAAAGTCGCCTTTAAACTGGATTTCAGGCATTTTGAGTCCTTTCTTTGATGTAAGCCAGTTTGGCTTGTCTAGTTTTCTTTTTAAAGAGGGCTTCAGCCGACATGGCAGCCGGCTTGCTAGGGTGTTCCTCTTGGTAAAGTAAGGTAACTGGCAGTCGAGCGCGAGTGTATTTAGCACCTTTGCCAGCCTGATGTTTTTTTAGTCGGGCTTGGACATCTGTCGTGTAGCCGGTGTAGAGGGAGCCGTCCCCGCATTCAAGCACGTACATATAGGCTTTATTTTCCATAGTAAATCTCGTGAATCTCCGGAGTGTAGCTGCCGTCCTGATTGTGAATAAAGAGAGGAGGCAGGATTTTTAGACCATCGCGGGAACCATCTTTAATAGCTTCGATAAGCAGCATATTGGCCTCTTTACCTAACTTTGGATAGACAAACTGGATGCGCTTGGGAGCCAGGTTGTGGGCTTGCATGGTATCTAAAATATCTAAAAAGCGTTCTGGTCGATGAACCATAGCCAACCGACCATTGGATTTGAGGACTCGCTGGGCAATCTTGCAAATCTCTTCCAGATTTGTTGAGATTTCATGGCGGGCTAAAAGGTAGTGCTGGCTTTCATTGAGATTGGATTGCTTGTCCACTTTGAAATATGGGGGATTGCAGAGAATCATATCAACCTTGCTGCCAGTGATATATTGGCCTAGATTTTTCAGATCGTCCTGAATGATCTGCATTTGCTGGGTCAAATCATTGAGCTCGATGGAGCGCTCGGCCATGTCTGCCAGACGTTCCTGAATCTCGACTGCTAGAATCTGAGCCTTGGTGCGCGTGCTGGCAAAAAGTCCGACAGCGCCATTTCCAGCACAGAGATCGACAATCAACCCCCGCTGAGGCAGCTTTGGAAAGCGGGAAAGCAACACGCTGTCTACCGAATAGCTGAATACCTCACTATTTTGAATAATCTTGACATCCGTCGAAAAGAGCTGGTTGACGCGTTCTCCGTCTTTTAGTTTTGCTTCGTTCATAAGTCAATTATAGCATGATTTAGCAAGGATTCCAAAGGGATATGGGAAGTTTTTGCACAATCAAAAAAACATGCGAGGATTCTCGCATGTTTCCATGAGCTTAAATGCTGATTCTATTTTAGCTAGCCCTTAATCAAATCTGTATTTCTGCTTGATAGTGCAGGCAACAAAGACAAGTCCGAAAATGACCATGAGAATCAGATAGACTGGCAAAGTTGCCGCTGTCAGCGTTGCAATTTCCAAAAGGTGCTGCAGGACAAAGGCTGATAGATAGAAGCCAAAGACAGAGAAGATGATGAGCAGGCTGCGCCATAGGTTGAGTGGCAGGCAGGCCCGAATGACTGACAAGAAGCTGATGCTGCCTAGCAAGTAGTAGGTCAGGGTGGACATTTCTATGTCGCTCCAGCCATGGCTGCTGCCCCAGATGCGAACAAATAGCACGCTGAAGACAATCATGAGAGAACTTGGCAGAGCTAGCTGCAGGGAGCGTTTGAGGAAGTGCTTTTCAACCGGCTTAATATTGCGCTCAAAGGTGAGGACAAAGGGTGGGAAACCTTCGACAAACTGGTCAATCAAGGTGATCTGAATCGGGATGAATGGGAAAATCAAGAGGTATTCAGGTTTTCCGAGCAGAATACTGGCGATACAGATAATAGCCAGAATAAAGGAGTATATGGTCTTGATGAAGAAAATCGGAGCAATCCGGCCAATGTTGTTAACAACTCGGCGGCCTTCAAAAAGAATCTCAGGGACATCGTTAAAGTCGGAGTTAAGAAGGACCAAGTTGGCAATTTGCCGAGTTGCGGGGTCTCCCTCGGCCATGACGATGGAACAGTCTGCTTCACGTAAGGCCAAGATATCATTAACACCATCTCCCGTCATGGCTGTTGTCCGACCAGCGGCTTTAAGAGTCTGGATGAGCAGCTTCTTCTGATGGGGAGAAACACGGCCAAAGATGGCTGTTTCTTCTGCTTGCTCAACCAGTTCTTGGTCGCTGATTTTAGAGCAGTCGATGTAGCTGTCGTAGTTGGCAAATCCAGCCTGGCTCGCAATATGGGAAACGGTCACAGGATTGTCACCAGAGATGATTTTCAGATCAACATCCTGAGAGCGCAGGTAGTCCAGTGTCTCGGCTGCTCCCTCACGAATAGGGTCGGTGATTTCCAGAACGGCCAGAGCAGTCATATCTTCAGGCAATTGGATACTGTGTTTGTTTAGCACTTGGTCGCTGTGAGCCAGCACCAAAACCCGCGATCCGCGTTTTTGAGCCTCTCCAACCGCTGCAGGATTGCTGTCCAGCAGCATTTCGGGTGCCCCCAGAAAGATAGTTCCGACACTGGATAAATGCATAGCGCCCCATTTTCGGTCACTAGAAAATGGGATGACATTATCGCTAGTATAGGCATGGTCCAGATGGCCGTAGCCCTTGCGGATAGCCTGAGCAGTTGGGTTATTATCCTCACTGGTTTGGATGTAGGCTGCTAAGATTTGACCGACGGTCTCATCAGAAAACTTATCCGACAGGCTATGCAAGGCTTCAACAGTCATCTTACCTTGGGTAATTGTCCCGGTCTTGTCTAAGCAGAGAGTATTTACCCGAGCTAAGGTCTCAACAGAATACATTTCCTGAACAAGAACCTTGCGCATACCTAGCTTGATGACGGCTGTCAGGAGTGACGTGACTGTCAGCAGGGCGATTCCCTTAGGCAGCATACCCAAAAGGGCTGTCGAGCTGGTAATGACAGAGTTTTTGACAGGCAGTCCCTTTATCATTAGGGCTTCAAAGAAGAGAGCCAATCCGAAAGGAATGATGATTTTTCCAGTAAAGCGGGAAATTTTCGCAAGATTGTATAGAATGCGCGAGTTGATAGGCTTGAGTGTTTTAGCCTCAGTCATGAGCTTGTTGGCATAGTTATCTGCGCCGACATGGTGCACCTCAGCATAAATCTGCCCACTGGCCAGAAAGCTACCAGACAGCAGCTCAGCGCCTTCTTCCTTGAGAACCAAGTCAGTCTCACCTGTCAGCATGGCTTCATTGGCCTCGGCAACACCCTCTACTACACGGGCATCACTGGGAATTTGCTCGCCGGCTGACAGCTTGATCAGATCGCCCAGTACAATTTCTTCTGGCTGAATCTTGACTTCCTGGCCGTCGCGGATGACTGTGACCAGCTCTCGGCTGACCAGATTAAGCTTGTCAATCATGTGTTTGGCTCGTAGTTCCGTAATAATACCAGTGACGGCGTTAAAGCTGATTACTGCGAAGAAGACCAGATTGCTCCAGGCTTGGACAGAGACCAAGGCTAGAGCAATAACAAAGTTAAGGGCATTAAAAAGGGTGAAAACATTCCGCTTAACGATTTGCCAGTTACTGGTGCTGGTGTCACTTGTAAAATCGTTGGTCAAGCCCTGCGAAATCTTTTCATCTACTTGGGTTTGGTTTAAACCGATTAATTCTTTCTTATTCATGAGATTAATGATACCATTTTTTTATGGAAATGGCTATCAGAATCAGCTGTTACAGCCAAAGTTTGGAAAAATATTGCAGACTATAAGGGTATAAGGTATAATGGGAAAGGATGTAATAAATTTCAAGTACAATCACAGTTTGAAATAAGGAGAGTTTATGTTTTATACTTATTTGCGAGGTTTAGTGATTTTTATCCTGTGGACCTTGAACGGCAATGCACATTATCACAATAAAGAAAAGATTCCTTCAAAAGATGAAAATTATATCTTGGTTGCCCCTCACCGGACATGGTGGGATCCAGTTTACATGGCTTTTGCGACCAAGCCCAAGCAGTTCATTTTCATGGCCAAGAAACAGCTTTTTGAAAATCGCGTGTTCGGCTGGTGGATTCGCATGTGTGGTGCTTTTCCTATCGACCGGGAAAATCCTGGTCCGTCAGCTATCAAATATCCTGTCAATATGCTGAAAAAGAGCAATCGTTCCCTGATTATGTTCCCAAGCGGAAGCCGCCATTCTACGGATGTCAAGGGAGGAGTAGCAGTGATTGCTAAGATGGCTAAGGTCCGTATCATGCCAGTAGTCTATGCTGGTCCCATGAGCCTCAAAGGCTTGGCAGCTGGAGAGCGCGTGGACATGAATTTTGGTAATCCAATTGATATTTCAGACATTAAGAAGATGAATGATGAGGGAGTTGAGGAAGTAGCTCGCCGTATTCATTCGGAGTTTGATCGTCTGGATGCTGAAGTGGCCCCTTACCAGACACAAAAGAAAGGCAATATCTTCTTACGGATTTTACGTGCCTTTGTCTTTATTCCTGCTATTTTGATTGGAATTTTGACCATCATTTTCAGCTTTTTTGCTAGCTTTGTCTGGGATCCGGATAAGCACAGAAAATAAGATACTAATCAGCTTCCTGAGCAATCTTGCTTGGGAGCTGATTTTTTTTAGCGCGTGAGCTATAATGTTTGTATGTTTTATAAGGAGGATGTCATGTCTCTTACTTTTTTATCTTTTGTAACCTTATCACTGTTTATGCTGCACGAGTTTGATGAGATTATCCTGATTCGGCCTTGGATTTCTCAGAATCAAGACCATCAAGGCTATCAAAAGGAGATGTTCATTGCCAGAAGAGGAAGTTATCTTTCTGCTGAAAGCATTGCTCTGATGATTGCGGATGAATTTCTGCTAGCTTTTATTCTCTTGCTGCTTGCCATTCTATTTCGCATTCCCGAGCTGGCTCTGGCTATTGGCTTCTGTCATACCCTCCATCTGCTGGGCCATATCATGCAAGTGTTTCGCTTTCGTCGCTGGGTACCGGGCGGCTTCACAGCTTTGATGACTTTTCCTATACTCACCTTAGTCTTTGTCCTTTATCTGAGTCAGCAGTCGATTTCTTGGTCGCTACTTCTGATTCTAAGCGTGTTAGTGATGGCTTTTCTTTTGGCAAATCTGGCTTTTTTACATAGCAGAGCTCAAAAGTTAGAAGCTTGGATATACAGGATAAGCAAAGTAGATTGATATTATAGCTCCTATTTTCATCAATGCCCCTCCTATCTATACGACTACTTGCAAAATAAAGATTTTAAAATATGACAAGCTGAAAATTCTTTCGGCTTGTCTTATTTTTTTGAATTTTTTACGAATAAAAAGACAAAGGAGAAAAATATGCTTGAAGAAATCATTGAAAAGCTGAAAGAATACAAGCTCTTTGTCGGTCTGGCAGTAGTTGGCGCTGTGCTAGGTAGTTTTTTCCTTATCAAAGGAAATCATCAACCGCAAAATCAAGTAACCGCCTTGAGCCAAGAAATAACTTCCTCATCCAGCTCAGCTGATGAAGAGAGTGAAAAAGTTCTTTCTAAGGCTAAGGCGGACGAAGAGGAAAGCGATCAGGTCACTGTGGATATTAAGGGAGCAGTTAAGAATCCTGGTGTCTATGAGCTGAGAGCGGGAGCGAGAGTCCATGAAGCCATCCAAAAAGCTGGCGGATTGACAGCAGATGCCGAAGCTAAGTCCATCAATCAGGCGCAAAAATTAACGGATGAAGCAGTAATCTATGTGGCAAAGATTGGTGAAGAAGGAGCTGATGTCACACAGACTGGCCAGCATCAAGCAGGAGCTTCTGATTCTGCTGGTGCCAGTGGTGGAAAGTCGGAAAAGGTCAATCTAAATACGGCGACAGAGGCTGAATTGCAGACTATTTCAGGCATCGGACAGAAGCGGGCTTCTGACATCATAGCCTACCGCGAAAGCAATGGCCGCTTCAAGTCAGTAGATGATCTGAAAAAAGTGTCAGGGATTGGAGATAAGACCTTAGAAAAGCTGAAAGAATATGTCACAGTGGATTAAAAAGCTACCCCTCACCCCTATCTATCTGGCTTTCATCCTTGTATGGGCCTATTTTGCAGTCTATTCTGGAAGTTCTTTGGCTTATTTTGGGCTGGGTGCCCTTCTGCTTCGTCTCTTTTTCAGCTATCCTCTCAAAAAAAGTCTAGCTGCCTTGGCGTTCCTGTCCCTTTTTGTCCTCTTTTTCTTGCTTCGTCGGGAAATGGCAGAGCAGGCCTTTAGGCAGGAACCTCCTTCAGCTAGCTCGGTTCAGGTCTTGCCAGATACGATCAAAGTCAATGGAGATTTCCTATCCTTTCGAGGGCGAACGGACGGTCGGCTTTATCAAGTCTTTTACAAGATCAAATCAGCCAGTGAAAAGGAGGATTTTCAGCAACTGACAGATTTGGTCGTACTTGATATTGAAGGAGAGTTTGAACAGGCCCAGCAACAACGAAATTTTTCGGGCTTTGACTATCAGGCTTATTTAAAGAGTCAGGGGATTTATCGTACCTTAAAAATCAATAAGATTCAGTCACTAAGACCAATTTCCAGCCTGAATCCACTGGATTGGCTGTCTGTCTGGCGCAGAAAAGCGCTGGTCTATATTCGAAGTAATTTTCCTAGTCCAATGAGCCATTACATGACAGGACTCTTGTTTGGTGACTTAGATACGGAGTTTGCGGAAATGAGTGACCTCTATTCTAGCTTGGGTATCATCCATTTGTTTGCCTTGTCTGGTATGCAGGTAGGTTTCTTTTTGGATGGTTTTCGCAGAATTCTTCTACGTTTGGGGATGAAGAGGGAGACAGTAAATGCTTTGCAGCTGCCTTTTTCATTTATCTATGCTGAACTCACAGGCTTTTCTGTTTCTGTCGTCAGAAGCTTAGTTCAGAAGTTGTTGGCCCAGCAAGGACTGACCAGATTAGATAACTTTGCTCTGACACTGATGGTTCTCTTTATCATCATGCCCAATTTTCTTCTGACAGCAGGCGGTGTCTTGTCCTGCGCCTATGCCTTTTTGATTTCTATGATGGATTTTGAAAAGTTACCGCCGATTCGTAAGCTTTTAGCGGAAAGTCTGACTATTTCATTGGGGATTTTGCCTATACTAATCTACTATTTTTCTGAATTTCAACCTTGGTCCGTGATTTTAACTTTTTTATTTTCACTACTCTTTGACCTGCTGATGCTACCAGGGTTAACCCTCATTTTTATTTTGTCACCACTTGTAAAAATCACTCAAGTCAATTTTTTCTTTGACTTACTCGAAGATGTGATTCGTTGGGTAGCTGATTTTGCTCCGCGCCCTTTGATTTTTGGAAAGCCCAACCTCTGGTTACTGATCGCTCTGCTTTTGGTTTTGGCTTTAATCTATGACTTTCGGAGAAAGAAAAGCTGGCTTTTATCTTTTAGTTTACTTACTCTTCTCTTATTTTTTCTAACAAAGCATCCGCTGCAAAATGAGATTACAGTGGTGGATATTGGTCAAGGTGATAGCATTTTTCTCAGGGACTGGCAGGGCAGGACGGTTTTGATTGATGTAGGAGGACGGGTCGAGATAGGAAATAAAGAGGCTTGGCAGGAGCGACAGACTTCATCCAATGCAGAAAAAACTTTGATTCCCTATCTCAAAAGCCGAGGTGTTGATAGGGTGGATGTATTGGTTTTGACTCACACTGATACAGATCACATGGGTGATATGCTGGAGGTAGCCAAGCATTTTTCTATCAAGGAAATCTACGTTTCTAAAGGAAGCCTGACTCAGCCTGATTTTGTTCAAAATCTAGAGAAGATAGAAACTTCTGTCCATGTCGCAGAAGTAGGAGATGAGATTCCGGTATTTGACTCAGCTTTGCAGGTTCTCTATCCCAGCGGGACAGGCGACGGTGGAAATGATGATTCGATTGTACTCTATGGGGAGTTCTTTCAGACAAAATTTTTGTTTACAGGTGATTTGGAAAGGCAAGGAGAAACTGAACTGCTGCAGCGATTTCCTCAGCTGAAAGCAGATGTCTTAAAAGCAGGGCATCATGGCTCCAAAGGCTCTTCCAGTCCAGAGTTTTTAGAGCAAATTCAGCCGAAACTAGCCTTGATATCAGCTGGCCAGAATAATCGTTATCGTCATCCCCATCAGGAAACCTTGCAAAGATTTGAGAAGCTTAATACAGCCATCTATCGAACTGACCAGCAGGGAGCCATTCGTTTGATTGGTTGGAATTCCTGGAGGATTGAAACGGTACGCTGATATCTAGATTGAAGATTCCAACTGATACTTTTTTCTCATGTCCATTTAGCTTCAGTCAGGAAGTCATATTGATTTATTTATGCATTTGTGATAAGATAATGGGTATAAAAAATTATAGAGGAGAATTTTATGTTTGCTGCATATAAAAAATTTTGGACACACTATGCTGATTTTTCGGGCCGTTCAAGTCGGTCAGACTATTGGTGGGCGTTTTTGTGTCACATGATTATCATCGTACCATTGTTTATCATTATTTGGGTTTCTGCATTAGGAAGTATTTTTTCTGTAGCTCAGGACGCAGCTTATGGATATGAACCAGATCCATCAGCATTCTTGGCTGGGGCAGGATTTGCTGTTATTTTTTGGTTTATCCTACTGATTTATTATTTAGCTATCTTAGTTCCTAGTATGGCAATTATAGTTCGCCGTTTGCGGGATGCTGGTTATCATTGGGCTTTCCTATTTTTGGCTATTGGTCCGTCTATTGCAATCCTTATTCCTGTTCTAAATATTATTGCAGTTCTTGTAGCTCTTCCATGTTTTATTGCTTTGATTGTTTTGCTTTGTCAAGGATCTAAGCCTGAAATGGTTGGAAATTCATACGGTCAGCAATATGGCCAGCAAAACTTCCAAGGACAACAGTTTGGCCAACAGTCATACAATCAAGGTTTAAACTATGAAAAACAACCACAACAAGGTGGTTTCCAAGGACAACAGTTTGGTCAGCAATCACAACAAGGCGGTTTCCAAGGACAACAGTTTGGTCAGTCACAACAACCTGTTCAAAATCAACAGTTTGGCCAACAGCCACAGCAAGGTGGTTTCCAAGGACAACAATTTGGTCAACAACCACAGCAACCAGTCCAAAACCAATCATTTGGTCAACAACCACAACAACCAGTTCAAAATCAACAGTTTGGTCAACAGCCGCAACAAGGTGGTTTCCAAGGCCAACAGTTTGGTCAACAACCACAGCAACCAGTCCAAAACCAACCATTTGGCCAACAGCCACAGCAAGGTGGCTTCCAAGATCAGCAGTTTGGTCAACAGCCACAACAACCTGTTTCTGATCAAAGTCAAGCGGTGGAGCAAGCAGAACCAGTTCAAAATCCATTTACTGCTGAAACACCTGAGCAGTCAACACCTCAAGATTTTGGAACTCAGGCAACTGTTGAGGATAATCCTTTTGTTTCACCAATTCAAGAGGAGCAAGCTACTGCACCTGCTGAAAACAATGTGGATGATGCAACTGAAAATCATGAATAAACAAAGAAAGAGTTGGAATATTTCCAGCTCTTTTTGCTCTGTCGTTCGGAGAAAAGTTTTAACAGAACGAGACATGAATGCTTTTCATAACAAAGAAAAAAGAAGCCATTGATAGTTCATATTTATATAGCAGATATACTCAAAAATTAGATTTTGTTTACAAAGAAAAAAGCAGACTTTCCGACTCTTTTTTGTTACAATCAATACATGAAAAAAATTGACAAGAAATATAAAGTAGGGGAGACTTGCGGTGTTAGCTATTGAGGAAATTAAAAAAATCACGCCAAGCAACCTTCCTGCTTTGACCATTTTGGCTGGAGATGACTTGGGTCAGTTTGAGTTGTTGAAGGAGCAGTTTCTCCGCCAGATTCAGTTTCAACCGGGCGATTTGAACACTGCTATTTTTGATATGAAAGAAGCAAACTATCAGGATGTGGAATTGGACTTGGTCAGTCTGCCTTTTTTTGCGGATGAAAAAATCGTAATTTTGGATCATTTTGCTGATTTGACAACAGCCAAGAAGCGGTATCTGACTGATGAAGAACTCAAATCTTTTGAAAATTATCTGGAAAATCCAGCAGATACAACTCGCCTGGTTATCTTTGCAGAAGGCAAATTGGATAGCAAGCGCCGTCTGGTCAAACTGCTGAAACGGGACGGGAAAATTTTTGAGGCTGCAGAACTCAAGGAAGCAGATCTACGGGCTTATTTCAGCAAGGAAGCGCAGGCAGAAGGATTACAATTTGCTCCGACAGCTTTCGATCAGTTGCTGCTGAAATCAGGTTTTCAGTTCAGTGAAGTTAGTAAAAATTTAGCCTTTCTGAAAGGTTATAAAGAGTCTGGTCAGATTGGTTTAGAAGATATTGCCGAGGCCATTCCCAAGACTCTTCAGGACAATATTTTTGACCTGACCCAGCTGATTTTGCGACAGAAGATTGATGAAGCTAGAAGCTTGGTGCGAGATTTGACTCTTCAAGGTGAGGATGAAATCAAGCTTATTGCTATTATGCTGGGGCAGTTTCGTATCTTTACTCAGGTCAAGATTTTAGCAGAAAATGGCAGAGCTGAGAGTCAGATTGTGTCTGATTTGTCCGACTATCTAGGCCGCAAGGTCAATCCTTATCAAGTCAAGTTTGCCTTAAAAGATGCTCGTTCGCTGAGTTTAACCTTTCTTAAAAAGACTATGGCCTGTCTGATTGAAACGGATTATCAGATTAAGTCGGGGCTGTATGATAAAGATTACCTGTTTGATTTGGCTCTGCTCAAGATTGCGACGGGTGAGCTACAAGCAAAATAGTTGAAAAATTCTAATGATTGCGTTATCATTTTTATAATCATATAGAAAAAGAGGTCTATCAAATGGCAATTATCTTACCTGATCTTCCTTACGCTTACGATGCGTTAGAGCCTTACATTGATGAAGAAACAATGCACTTGCATCATGACAAGCATCACAATACCTATGTAACGAATGTTAATGCTGCGCTTGAAAAACATCCTGAAATCGGTGAAGACTTGGAAAAATTATTGGCTGATGTGGAGTCTATCCCAGCTGATATCCGTCAAGCAGTCATCAACAACGGTGGTGGTCATCTTAACCACGCTCTTTTCTGGGAATTGATGACACCAGCAGAAACATCACCATCTGCAGAGTTGGCAGCGGATATCGAAGCTACTTTTGGATCATTTGAAGACTTTAAAGCAGCTTTCACTGCAGCGGCTACAACTCGTTTTGGTTCTGGCTGGGCTTGGTTGGTTGTCAACAAAGAAGGCAAGTTGGAAGTGACCTCAACAGCAAATCAGGATACTCCTATTTCAGAAGGTAAAACTCCAATCTTGGGACTGGATGTTTGGGAACATGCTTACTATGTGAAATACCGCAATCTTCGTCCGAACTACATCCAAGCTTTCTTCTCAGTTATTAACTGGAAAAAGGTTGACGAACTTTACGCTGCTGCTAAATAAACAGGCAGTTTCAATAGATAAAAAGGCGAATCGATTAATGATTTGCCTTTTTTGATGCTTAAAATGCCTTTTTTCTGGGTTTCACTTGTTATTTTCCTCATAATTTTTTATAATACAAATGCTAGGAGAAATGTTTTGAGTAAAAAAATTGTAACGATTATCGTAGCTGTCCTTTCTTGTCTTTGTCTGCTGGGCTTCATCTTCCTTTTTATAACCCAACGAAATAAGGCTATTGAAAAGAAAGCACAAGAGGCTGCCCAACTTGCAAAGTCTGGCGAGCAAGAACAGGAAGAAGAGAAAGTCAAGCCTGATTCCAAACTAGTTGAAGAAAAGCCGAAGCCTGTTGAGAAAAGTCCAGAGGAGAAGCAGAAGGTCATGGAGGCGGACGGCCCGACTATGGATGCTTTGGGGCTGCGATTTGACTATGCAAATTTGGATTTGACTCAGGTCATTCAGGCTTATATGACTGAAATGGGAATTGAACCCTCCCAGGTTGCATTTTCATATAAGGATTTGACGACTGGCAAGACCTTTGCAATGAATGATACCCAGCCTATGACTGCGGGATCGACCTACAAGCTCCCTCTCAATATGCTGGTAGTAGATGAGGTTGCTGCCGGCAAACTTTCTATGGACGAGCGGTTTGATATTACCAATACAAACTATGAATATAGGGGCGAGCATGATAACTATGTTGGTGCTTTCAACGGTGCTATGAGAATATCAGACATGCAGGAATATTCCTTGGTTTATTCTGAAAATACTCCAGCCTACGCTTTAGCAGAGCGTCTAGGCGGCATGGAAAAGGCCTATGATATGTTTAGTCGCTACGGTCAGTCCAAGGCTGATATTAAGACGATCAGCCGTGAGAATAATAAGACCACGACGGACTACTATATTCAGGTCCTTGAGTATTTGTCTAAAAATCAGGAAAAGTACAAGGATATCCTTTATTATATAGGCGAATCCTTCCCAGGTGAATACTATAAGCGCTATCTGCGTGACATTACCATCTATCAAAAGCCTGGATATGTTCGTGAGGCGCTCAATGTGGATGCATTAGTTATGGAAGAGAAGCCCTATATTATAGCTCTCTATACGGCTTATTTAGGTGGTAGCACCGAGGCCAGTGATGAGATCAGCGGTGTCGGAATTGAGCAAGTTGGTCAGTTAGCCTACGTCATCAACGAATGGCATCGGGTTAATATGAACTAAGAGCAATCTAGTCTAGACAGGCTAGATTTTTTGATAGCTATTTAGAAAAAAACCAAAATAGATTTGACAGAAAGAAAGGAAAGATGTATAATCTATTTAGAAAAAAATCAAAACAGTTCAGGAGAAAAACGATGATTTCCATTCATATCTTGATTGCTATGCTGCTGATTTTAGGGGCAGTCCTTGTTCCTTTGGTTTATTTTAAAAAGACCAAGCACATTTCTTTATTAGTCTTTCTTTTAGGGGGAGTCGGCTTTTATCTTTCTAGTCAGGTTCTGGAAAATATTTTGCACCGTATCGTTTTACAGCCTCAAGCTGATGGGACTATCGCTTTGCGGACGGAAAATCCTTGGCTATATGTCCTTTATGGTATTGCTGCGGCAGCTATTTTTGAAGAAACAGCCCGCTGGGTCATCTTCTACTGGCTGCAAAAGAAGCGTCCACTGACCTTTAGGGATGGTGTGGCCTATGGCTTGGGTCATGGTGGTATTGAGGCTTTGTTTGTTGGTATTGTCAGTCTCTTAAACTTTTGGGTTATAGCTCAAGTAGTAAGTCAGGGGAATGCCCAGACGCTGGCTCAAATTCCCCAAGCAATTATTGACAATGTCCGTTCCATGAGCGCTGGCAGCATCTATCTTTTGGCTTTTGAACGGATCTTGGCTATTCTCATTCAAATCCTTCTGACCTTCTGGGTTTGGAAGGCGGTTAAGGAGAAGGCGCCAGTGTATTTTTTAGCCGCTCTGGGACTTCACGCCCTGATTGACTTAGCGCCTGCTCTGGCTCAGGTAGGCTTTCTTCCGCCACTGGCTGTTGAGGCTCTTCTTTTAGTAGAAGTAGTGGCACTAGTCTTTCTGACCAAGAAAATTTTGAAAGTTTACCTGAAAGAAAGGTTCAATCATGGGGATCAGTCAAACGCTTAAAGCCTTAGCTGACCCAGTTCGGAGGGGAATCCTGGAAATGCTCAAGCATGGTCCGAAGTCTGCAGGGGAAATTGCTCAAGCTTTTGAGCTGACTCCTGCGACGGTATCCTACCACCTCTCTCAGCTAAAGAAAGCCGGTCTACTCATAGAAGAAAAGCAGAAGAATTTTATATATTACAGCTTAGATGTCACTGTTTTTGAAGAAATTCTTGTCTGGTTTCAATCTCTTGGAGGAGGAAACGAAAATGAAAAAAAATAGTTTACAAGAATTAGGATGGGCGCTTGGACTCATGCTCCTGCCAGTTTTATATGCCATCTGGATCTATCAAAAATTACCAGAAAACCTAGCTATTCACCTTGACTTGTCTGGAAAAGGCGACTCCTTTTTACCTAAGTTTTTAGTAGTTTCGGCTTTTCCAATTGTCATGATGCTGCTAG
>ERZ772927.344-NODE-344-length-21870-cov-4.0661_pt1 | contig 21870 bp, 20 predicted proteins | sample MGYA00512115_ERZ772927 | MGnify/ENA primary metagenome ERZ772927 (study PRJEB29015, sample SAMEA2737924) | human oral metagenome | biome: human oral; feature: human-associated habitat; material: dental | place: China | collected 2013 ... | reverse complement strand
CACAGGAGGACGGCGGGCTCGTCCGCCAGGGCCCGGGCGATGCCGACGCGCTGCTTCTGGCCGCCGGACAGCTGAGCGGGGTATGAGGAGCCGCGGTCCGCCAGGCCCACGAGCTCGAGCATCCGGGAGACCCGCTCGTGCCGCTGGCCCTTCTGGGCTCCGGCCAGGTCCAGGGGGTAAGCGATGTTCTGGGCGGCGGTGCGCTGGTCGAGGAGGTTGGCGTGCTGGAAGACCATGCCGATGGCGCGCCGGGCCTTGCGCAGCTCGTTGGCGCTGAGGGTGGTCAGGTCCTGGCCGGCGACGCGCACCTCGCCGTAGGTTGGGCGCTCGAGGGCGGTCAGGCAGCGCACGAGGGTGGATTTGCCGGCGCCGGAGGTGCCGACGATGCCGTGGATGGAGCCGGCCGGGATGTTGAGGGAGAGCCCGTCCAGGGCGTGGACCTGCGAGCCGTCGCGCAAGCGGTAGACCTTGTGGACGTCGCGCAGGGAGATCATGGACTCGTCCGCGTCAGGGGCGCCTGTCGGAGCTGCGGTCTCGTCCGGCTCGCCAGTGGTTGCGGGATTCACGCTCACTCGTTCCTCCATCGGTCCTGGCGGAAGCACCTGCACCGCTAAGCGGAGGTTGCTGCAACGTCGATGAGCCAGGTCTCTCGGCTGCTCTAGATGGTCGATGGAACAGTATGCGTTACCGGCAGAGGGACGCAAGTCCTAGGGCGTGAAGGGATGCATCTCACGCATGCCTGCGCACCACCCGCTGCTGCTGACCACTGTCCACTACTGCCCACTACTGCATGGTTTCCATAGCGGGGGCTTGACCTGAAACGCATGAGCATCGTTACGGTGCTGTTGTCCCTGTCATGACGGAGGCGGTGGCGGCCGCTCCAACATAGTGAGCGTGGTGCGATGAGCTCCTACGGTTATGTCCCCTACGACTCCGGTGGTCGAGTTCGGTCTTCTCGCCCCGATCCGGCGCCTCCTGCTGGAGAGGGCCCGAGGTCAACCGTGCCCCCGGAGGACTCCCCACAACATCGGCGCCTGGCGGTGGCGCATCCTGGCCGGGCTGGCACTGCTGACGGCCATTCCGATCCTGGCGCGGGTCCCGGGCATCACCCGCGATCTGAACGGGGAGTTGGCACCCAGCATCTGGAGGGGCTGGCTGGCCGGGATCCTGGATATGTTCGGCAATCTGTGGAACTCCATGACGCCTGTGGATCAGGGTCTGCTGATGGTGACGGCCGGGGCGCTGATCGTGCTGTCCGGGGGCACTCTGGGGGTGGCCTTCGAGGTGGGCATGGGAATGGCCCTGCTCGGTTCGGCGCATGATGCTGCCAGGTTTGTGCGTGATCCCAAGGGAACGGCTGCCGGGTATGTCTCTTCGCATACGCCCGCCGAGATGGTCCTGGACGCCGCAGCATGGGTGGCCGCCATGGCCGGCGTGTTCGGCGGAGTCGCCCGCTATGGACGCCAAGCAGCCCAAGAATCCCGCCGCTGGAACCAAGCCGAAAAAGCCGCCCGGGGCATGGCCGGACCACGCGCTGCCCACGCCGACCCCCGCCGGGGCGACCCCGACAACGGCGCCATGTGGCGCGCCCAGCAGGGAAGCAGATACAGCGGCGGACGACGCAAAGCACAGCCCGAACCGAAACCCGACATCGACCCCCGCGACGGCGTCAACCGAGGCGACGGCCACGACCACCGAGGCAGGTGGGCCGAGAAGAACAAAGGATCCCACGCCTACGAACCCTCCGAATGGCAAGGAACCGAACAATACCGTAAGAACATGGAGGAGCTGGGCCACCCGCTGCAGGAGATCGTCAACGAGAAGCGCGCTGCGCGGATCAACGGCACCGGGAGACCGCGCTTCTACGATAGGTTCATCCTGACCGAGGACGGCACCTGGGAGGGCCTGGAAGTCAAATCGGGAGGCGGCCACTACGAAACGGATCAAAGGGCCTTCGACGCACAGGTCTCCCCGGACAATCCAGCATACGTCACACTCAGCGACGGACGGACCATCAAAATCACCCAGGTCCACGTAGAATACGTGGAAAAACAACAATTCCCAGAATACCCCCAATAAGGAGAGAGCGCGATGAGACGATTGGTCACCTGGACGGTAGATAATGAATTTGGGCACTCCGAGGGATTCACCCTACCCCAAACCCCGGAAAAAATAGCCGATGAATTTTCTCGCATGCTGACATATCCCACTTTCTTCACTGGGGAGAAGCGCTTCGCCCTGGGTGTGTGGGCGCTGCCCGAGGGCAAGACCCACCCCGACGAGGTCTCCAAGGATGAGTGGGGGGAGTTCTACATGCAGGCGGCTGGTTCCAACCGGGCGATGACGGTCGAGGTGCGAGTGCCCGACAGTACGGAGGGCTATGCCCACTACGTCGTGGCCCGCGAGCCGGTTCGGGACCCGAACACATGGGTGCCACTGTCCTGGAACAACGGAGGCGACGAGCCCTTCACCACCCACGTCCACCCCGAAGAGGTCTTCACCGGCCAACAGGCCGTCCCCATCTTCCGCGCCTACATACTCACCGGCCAAACCCCACCCCCCAACCTCCTACGCCGCATCAACATCTAACCGCGCTGAATCGCATGCGGCACGTCAAGCCGTTCACTGCCGCCCCACCTCCGCCACCCCACTCACTCAACCCGCTCAGACCGTGCCAGGATGCTCCACATGACCGAGACCGCCCCCACCGAGCCCTCCGGGCCGACTGGGCCCGCCACACATGCCGCGCACGCCGAGCCCACCAACTCCGCTTCGCCTCCCATCCCGGCTACAGCGCCCCCCGCGTCTTACACACCCAAGGTGAGCACGGACATCCTGGGGGAGCCGTGGGTGGCCCGTCGCATCGATGTCGCCCTCAATGAAGCTGCGGCCCCCAACGCAGACCACGCCGTCCTGGTCCACCAGCGCGGGGCCGCCCCGGCAGCCGGCACCCAAGCAGCCCCCCGCCATGAACGGGCCGTTCTCTACCTTCACGGCCGCAACGACTACTTCTTCCAGACCCACCTGGCCGACGCCTTCCTGCAAGCCGGCTACGAGTTCTACGCCCTGGACCTGCGGACCTGCGGGCGGGCGGGCATCGGCCACCCCTCCCCGCACGACGTGCGCGACCTGCGCATCCACGACGAGGAGATCAGCGAAGCCCTGCGGATCATCCGCTCCGAGCACGGGCACGGCGTCGTCGTCCTCAACGGCCACTCCACCGGCGGACTGCAGGCGGTCATCTGGGCGGCGGACCACCCCGGCAGCGTGGAGGCGGTAGTCCTCAACTCCCCGTGGCTCCAGCTGAACGCCTCGGGGCTCATCCGCTCCTACGGGTCCGCCTACGTCGATGTGCTCTCCCGGCGCAGCCCGGAGCGGATCATCGACAACCCGGCGGAGGCCAAGGCTCGCAAGCGCCTGGCCGCCGAAGCCGCGAGCGCCCCGGGCCCGGACGGCGCAGAGGCAGGCGGCTCCGAACCGGTCGAGGCCGACCTCTACGTGCGGGTCCTGCACCGGCGCTGGGGCGGCGAGTGGGACTGGGACCTGCGGCTCAAGCCCTCGCCGGCCTTCCCGGTGAGAGCCGGATTCCTGGCTGGAATCCGCCGGCTCCAACGGGAGGTGCGCCACGGGCTGGGCATCGAGGCGCCCGTACTCGTGTGCTGCTCAACGACGTCGAGCGGCCCCGAGGCCAGTCTGGAAGAGGCGCTGCACAGCGACATCGTGCTGTCGGTCGACCAGATCATCGAGCGCGCCGCCTTCCTCGGGACGGACGTCACCGTCCGGCAGATCCCCGGCGGAGTGCACGACCTGGCGCTCTCGCCCTCACCGGCGCGCGAGGAGTACCTGGCCACTGTGACCGACTGGCTGGACGAACACCTGGGATAGGCCCGAGCAAACCCAGAAAGTGAGCCGGGCCGCCCGGGCGCCGGGGCGGCCCGGTTCAGGACGCTGCCCGCCCGTTCCTCAACGCTGCTGCCGCTGCTCCGACAGCTCCACCAGCGCGGGAGCCACGGCATCACACACGCGCTCGACGACATCAAGAGTCTCGACGAAATCCTCCATCGTCCCGTACCAGGGGTCGGGCACATCCAGCTCGTAGCGGGCATCGGCGCCGGCCCAGTGCCGCTCCGCACCGGCAGCCGGGTCGAGTTCGCGGAACATGCGGATGCGATCGGCGTCGACGCCGAGGCGCTCGGCGCGACGCAGGAGTTCGCGGCGGTGGGCCGAGGTCATGGCCAGCACCAGGTCGGCGCCCGCGAGCTCGGCGTCCCCGATCCGGTGGGCGGCGTGGCCGGCGATGGCGACGGTGACCGCACGGGCGGCGGCGTCACCTCCGGTGCCGTAGTCCCGCTCGGCCAGAAGACGACGAGCACGGCGGTCGATGGGGTTGCCGCGCTCCTCATCGGAGACGCCCGCGGAGGTCACGACGACGCCGGTGCGCCCCGAGGTGGGGACTCCGGCAGCCGTGAGGCGATCGATGAGCACGATCTCGGCCATGGCCGAGCGGCAGATGTTGCCGGTGCAGACCATGGAGATCGTGTAAGGGGCGTCGCCGTGGCGGGGCGTCGGCAGGTCGGATGGCGTAATAGTGACGGGCATGCGGGCCAGGCTCTCGCTCATGGAGCGCCCATGGCAAGCCGGCTCTCCATGAATTTCTCAGGCTCTCTCAGGCTCTCTCAGCCGATCGAAGCGGTCTCATCAAACCTCGTCAAAGCGACTTGCGCGGGCAGCAGAGCCTGAAGAGACCTCAGCCTCACCGCCTCAGCTTCTCCGCATGCCCTCAACAAGCCCTCCCGGAACTGAGAACGCCCGCGCATGGGCTAGGCGTGAAAGGCTTCACCCATGCCGACAGCCCTGATCGCAGCCCTGACCGCCGCCGTAGTGGCCATCGCCGCCCTGGTCCTGGCGGCCGGACCGGCCGCTTCTGCCGCCCGAGAGTACGTGGCCCGTCTCGCCGCGACGGACTCGACAGACTCCACGCACGCACCGCAGATCCGCCGCCCCTGGCTCCTGGAAAGGCGCTTCCAGGCTCTGATCGCACTCGCGCTGATGGGGCCAATCCTCTGGCGGGGAGTCGACAGGGCCCTCGCAGACACGCTTGTGGCGCTCCCACTGGTCGCCGTCCTGGGGGTGGCCTGCTGCGTCGATGCAGTCAGCCACCGCCTGCCCAATCGACTGCTCGGCTGGGCGGCGCTATGGCTGATCGCCGCGACCGGATTGCATCTCGGAGCCGAGATGCTCTCGTCGGCCCTTGGAGGAACGGAGACATCCGGGGCAGCCGGAGCACTCGGAGCACTGTGGCCCGTGGGCCGCGCTGCACTCGCCGCGCTCGGAATCGGGATAGTCATGGTCGTCATGGCGCTGCTGCCCTCGGGATTGGGATTCGGGGACGTCAAGCTGAGCGCGCTCTGCGCGCTGTGGCTCGGGCAGCTCAGCGCCGAGGCGCCCATCATGGGCATCATTCTGGGATTCTTCACCGGCGGCCTGGCCGCTCTCGTGCTGATGGCCCTGCACCGGGCGGACCGCAAGACGGCAATCGCCTTCGGCCCCTACCTGGGGGCGGGAGCCTGGCTGACATGGCTGCTCGTCGTCTGACGACGGGGCGCCTCCTGCATCAAAGAGTCGCGCAGGACGTGTGTTGCACGCCCAGGTGCGACTTGCGCCAGACAGAACCGCGGAATCATGCGAAAACAATGTACGTGCCATAGGCTCAACCCATGACCCGGTCCCATTCTGAGTCCGCTGTTTCCTCTACACCCTCCGCCCCCAGCACCACCCGCACCGCCACCGACGTGGACGCCATCGCCGATCGCTACGTCGCACGCCTAGCCGACCTGTCCCCCGAGTTCGCCGTTTACAACGGGCTGCCCGGCCGCCGCGGCGAGCTCGACGACTACTCCCCAGAAGGCCTGGCCGCCCTGAGCGACCTGGACCGTTCAACCCTGCGCGAGCTGGACGCCGTCTCCCCCACGGACGACGTCGATCGCATCACCGTGGCCTCCATGCGCGAGCGCCTCGGGGTGAGCGTGGACCTGGCCGACGCCGGCGAGGAGCTGCGCTGCCTGAACGTCATCGCCTCGCCAGTGCAGAGCCTGCGGGATGGATTCGACAACATGCCCACCCGCACTGAGGAGGACTGGGCGGACTTCGCCTCCGCCCTGCGCGACGTCCCCCGGGCGCTGGACCAGTACGCCCAGTGCCTGCGTCTGGCGCTCTCCTGCGGCGATGTCGCGGCGCGGCGCCAGGTCGAGGCCGTCATTTCCCAAGCGCACATCCAGGCCGCGGAGGACACGAGCTCCTACACGGCCCTGGTCGACAGCGCTGTCACCGCCGACGGCGCACCGCTGTCGGCGGTGATGGCCGAGGATCTGCGTTCCGCCGCCGCCACCGCTCGGAAGGGCTACGTCCGCATCGCCCAGGTGCTGACCAATGAGATCCTGCCTCATGCGGGCGACTCCGACGCCGTGGGCCGGGAGCGCTATGAGCGCTTCAGCCGGCATTTCCTGGGCGCTGTGGTCGACCTGGATGAGACCTACGAATGGGGCCGGGAGCGCCTGGCCGCGATTGACGCCGAGCAGCGGGCGATCGCCGAGCAGCTCTACGGGCCCGGGGTGAGCGTGCGCGAGGCTCTGGACCGGCTCAACACCGACCCCGAGCGCACCATCCATGGCACGCGGGCGCTGCAGGCATGGATGCAGGAGACCTCCGACGCTGCGATAGCGGCTCTCGACGGGGTCCACTTCGACATCCCCGCCCCGCTGCGAACCCTGGAGTGCCGCATAGCGCCGTCGGCCACCGGCGGCATCTACTACACCGGCCCGAGTGACGACTTCTCCCGGCCGGGGCGCATGTGGTGGTCGGTGCCGGCGGGGACCGAGGACTTCGCCGCCTGGCAGGAGCGCACCACCGTCTTCCACGAGGGCGTGCCCGGCCACCATCTGCAGATCGGCATGCAGACCCTCCTGCGCGACGAGCTCAACTCCTGGCGCCGCCTGGTCTGCTGGGTGAGCGGGCACGGCGAGGGCTGGGCCCTGTACGCCGAGAAGCTCATGACGGACCTGGGTTTTCAGGATGATCCGGGCGACCGCATGGGCATGCTCGACTCCCAGCGCCTGCGCGCGGCCCGGGTCGTCCTCGACATCGGTGTGCACCTGGGCAAGGAGCGGCCGCCCGAGCTGACGGATCTGCCCGGCGTGGGCGAGGGCATCTGGGATGTGGGCAGCGCCTGGGCATTCCTGCGGCACAACGTGGCCATGGACGAGTCCTTCCTGCGCTTCGAGTTGGACCGCTACCTGGGGTGGCCGGGGCAGGCGCCGTCGTACGCGGTCGGGCAGCGATTGTGGGAGGACGCGCGGGATCGCGCGCTCGCGAGCGGGGCGAGTCCGAAGGACTTCCACGCCCGAGCGCTGCGCCTGGGCAGCGTGGGACTGGACGTCCTGCGCGAGGCCCTCGCCTAGCACCTGGCACCGCCGAGATCGGTCGTACTCCGCACCGAAATCGGTCGCAACCCGCGCCGAGATCGGTCCGCTTCCGCGCCGAAATCGGTCGCAACCCGCACCGAGATCGGTCATACTCCGCACCGAGATCGGTTCAGCCCCAGAAGTGCTCGACATCGACGACGCCGCCGGCGGCCTCGAAGTCGGCACGCACGGCCCGGCGGAAGTCGGCGTCGTACAGCCAGTCCAGAGCGACGGCTGCCAGCCCGTAGGCGCCGTCGACCGCGGCCCCGTCCCCTGAAGGGGAGCCGGCGGCCCTCTCCATCTCCCGAGTGTGGAGGGCGACGTCGGGCCGGTCGGTGACCTTGATGAGCGGGTGGATGCCGGGCACGCGCTGGGAGACATTGCCGAAGTCGGTGCCCGCCGCGATCGTCTCGGGCACGACCCCGGTGGGCAGCGGATCACGGCCGCGCGCACGCTGGGAACGCACCCAGGCGGCGGTGAGCGGCCCGTTGGTGCGCACCGGCATCTCATTGGTGTACTCCGGGGTGATGATCTCGACTCCAGTGCCGGTCATCAGCGCGGCGCCGCGCAGCAGATCCTCCACGCGCCCCACCAGGTCCTTGAGGGTCTCGGGATACTTCGAGCGCACGAAGATATTCAACTCACTGCGCGCGGGAATGACATTGGGAACCCGACCGCCATCCACCACGACGGCGTGAAGGCGGTCCATGGGCAGGATCTGCTGGCGCATCATGCCGATCCCGGCCAGGGCGAGGGAGGCGGCATCAAGGGCGTTGCGCCCCATGAAGGGCTGCGACGCGGCATGCGCGGCCACGCCGGTGAACACGGCACGAATACGACGCACCCCCAGCCAGGTCTGATCGGCCAGGTCGTAGGCGTAGGAATGGGTCTGAATGGCAGCATCAACGCCGTCGAGCATGCCGCGCCGGGCGAGGATCTCCTTGGCGGTGTCGGGCTCCTCGGCAGGAGTGGTCTGAAGAATGATCCGACCGGGCAACGCGACGTCCTCATGGAGCGCCAGAGCGGCCAATGCGAGGAAGGCTCCCACGGAGTTGGCGCACATGACGTTGTGTCCGCAGGCATGACCGATACCGGGCAGGGCGTCGTACTCGGCAAGAATGGCGATGGTGGGGGCGCTCGCAGCAGAACCGGCGGTGCCAGCGGTGCCAGCGGTACTGGCAGAACCAGCAGAACCGGCAGACTCCGTGGCGTCCGGCCCGATCTCGGCGCGCAGCGCCGTATCCATGTCGTAGACCCCGACTCGGGGCTGAATACCATGGGCCCGCAAGAGGTCAGCCACCGCGGCCACCGCATGATGCTCGCGGTATCCGACCTCGGGATGGGCATGAATATCGTGCGATAGGGAGATGATCTCGGGGGCGTAGTCGGCGATGGCGTCGGCCAGGGCGGCGCGCAGGGCCGACGGGGCGCCGGCATTCTCAGGCAGGGCGACGGCGGGCGCCGCGGCAGCGGTGCGGGCGGCGGTTTCGGCGGCCATGCGCTCCTGAACGGCACGACATGGCTCAGACGGGCGGGAGAGGTCACGCATACGACCATCATGCCGCGTCAGGACAGCGCCGCCACCCGACCGCACCGACAGAGTCGAACCGTTCCGATCAGGCGCCGAGCCTGTTGTTCGCGCCCTGTTTGGTCATGCCCAGGATGTCTCCGATCTGCTGCCAGGAGCGCCCGTTCTCGCGCGCCCGGACAACAGCCGCATCGAGGTCGGCCTCGGCGGCGGCGAGCCGGAGCTGGGCCATGGTAATGCCCATCAGGTAGGGATCACTGGTCCAGCTCGTCACGTCAGGCCCCTGCCCGATGTTGGCCTGCTCGATCTCGTGGAGCATCTTCTTCATGCTGCGCATGGTCATCGCCTCCTGGCGTACTTCGATCGAGCTCTCCTGGCATGGAAGACCTGCCCCATCTCATCGACCGCGACCTCGAGCAGATCACCGAGTCGATCCGACCCGAGAACCATGACGTACCCGTCGTGGAAGTGCACTTCGCAGGGGTGACGGAGCGCCTGCTCGATGTCCTCGCGCTCGACGCCGTGCCTGAAGGCTCTCCGCTGGTACCCCATTCGGTCACTGTAGTTGCCAAATCGTTACATACACGGAGCCTCGCCGTTGCCCCGGCCGGGGCATGCATCTCGGGGCCGGGTCATCCGCACCCGAGCGCCTCGCCAACGGCGCAGTCGTCGGGCGTCATTCCCACAGCGTGTTCAGCGGCAGGCCCCACAATCCCTCGGCGTAGCGCATCGGCTCATCCACAGGGGCGAGGACGACGCCCGCAGCCAGCCGGTCCCCCAGCTTCCGCTTCAGGTCCGTCAGACCGGCGAAGTGCCGGCCGGTCAGTCCCGCAGCCGACTTCACCTCGACGGCGATGACACGACCATCGCCGAGCTCGATGATGACATCGACCTCAAGACCTCGACGGTCCCGGTAGTGGTACAGCCGGTAGTCGACCTCGGCCCAACCCGCCTGAGCACTCAACTCGCCAACGACGAATCCTTCGAGAAGCGCCCCGAAAACCTTGCCGCCGCGCACGACGTCCTTGAGCAGGCCGACGCTCGCACCGCACAGCCAGGCCGCAAGACCGGAGTCCCCCACCCGCACCTTGCGCCTTCCGATCTCGCGAGCGGTCAGGTTCACGGCCCATGGATGAAGATCCTCTGTGAGGTAGAGCCGGTCGAGGGCGTCCAGGTAACCGGTGACAGAGGCGGCGGACAGTGCAGCCTCCTGAGCGATCCGGGCTTTGACGAGCTCACCGGACTGATTGGCGGCGATGAGTCTCAGCACAGCAGCGAGTCGCAGCGGATCCAGTCGGCCGCCGCCCTCCCGGGCGTCCACGCCCAACAGGCGCTCGACGTAGTCGGACAGCCAGGCTGTGCGCAGCCTCGTGCCCGCCTCCCGAATACTGGGGTAACCACCGCGCAGAAGCAGCTCGACGACGTCGACGCGCGACGGCGGGACCGCGACTGCCAGTCCGGCAGGATCATCGATCCGTTCCAGCAGTCGATCGACGAAGGCGCCGCGCCCCAGGCTGCCCCGCAGCTCGGCCTGACTGAGCGGGTGAAGACGCACGCTGAGGGCTCGCCCCGCCAACGAATCCTTGTCTCCGCGGATCCGCGCCACATCCGATGAGCCGGTGAGGATGAATCGACCGGGTCGCCGATCGCGGTCGACCGCCGCCTTGACGGCGAGCGTCAGTTCAGGAAGGCGCTGCACCTCATCAATGACGAGCAGACCATCACCCGCCTGCTCCACGAAGCCGCGCGGGTCCTCCCGGGCGGCATCCAGAGCGCCCGAGTCGTCCAATGTGAGCGAGCGGGACCCATCGGGGGCGAGCATCCGGGCGAGCGTCGACTTTCCCGTCTGACGGGCGCCCTGGACGACGAGCACGGGAGAGAAGCCCAGATACTCACGAGCCCTGCCCAGCACACCACGATCGAGGAGCTCCTCCATAGTTCGACTATAGCCGACAATATCGCCCTATTCTGCGACATCCATAGGAACGCCACGACCCAACCCGCACATTCGCCTACAGTCATCACATAGTTTCGCCACGGACGATCCCATAGTTTTGCCGCTACAAATCTTGCGACAAACAGCTCTTGCGCCTCACACCTCCGGATGGGTCCGACGCCGCTCAGCGAGGGTGCGCCACACCCCCAGCGTGGCGGCAGGACCGATCGGCCCCAGTCCACCCAGGGAGTCGTCCAGCAGCACGGGCACGCCCTCGAGCCGGTCGGGCACGAACTCGCGTCCGCGCGTCACCACCAGGGTGAGGTCGCGCAGCGCATCCAGACTCTCGCGCGGGTCCCCCGCCACTGCGATGAGATCGGCCTCGAATCCCTCGGCCAGCACCCCGGTGATGCCCGCGCATCCGATGGCGGCGGCCGCCCGCGACGTCGCCGCGAGGATCACCTCCGTGCGCGGCAGCCCCACCCACTCCAGCGCCTCGAGTCCGGCGACGTAGCCGCGCTGCGGCACAGCGGGGATCCCGGCGTCGTGCCCGGCGACGATCTTGACGCCGTGCTCCCACAACTGGCGCGCGGGCGGGGCGTAGGAGTCGTCGCGCCGGAGCATCTGGGGCATGTCGGCGGTGATGGTGCAGTCGACGTACACGCCGGCGCGGGCCATCTCGTCGGCCAGGGCCGGGTCGAACTCGCTGCGGCCGTCAGCGGTGATGAAGGAGGCGTGGGCAACGTAGTCGACACCCGCGCGCACGGCCCGCTCAATGCCCTGAACGCCGTGGGCGTGGGCGGCCGTCCACTTGCCCAGGCGGTGCGCCTCGGCGATGAGCACGTCGAGCTCGCCCTGGCTGAACTGGGCGAACCAGGGAGCGGAGCCGCCCGTCATGAAGCCGCCGGTGGCCATGACCTTGATCGTATCGACCCCCATCTTGTGGTGGTGGCGCACCTCGTAGCGGATCTGATCGAGGGAGTCGACCTCCGCGCCGGCGTGGTAGGAGTGCCCGGCGGTGGTGGTGATCTGCGGCCCGGAGGCGACCACCCGAGGCCCGCGCACATCCCCGTTGTCTATGGCCTCGCGCACGGCCACGTCGATGTAGTGCCGCGCCCCCAGGCTCTGAGTACTGGTGACGCCGACGCTGAGCAGTTCGCGGGCGGAGCGCACGGCGTTGAGGGTGAGGCGGGCGACCTCATGGGGGCCGTAGTCGGGGTATTCGACGGCGGTACCGGAGGTGAGCAGATGGTCGTGGGTCTCGATGAGACCGGGCATAAGCGTGGAGCCGGGCAGGTCGAGGCGCCCGATGTCGGCAACGGCCAGGTCGGTCCGGGAGGACAGGTGCGCCTCCGCCTCGGCGACGGTGCCCACGAACAGGATGCGCTTGTGGTCCAGCAGCACGGCTCCGCCGCCTCCGGCGCGCCGGGCGGCCTCGGCCGGGCCCGCGCCCTCGCCGTCGGGCCCGACGTCGGGAACATCGCCGACGACCTCGAGAGTGCCGGGCGCGTCGCCACGGCGCCCCGTGATGAGGCGGTCGGCGGTCAGCAGAACGGTAGAGCGGCCGTCAAGGCGCTCACCGCCATCAGTGGGAGGAGTGGTCCACCCGGTGATCTCACCGGGGGCAGGGAGGGGATAGTCGGTCATGAGGCCAGGATCGCAGGTTTTCGCGGTTCTGGCGCTTCAGCCTCGCAGGACGGGACGCCTCGGGTGCGCGCACGGCCCGCTCAGCCCCGCGGCATGATGAAGGAACTGCCGAGCGCGAAGGGGAAGCCCGGCTTGAGCACGGCATCCACGACCGGTTGGGCCAGCTCGATGAGGCCCTCGGTCTCGAAGCTCTGCTCGCCGTCGGGCCCCGAGGAAGCGAGGAGGCGGGAGTAGGGCGCATCGATGTCGAGCAGAGCCATGCCCTCGGCGCCATCGGCGTGGGTGGCGCGCTCCCAGGCGCCGCCCTCCATCTCGAGCAGAGTACCCAAGTGGAAGTGCATGACCTGCTCGCCATCGACGGTATCGACGTCGCTGGGCACGCTGAGCACATGATGGGGCTCGGGATCGCGCGGGGCGCGCAGGGTGAACAGGAGAATGGCGCTGTCGCGGGCGGCGCGCAGCATGAGCCGCGCCAGGTGAACGGTGAAGCCGGTGATGTCGAAGTCGGCGGGGCTGGAGCCCATGGCCTCTTCGACGGTCAGCGCCGGCGATAGGGGGACGGCGGCTCCGCGCCTGGGGTCATTGAAGGCGCGCCGACCCGTGGGGGCCTCGGCCCGCAGGCGCAGGATCGGGCCGAACTCGGCAGGCTCGGCATTGGTCCCGACGTCGTCGGGATCGGAGCCGGGCGCCAGCAGAGTGCCGGTCTCCACGATCTCGACCCAGCCCTCGGGAGCGGTCGAGGGGCCGGGCTCGGTCTCGACCACCCCCATGCCGAGCACCGTGGCGAAGTCGGTGCCGTCGGTTGCACGATGCCAGGTGATCTCAGCGTCGTCATGCCAGATGGGGACGACTCCGTTGAAGGGGATCCCGAAGCGGACGTGCTCGGGAGCCGCGTGCCTGCCTCGAGCGGGGGCGGCGGCGTGCCTGCCCCGCCGGGCGTGCCGGGCGCGTCGAGAGCGCCGGGTGTCCGGGCCTCCCGGGCCTCCCGAAGGTGAGTCGGGGATCGGCGTCCCGGAAGAGCTGGTGCTGGCATCGTCGTGCTTCCCCACGAAGTACTCGCTCATGACAGCAGCCTACGGGGCGCATCCCGCAGCCGGCGCGGCGCTCGCGTGCGGCCGGCGGTGAACCGCTGCAGGCGAGAGGAGATGCACGATGTGCTGGATGCGAATGCGCTCGGCGCCCCGGTACATCTCTGTGCCCCTCGGCGCCCCCGGGCTGCTCCGGGGGTGCGCCGAGGAGTGCTCCGGGGGCACCGGGGCGCATCGCACCTGACGTCAGAGAATCGGCTCGGACGTATCAGCCGTTCTTGGCCGTCACCTTCGCACGGTTCGAGTACGCCTCATACACCTTGCCGCTGCCCTTCTCGCTCAGGGCCCCCCGTTCGTAGACGAGGGTCATGGCGCCCTCGGGCAGGGGGTAGGGCTTGCCGCCCTTCTCCCAGGCTTCAAGGGCAAACCATCCATCAACGTGGTTGGTGCCGTAGTCATCGATGTTGATCGGGTCCAGGCCGGCCTGCTTGATGTCGTCGTCGAGGCTCGAGAACCTGACGGTGGCATCGTGATACTTGTCGTTATCGTCGCTCAGCTTCAGGGTGTCATCGGTCTCGGTATTGAATGAAAGGTTGCCCGAGAATTCCAGGGTGCAGTGCAACAGGTAGATCGTCTCGTTCTCGCTGGAGGACAGCTCCTTGAACTGCGGGGCATCGAAGTCGGAGATCAGCTGGTCGCAGGTCTCGGTCAGGCCGATGGCCTCATCGGTGAAGGTGATGGGCTCGATCTCCTGAGCACCGGCCGCAGAGGCCGGGCCCGATGGGCTGGATGTCGCGCCGGCGGTCGCCGTGCCTGCGCCCGGGCCCGGCTGCGCGACTTCGTCCTCACAAGCGGACAGTCCAACAGCGCAGGCTGCGACGGCGACAATGCTGAGAATTCTAACGGTGGTACGCATAAGGGATTCCGTTCGATTTGGAGAGGGTCGGTGACGGAGACCAGTGTGCTGAATGCGCGTCATTGCAGCGATGGGTACGCATCCCCGGGGCAGGCTCCCCGGAGATGCGTACCCGAGAGGCCGTCGCCCCCCCTTTCCTCGACTCTCACCGAGATCGGTCCGGTTCCGCCGCGAGATCGGTCGTACTCCGCGTCGAGATCGGTCCACATCCGGCTCGAGATCGGTCGTACTCCGCACCGAGTTCGGTCCACTTCCGGCTCGAGATCGGTCCGCTTCAGCCCGGCCAACCCGACGTCGAGACGCGCACGACGAGCTCGAGAGCGAAGGCCACATGCCACGCACCTCGGAACCGCCAGCGAACAGCAGACCCGCGGAACCGGACCGATCTCGACGCGGAGATGGACCGATCTCGACGCGAGTTTCGACCGATCTCGGTGCGGAGTACGACCGATCTCGAGCCGGAGAGCGACCGATCTCGGCTCAGCCGTTCTTAACCGTCACCTTCGAGCGAGACGTGTGCACCTCGTAGCCCTTGTCATCGCCGTCACCGGTGGCGGCCTCCCGATCATAGGACAGGGTCATGGCATCCTCGGGCAGGGGCTTGGCCTGGGTGCTGTCGCCCATGGCGACAAACCCGTACCACCCGTCGACATGGCTGGCGCCGTAGTCGTCAGAGGTAATCGGATGCAGCCCCGCCTGCGCAATGTCATCCTTAAGATTGTCCTGCATGAGGACGACGAAATGGTACGTGTCGTTCTCATCAATGAGATTCAGGGTGTTGTCGGCCTCGGAGGTGAATGAGAAGCCGTCTGAGAAGTCCAGGGTGCAGTGCACCAGGTAGACCGTATCGTTCGCCTCGGAAGCCTGCGCCTTGTACGTCGGGGTGTCGAAGTCCGAGACGATCTGGTCGCAGGTCTGGGTCAGGCCGATGGCTTCGTCGGTGAAGGTGACGGGCTCGATCTCCTGAGCCCCGGCCACAGTGCTCTGACCCGTTGCCTGCACAGCCGAGTCCGTCGAGCCGCCGGACACCTGACTCGTCGGGGCGCCCGTGTCAGAAGCCGGGCCGCTTGCGTCCTGCCCGTCCTTACTCCCGCAGGCGGACATCCCGACGGCGCAGGCAGCGGCGGCGACAGCACTGAGGATCTTCACGATGGTGCGCATACGAGGTTCCGTTCTCTTGCGGGAGCGATGACGGAGTCAAGTGTGCTCGATGCGGCACGGCCGAGCCGAGTCGGCCCCCTTTCGCGAGATCGGCAAGACGGCCAGACGAGGGCGGCAGACAGCCAGAACAGCAGCATCTGCCGAGCAGACTGCAGAGCCTCTGCTCAGCGCCCGCTGCTCAGCAGGACGCGAAGCACCTCCGGGGCGGCGTAGCGACGGGGGTGGGAACCCGCGTTGACGATCTCCAGAAGACCGAGCTCGACGAATTGGCCGATAAGCCCATTGGCCCTCCCGTAGGACAGCCCCATCTCCCTTTCGACCTTGCGAACGGTGAAGGACGGATTGGCCACGGCGAAGTCGACGAGGTCGAATGCATGGGCCGAGCGCAGCGATGACGCCTTGACCTGCTCCCGAAGATCCTCCTGCACTGCGACCAGCGCCAGCATCTGCTCCTTCGTCCCGGTCGCGGCATCAGCGAGGCCACGCGCGAAGAAGGACAGGAAGGAGTCCCAGTCGCCGTCCGTACTCACACCGAGGAGCGTGTCGTAGTACTCGGTGCGGCGGGCCTCGAACCAGGGCGAGACGGTGAGGGTCGGCTCCGACAGCAGACCCGTGTTCAGAAGCGTCAGGACGATGAGGTACCGCCCGAGGCGGCCGTTGCCGTCGCGGAAGGGGTGAAGCGTCTCGAACTGGTAGTGGGCCATGCCCGCCACGACAACCGGGTCGATGCGGTCGGAATGATCTGCTCCGAGCCAGTCGACGAGCGCCGCGACACCCGCGCGCAGCTGATCCCCCGGCGGCGCGGGAACGAACCTGCCGGCTTCAACCGGCACGCTTCGGGGTCCTGCCACATCGCGACGTCCGACGACGACTTGACTCTCGCGCAGCCGCCCGGACTCCTTCTCCAATGGTGTTCCGCGCATAAGGCGCCCCTGGAGGTCCTCAATGAGGGTCAGGGTGAGCGGACGTCCTTCATTCATCCAGTCGAAGCCGAGCCGAGCCATACCGGCGTAGTTGAGGATCTCAGTCATCTCAATGGACGCCGACATATCGTCGTCCGCCTTGAGTACCTCGTCGAGCGGAGCGTACGTCCCCTCGAGCGCTGATGTGGACTGCGCTTCTCGACGCAGCGACGGTGTCCGAAGCAAGTGCGGGTTGGGAAGTCGCCGCGCCGTAGCATCAAGAGCTGCGAGCGCCCGACCCGCCGCCGCAATGGTCCGATAGGTCGTGCCGGAGAGTTGCGGCTCTTCCTCTCCCAGGGGAACCGGGATGAAGGCGTGATGACGCCAACTGCCCAGATGCAGGTCAGATCCGCTGATCTCGACCAGTTCTCCCATCGACGGGTTCCTGAACATCTTCACGTCCACGATGTCACGCTAACGGGAGTTGTGTGACATGATCAAGGAGAACTTTTCACACAAACCCCCATTGTGTGAAAAGTTGTCGGCGGACATGTCACACATATGACATGAGCCGAGCACCCCGGCGGATCGGCACCCCGGAGCACCCAGAGCCGCCACCCCCCCCGAGTCCACGGAGCCCCCAAAGACACACGGCGGACTCCCGGTTGCGGGGCATTATGAGGCGCACTGCTCGCTATCGCCTCAGGCCCCAATTCCCCGATCGCGCTGTCGCCTGCGCCTGCCGCTCGGCCTTGCGCGAGCGCTCCCAGCGCTGGACCGGTCGTGCGGTCAGTGCCAGGAGAGCCAGAACCTCCAGGCCCGAGGTCACGATGAGGGAGGCCGTGGCTGCCCGCACCCCGACGGCGGAGACCTGGGACATGTCCGTCAGAACGGCGAGCGTCAGCGTCGCGAGGAGGGCGATCCGGCCGCGCGGGTGCCCGTGCCAGGCCGCCAGCCCCAGTGCCGCCACAGTCGCAATCATGGCGGAAGAAGCTGACCACCCCGTAGACGAGCCCAGTGGCCCCGGCCACGCCCTCGCCGGCGAGGTCCGCCGCCGCACTCCCCACATCGGGATCGCGGATGAGTTGAGCCGACTGCACCCCGACCAGCAGCATGATGAGGATCAGGGCAACGAGCAGCTGGGGCGGCCGCTGACGGTTCGCCTGGGCGTCCGCCGCTCGCGCCCGGGCCAGCTCCACGGAGTCCACCGACTCCGGAACGACGGCGTCCAGGTCCAGCACGTAGAGGTCGCCGTCGGTCTCCACCCGGTCCCCGCCGCCGTTCTTGTCGTGGTAGGCGGTGAAGAAGTCCGGCCACACCCCCAGGTCCGCCTCCGCATTGGCCCAGCGGACGTCGTCGACCACGAAGTTGCGCTCGATGTCGATATCCGCATCGATCTTGTGGGTGACCTGGAAGGTGAGGGCGCTCAGCCCCACGGAGCGGTCGTAGGTCGCGCCGGCCAGCCAATCCACGCTGCGCCCGCCGGGCAGGACCCAGCCGGCCGGGGTGTGCCAGAAGCGCACGTGGTGGCGCTGGGAGGGATTGCCCTCGACCTCCTTCTGGTAGGCGAAGTCCTGGCCGCGCCCGAAGAGCACCAGGGTGGAGACCGGAGCCGCCGGGTAGGAGCGGCGCAGCAGGGAGGAGACGACGATGCGCAGGGCGGAGCGCGGCGTGATCGCGTCGGCGCGCACCCAGCCGGCTGCTCGCATCGCCGCATGGATATCGTCCTCGTCCCCGTGAACCGCCAGGTTGACGGGGTCGCCCAGGAGACCGTCCGGAGTGCGCGTGCGACCGATGAAGTAGTCGGGCACATACAGCCAGGTGAGGACCTGGTGAACGCGGGGGATGGCCAAATAGGCCAGCACCGCCCAGAAGAGCACCGAGTTGAGCGCCAGCCAGGGGTCCAGGTGCCACCCCGAGCCGATGAGCAGCCAGGCCAACCACAACGTGGCAGCGGCGGCAACGGCGAAGAACACCGCGTCAATGATGTCGTCCAGACCCCAGCCGCGAGCCTTGACCTCCGTGACCTTCCTGGAAGCGCCGGGGCGGCGGTACACGGGCGGCGCAGTCGGCCGCGGCCGGGTCGTCACGGGATCACTCATAGGTGCCAGGCTACCGAGCGATCACACCCTCGGGCGGGAAGGCCGGGTGCCCGACGGCGGGGCGCGGCGCCCGCTAGGCGCGTGCGGCGTCGAGCAGCTCCTGAGCCAGGACGGGGTCAAGGTCCTCGTCATAGTCGGCCTCCCGGTCGACGCTCAGAGTGGAATCGGTGCAGGCGTAGGCCGCCACGCTCGTGCGGCTGGCCACGCTCCCGGTGGACAGCTCGAGGGCGCTCAGGCCATTGCAGTCGGCGACGGCGCGGATGAGGCCAGTCGTCTCGTCGGAGGTGAGCCGATGGTCCTGATCGCCGTTGAGTTCGCAGACGCTGATCCTCGTCAGGCCGCTCTCGCCACCGTAGGCCTGCAATGTGCTCCCGTACTTGCTGCGCTCCTCCGTGGCCAGGAGCGCATTGATAGGCGTGGTGTCGATCGCCTGCCCAGGCTCGAGATAGAGCTCGACGGACCGCTTCCCGCTGGAGAAGGTCTGCTTGTAGTAGAGCGTCGCCTCGCCGCTGCTCTCGCCGCTCCCGCCGCTCTGCGGCGCCTGAAGGTCTTCCGGTGTCTGAAGGTCCAAGTCCTCCGGGACCGTGTCGTGCTTGTCGTAGTCCACCTCGACATGCTTTCTGTCCAGGGTCACCGACCGGGCGCTGGTACCCGCACGTGTCAGCGCAAGAGTCAGGGCCGGGCGGGCCAGCTCGTGCTTGTTGTCGCCCAGCTGAGTCTCCATGCGCAGGGGGAGGCCGCCAACCTTCCAGGACAGCGCAACCGTCACGTTTGACGCAGCGGCTGCGGCGATCTCGTCTGCCAGCTCCTGCTCCGCTCCGGTGAGCAGGGTGATGACCTCCTCCGCTCCGGTCTCCGCGCGAAGATCCGCGGTCGTCATGATTCCCGTGTTGTTCCAGTACCCGGCCTGTGCGTCACAGGTGGTGACGGCCTCCTGCGCGCAGAAGTAGTCCCGGGCGGCCTGGGCGAGCGCCACGTCCTCCTGAGGAGGATCTGGCCGCGGCTTTGGAAAAGGGGCCAGCCATAGGTGCCGCGCGCAGACGACCAGCACCAGCGCTGCGACCACGAGCAGCACCAGGAGGATCCGGGCCCACACTGAAACGCGTGTGAACATAAGCCCAGCATAGAGTTACTGGAAGGGCGGCACGAGTCTTAGCTCACATGCAGCTTCCTTCTCGACCTCCCGGGTCGCTCGCTATTGGATCGCGCGGGCGTATTCCTCGATCACGACACCGGATTCGAAGGCGCGAGACCCCACCAGGCGGAAGCGCTGAATCGTGGCCCCGGTCGTGCCGAACAGCCGGATGCCGCTTCCGAGGACGACGGGATTGCGCTTGAGGATCAGCCGGTCGATCTCGGGCGGGAGCGCCCCGGCGAGGTCGCCGCCCCCGCAGAGGTAGATGCCCTGTCCGGGCTGCTGCTTCAGCTCGCGCACGGTGGCGAGGGCGTCGGCGGTGAAGGTCACCCCCTCCGGTGCGACGGCCTCGGATCGTGTCGCCACGTATTCGTGCAAGTGCGCGTAGGGCCGCTCGATGCCCGCAGCGCGCGCGACGTCGTAGCTGGCCCGGCCCCGAAACACCGAGAGACGCATGCGCCTCGCCGACGCCGCTGTGCGGGTACTGGCACAGCAGGGCCCGCACGGGCTCACCCACCGCGCGATCGACGCGGAAGCCGACGTGCCCAAGGGCACCGCATCGAATTACTTCGCATCGCGTGACGAGATCATCGACGCGATCCTGCTCCGCATCAGCGAGCGCCTGCAGCCCGACCCGGGCGTTCATGCGGACCTCGCCGAGGAGGCCCCAAGCGTTGACCTGTTCGCGGCATATCTGCGCGACATCGTGCATCGCCTGACCTCCGATCGCGATGCTGCGATCGCGCTCTTCGAACTGCGGCTGGAAGCCACCCGACGCCCGGCCGTCGCCGATGCCCTCGCCACCTGGCGGCGCAACGGGCTGCGCGCCGACATCGAATTCAACACGAAGATGGGCCTGCCGGGCGAGCCTGCTGACATCGTGCTCTTCCACTACGCCCTCGACGGGCTGATCCTCGACCAGCTCACTGTTCCCATCGACGACGACGCCGATCCCGAAACGTTGGCAACGACCCTCGCCCACCGGATACTCCAAAGGTGAGCCGGGTGAATCGGTCGCGTTCCGGCACTTCCGCGACCTTCCCGGAAATACCGGGGCGGCGGTACACGGGCGGCGCAGTCGGCCGCGGTTAAGCCGTCACGAGGTCGGTTCACTCATGCCATCACGCCAGTGGGTGCACGACGGCGGGGCGCGGCACCCGTGGGCCTGAGACGGGGACGAACGGAGGAGGTGACGATCATTCTCCCCTTCGAGGGTCGAGCAGACGTATGCCCGTCCGTTCGAAATCTCTTGTGTTATGCGTGACCAGGATCAAATCGTGGACGATAGCTGTCGCGGCGATGAGTGCGTCCATTTCCGGCATGGGGTCAGGAACGTGCAGACCAGCAGCAGTCCGCGCCACGGATACGTCGATGGGGAGAATGAGCCCGGAGAACGCCGGCATGATCTCCGCCTCGAGCCAGGCCCTCAGATGCTGTCCTGCGGACGCATCACGACGCTCAACTTGCAGGATGCCCCGCTCAATTTCCAGCAAGCTGATGATGCTGATCGTCAGATCAGCGCGAACCTGGCTGGCCAGCCAGGCATTGAGCTCCGGAAACGTCTGTCGGCGAGCATCGCTCAGAACGTTCGTGTCGAGAAGATATCTCACAGGTCAAGCCCACGCGGAGGCTCAAGCCCGCGTTCCGGCAGCGGCAGTTCGATATCGGGGTCCTGTCCCCGCCAGAGCCGATCCCCAAGCAGCTCCTTTCCTGCGGTGAGCCGGTCGAAATCCTCCACCGTCATCAGCACATGGGAACGGCGCCCGTGATCGGTGATCGTCACCGGCCCGGATTCGGCGGCCCGCTTGGCCGCCGAAACGTCCCGGTTGAACTCGCGGCTTGTGATGGTCACACTCATGGAAGTTTCCTTTGGAAGGAATCGGGACCCCCTAGAACTCCCAGTCCTCGTCCTGGGTGGCCTCGGCGGTCCCCATGACGTAGGAGGAGCCCGAACCGGAGAAGAAGTCGTGGTTCTCATCCGCATTGGGGCTCAGGGAGGCCAGGATCGCCGGGTTGACGTCGACGGCGTCGGCCGGGAACAGCGCCTCGTAGCCC
>ERZ772927.337-NODE-337-length-22068-cov-4.04675_pt1 | contig 22068 bp, 12 predicted proteins | sample MGYA00512115_ERZ772927 | MGnify/ENA primary metagenome ERZ772927 (study PRJEB29015, sample SAMEA2737924) | human oral metagenome | biome: human oral; feature: human-associated habitat; material: dental | place: China | collected 2013 ... | reverse complement strand
GTCGCAGGATGTCCACGAGGTTGGTGCGCACGGACCATGAGGAGCCGTCCAGGTCGTGGGCGAGTTCGTAGGGCGGCCGGTTGCGCCTGCCGGGCACCCCGGAGGCCTGCGGTGAGCCGGTTCCAGCGGCGGATGAGCCCGACGGCCCGGGGTGCTCTGAGGGGACGGTGGTCATGAGGTTTCGCCTTTCCGGTCCTGTCTCCGCTCCTGGGCAGCGGCGCGCTCGTGGTTGAGGGCGAGGAGCCGGTCGAGGACCTCCACGCGGGCGGCTGGGCTAATGGTCCAGCGGGTCATCTTGCGGTAGGTGTGGAAGCCGTGGTCCAGGGGGACGTCATCCCAGCCGTAGGCGGCCGTGACGGCCTCGTCGAGCTCGCGGTGGATAACGCGCAGGCGGGCCACGTCCGGATCGGCACTGCCTGGCAGGGCGGGGTCGTTGACGCGGTTGTAGAGCCTGGTCAGACCCAGCTCGCGGCGCAGCATGATCTCACGGCGCTCCTCATCCAGCGTCCTCCCAATCGTCTCCAAGGCCCGCTCGGATTCCTCCGTCAGATACGGTCGCGGGAAAGTCTCGAAGACATCAGTCGGCGTATACCTTGGATCTCCACGCATTCCTGAGCCATTCTTGATCGCCCACATCTGATGCAGAGACGAGGAGAGAATCGCTTGCCACCCATACGATTCATCCGCAAATACAACTGTCGCATCACTCATCACCTGACCCATAGGCACTCGCAACGGCATCACCGTCTTGCTCACGCGCGCCAAAGCCAGAACCTCATCGAGGTCCGCAATCGCCTTCCGCATTGCTGGAGCCCAGGCAGCAAATCGCCACCAATATTTTTTTCTATATTCAATTTTAACTTGATCTCGCTGCGGCTTCACCACCGCGAGAACTCGCTCGAATGGCAAAGAGTACCTTCCGGCCTCCCTCTCAGAGCGCAAGCCGAAGTCAATAACCCACCTCGAAGCAGAGGCGTCGGGTCGGGAGTTGAGGTCCTCCCCGTTGAGGTAGGGGAAGAGGACGTCCGCATTGCGCGAATCCGCCGCGATCCACGCCTCGGCCTCCTCGGGCTCCACAATAAAGCCCTTGCCGAGGACGTAGCAACCGATGAAGGCGATTCCAGCATTCTCCCTGAGTTGCTCGGGCGCCCCCTCCACGGAGCCGAGCGGTTCGAGGAGGGTGGAGATGCGCGCCACCTGCTCATCATCGCAAGTGAGCAGAACACCGTCGGATACGGCGCCTCTTGTCCCCCAGACGGCGGCGTACTCCAGGTTGGCAGAAGTCGCGGGCCAGGGGCGGGACTGGATGGAGCGTGTGATGGTGAAGCCCCGCTCGACCATCCGGTCCAGACCGACCTGGCGCGTATCCCCTTGGGCGAGCGTATTGGTGGCGATGAGTCCGAGAGTTCCGGTGGGTTTCAGGAGGGAGTGCGCCCTCAGGAAGAAGTAGGCGACGAGGTCGGCGCTCCCCCGCGTGCCATTGGCGAGGACGCTCACAAACCAGTCTCGAATGTTCATCCCCATGGCTCCGGTGAGCTTCTGTCCTCCCAGGAAGGGCGGGTTGCCAATAATGGCGTCGAACCCCCCATGGTCCTGGATGACGTCCGGCAGCTCCAGGGGCCAGTGAATGCAGTGCCAGCGCTCGTAGTCCGTGGGGACGGTGGGCGTGAGCCCCCGTTCCAGAACGGCCTCCAGCATGCTGGCGTCCGCTTTATCGGCCTCACCCTCGGCGGGGTAGGCGCGGGAGACAGCAATACGCAAGGCCTCGTAGGCCTTCTCGCGCCTCCTGCCGGATACGCCGCCCGCGTCCAGCCCGGCGGCGATAACGGCGTCGGCCAGGAGACGAGAGACCTTCAGGTCGGCGTCATTGCGCCTGAGGGTCTGGCGCTTGGCGTTGGTGGAGCGCTGGGGGTCGTCCTCCGCCACGGGTGTGGCCAGCTCGCGCCTCCGCTCGGCCACACGCTCAAGCCGCTCGTGCAGGTCCGTCAGGATCACCATGGTGCCCCGGTCGTCTAGGGAGAACATGGGCGTCGCGCTCGCCGCGGCCGGGTCAATATGGAGCTCCTCGAGCTGGCGGATATCCGTAATCCCCAGCAGGGAGTTGCCGGTGAGGATCTTGTCATCCACGAAGGAGAAGGGCAGGCGCGCATCCAGGGAGACCAGCCACAGGGAGAGCTTGCACATCTCCACGGCCATGGGGTTAATGTCCGCCCCGTAGAGGCAGCGGGCCACCACCTCCCTCAGGGCGTGGCTCTCCAGCTCCTGGGGGCTGCGCCCTGAAGCCAGGAAGCGCTCGGCGGTCCCGTCCTGCTCCCAGGCCTCCATGAGGCGATCCGCCAGGAAGCGGGCCGCAGCCACGAGGAAGGCCCCTGAGCCGCAGGCAATATCCGCCACCTTGAGGTCCAGGATGTCCGCGGCGGGCAGCAGCCTCCACGTCTCCCGGTCGGCGCTCTGGTAGGGGCCGGGGCGGAAGACCAGGGGTTCCAGGGCGTAGCGCACCACCTCCTCGGCCAGGGAGCGGGGCGTGTAGTGGGCGCCGGCGTTCCTGCGGGAGGGGGTCTCGGCCACGTACAGCCCGTCGGGGAGCACCACCGTGGGGCGTCCGCGCAGGTCGCGGCGGATAGCGCCGATCCAGGGCCTGAGGCGGTCGCGCACGTCCTCGTCGCGGCTGACGGCCAGCAGGGAGCGCTCGGCGTCCTCCATGGAGTCCCCCGCGGTCAGGGCCTTGGCCAGGGCGCCCTTGGTGGGCGGGGTGGCCGAGGGCTGGTGGTCCTTGACCCAGGCCAGGATCGCCGAGGCCAGTGCGGCGTCGCCAGCGTGCTCCTCGGCCAGGTCGTCCAGGACCTCCAGAGGGATCTCCGGCTCGTCCCCCTGACTGCCCACCAGGCCAACGATGGTGCCGGTGGCGCGGCGGGCGGTGTAGCCGAGCAGGCCCTCGTAGATGTAGCCGATCTGCTCCACGTCGATGTCGCGGAAGGAGATGCGGCGGGCCTCCTGGCCGCGGGCGCGGGCCACCTGGACGGCGCGCAGCACGTGCAGCATGACTCGGTCGGGCACGGTGACCCGCAGTGTTCCGCGCTCGGTGGTGGCGGTCAGGAAGGGGAAGCGGTCCGGTTCGAACAGGGAGCCGCCGTAGGCGGGCAGGCGCAGGTCCTCAAAGGCGACCCCGCGGGCCAGGGCGCCGGAGGTGGCCAGGAGCCGGTGCCAGGTGGCGGAGGTGGCGTCCAGGGACTCCTCCCCCTCCACCTGGACGCGCTCCTCCAGGTCGTCCAGGACGCCCGTCAGCCCGTAACCGGTCTTGAACAGCTCGGAGTCGGGCAGCAGGCCGCGCTCCTGGGCGAAGAGGAGGAAGACCACGCGCATCATGATCGTGACGGCGGCGTCGTAGGCCTCGGCAGGATCATCGGGCAGCGGGTCGGGCTCGCCCTTGGCGCGGGCGGCGCGGCCCGCCTCGGAGAAGGCGGTCACCAGCAGCTCCACGGCGCGGCGCACCTGGACGCCCAGGGTTACCGTAATCTCTTCGGCGGCCAGCACCGAGGCCTTAAAGAGGGCGGGCAGGCGCTCCTCGGCCTTGCCGCCCAGGAGTCGGCGGAGGCTGAGGAGCTCCACGAAGGCGTTGCGGGTGGCGGGCTCCTCGATCCAGGTCTGGGCGTCCACAATGCCGGAGGCGGCCATGGCTCCGGGCGGGGCGCTCACAATGGCCCACCAGCGGCCGTCGGTCACCACGCCAATGCTGCACGCGCCCTCACCACCGGAGGACTGCCCAGCGCGCAGCATCTCCTCCATGCGGTCCACCGGGCTGGCACTCCAGCCGTCGGTCAGGGGGCTACGCAAGGAGTCCACCGGGTCCACCACGGACACGAGGGCACCCACGCGGCCCTCGGTCATGAGGGCGCCGTCGGGCTCCACGTGCACGGCCTCGTCGGGACCGGCAGCCGCACAGGGCTTCAGGACCGGATCCGGGGAGGGCCGCCAGTACCCGCCCCAGCCGAGCACGTCACGCAGGACGGTGCCCACCCAGGTGTCCCGGGCCTGGCGGTAGGCGGCCAGCGGGTCGCCCGCCGACTGGTCGGCACCCTCTGGATCCCCCGGACGCCCCCGGTACCCCGGACCGGCACCGTCCCTACTCGCGGCAGCGCGCCAGGCGTCCCAGGCCCGGTCAAAGGCGGGCTTGGCGTCCCGCAGCGCCTCCTTGGCGCCAGGGGAAATCGCCGGGATACCGGTGGAGTAGAGGCGGGCCAAGGGAGGGACGGCGAGGAAAGGCCCCTCGCGGTCCACCAGGGTCAGCCACTCCCGGTGCGACTGCGCGGCGCTGGTCCGGCCACCGGCGGCACCCGTCCCCCTGCCACGGCTGCGCCCCCGAGGGCCCTTGGCGCCCGTGGCCTTGCTGGTGGTGCGGCTCATGCGCCTACCTCCTTGGAATCCTCGGCTGCCACGTGCCCAGCGGCTTCTCCCGTATCGGCAGTGCCCGCGGCGTCGCCCTCAGCAGCGCCCCCGGCACCGTGTCGGGAGGGGTCTGCCTCCTGCTCCCACTGCTCGGCGTCCTTGCCGCAGACGGCGAAGACGAGGGCCACCTGGGAGACGTAGGGGCGAATGTCCTGGTAGCGCTCCTGGATGCCGTCCACCTCCCGGGCCTCCTCCTCGTCCAGGGCGTCCAGACGCTCCTCCATGGCGCGGACGTCCCGAGCGCGCTGGCGGCGCTGCTCGTCGGTGACCAGGGTGAAGAGCGCCTCCTGCCCCTCCTCCTCGCTCTGGCGGACGGCACGCAGGGAGTCCTGGAGGTTGCGGCGGAAGGCAGCGAAGATCCCGCGGGCGCGCTCAGCATCGTCCTTGCAGCGGGATTCGAGCTGGCCCCTGACGCGGTCCACCTGGCGCTCTGCACGCTTGCCCATCTCGGCAGTGAGGCGCTCACGCATGCGCGTCCCCTCCTGCATCCAGGCCCGCGCCAGGTGCTCGCGCACGCCGGCACCCGCGGCCTGAAGGTCGTCACCGTCGAGCACCCGGTCCAGGAGGTCGTGCACCTTCTCCTCGGCCAGGTTCTGACCGCGCAGGCGCAGGCCGGTGACGAACACCTCCTCGTGCAGGCGCAGCCCCCCACGTCCCACCAGCACCAGGCGCGCCACCGAGGCCACGCAGGTGGTCTGCCAGTCCGGCACCACCACGGCGGTCACGCGACTCAGGGCGTGCTCACCGGAGAGCACTGATGAGCGCAGCACGCGGGCGGCCTTCTGCATGAGGGCATGCCCCAGGTGGATCGGCACCACGTCGCGCCCCAGGCGCTCCCTCTCCGCCCCGTCCAGCTCGGTGAAGGTGATGGGGCGCCAATGGCCGGGGGCGCGCACGGTGTCCAGGCCCGCTAGCGCACCCTGCCAGGCCGGTGCGAGCTGGGGGATGCGGAACAGGGGCGCGTCGGTGCGCTCGTCGCCGGCCTCAATAAGGAGGGGCTGGCGGGTCAGGCGCAGGGCCTCGTCCACCACCCTGCGGCAGGCCCCGGGGCTCAGGTGCAGCTCCTCGCGGCGCGCCTCATAGGTGCGGGCGAGCTCGGTGAGCTGGCGGTTCATTCTGCGTGAGCCGGCCATGACCTCGTTGACGGCGTCCTCATCGGCGCTGCGGGCGGCGGGCCGTCTGGGTGCGGTGCCCAGGAAGCGGCGGGAGACCTCGGCGTCAATGAGGGGGTTGACGGCGCCCAGGTCGGAGCGGGTGGTGGCCACCTTCTCCACCAGGCGTCCCACGAAGTCGAGGTCACCGTCCAGGAGGGCGGAGCCGCCGTCACCACTGGAGGCGCTCGGGCCCGCCACGGGTATGAAGGAGAAGATCTCGGGCGGGTGCACCTGGCCGTAGCGGTCGATGCGGCCGATGCGCTGCTCCAGGCGGGAGGGGTTGAAGGGGACGTCGAAGTTGACCAGACGGTGGCAGTAGTCCTGTAGGTCAATGCCCTCCCCGGCGGCGTCGGTGGCCACGAGCACGCGGATCGGTTCCTTGGTGGGGTCCTCGGTGAAGGCAAAGCGCAGGGCCTCGCGCTGCTCGCGGGAGGTGGAGCCCTGGATGACGCCGAGGCGGTCCTCGTTATAGCCGCGTGAGCGCAGCACCGCCACGAGCCACTCGACCGTGTCCGCGTACTCGGTGAAGACCACGACGCGCTCATTGGTCCAGGTGCGCCCGTCGGGGCGGCACACGGCTGTAAGGAAGTCAATGAGGGCCTCCAGGCGGGAGTTGGGCCGGTACTGGAAGTTCTGCGCCCAGGTGACCAGGCCCTCGATCTGGGCGGTGGTGGCAGCGGCGAGCGGGTCGTCGGACTTGGCGGCGCGCAGGGCCTCGAACTCGGGCTGCTCGACCAGCCCCTCCTCCTCGTCGCTCTGGCCCGAGCCCATGACCTCGGCGTAGTAGGAGTCCTCCTCCGTCCACTCCCCGCTGCCCGCGGAGGCCTCCAGGTAGCGGCTCATGGTGCGGGCGAAGGCCCACGGGGAGGACAGGAAGCGCTTCTTGAGCAGGAGGGCGGCAATACCCAGGTGCCTCTGGCCGTGCTCGCGCGCGGAGTCCCTCAGCAGGGCGTCCAGGAGGGCGAAGTGCTTCTCCTCCTCGATGGTGGGGGTGAAGGGCAGGGTGCGCAGGACGCGCTGTTGGAAGGCGTGGGCGCCCTTCACCTGGGTCTTGAGGCGGCGCACGGCGACCTCGTCCAGGGCTGTGCGGTCGATCTCGGCGCCGCGGGTGAAGCGGCGGGGGTCGATCATCTCCAGCAGGGCCGTGAAGGACTCGGTGTAGCCGTTGTGCGGGGTGGCGGACAGGAACAGGCGGTGCTCGCAGCACTCGGCCAGGCGGCGCAGGGCGATGGTGCGCTGGGAGTCCACCGCGTAGCCGCGGCCCCGGGGCGGCCGGGGCCACGTGGTGGGCCTCGTCGACGACGAGCACGTCAAAGGCGTAGCGGCGCGCCGAGGTGGAGCGCCGGGCCTCGGCCAGGACGTCGCGCAGGAGACGCTGGGCGCGCACACCCGGCAGCCAGTCCATGGAGACGATGACGCGCGGGTAGAGACGGAAGGGGTTGGCGGCCAGTCCGTGGGCGCGACGGGCCTCGGCCAGAGTGGTGGAGTTGACGATGGTGAAGTCCAAGCCGAACTTGTCCCGCATCTCCTCACGCCACTTGTCGGACAGGCTGGGCGGGCACACAATGACCACCGAGCGGGCCCGGTGGCGCAGGAGGAGCTCCTCGACCACCAGGCCGGCCTCAATGGTCTTGCCCAGGCCGACATCGTCGGCGAGCAGCAGGTTGGTGCGCGGGGCGGCCAGGGCCCGGCGCAAGGGCTCGAGCTGGTAGAGCTCCAGGGTGACGCCGGCGCGGAAGGGTGACTGGAAGCGCCTGGGGTCGGCGCTGGTGACGGCGCCCCAGCGCACGGCGTCCACCAGGGCGCCGATCGTGCTCGGGTTATCGAAGCCCTCGGGGGTGATCTCCTCGGGCAGACCCTGGTCCGGCAGGACGGTGTGCCCCACCTCCAGCTCCCAGACGACGCACAGCTCCTCGCCCATACGGTCCTCGTCCAGGGACTGGAGGGTCACCATGTGCTGGAGGTTCGTGGTGGCGCGACGGCCCTCGTCGGCGGGGCTGCGGGACAGTCCCTGCTCCGCGGTGTCCGTGACCGCCCAGGTGGAACCGCGGACCTCGACCACCTGGCCGGGCTCAGGCAGTGGTGGAAGCGCTACCCCCCCCCACGCTTTTCGGCGTCAGTGCTCAGTGAGGTCATGGTCGTAAGGCTCCTCGGGACGCCGGGTAGGGGTGTGGCGCAAGCCTACCCCCGCGCGGGCCCGGGACGGTGCGTGGGTACGGGGCGGTGCGCGCTCGCGTACGCCGCCCGCCGTCTGCCCTCGTGCGGGCCCGGGGCCGCACCTGCTCCTGGAGGAACCGGGCCTGATCGCCTCGCCCCAACAGAATCGTCCAGACATGACTCACACCACAGAAGCAAGATATTTACAATGTTGGGATCGCGCTCCGGGTGACCTATACTACGGATCGTAGATACCGACCTCTCTCGCGTCACAAACTTATATCATTGAAAAACTTGTCAAGGAGACATGAATGAGTAATTTGGGATCCTACCAGGTGATGACAATCATCGCCAAGAGAATCGGTGGTCCTCGCATTCTGATGGTTGCGACCATGATCGTCGGATGGGCGATAGGACGCGGCACAGAGTCAGGAGGCAAAACTATTTGGAGGCGTTTCAGGCGACACTCAAGAAGCAGCACCTTCAGTACCTGTGAAATATTCACGGTCACAACTGAAGCCGACTGCGGTTCCGGCCTGTTTCTTCGCAAAAGCGACAAGTTCCGCATTCTTGAGCGCGACGACGATGCAGTTCTCATCGAAGTGATGGGAGACGCCGACAACCCATATTTTGTATCCGCTAAGACGCTCGCAAAAATCTCGAACTTCCCTGGACCATTTTTGTCCGAAATCTAGAACCTCTCTTAACAGCAAAAATATAACACAAACAACAAATGCGAAGATTTTAAGAAGTTGCATCCACACCATCAGGACTCAGTTCACCCTCAAGCACTCAGGCAATGAGCAGCCCCAACGTTCCACCCCTCGACCAGACCCGTGCCACGCCCGAGACCCCATGTCAATGCAAACATATTATCCTGCTACCTTCTGAAAACGAGTTTTGATCAGTCCCCGTCATAAACCTTCACGGCGCTCGACTCGTATGAGATTCGTTGACGACTAGTGTCAGCATGCGGCTGTGAAGTCGCTCGCAGGGACCCGTGCACACGCTCCCCGAACGTGGTTTTGAGAACGCCCGGGTCAGACGACTGCTCACGACTCCCCACCCCACGGCTCACACCCGCCTCTCGACCCTCTCTTCGTCCCATCGTCAGGAGGCGTCGGGCTCTGTCCGGACCACCCGTGACTAGCGGGTTACCCGGCAGGCGATCCTGCGCTCAGCGATCGCTCAGATCCGAGCCAGCCAATCCTCAGCGGTAGGCGCACCCTCATCAAGCTCCTGCAGTGCATCACGAGCTGTTTCAGGATCATCACGCACCGCAGCGGCGAGCTGGATGTGCCTCCACGCGATGCGCCCGCATCTGATCGCGTTCTGCCATCCGGGCTGCGCGTCAACCCCGAACTCATGGATGAGGAGCTCGATGACGTCCTCTAGGCAGGGGCGAAACCGGGCCCCTCCAAGAGGAAAGTGGATCATCTGAAGGCCACGCGGGGAGGCAGGATCGAGGTCCTTCCTCTGAGCCGGTCGTGATCGAGCTCTGTCCGAAACGTACATGGCGTGCAGGAGCTCGTCACGGTGCGCATGCACCTGGAAGTGCGCGGAAGGCACCGCGCTGGACTCTGGTGACGCCAGATAGTCGTAGCGGAAGAGCGGAGCGCCCTTGGCCATTGACCTGACCTGGAACGTCGACTGATCCGTTCTCAGGTACCGCTTATCCTTGGCCAGGCAGAGGCGGTAGGAGACCTCCAACTTGAGGATGGGCCGGGAGTCGACCGTCAGGAGAAGTGGAGAGTCTTTTGAACTCCTGATGACAACAGACAGCCTCTCCCCCGAACTCATCTCCTCCAGCTCGAGCACGGGGGACTTACACACGGTCTGCTGAGAGCAGGTCCCTGACCTCCTCGGCGAACCGCCTCGCCTGATCAGCGAGCGCGGACACGGCCGTACTGGAGGTAGTCCAGGTCATCGAGCTCCTCCAGAAGATGCTCCTCCCGGGCGAGAAGCACGCCTTCGGCCTGCCGCTCCCTGAAGTCGTCAGAGTCCACGACCTGCTTGATGCGGGCACGGCGCTCCTCGATGTCCTCCACGGTCAGTGTCGTCACCCTGACGGTCATCTTCCCTCCTCCGGCTCTGATCGCTGATCTCACCTCGGAGCCTACCCGTGCACGCCCCCCACCACGAGGACCCGGCGGGACATCCGTAGAAGACAACGGACCCAGGGAGGGTGCTTCCCGCCACGAGGACCGAGCCCGTCGGGGAGGCCCGCCGGGCCTCACGCGCCCTCACGGCTCGGGAGGCTCGGCGGTAGGAGCCCCGTCAGCGGACGGTGCACCAGGCGCGGGCCCGGTTCAGTAGTCCTGGCCGCCGAAGCGGCCGAGGAACGCGCGGGCCCCACGGCCTGGGTGGCCGTGGCCGCGTCGGCCGGGCCGGAACCCCCGCGCGCCGCGCTCGGGGAAGTCCTCCCCCGGGAAGCCGGGGACGCCACCACCAGGACGCCCGCCACGACGCGGCCCTCCGTGCGCCCCACGACCACCGTGGCCGCCGTGGCCCCTGCAGCCGCCACGGCTTCCGGGCCCCTCGCCAGCGAAGGCGCCGTCAGCATCGGGACCGAATCCGGGACCACCGGGGCCGCCAGGACCGAATCTGGGGCCGAACGGCCCGAAGCCGTGCTCGCGCATGCGCATCATGGCCTCGAAGCGCTCCGCGCCCATGCGCCTGCGCACCTCGTCGAACCGGGGCCCGCACTCGGCGCCGGCATCCGCCCCGAGCTGGGCCTCGAGGGAGTCGATGACCTTGTCCAGGAGCCCGGCCAACGTGGCGGCCTCCTTATCGGTGAGGACATTGAGGTAGTCGGCGTGCGCCCCGCCCAGCGGCGTGCCGCGGCCGGCCTGGGTGAGGTGGACGACCATGACGCGGCGGTCCTCCTCGCTGGGCCTGCGCTCGACGAGGCCGTCGGCCTCGAGCTTCTTGAGCAGCTCGTTGAGGGACTGCTGGCGGATGTCGAGGAGGAAGGCGAGCTCGCGGGTGGGGATGGGGCTCTGCATGCGCAGGGCCGCCAGCACCCGGCCGCGGCCGCGGGTGGTGTCGGCGAAGGGCCCGCCGTGGTGGGCCGCCATGTGGCGACGGCGCGTGAGGCGCTGAAGGCGGCGGAAGCGCTCGTGCAGCGGGGCTCGGGCGGAGTCCTCGTCCGGGTACTCCGCGGGGTCGTCGGGGTCTTGGCCGGCGTCCCACTCGGGGGCGTCCTCCTCGGGGGCACTTCCCTCGGGGGCGCACCCCGAGTTGGTTCCCGAGGTGGTCTCGGGGTGGGTGTTGGGGTTCATAGTCGTCTCCGTCTTCGCGTCAGGATGCGACCTCGCATCCGGGGTGGTGTCTGGGGTCATGTCCGCACTGTCGGCGTTCATGGGAACCTCCTGATCTGCTAGGGGCACCGAAGGATTCCGGCCTCGAGCGGTCCAGGGCGGCGGGACGACGGGTCTCGCACTGCGCTCCGACGCCCGGCACGTGCAGGGCAGTGGCCCCAGCCGTTCCTAACGGTACCTGTTGATTCTTGGTGACACCGATGCTACAGGCACCTTCTACACCCGGTCAACCCATCCTCGACTGGTACCTGTATGATTTGACTCACATGTTGGCTCGCCAGCTGCTGCACCCCGGCTCGGGGAGCGACAGCCCTCGACGTGGTGCTGGGGGCCTTCACGGCCGGGCTGCGCCCCGGCTCGGGAGCGACCGCGGGTAGCCTGCGTCCTGTACCTCAGGGAAGGACGAGCTGCGCCCCGCACCGGCGCATCATCTCGAAAGTGGTGGTGACGGCCACCCCCATCGCCTTGCAGGCGTCGGGGATCTTGACTCGTTTACGCCCCATAGGCGCAGACACCTCATTGGTTACCACGGTACAGCCGTAAGCGCGCGCAAACGTCACAAGAAGATAGTCCGCATTATTTCCCGTAAATTGGGCGAGCGCCGCTTTAGTAAACTTCTGACTCACCGCCCACTGCGAGAGCAAAGAAAAGTACTGCACGGGCCCTTGCCCAAGGGGGCGGAAAAAGTCGGGATGCTCCTGCGCCCACACTGCAAGATCGTCTTTGCCAGCTCGGAGCTCATCGTAAACCGGTTCGATACTGAAGACATCACCTGCTACACACATTTGATTTAACCATTCCCAAAAACCTGGGGCAAGATCGAAAGCATAGTAACGGTTCTTAGCCTCAATGAGAACGTTCGCGTCGACCACGTACATCAGGCCACCTCCATGTTAGCAGCCAACTCCTTGAATGTAGCGTGCTTCCTCACCTGCAAGAGCTCGTAAGCCTCCCGGTACGGGGTCCGCCCCCCGAAAGTAGACAGGAGCACCGCCTGGGCGAACCGACGCCCCAGTCGCAAGGGAACCGTATTGTAGTAGTTGCCGCCGTCGCCCGACCTTTGTTCCGCCATGAGGCTCATCAGCCGCTCATGCTCAACACCATACGTGCGACGGAACGCATCCCAGGAGATAAGACGGAGATCGTAGAGACGGTTGAGCACGACCAGCGTGCTCACGCCGAAGCAGTTGGCAAGCCCCTCCAAGGCCTCAACCCCGACATCGCCCCGGTACTCCGCTCTCAGGACCGCTTCCGGGACGAGGGTCGCGGCCGCAACCGCGTTGCACCAGCGCTCCTCGCTGACACCCGGGCGCACGACGTCACTGGGATCCGATAACGCGCTGCCTCCCAGGCAGAGGTGGGCCAGCTCGTGGACAAGCGTGAAAACCTGGGCAGCCTGCGTATCCCTGCCGTTGACGAAGATCAGCGGCGCCATCGAGTCAACCAGGGCGAAGCCCCGGAACTCCTGAGGGTCAAGCCGCCGACGAGTATTACTCCCGACGATGCCACTGACCATGACGAGCACCCCGAGCTCCTCGATCCGGTCAATGAGCTTCCGCCGCATACCCTCCCTGCGCGAGCGGCGCGAAGCGGTGTCGTCACGGAGACGAAGCGCCGTCCGGATCCGCTCGGCGACGGCAGCGGGATCCTCCTCGCGGACTGCGGATCCCACAATCTCGACAGCTGGCGCACCCTCCTCCAGGAGGTACTCCCGGTACCACTCCTGCCGGTTCTGGCACAGGTAGATCGTGTCGAGCAGATCCCCCGACGGCTTCGAGACGCCGTCGTCCCCGACGGTCCGCATATCGGGGATCGGCAGGGGCTCGTCGGGGGGCTCCGGCAGGAACAGCTGCCCGAACGGAGCGTGCGTCGCCCTGGAGAAGTCCTCGATCTGCCTCAGCGTCGGCCTGCGCGTGCCCCTGATCCACTCATCCAGGTGAGGCACGCGGCTCTCGGCGGTCTCCTTGTCCCAGCCCGCCCGGTCCACCGCCCACTTCAGCAGCGCAGGCGCCACCTCGACTCGAACCGCCACGGTCGGCACCTCCCTCATCGGCAGCCACGATCAGGCTTTCTATCCCCTCGTGGCCATCATACGACACCGCTGCGACATCCCCGCCGTCTCGGCACAGCCTCGCAACCGTGGACCGGGCCGCCTCGCCCCACGCCCACACGACGGGCCGGAGCCCAGCCACGCCGGGAGGTCATCAACCACCCCATCGTCGTGGGGCACGCTCAGGACAGACGCCCCAGTCATACCGAGAGGTCACGGCGTCCGGCTCGGGCCTGGCCCCGGGCAGACCCGACCACGCTGGTGACAGCGCACCAGACCGAGCGTCATACCGTCGTGATATAATAATCACCACAGGCTTTAGTAGACACGGTGAGAGAAGGACATGTACGGTCACTATCGCAGGTTCGCAGGACTGGCGCTCACGTTAGTCCTCTTTGGCGGCCTCCTTACCGGGACTACGACCCGCGCCCAGGACGATAACGGTACTGACGAGGATCTGAGGCTCGGCACCTTCAATATCCTGGCCTACCGGGAGGTGAACGACGTCCCCCCGACGTCGTGGTACGAACCCGACCACCGGTCCCAGGCGATACCCAGGATTATCAGGGAGAACGACTGGGACGTGGTCAACCTTCAGGAGGTGCAGACCGCGCTCACACGCAAGGACGGGTCCACCACCCCCAGCCAGATCGAGGACCTCAGGGCCTCCACCGACCTGTCGGCCTACGACTTCGCCGCGACCGACAAGGATGGGTGCAACTTCTCCACGAGCAACCCCATGCCACGGACCTGGATGCAGCCTATTGCGTACAAGCGGGACAGGTTCATGCTGGTTGCGCAGGGATGCTTCGTCATGTCCCAGACCCCGGACGACTTCTCCGAGTCGAGCTTCGGCTGGCCGCGCAATATCACCTCCTGGGTCCGGCTGCGGAGCCGGGCCAGCGGCCAGGAGCTGTACGTGTTCAACACCCACATCGCCGCCAACTACGGCCCCATAGGCTCCGGGGGCAAAGGAGTGCCGCGGGAGGAGTGGCTCAGCCACCAGGCGGACCAGGCCAACGTGCTCCTCTCACAGATAAGGAGCATCAACTCGGATAACCTGCCCGTCATGCTGTCCGGGGACTTCAACTCGACCCTGAATAAGGATCCGGTGTCGGCGGCGAGGACGGTAGCAGAATCAGGGGCGTTCACCGACGCCTACGGCAGTGCCGGCAGCGTCCTGGCTGACGGGGCGACGTGGAACCAGCTGACCGAGACGGGGAGGTTCACCGACAAGATCGACCATATCTTCCTGGGCGGCACGCTCAGGCCCACGGTCCTGGAGTACGCGGTCGTGAGCACCATGAGCAAGGATCCCGACGGGACCGTGCACTTCGCCTCCGACCACAACGCCGTCTCGGCGCACGTCACCTTCCACTGGGCGGCACCGGCACCCACGGGCACGGCGGGGGCGCAGGGCGCGGCGGACGGCGGCTCCGGCAGCCCGGGCGCCGCGGTGGACGGGCAGGCGGACGCCACGGCCCCAGGGGCCTTCAGGAAGGTGAGCGGGTACGTCGCGGCACTGACCGGGGTCCTGGTCGTGGTGGCCGTACCGGTGCTGGTGCCCTGGCGGAGGCGGGGTAAGGGGACCCGCCTCGGCACCGTCTCAGCGCCCGGTGACCACCATGTAGGTGAAGCAGTACAGGCAGTAGACGTACAGGATCCCTCGGAGCACGCGCTCCCGGCCGCTGCCCGCGTCGCCCAGCAGGGCCGGCAGGTTGGCCAGGTGGGTCTTGAACAGCGGGTAGAGGAGGCCGTGGACCGACTGGGTGGTGATGTCGTCGCCTATCCGGTGAACCCACATACCGGCGGCCACGAGCGTGGGCATGAACCACAGGGAGCTGGCCCCCAGGGCCCACGTCCCGATCACGAAGCCGATGAGGAACAGGGACCACAGGGTCCCCTCCCGGCTGCGTGACACCCCGAGCGCGCGGGCGGCGACGGCCAGGAGCAGGCCCAGGACGATCCCGTTGCCGGGGCGCACGTCCACGCCGTTGACCGTGACGGTCCAGAAGGTGACGTCATAGGTCAGGAAGGCCGCAATGACAAAGCCTATGAGGCTGTGGGTCCAGGTCCGGTGCCCGCCCTTGGCGATCACGCGGCTAATAGGCCGGGTGACCCCGGGCAGCGCGGTGGCGACGGATGAGGAGGGGGAGTCGATGTCCGGCAGGAGCGCCGTCACCCCCATAATGAGCGACGCCGCGACGACCTGGGTCAGGGACAGGTCGCCGACCCCGGCGCCCAGGGGGATGGTGGTGACCTCTGACCCGGCACCCAGCGGGGGGATGCTCAGGGTCGCGGTGCCGAACAAGGCCATCCCGGCCGCCACCCCGGAGACGGCGTGCGAGTGCCCCATCATGACAGCGTTTCCTCCCTCTGGCGGGCGACCGCGCAGGTGGGCGACGGTCCTGGGTTCCTGGGCCCACCTTAGGACGCGCCCGGCCCCTGCCCCGGTCACCACGCGGACACGGTCCACGCCACCGCACGGTCAGAACAATATTTCGAACCCTGCCCTGGTCACCACGCGGACACGGTGGCCGAGCGGCCAGGCTGCGTTCGCCGGTCCCCCTGGGCCGGGGCCCGCCCGCCGCCATTAGCGGTACCCCCTGCGCGCCTGCCCCCGCCCGGGATCCGGGACTTGCACATTCTTTTTACAAACAGCGATCAAAGAACGCTGGAATCAAGCGGATCCTGTCAGCGGCCTGGGGCCTGGAAACCAGGATGAATGTGCAGCGCGATCCTTGTTGCACATTCATCCTGTTTCCGGCCCCCACCCAGGGACGTAGAACGTTGGAATCACGCCAACGCTTCAGTGACACACCTAGGATGAATGTGCAACTGCGCCCTTCCCGCCTCCTGGACCTGAGGATCAGGTGGTCCTCGACCCCAGGACGCGGCCACCTGACTGCGGGTCAGGGCCCGGGGCGGTCCGGCGGGGCGTGGTCTGAGGGCGGGGCCAGGGCGGCCGCGGCGGCAGGCCCACACCCCACCGCCAGGGCGCCACGGCAGCCCCCGGCCTCGGCCGTCCGGCCCCAGCCTAGGCCCGGACGACACCTGCGCCCCAGCCTGGGCCCCGCAGACACTCCCTCGCCCCGCCCGGGCGGCGCCCTCGGTCAGTACCATCCTCCTATGGCAAGGACGATTGACGGCAGGATCGTTTCCAAGAAGGTGGACGGGTGGGACACCGAGGCCAGGCACGGGTACGACGTCGACCAGCTCCACGGGTACGCGGACGAGGCGCCCAGGCACTCGGCTCCTGCCCGGCAGGACGAGGTCCCGCCCAGGGCGCCGTCCGCGCAGACCCGCCTCTCCCCCGTCCACCGGCGCGCCGAGGAGGTCCTGCGGGCCCTGGTCGGCGTCCCCACCGCCCGCCTGCACCAGGACCAGTGGCGGGCCATTGAGGCCCTGGTGGTGGGGCACCGCCGGGTCCTGGTGGTCCAGCGCACCGGGTGGGGCAAGTCGGCGGTGTACTTCGTGGCCACGGTCCTGCTGCGCGAGGGCTGGGGCACCTGGCGGCCGGGCGACCCGCCGCCCCGCCCCGGTGCGAGCTCGCCAGACCGCCCCGGTGCGGGCTCGCTGAACCGCGCCGGTGCGGGCCCCACGGTCATTGTCTCCCCGCTCCTGGCCCTCATGCGCGACCAGGTAACGGCAGCCAGCCGGGCCGGTATCCACGCGGTGACCATGAACTCGGCCAACGCCACCCAGTGGGACCAGATCCAGGCCCAGGTGCGCGCCGGGGAGGTGGACGTCCTGCTGGTCTCCCCCGAGCGGCTCAACAACCCCGTCTTCCGTGAGGAGGTCCTACCCCACCTGGCCGCCGACGCCGGGCTCGTGGTGATTGACGAGGCGCACTGCATCTCGGACTGGGGCCACGACTTCCGCCCCGACTACCGGCGTATCCGCACCCTGCTGGCCTCCCTGCCGCCCCGCACCCCGGTCCTGGCCACCACGGCCACCGCCAATGCCCGGGTGACGGCCGACGTCGCCGAGCAGCTGGAGACCTCTACGGGCCGCCAGGCCCCCACCACAGCCCACCAGGCCCCCACGGGCCGGGCCAAGGACACCGCCCCATTCGCCCCGGCAGCCGGTAGCACTCCCGTGGGTGGCGCAGCCGGGAAGGAGGCTGCCGGTGCTTCGCGCCGCTACAGCACCCCCACCGGAGGCGCAGCCGGTAGCACTTCCGTGGGTGGCGACCCAGCCGGTCCAGGCGTCCTGGTGCTGCGCGGCAGCCTCCAGCGGGACTCCCTGCACCTGGGGGTACGCATCCTGCCCGACGCCGCCACCCGCCTGGCCTGGCTGGCCGCCTACCTCCAGCACGTGCCGGGCAGCGGCATCGTCTACTGCCTGACCGTCGCCGCGGCCGGGGAGGTCACCGAGCACCTGCGTCAGGCGGGCCTGGAGGTGGCGACCTACACCGGCCAGACCGACCCCGCCGAGCGCGAGCACCTGGAGGAGGACCTCAAGGCCAACCGGGTCAAGGCCCTGGTCGCCACCTCGGCCCTGGGCATGGGCTTCGACAAGCCCGACCTCACCTTCGTGGTGCACGTGGGGGCTCCCTCCTCACCGGTGAGCTACTACCAGCAGGTGGGACGCGCCGGGCGCGGGGTGGAACGGGCCGAGGTGGTCCTCCTGCCCGGGAGGGAGGACCGCTCCATCTGGGAGTGGTTCGGCTCCCAGGGCTTCCCCCCGGAGAAGGAGGTGCGTGCCGTCCTGGAGGGAATGGCCGCCCGGCAGGCGGCTGGCGGCGGCCCCATGCCCACGCCCGCGCTGGAGACCCTCACCTCACTGCGCCGCGCCCGCCTGGAGTCCATGCTCAAGGTCCTGGACGTGGACGGGGCGGTGAGACGGGTGCGTGGCGGGTGGGAGCCCACCGGCCGCCTCTGGGTCTACGACGCCGACCGCTACGCCCGGGTGGAGGCGGCCCGGCTGGCCGAGCAGGAGGCCATGGTCGCCTACGAGCACCTGGGGGCCGAGCCCCTGGGAACTAAGCGCGCTGGCGTCGTCCCTCGCCTCGGTGGGGCACCGCGCCCCGCGGACGACGTGAACAGGGGCGGCACCGGGGCTGGCACCGTCGCCGGGGCTGGCACTGTCGCCAGCACCGGGGCGTGCCGTATGGCGTTCCTGCGACAGGCCCTTGACGACCCTGAGGTCACTGAGGGCTGGCGCTGCGGGGCCTGTGACCTGTGCGGCGGGCTGGTCCTGCCCCAGGCGCCCGACGCCGGGCAGGTCAGTGCCGCCCGTCAGGTGCTGGCACGCACGGGCGTGGAGCTGCGTGCGCGTCGTCAGTGGCCCACGGGCATGGACCGCCTGGGGCTGGCGCGCTACAGGGGCCGTATCGGCGTCGACGAGCAGGCCGGGGCGGGTATGGCCCTCGGCCGCCTGGACGGCCTGGGGATCTCCGCTCCGCTGCGGGACCTGGTGCTCTCCGGGCGAGACGGTGAGGTCCCCCGGGCCCTGCGCGCCCCCTTCCTGGAGGTGGTTGACCGCCTCGGCGAGGTCGTCCGCCAGGCCGACGCCAGTGGTCAGGCGGACGACGAGGGGCGGGGGCCGCTGGCCGTGGTCATTGTGGACTCCCGTACCCGGCCGCGCCTGGTGCGCCAGCTGGGCCGGGCCGTCGCGAACCGTCTTAGGGGCAGGGCCCTGGGGATCGTGGGCGTCAGCGGGGACGAGCCACCACGTCACGACGTCGGCTCGGCCTTCCGCCTGGCACAGGTGGCCCGTAGCCTGAGCCTGGGTGCCTGGTCCGCTGCCGCGCTGGGGAGGCTGCAGGGGGCCACCGTGGTCCTCGTGGACGACTGGACCGGCTCAGGCTGGACGCTCACGGTGGCCACCTCCCTGCTGCGCCAGGCCGGTGCCGCCGCGGTCCACCCCCTGGTGCTGGCCCAGCGCTGAAGGCAGGTGATGAGCGCGTGCAGCACGACAGCACGGTGCGCCCGGGGGCGATGACCCCGGCCAGCCCGTCGCGGCAGATGGCGGCGCGTGCAGCACGGCGTCCGGAGGCGGCGGTATCCGGGCCCGGGGCGGCGTCGGGGTGGCCGCCAGCGCCGGGCTGCCTGTCACGGACCGGCACCCAGGTCCGGGGCGGCGTCGGACAGGGCGGGGTAGTCCGGCACCGGGAACAGGGCGGCGTCGGGCACCGGTGCCGTCGGGCCGGTCCCGAAGACGGCTCTCCGGCCTCAGAACACAGCACACAGCCGCTGTGAGTGGAATCATAGGCTTATGTCTGTATCTCCTATGACGCAACCCGCCCACGCGGGAGAGGTCAACTCCGTTATCTGGCGTGACGGGGAGAAGACGTCCACCGTCCTGCCCCTGGGCCACATTGCCGCGCAGATCGAGGACCCGACCTCCCTGGTGTGGATCGACCTGGTGGACCCCGACCCGGCCACGCTGGTCCTCCTGGCCGAGGAGCTCAGCCTCGAGCCCACCTCCGTGGAGGACGCCATCGCGCCCTTTGAGCGGGTCAAGGCCACGCACCACGGAGACCACGCCTTCTTCGTGGCCTACGCCACCACCTTGACGCCGGACGTGCTCCCCCAGGCCAGCGCCGAGGACCCTGACGGCGACGGCCTCCTGCTGCACCGCGTCTCCGCCTTTATCTCCCCCTACGGGCTCATTACCATCCGCCGCGGCAACGGCTTTGACATGGGACCGGTCCTGGAACGCTGGCACACCGCCGGGGACATGCTGCGCCTGGGGCCGTTCGCGCTGGTCCACGGCCTGCTGGACGTCATTGTGGACGGCTACTTCTCCACCATCCAAGATCTTGACGAGCACATTGACCACCTGGAGGACCAGCTCTTTGACGTCGACGGGCCCGGGCCGAACTTCCAGCGGGAGACCTACGCCATGCGCAAGAAGCTCGTGGCGCTGCGCCGGGTGGTGCTGCCCATGCGGGACCTGGTCAATATCCTGTGGCGCAACCGCCGCCTGGAGCTGGTGCAGCTGGACCCGTGGTACTCCGACCTGACCGACCACGTGCTGCGTGCCGGGGAGTGGAGCGAGTCCCTGCGCGACATGATCAGCACCATCTTCGACACCCACCTGGCGCTGCAGGACGCGCGCCTGAACGTGGTCATGAAGAAGCTCTCGGGCTGGGCGGCGGTGCTGGCCGCCATTACCTTCGTGACCGGCTGGTTCGGTCAGAACGTGCCGTTCCCGGGTTTTGGCAACACCTTCGGGTACGTCCTGACCTGCCTCCTGACCCTGGGGTCGGGCGTGGGCATGTGGTGGATCATGCGCCGCCACGACTGGATCTAGGCGCCCCTCCCCTCCGCGAGAACGGTACTTATTGCTCGCGAGAACGGTACTTGTTCGCCGCGAGAACGGTACTTATTCTTCGTGAGAACGGGAGGGGTGCTCGCGGGGAGCCAGGCTCGGGAGCTCGGGACCTGTGCGGCACGCCAGGCTCGGAGGCTCGGGGTCTGCGTGGCACGCCCATCGTGCCCCCGCACCCGACTCAGTCTGCTGGCAGCCGCCAGGCCCCAGCAGGCGACATGGGAGAACGCTCTGGAGACCACTCGTCGCAGGATACCCCTTGCCCCTCGCCGAGTGTCAGTGGATCGTCCCGAGGACTACCAGGTATAGGCCTCCTCGCGGATCAGGGCAGGAGTCATAGGCGTCCTGAATGACTCTCCCGTTCTCGCGAGCAACAAGTACCGTTCTCACGAGCAACAAGTACCGTTCTCGCGAGCAATAAGTACCGTTCTCACGAAGAATAAGTACCGTTCTTGCGGGGGTGGCGGGCCTGGACCGCCTCGCCGTGGGCGGGCAGGTCCTCGGCCTCGGCCAGGGCCGTCAGCGGCCCGGTCACCGCCTCCAGGGCGGCGGCGTCGTACTCCACCACCTGGACCGGCTTGAGGTAGGACATGACGGACAGCCCGCCGGTGAAGCGTGCTGTGCCGCCGGTGGGCAGGACGTGGTTGGAGCCGGCCAGGTAGTCGCCCAGGGGCACCGGGCTGTAGGGCCCCACGAAGACCGCCCCGGCATTGCGCACCCGACGGGCCAGCCGGGCGGCGTCGGCGGTCTGTACCTCCAGGTGCTCGGGGGCGTAGGCGTCGGCCACGGCCAGGGCCTGCTCGGTGTCCCGCACCAGCACGACGCCGGACTGGGGGCCCCGCAGGGCGGTCCCGGCCCGCTGCCGGTGCCGGGTGGCCGCCAGCCTCCGCTCCAGGGCGGCGTCCACGGCGTCGGCCAGCGCCTCGGAGTCGGTGACCAGGACGCTGCCGGCCTGGGGGTCGTGCTCGGCCTGGGACAGGAGGTCGGCGGCCACGTACTCGGCGTCGGCGGTGGCGTCGGCCAGGACCATGATCTCGGTGGGCCCGGCCTCCGCGTCAATGCCGACCACCCCCCGCACCGCCCGCTTGGCGGCGGCCACGTAGACGTTGCCCGGGCCGGTGACCACGTCCACCGGCTCGCACAGCACCTCACCACCGGCGTCGGCACGGTCCACGTCGTCCTCGACGGCGGCGCCGTAGGCCAGCATGGCAATGGCCTGCGCCCCGCCGACGGCGTAGACCTCCTCCACCCCCAGCAGCGCGCAGGCCGCCAGGATGGTGGGGTGGGGCAGGCCCGAGAAGGCCGCCTGGGGCGGGGAGGCCAGGGCGACCTGCTCCACGCCCGCCACCTGGGCAGCCACCGCGTTCATGACCACGCTGGAGGGGTAGACGGCCAGGCCCCCGGGGACGTAGAGGCCCACGCGGCGCACCGGGACCCAGCGCTGGGTGACCACGCCCCCGGGGACGACCTGCGTACTGCGCCCGGTGGGCAGCTGGGCGGCGTGCCCGGCACGGTTGTGGGAGGCGGAGAGCTCCAGCGCCTGGCGGACCGCGGGGTCAAGGTCCTCCAGGGCCCGGGCCAGGGCGGAGGCGGGGACCCGCAGGTGCTCGGGGCGCACGGCGTCGAAGCGCTCAGCGGCGTCACGCAGGGCGGCGGCCCCGCG